>Ga0207426_1002171_pt1 | contig 13284 bp, 14 predicted proteins | sample AraplaMF_Cvi_mMS_FD_184265 | JGI IMG/M metagenome (GOLD analysis project Ga0207426, IMG submission 184265) | Arabidopsis root microbial communities from the University of North Carolina, USA - plate scrape MF_Cvi_mMS (SPAdes) (version 2) | ecosystem: Host-associated > Plants > Roots > Endosphere...
GCTCGATCCGAGCCCACTCCTCATCGCTAAGCCACCGAACCTGTTTTGCCATCTCCAAGGCTCCTTCCGGAATCTTTGAATCAGCAACTCAGCTCTGACGCTAGACCTTATTGAGTGCAGACCCTAGGACGTGGACTTATAAGCTCTGAGCCAAAGTCGAGTTGATACCAGCAGAACGGCGGCGAGGAAGTTTCTAGCGAGTTTGTCGAGGCGCGTAGCGACACGGCGGAAGTGTTTGAGTTTGCAGAAGAAGCGCTCGATCATATGGCGCTAACGATAAAGACTCGGATCGACCGAGCGCTGAACTTTACGGTCCCGCTGGGTCGGGACGTGGGCCTCGCCGCCGCGCTGGCGAACCAGTTCGACGATGGCTTGGGCGTCGCAGCCGCGATCGGCAATGAGCGCACGGGCTGGCGGCAGTCTCTCAAGCAAGGCTGCCACGGCGGCCTTGTCAGATGCCTGGCCGGCGGAGAGCACGATCCGCAATGGAAGGCCATTCTCATCCACGACGGCGTTGATCTTGGTGCTCAGTCCTCCACGAGAACGGCCAATGGCGTTATCCGGGCCCCCTTTTTACCACCAGCTGCATGCTGGTGAGCACGAATGATCGAGGAGTCTACAAGGTGCAGGGATCCGAGTGATTGCGCCGCAAGTGTCTCGAAATCCGCAGCCAGACGCCGGCCTTTGACCAGCCGTTGTAGCGATTATAGGCCGTCGTATAAGGCCCGTAGCGACTGGGCAGATCGCGCCAGGGCGAGCCCGTCCTCAAAACATAAAAGATCGCATTGATAATACGTCGATCATCCACCCGTGCCACGCCCCGTGGTTTGTTGGGCAGCAGCGGTGCGATCAAACGCCACTCGGTCTCCGAAACATCGTACCGGGCCATGATCAAGGTCCTCCCAGGACATTGAATCACGACAAACGCAAACGCTCAATGCTTATAGGTACAGAACTTAGTGCAGCGCGACAAAGACCCAAGCGATGATATTCAGAGCACTTTCGTCCTTATAGCCGCCAGGTACAGCGTTCAATCTTATCTGGGCTGACAGCTCTGGCGACAAACCTGTGCCTGGCTGTCACACGCCGCGAAGCATGGAGCACCTAGGGTAGTCGGGCAGACTCGCTTGCATGCCGCGTTCTGGTTATCGCAGTTGGCGATGCAGGCCTGACTGGTTGCATCAGCAAACCGGAGTTTCGCCCAGCTAAAATTTTCAGACGACGCTTGCGCCAGTTCAGGCAACAAGACGCTGATGATCAGGGCCAAAACGAGTCTCACGAAAGCCTCCTGCCTTTACTGGTACAATTCCTTTGTCGAACTACCAGCTAAAGCTGTGCAGTACGGACCAAGTTAGCCGCCTGAGATCAGGAAGTCGTCGATCGAGCGGCCGGTCCGCAATGCGGCGGCAAGCCATTTCGGCTGCTTTCCGCGGCCCGACCAGGTTTCATAGGGAGCGTATATATTGCGATACTTGGGATAAACCTGAGGGTAGGGCCGCCTTTGGCGCTCCGCCGGAGCGGCTGGCGCATTCACGGCCTCGTTCTCACGGCGAAGCTGCGACAAGCGCTTCTCGAGAGCACGCTTCTCGGCGTTCAACCGGACCGACAAAAGCTGATTGAGCTCCTCGTGTAGTTGCCAGAGCTCATCCAGCGACAGGCTTTCTAGGTTGAGTTTTTTCATCCGTCCAACATATCGTCGCAGCCCCCAGCTGCACGATCACAGCACTTGTGATTCGATATACTGGATAATGTTCCAATTTTCTTGTTTTTTCCAACCGCGATAATTTTAGCGACACAGATCGCGGGGCTCGTCTCCCAAAGAAACGAGCTAAGTCCCTAAAAATAAATAGAATATTTCAGGCCGACGGAGTTTAAACCCAAAGTTGCGCATCGGAGCTTATTCTCGCCTCAGTAGGCATTTCGCTTTCGCGCGACCTCGAAAAAGGTCTTGATGAGAATCTGGACGTCAAGCCAAAGGCTCCAATTATTGACGTACCAAAGGTCCAGTTTCACGCGTTCAGCAATGTCTTCCACGGTGGGCGTCGCGCCTCGGGAGCCGTTGCACTGCGCCCAACCTGTCAGCCCCGGCTTCACATGATGCCGGAATGCGTAGTCCTCAAGAATTTTCTCGAAATAGCTGTCGTGAGCGAGAGCATGCGGTCGGGGACCGATCAGTGACATCTCGCCGCTCAGAACGTTAAGCAATTGCGGCAGCTCATCGATGCTCGCCGCACGAAGGAAACGCCCGATCGACGTCACGCGCGGATCATGCCGCGTCGCTTGCACGACGACGGGTCCGTCCTCCTGAACCCTCATGGTGCGGAATTTCAGCATTACAAACTCTTTGCCGTTGAAGCCTTTGCGACGTTGCCGGAAAATAACCGGCCCTTCGCTATCCAGCTTGATGGCTATCGCGGTGAGGATGAAAATTGGAAGCAGCGCAGCCAGCGCCGGCCCCGCGACTAGGATGTCCATCACACGCTTGACGACCCGTTCGACCGCGCTGAGCGGAGCACGCTGGATTTCGACGGCGAGAACTCGTTGACGTGCCGACGACACGAAATTGGACAGGGATCGGACGTGCAAATCCGGCAGCAACCGCGAGGAAACCGGCAGGTTCTTGACCTTCTCACGAGCAAATTCAATTCGCGCATTGTCGTTCCAGGGGAGCACTAGAAGCACTTCCCGGCAATTATTGCGGCGAACGAAAGCCCCGATCTGCTCAAACACGCCCTCGTCAGCAGCCAGGCGCCGCTCGCCATCAACCTCGCCGCTCAGCCGAAATTCCTTGACGTCCGTTGCCCCAAACAACGCGAGGCGATCCCTTGAGGCAAGAGCAGCCAGTTCGTTCTGGTCTCCGACGAGGACCGCATCCCTGCGTCTGATCCCGCCTTTGGCAACAGCGGAAGCCAAATTCGCCTTGGTCGCCTTGCGGACGGCCAAGAGGCCGACCGGGGTCACGAGGTAAAAAGCGAAGAAAGCACCGCGCGAATAATCGCCGCCGATCTTCAGAAGAAATGCAAAGAACGCCAGCAATATCCCGGTACTAAACCAGCAGACAAGGATCTGCGTGATCTCGACTCCAGGCTTTGCGCTGTCCGGCAGGTCATAGTACCCGACCCCGCTCATACGCAGGATATAGATAAACGCGGCCATGAGGCCCACAGCGCAACATGGCAGAAAGTTCGGCACGGGGCTGCCCGCAACGAGGTGATAAACGATACCGCCGCCGATGCTAGCTAAAATGATAACGAGGGCATCCGAAGTCGACAGGATATAGGGAATGATATCGGACGACCAAAATGTTCCGCTCTGGCCATACGCTCGGTCGACCTGACGCGCCTTATCGCGAATATCCGACCCGATTGACATCAAACTTCACCAAATCTCGAACGAGAAATTAACTGGGGATCAATCACAAAACTCGGCTTTTGACAAACGCCCCAATAACTTTTCGTTAATAATTTTAAGCTTAAGCCCATTATATGTGCGACGCAACAGGATTGTCGGCGGCCGTTTTTGCCTCGGGGGGTATGGGTTAAGGAGCTGCCGCAATGCTGCATTTGGCAGCCTATGCGCTGTGACAATCGTGGGCGCTACGCCGGCTCGGACGTCCGCTGCCGGCTCGGGACAACGCCTGTCCGCCGGATCGATCATTCGCGCCCACGTTATTTATTTGGCCCGCTACACGCTTGGATTGACGCTTCCGCAAGCTGACTTACTCGCCATCTCTTCGAAGCAGCTTTTAATCCGCCAAACTCACTGTTGCCTGTTTCAAAAGCCTTGCCCGCTAGCACCCCGCAGGCGCGGCCAACCGCCCGCCATTGAGGCGTCGTCCGGAGTTGGGCGCTCTCGACAATTGCGCCCGCCATCACACGCGGACTATAGTTCGGCGGAACCCGCCTTGGCTCGGGTGGCTCTGGAGATAATTAAGTGGTCTATCGGGAAGCGCCGAGATCGTTGGTCGCGAGTTTTCTTTTCACAGCAAGACGATTACTCGGAATTGCGACGTTCGCCCTTGCCCTTACCTTGCTTGCTCCCAAGCTTTTTCTTTTTTTCGATAATCCAAAGAACGCCAGCTTCTCGGCAACCTTGCTTGACGCGCGTGACGTCATTCTCAAGAAGGCGACACCCCTCCTTCATCATTACGTTCCCACGAACATTGCTGGTGCAGATCGCTCGGACTGGATTTTGATCGCGCTTGCGATCCTCATCACCTTCGTGGTCGGGTCATTGGCCCAGAGGAGCCAGCAGTCGTCCAACCGCCGCCTCCTCAGAGCGTCTGCGGAGGAGTGGCGCAAGAAGGAGGGGGTGAAGCCCGGCTCGGCCCTCGACAAGGAGCTGGAGAGCACGCTGAGAGTCGCGCAGAACGACACCGCGACGAACCGGCAGGATCTGCTGCGCGTGTTCGCCGAGACGAAGAAGAAGCTCGATTCATTCGGACGGGAAGTTGCATTTCTGGCGGTTGACGTCGTCGGATCGGCTCAAATGAAGACTGGCGAGGATCCGGCGTCGGTTCAGTACGATTTTGCCGAATACCGCAAGCTTGTGGAGCGCATATTCCGGGCGCGGGGCGTTTTGAAGACAGCCTGGACACCCGACGGCGTCATGGCCTGCTTTGCTCACGTTGAGGACGCCTGCCAGGCCGGCAAAGATGTCATCAAAAGCCTCAAAGGGTTCAACCGCGACGTCAAGGTGTCGAAGGCTGACTTTTCCGTTCGCTGCGGCGTCAATGCCGGCCTCGTCTATTTCGACGACTCAACGCCCCTGGAAACTATTTCGGACAGGGTCATCGATGTAGCGGGCCACATGCAAAAACACGCCGAGCCCAACACCGTCCTTATCGCCAGAAAAGTCATCGAACCTTTGCGTCAGCTCGAAGAATTTGCCCACACGAGCCAAATCATCGATGGTTACGAGGCCAGCGTATGGCGTTATCCGGGGACCTCATAGCGACCGAGCCAGGCTCAATCGTTGCCAGCCTCTGTCCCGAAGTTTCCTGTTGCGTATTTACCCTGTATTGCCAATGCTTTGGATTCCACTCAATATTGCCGAAACATCATTTGTCTGGAACGTGGGCTCCGTTTAAGGTTCCACTGAATACCGGCAGATAATTTGGCCATGGGCAGCTATCGGCTGCGCTGGCGCGTCGTTTTTTGGGGCTTCGGACATGCATCACCCGCATCGGGACGAGTTCTTGCGTTCCGCTCGTGTTCGAACCTTCCTCACTGTCATCGGCACCCGTCCAGAAGTCATCAAGCTGGCACCGCTCATTCGGCGCTTGCGCAGTACAGCTTGGGCCAACGTCAAGATCGTGACCAGCGGTCAGCAGAGCGATCTGCTCGACCAGACATTGGCCGAGTTCGGCCTCGCGCCCGACATTGCAATCCGCCACCGTGGCACGTCCCCTAGCCCGGCACAGACCGCGAGCCGCCTTCTCAGCAGGCTGGACCGCATTCTCGAAACCGAACGTCCGGACTGCGTCATTGCACAGGGAGACACGACCACGGCATATGCGGCCTCGGTCGCCGCATTTTACCGAAAGACCCCCTTTGTTCACATCGAAGCCGGGTTGCGGACGCCGGAACTCGACGCGCCCTTTCCCGAGGAATTCCATCGTCGGGCGATCGCCGTTTCAACCGCCCTCCATTTCGCCCCGACTTCGGCGGCGGCTCAAAACCTGATCGGCGAAAACGTGTCGAAGGACAAGATCTTCGTGTCCGGCAACACTGTCATTGACTCGCTGCTGGAGATCGCGGCCACCAAGCCGGCCCCTCCGCCGGAATTCCTGGCGAGGCGCACAATATTGCTGACCGCACACCGCAGGGAGAATTTCGGCGCGAGATTGCGCCACGCTCTCAGCGCGGTGAGAGCTTTTGTCGATCTCACTCCGGATGTCGGCGTCTACTTCCCCGTCCACCCGAATCCGAACGCCCGCGAGGCGGCCGTGGAGATTCTCTCCGGGCACCCGAGAATTCATCTCGTGGAGCCCCTGAACTACCGGGCCATGGTCGCGGCAATCCAGAATGCCTGGTGTGTGGTGACCGATAGCGGGGGATTGCAGGAAGAGGCTCCGGCACTCGCCAAACCGGTCCTGGTCCTGCGGGACGTAACCGAGCGTCCGGAGGCCGTCGCATCCGGCGTTGTGGAACTCGTGGGGACGTCCAGCGAAGCCGTATTCAAGGCGCTTTACGAGCTCAACAAAACGCCGTCAAAATACGCGAGGATGGCGCGCTCCGTTTTCCCTTACGGCGACGGGCACGCCAGCCGTCGAATCGTAGATGTCATCTACCGGCATTTTGTGACGTGCCGAGACGCGAATCCAGCGACGATCGCTCCACTTCAACGTGCATCCTGACCAATGGCCAATCTGACCGCTTACCTCGCCGGGTATCTTTATTCGGTCGAGATTATGATGCTCGTGGCAGGCATCATAATTGCCATATCCAGCTTCGATGATCTCGTGGTCGATGTCTTGTACTGGAGCGGTAGGCTGTTCGGAATCGCGCGAACCAGGGACTTACCAGACGTCGAGCTCCTCGAGCAGCTGCCCGAACGGCCAATCGCAATCATGATCCCGTGCTGGAAAGAGCACGACGTGATCTTTTCGATGCTGTCGTCGAATTGCCGGCTCATCCGTTATCGACAGGCCCACTATTTCGTCGGAGTCTATCTCAACGATCCCCAAACTCAGGAGGAAATACGAAAGGCGCAGAGCCTCTATCCGAACATACATATGGTTCTAGTGCCTCGGGACGGTCCGACCAGCAAGGCGGACTGTCTGAACCAGATCGTCTCCGACATTTTCATGTTCGAGGCGGAGCAATCGGTTCAGTTTGCCGGCATCGTCATGCACGATTCCGAGGACCTCATTCACCCCCTTGAGCTGAAGCTCTTCAACAAGCTCGTCGAACTCTACGACTTCGTTCAATTGCCGGTCTATTCGTTCTCTCGTCCCGTTCTGTCGATGATCGGCGGAATCTACATGGACGAGTTTGCAGAAATGCACACCAAGGATCTCGAGGTCCGCCAACGTATCTCCGGCGTCATTCCTTGCGCCGGCGTCTCGGCCTGCTTCGGCCGTGAAGCGATGCTTCATCTGGTCGACCAAAATCAGGGCGAAGCGTTCCGCGTCGCATCCTTTACTGAAGACTACGACATAGCCTTTCGCGTCTCCGAGCTTGGCTTCAAGTCCGCCTTCATTGCCTATCCGGCAAAATACGCCATCGACATCGATATCGACACGGGCAATCCCGGCATCCTTCACCGGAACCTTCCGATCGCAACGCGTGAATTTTTTCCCTCGAGGTTGGAAGAAGCTTATCGGCAGCGCGCTCGATGGTTGTTGGGGATCGTCTTTCAGGGAACCGAAGAAATCGGCTGGAAGGGCAGGTTCGGCACGAAGTATTTTCTGGCGCGCGACCGAAAGGGCGTCATCACCAGTCCGGCAGTCATGCTTGCTTATTTCGCCATGGCCAATTTGATCGTGTTCGAGTCGTTCCGCTGGTATCTCGACCCCGATTCGGCGCTTGCCTATACCCTTCTGTCGTCCGATTGGGCGAAGACGTTGTTTTGGGTGACTTTCGGCTTCCTGATTTGGCGCCTGCTCAACCGCATGATCTTCACCGGCATGATCTACAATCTGCGTCATGCGCTCATGTCGGCCCCCCGGCTGATCGTCGGGAACTTCGTCAATTTCTTTGCCACGTGGCGCGCGGTTCGCGTCTATACCAGCCACCGCATTTCGGGCGCGCCCCTGGTGTGGGATAAGACGTCACACTCTTATCCGATCCACATGGGTGAGCTGGAACTCCCTGCTTCGGAAGGTCAGCTGCCGGGCGGCGCGAGCACTTCCTAACCGTATTGGAGAGCGGAACGACCTGCCGAAAGTCGGCGCGGATAGGTGTGCTCGCGAGGTCCAAGCACAAGTCTCCACATCGGGCGAAGGGCAAATACTCCGATGCCGAGCCCAATGGCGGCGAGCTGCAGCTCGGGGTGAAGGACAACCGCAACAAGCACGGCCCAGCCCAACGCGATCGCGCAGACGTCGAGAAGTTGCCGAGCGCGCGCGTTGGGTGCCCCGACTAGCCCCTCGTCAAGCGCGGAGGCGATTGCCGAAAGCCCATCGATTGCATCGCGGCTTGGAGCGGCGGCAAAGTCCGTCGAAATTTGATAGTTCGCAGTAGACATTAACGCCCCCGTCGTCAGCCTCTTGCGGGCTCCGTTGGGGGTTTTTGACACTTGAGCTCTTTCGTGCGGATCAAACCAAACAATACAGTTTTACGGACCTCAAAGTTTCCACGCGACTGTCGCCGCGCTTCGACTGATATAAATAACGTTTCATTAATGGCAGTGCCTCTCAACGCCGAACAGGTAACCCCGTTCCACGCGTATATTCTGTTTCCAACAACTTCATTGCCTGAAACGCAAATGACCGGCTGCTGGAAGTGCTGCGTTAGTGGAATCAGCGAGGCTCTCTTGGCGTTCCTCGCCTCGGTTACATTTTCATGAGATGCAACTTTTTAGATTTTGCTGGATTTCGGCGCATCGCGGGTCCCGCGACATGCGGCCCGCGCACGCTCCACAGCTCCTTTGGTAGGTCGGTGCCTGAACTGGAGCTGCTGGATGTCCCGAACGCACGACAACGCTTTTGACGAAAGCGCGACCGAGATGATGTCTCAAACATGTCGATGATGCGGCAATCGTTTGCACGCAAAACTGTTGTGGCCAGAAAGCAAACATCTTGCTCAAACGCGCGTCACAAAATGTGACTATGTCTTACGAACAAGTTGCCGGAAGGCCACAAAGTCGCGCGTTTTGTTTCGATAAAACTCGACGAGAGTGACTCGATGATAGGATGATTGCTACGCTCGCGCGCAGTAAACGGACAGCGTGAGGTCATAGTGGTCACCGAGACGAGAAGATCATCGATTGAGATCAGCATTTATCAGTTCGCAGCGCTGATCTTCGTCCTTGTGACGATGACCGGCTGTGCAGGCGTTATCCCTCTGGACGCACCCGATTCCGCTTCCGTCCATGAGAACGCTGCGATCGTAACGGAGCCATCCGCACCACTTCCCTACATCTTGATGCCGGTCAATTCGCCCATCCTCAGCGCCTCGAACGCAATCACCAATGCAACAGGCATGTCCTTCGCATCGATACCGGGCGGGCACTATCGTGAAGCGCCCATCAGCGTTGGTGATATCCTTACAGTCACGGTGTTTGAGGCACAGGCGGGAGGCCTCTTCATTCCCGGCGAAGCCGGCGTCCGGTCTGGCAATTTCGTCGACATACCGCGCCAACAGGTTGATCAATCTGGCACGATCAACATTCCCTACGCCGGTCCGATCAAGGTCTCGGGACAAACCCCCCGTGCCGTAAGCAACATCATCCGCGAACGCCTCAAGGACCGCGCAATCGACCCGCAAGTCGTGGTCGCCGTGGCGGAGCAACGCGGCAACCAGGTCAGCGTCCTGGGTGAGGTCAACTCGCCGTCGCGTTTTCCGATTGATCCCGGCGGGCTGCACTTACTTGCAGCCATCGCAAGGGCTGGCGGCCCCAAGTTCCCCGACTACGAGGTCACGGTCACTCTCAAGCGCGGGAACCGGACTTACACGCAATATGTATCAAGCGTCGTCCATCGGCCTTCGGAAGACGTGTTTCTCTCTCCTGGCGACGTCGTGTTCTTGACAAGGGTTCCACGTGTGTTCATGGCATTCGGCTCCACGCCGTCCCCAGGTTCGATCGGCGGAACCAACAATCGCCGTTTCACGTTCGAAAACGCCGAAATGTCGCTCGCCGAGGCCTTGGCCAAGGCAGGCGGTCTCGACGGCAGTCGCGCCAACTCAAAATCGGTCTTCGTTTACCGATTTGAGCCCAAGCGGCTCTTGGAGAGAGTTGGCCTCAACGTCGCTGGATTCCCAACTGTTCAGGTACCCGCAGTCTACAAGTTCGATATGAGCAAGCCTGACGGCTGGTTCCAGGCGGATTCATTCAGAATGCGAGACCATGACGTCATTTCGGTCGCAGAATCTCCGTCAACTGAATTTATCAAACTCATGAATCCCTTGGATGCGGCAACAACCAATGCGGCAAACATCAACTCGATCGTAACCTCGAGGTAACAGCCACGCGCAACCGTCGGCGCCACGTCATCAGAGGATTCGTGCCACGGCGTGAGGGAATGGACGAAGAAAGGAGCGCGTGGACTTCCTTCGAACCAAGCGCAGGAAGCCATGTGGTCTAGAGTCGTGCTGGTACGCGACGGCTGATGATCGACGTTACAAGGATCCGCATTGCAGACAAATTGAAGTATCGATTTCAGCCAATTTTAGAGCGTAGGAGCTAGATTTTTAGGGACCGTTTCTGGAGTCCCTGCGTGATGTTGCTGATTGCCGTTAGTATAGCCATGGGGCTCGCCCTCGGTCTGCGGTACCGAGTGTTTATTCTTGTGCCAGTCATTTTGGCTGGAACGTTCGCAATTTGCGCGATGACTCCGCAACCATTTTGGCAGGCGTGGACCTCGGTCGTGACCTTTTCTGTCTTGCTCCAGATTGCCTACATCGGTGGCGCGCTCTTGAGATTTGCGACCCGCGGCGGAGTTGCCGCCCAGGTCCCTGCTCAGCTGAGCCGATCGCACTGACGCTGACCATTGTTGATCGCTGAACGTGAAGCCAGCGGGCCGCCGGACCCTTTGACTATTGGCGCCCGCCGCTACTCGGCCGAAGCCGATGGTCCGGGAAGCGGCTCTGCATCGTCGCCTTTACGAACTTGAAGTGAGCGATCGCGGCCCCGAGCTCCCTAAGGCGCTTTTGGCCGTTTGCGATCTCCGCATCGAACAGATCGTGATGATGGCTATCGAGCGGTTCGCGATGCAAATACTCGTCGTCGCCGTTCCCAAGCGTAACGGCGGCCCTTGCCAGAACGTCTTCGACCCTACGGCCTAGACCCGCCCGCTCGCGCTCTGCGGCCTCCAGGGCATCCTCGATCGCAGCCATGATGGCTCCCACGCGATGTTGGTCCGTTTCGACATCCCGATCGGCAGAGCGCACTCGGAATTCGGAGACACCGACGCGGCGAAGGAAATTCTGGCTGCGGGCCCTCAAGAACAATTGGAACATGGGCGTAATCTCGTTCGAGGTCAGCGTCCGCAGAAGATCGCTCTACTGTGGTTAACGAAGATATAACAGCCACAAATAGACCGCCTGGACCATCCAGCTCCGCCAAGTTCTTTCATGCTCCTCGACCGCCCCATCGCAACCTCACAGCCTCGTGCCAGTAAGGTTGAGCAGTTAGCTTAATACCCGTTGTTTGTTGCGAATTTTTCGGAAACTTCTATCCATCTCGACACCGGGCTCCCCCAAGCTCCGGCCCCACCCAAGCAAAGCCGCCGAGCGAACATGGGTCCGCTTGGCGGCTTTGTCTTGGAGTCTGTACGAGAGGATCATTGCAAGGATGGCACGCAAGCCCTGGTCATTCAAAGAGGACCGCCGGCTCATTGAGCTGGCCAAGTCCTCAACCACGTTGGAGAACGCGGCGAAACAGCTTGGGCGATCGCCGGATGCGATCAGACGCATGGCGCTGCGGCTCGGCCTTTCGCTCAAGTCAAAAGCCGCCAAGAAGGGTTAGCGGGCATGCTCCGCATGATCACGACGCTGACATCCAAATCCGCTATCTGTGCGCTAGGCAGCTCCACGCCCGAGGCTCCCTCTCCGGATCCTGAAAACCCCCGTCATTTGCCGGTGGGTCTCGCGCAAAGCTGCGATTGCATCGTCAAGCTGGGAGTCAGACTCGCGAATTGTCTCCAGGAACCGAGCGATCAATGCGGCATTTAGCTTGACGCGGGTATTTCCGTCTCGGCTTCGGCGGCGATCGAGCAGCTGTTGCTGCGCCTGCATCCTGGCCTCGTCAACGCCAATGTCGCAAAGTGTTGCAAGTTCCTGATACGTCATCCAGATCTGAGGCATGTTCCCTGTCCGCTTTTATTGTGGGCCTCAACCTAAGTTTCACCTCTAAATGCACCGTTGCCGCGGCGCGGTAGCAGCCCGCTTCGCTGCGATAGCGTCAACGCAAGACTAAGATGCGGGTGGCCTGAAAAGCGCGGGAAACTGGCGCGGCCGCGAACGGCTGTCGAGGCCCTTGGGCAATTTGTCGTTGAGCTTCACGACGGCGCCTCGAGCCTCCGTCGCCGGTGCGTCTTCCTGGCAGTAGATCAGCGTCACCTCGAACATCACGTCGGGCACTTGCCTCGCCGTTCCGGAGCAGGTTGCCATCACACCGGTGCACACGCCCGAGAGGCTGACTTCGACCTCGTCCAGCCCGAACACAGTGGGCGGGCCATCAGCATAGCGCCGCGTGGTCAGGACAGCGGTGAAGCGCTGGTCGTCGTCGAACCGATAGGAGCCGCCATAGGTGATGAAGCTGTCGCTGCCGGAAATCCGCCCGTCCTCAAGATGCACGATACCTGTGCCCTGTCCGCGCGGGGTCCTGAACCAGGCCGCGTATTTGCCGTCTCGCATCATGGCAACACCCGTCGTCATATTCACCGGTATTTGCAACCAACTCTGGGGCGCGACAATGACCGACGCGGCCAGCATGCCGCCACGGTTAACGCCCCGCAAAGCCAACCCGTCAAATTGCCCCCGCAGCACGCGGCGGCGCCGTCAAAACAATTCTATGCCGTCATCCGCGGTCTCGACCGCTTCGACCCGGCGCGTGGCGGCGACCGACGCCAGTCCGAGCGCTTGCAGGAACTCGCGATGAACGTCCCGCTCGCGCTCCATCGTGTAGCGCGCGAAGAGGTCGTCGAGGATCGCCTGATCCTGCAGCTCCGGCTGTAGCCGCTGCGTGCCCGCGCTCGCAGTCTCGAGCCGCGTGGCGACCGCAGGCAAGGCTGCGGAGCTTTCGCCGAGCCCGGTCATCTGAGCCTCGGCCGAATTCATCAGCCGCTCGAATTCCGCGCCTTCGTCCACGAGCCGGCTCATCAGCTTGCCGAGCCGTTCATTGCCCGCCTCGACCTCGCGCAGCGCCTGCAGGATTTGCGGCTCGAGATTGGCAAGCTGGGTGGGATCACCCTGCACGCGCAGCTCTCTCAGCTCGTTGGCCGAGCGCTCGATAGCGTCGAGCACGGGCCGCAGGCGCCCGGCGCCCGCTGAGACCTGGTCGGCGGTGGCCTTGAGCTCGTTGGCGATCACGACGAAGGCGCTGCCGCGGCTGCCAAGATGGCTCGCCTTGAGGCCGGCATTCATTCCAATCAATGTGATGTCGACGGTCGCCTCGGCA
>Ga0207426_1002173_pt1 | contig 13275 bp, 15 predicted proteins | sample AraplaMF_Cvi_mMS_FD_184265 | JGI IMG/M metagenome (GOLD analysis project Ga0207426, IMG submission 184265) | Arabidopsis root microbial communities from the University of North Carolina, USA - plate scrape MF_Cvi_mMS (SPAdes) (version 2) | ecosystem: Host-associated > Plants > Roots > Endosphere...
ATAGACATAGGTCTTGGCGCCGACCTTGAGGGTCTTTTTGCATTTGAAGCTGTCGAGCGAGGTCATGTAGGAAATCCCAATTGTTAGTTATACCCGGCAAGGGGTATTTTAACACCGTCAGCGGAGCAGGCTGGGTCGCTTGCTGGGGCAGGTTGAGTTGCTGCATCAAGTAGTTCCGGGCTTATAGAAGCTTTCTAACCGCACCGCCACAGCCACAATCGAACCCAGCAAGTCGCGAGCCAAAAATTCTGATGCGCTACCCCAAGATTTCCTGAGGCCGGGCTGTGAGCGGGTTGGTACCAGGCAAAATGCAACTGTCCGGGCGCGGGCTCGTCTGCGTGCGCGGCGGTCGCGAGGTGTTCGCCGGGCTCGATTTCGAGGCCGTCTCCGGCGAAGCCGTCGCCGTGGTCGGCCGCAACGGATCGGGCAAGACCTCGCTGCTGCGGCTGATCGCCGGCCTGCTCATTCCGGCCGGCGGCACGATCCTACTGGATGGCGGCGACGCCGAGATGACGCTGCCGGAGCAGTGCCACTATCTCGGCCACCGCGATGCGCTCAAGCCGGCTCTGAGCGTGATGGAAAACCTGTCATTCTGGGCTGATTTTCTGGGCGGCGAGCGTTGCGACGCCGCCGAAAGTCTGGCCACCGTCGGGCTCGACCATGCGGCTTATCTGCCGGCAGGCTTCCTGTCCGCGGGCCAGCGCCGCCGGCTGTCGCTGGCCCGGCTGCTGACGGTCCGCCGGCCGGTCTGGCTGCTGGACGAGCCGACCAATGCGCTGGACGTGGCGGGCCAGGACATGGTCGGCGGCCTGATGCGGGACCACCTCGCCCGCGGCGGCCTGATCGTCGCGGCCACCCATGGACCGCTGGGCATCGAATCGCGGGAGCTGCGGATCGGGGGCGTGGCATGATGCGGGGCGACCCTCAGCTTTTCGAGCGGCTACAGATGCCGCTCCGAGGTCCCTTGCCTCTCCCGCTTGCGGGAGAGGCCGGCGCAAAGCGCCGGGTGAGGGTTCTCTCCTCTGGGGGAATCTTCGTTGTCGAGGCACCCTCTCCCCACCCCTCCCCCGCAGGCGGGGGAGGGAGCGCACCGCCCTTGGGGCGCGATGGAGGCCTCCCATGAGCCCCCTCTCCGCTCTCATCCGCCGGGACATCAAAATCGCGCTGCGCGTTGGTGGCGGGGCGTTGATTGGCGTGCTGTTTTTCCTGACCGTGGTCGTGCTGATGCCGTTCGCGGTCGGGCCGGACCTGGCGCTGCTGTCGCGGCTGGGGCCAGCGATCCTGTGGCTCGGGGCGCTGCTGGCGAGCCTGCTGACGCTCGACCGGATGTTCATGGCCGACCATGAGGACGGCTCGCTCGACCTGATCACGATGAGCCGGACACCGCTGGAACTCGCCTGCGCGGCCAAGGCGCTGGCGCACTGGCTGGCGGCCGGCCTGCCGCTGATTGTCGCAACCCCCGTGCTGGGCCTCCTGCTCAACCTCGACATGGTCGCGACCGGCGCCGTCGCGCTGACGCTGCTGGCGGGCACGCCGGCGCTGACCTTCACCGGCATGATCGGCGCCGCCCTGGCGGTGACCCTGCACCGCGGCGGCCTCCTGATGGCCGTGCTGGTGCTGCCGCTGTCGATCCCGGTGCTGATTTTCGGCGTGGCGGCCTCGCAGGCCGTGATCGTCGGACCCATGACGTTCGGGGCGCCGTTCTCGATCCTGTGCGCGCTGTCGCTGGTCAGCCTCGTGATCGGCCCGCTCGCGGCCGCGGCGAGCCTGCGGCACGGCCTCGACTGACCTTGACCCCGATCAATTTTCGCGAAGAACTTTCGTGCTGATTGCGTGAGCAGCCCCCGGTGATTATCAGAATACCATGACGCTGATCGACCTCGCCAATCCCTCCCGGTTCCTCGCGCTGACGGCGCGGGTGCTGCCGTGGCTCGCGGGCGCGACCGTCATCCTGCTCGCCATCGGCCTGTATCAATCCGCGCTCGCACCCGACGACTACCAGCAGGGCGCGACCGTGAAGATCATGTTCATCCACGTGCCCAATGCGTGGCTGTCGATGTTCGTCTGGGGCGTAATGAGCATTGCCTCGCTGGGCACGCTGGTGTGGCGGCATCCGCTCGCCGACGTCGCGGCGAAAGCGGCCGCGCCGATCGGCGCCGCCTTCACCTTCCTTGCGCTATTGACGGGCTCGCTGTGGGGCCGGCCGATGTGGGGCACCTATTGGGAATGGGACGCGCGGCTGACCTCGGTGCTGATTCTCTTCCTGATGTATCTCGGCCTGATGGCATTGTGGCGCGCGGTCGACGATCCCTCGCGCGCGGCGCGCGCGGCCGCCGTGCTGACTTTGGTCGGCGCGATCAATCTGCCGATCATCAAGTTCTCGGTCGAATGGTGGAACACGTTGCATCAGCCGGCCTCGGTGATGCGCATGGGTGGCTCGACGCTCGACAAATCGTTCCTGATTCCGCTGCTGGTGATGGCGATCGCGTTCACGCTGCTGTTCGTCACGCTGCATCTGGCGGCGATGCGCAACGAGATCCTGCGGCGCCGCGTCCGCTCGCTGCAGATGATGCAGGCGAGCCGCGTCGCATTCCCGAGCGCCGGTTCGCGCCGGGACAACGCCTCGAACGAAGTCGGGGCCGCATGATGACGTCACTCGGTCCCTACGCGTCCTTCATCGTGACGTCCTATGCGGCCGTGGCGCTCGTGGTCGTGGTCCTGATCGGCTGGATCATGCTCGACTATCGCAGCCAGACCGAACGCCTGCGCGAGCTCGAGCGCAGCGGCGTCACCCGCCGCTCCGGCCGCGGTGCGGCGGACCGGTCATGAGAGCTCGGTCATGAGCGAGCAATCGACAACGTCAGCCCCGCAGCGCCGCACCTTCCTGATGGTGCTGCCGCTGATCGCCTTCATCGGCCTCGCGGTGCTGTTCTGGTTCAAGCTTGGCAGCGGCGATCCCTCGCGGATTCCCTCCGCGCTGATCGGCCGTCCCGCGCCGCAGACCACGCTGCCGCCACTCGAGGGCTTGCTGGCCGACAACGCGCCGGTGCCGGGGCTCGATCCCTCCGCATTCAAGGGCAAGGTCAGCCTGGTCAATGTCTGGGCGTCCTGGTGCGTGCCGTGCCATGACGAGGCGCCGCTGCTGACCGAACTCGCCAAGGACAAGCGCTTCCAGATCGTCGGCATCAACTACAAGGATGCGCCCGACAACGCGCGCCGCTTCCTCGGGCGCTACGGCAACCCGTTCGGCCGAGTCGGCACCGACGCCAACGGCCGCGCCTCGATCGAATGGGGCGTCTATGGCGTACCGGAAACCTTCGTTGTCGGACGCGAGGGCACCATCGTCTACAAGCTGGTGGGGCCGATCACGGCGGAGAACTACAAGACGGTGCTGCTGCCGCAGATGGAGAAGGCGCTGCAGGGGGCGGGGAGCTAGCGCGGTCTCGTGCCCCGGACGCTGCGCAGCGCGCAAGCGGTGCGCTGCAGAGCCGGGGCCCATGTCACCACGACAACACTTTAGGAGAGAATCCGGGTCCTAGCTCTGCGCAGCAGCGTTGCACGCTGCAGCGTGTCCGGGACACGGGACCGTCAGCCCTTCCGCACATCCCCCGCATCCGCCTCGCTCGCTTCCAGCGACGCGGGTTCGATGCCGTAGCGCTTGGTCAGCGGCATCTGGGCGATGGCGAAGATCATCGTGATCGGCGTGACGCCGAACACCTTGAAATTCACCCAGAAATCCGTGCTCTGGGTGCGCCAGACGATCTCGTTGAGCACCGCCATGCCGGCGAAGAACAGCGCCCAGCGCAGTGTCAGGACGCGCCAGCCCTGCGGCGTCAGATTGAACATCTGATCGAACATCACGGCGATGAAGGAGCGGCCGAACAGAAGTCCGCCGCCGAGGATCGCGGCAAACAGGCCGTAGATGATGGTCGGCTTGACCTTGATGAAGGTCTCGTCGTGCAGCACCAAGGTCAGCGTGCCGAACACCAGCACGATGACGCCCGTCACGATCGCCATGATCGGGACGTGGCGCGTCACCACGTAGGAGGCGATCATCGCCACCACGATCGCGACCATGAATGCGCCGGTCGCCGCGAACAGATTGAATTTCGAGTTGACGAAGAAGAACACGAGCAGCGGACCGAGCTCGGTCGCGAGCTTGAACAGCGGATGCGGCTGGGTCTTGTCCATTCTCAGCTTTCGATTCCGGCGATCGCGCGGGCGAAATCGCGCGCGGTGAACGGCGCAAGATCGTCGACGCCTTCGCCAACGCCGATGAAATGCACCGGCAGTTTGAACTTCTCCGCGAGCGCCACCAGGATGCCGCCGCGCGCGGTGCCGTCGAGCTTGGTCATCACCAGGCCGGTGACTCCCGCCGTGCGGTGGAAGGCCTCGACCTGCGACAGCGCGTTTTGGCCCACGGTCGCATCCAGCACAAGCAGCACCGCATGCGGCGCAGTGTCGTCCACCTTGCGGATCACGCGCACGACCTTCTCGAGCTCGTTCATCAGCTCGGCCTTGTTCTGCAGCCTGCCGGCGGTGTCGATCAGCAGCACGTCGACGCCCTGTTCCTTCGCCGCGGTCAGCGCGTTGAAGGCGAGGCTCGCCGAATCCGACCCCTGCGCGCCCGCGATGACCGGCGTCTTGGTGCGCTCGCCCCAGACCTTGAGCTGCTCGATGGCGGCGGCGCGGAACGTGTCGCCGGCGGCGAGCATGACCTTGCGGCCCTCGGAGGCGAACTTTTGCGAGAGCTTTCCGATCGTGGTGGTCTTGCCGGAACCGTTGACGCCGACCACGAGGATCACGAACGGCTTTCTGGCCGCATCGATCACCAGCGGCCTGGCCACCGGCGCCAGCACCTTCTCGACCTCGGTCGCGACCACGTCCTTGACCTCGTCGGCCGAGATAGCCTTGTCGTAGCGCCCGGTGCCGACGGCATCCGCAATCCGCACCGCGACCGAAGTGCCGAGGTCGGCGCGCAGCAGCACGTCCTCGATGTCGTCGAGCATGGCGCGGTCGAGCTTGCGTTTGGTGACGAGGTCGGCGACCGCGGTCCCGAGCGAGGACGAGGTGCGCTTCAGCCCGTTGGAAAGGCGGCGCCACCAACTCAGCTTGGGGGGATCTGACGTGGTATCGTTCATGGTGGCGGTGTGTTAGCCGTTCCCGCTGTCAAACGAAAGACTAGACCCGAAAGTCCTGCAATTGCTCGATGTTCCCCAATTGACCGCCGACGAGATCCTGGCCCGCGTGCTTCATCGCGACGGGCTGATGCTGATCATCGACAAGCCGGCCGGGCTGCCGGTGCATCGCGGTCCCAAGGGCGGGCCCAATCTGGAGGATTCCTTCGGCGCGCTGTGTTTCGGCCTGCCTCGGCCGCCGGTGCTGGCCCATCGGCTGGACAAGGACACGTCCGGCTGCCTCGTGCTCGGCCGCCATCGCAAGGCGACCGCCTCGCTCGGCCTGCTGTTCAAGCACGGCAAGATCGGCAAGACCTACTGGACCGTGGTCGAGGGCGGCCCTGCCGAGGACGAAGGCACCATCGACATGGCGCTCGGACGGCTCAATGCCGAACGCGGCTGGTGGCAGAAGCCGGATCCGGAGGGCCAGAAGGCGATCACCAACTGGAAGGTGATGGGCCGGGGTGACGGCTTCACCTGGCTCGCCATGGAACCGGTGACGGGGCGGACCCATCAATTGCGGGTGCATTCCTCCGCAACGGGATGGCCGATCTTCGGCGATAACATTTACGGCAACGGCCCGCGCTTCGGCGAGCCCAAGCTGCATCTGCACTCCCGCGAGATCGTGGTGCCGATTTCCCGCAACAAGGAGCCGATCCGCGTGGTCGCGCCGGCCCCGCCGCACATGCACGACAAGCTCCGCGCCTGCGGGTGGAACGGGGAATAGTGTGCGACCGGCAGGGAGCACAACAGTGCTCCGCTACCGCGCCATGGTTTACGAAACATTCAGCGCTCGTCTCTAATGATAGCAGTTGCTTAGAAAAAGCTTCTGTTAATCCGCTCAGGACGAGCAACGCGTCATGTCTACGGCCGAGTACTCGATCATCGACGAAGTCGAATCCGCGATTCGGCTCGGCTCGGCGGAAAAGGGGCTGGAAACCGCCCGGCGCGTCACCGACCTGTTCCTGTCATCCGCCGGAAGCTTCAACGACGAGCAGATCGCGCTGTTCGACGACGTGCTCGGACGCCTGATCGGCACCATCGAGCTGCGCGCCATCGCCGACATGGGTGCCCGCGTCGCGCTGGCCGAGATCAGTGCGCAGCTCGCGCCGGTCGCGCAGGCGCCGCCCTCCGTGATCCGCCGCCTCGCCAACAATGACGAAATCCGCATCGCCGGTCCGGTGCTGCAGGAATCCGCGCGCCTCGACGACGGCGAGCTGGTGAAGATCGCGTCGAGCAAAGGCGAGCCGCATTTGCTCGCGGTCGCCGGCCGCTGGTGGCTGAAGGAGATCGTGACCGATGCGCTGCTGGCGCGACGCTATCCCAGCGTCAGCCGCCGTCTCGCCGCCAATCCTGGCGCGCGGATGTCGGGCAACGGCTTTGCGATCATCGTCGGCCAGGCCGAGCGTGATCCGGAGCTCGTGGTCAGCGTCGGCGTCCGCGTCGATCTGCCGTCGGACCTGCGCCGTGAATTGCTGCGTTCGGCCACCGATGCCGTGCGCACCCGTCTGCTGTCGCGCGCACCGCCGCATCTGTTCGAGGAAATCCAGACCGCGATCGCCGCCGTCACCGTCGGCGTCGAGCGCGAGATGTCGGCCGCTCGCGATTTTGAGGGTGCCAAGCGGGCGGTTGGCAATCTCAAGGCCAACGGCCAGCTCACCGAGGCGGTGCTGTTCGGCTTTGCCAGGAACCGCCGGTACGAAGAAGCCGTGGCGGCGTTGGCGGCGCTGGCGGGATCGACCGTCGAAGTGATCCGCCCGCTGATGCAGAGCCTGCGCGAAGATGGCCTGCTGGTGCCGTGCAAGGCGGCGGGACTGAGCTGGGAGACCACAGCCGCCGTGCTCGAAAGCCGCTTCGCATCAGGCGCGATGAAGCCGGCGGATATCGCGCGGGCGCAGAACAACTACGCGCGGATGACATCGGAGAATGCGCGGCGCACGCTGCGGTTCTGGCAGGTCAGGGCGTCGTAGATTTTCCCTCTCCCCCTGCAAGAGACGGTGGCTGCGCGTAGCGCAGACGGGTGAGGGGCTCTCTCCGCGAACCCAACTCTCATTCGGATTTGCAGAGACATACCCCTCATCCGGCGCTTCGCGCCACCTTCTCCCGCAAGGAGAGAAGGGAGCAGGCAGCGACTACGCCGTCAGCCGCTCGCCATCACTGCCGGTAATCTTCATCGGCACGACGCTGCCCACACGTTCGCCTGCGATCGCCACCGGCAGATAGTGCTCGGTGCGCCCCTGCCCGTCGCTCTCGATCAGCACCTCGCGCGTCGCGCCCACTTCCGCCTGCAGCCGCTTCCGCAGCGCCGCCTCGCCGGCCGCGCGCAACCGTTTCGCGCGCTCCTTGATGGCGCCGCCAGCGACCTGCGGCATTCGTGCGGCCGGCGTGCCGGGGCGTGGCGAATACGGAAAGATGTGCAGGAAGGTCAGGCCACATTGCTCGACGAGATCGAGCGAGCGCGAAAACATCTCCTCGGTCTCGGTCGGGAAGCCCGCGATGATGTCGGCGCCCAGCGCGATGTCCGGGCGCAGGCGGCGAACCTCGTCGCAGAACGCGATCGCGTCATTGCGCGAATGCCGCCGCTTCATGCGCTTCAGGATCATGTCGTCGCCGGATTGCAGCGACAGATGCAGGTGCGGCATCAGGCGCGCATCGTCCGCGATGGCATCGAGAAGGTCGCTGTCGGCCTCGACCGAATCGATCGAGGAGATGCGCAGGCGCTTCAGCCCCGGCACGTGCCGCAGGATCTGCTTGGTGAGCATGCCGAGCTTCGGCGCGCCCGGCAGGTCGGTGCCGTAGCTGGTGAGGTCGACGCCGGTCAGCACGATCTCGGCATGGCCGCGCTCCGCCAGCGTTCGCACCTGATCGACCACCGCGCCCATCGGCACCGAGCGTGAATTGCCACGGCCATAGGGGATGATGCAGAAGGTGCAGCGATGGTCGCAGCCGTTCTGCACCTGCACGAACACGCGCGGCAGCCCGCTCGCATAGCCGTCGATCAGATGCGGCGCCATCTCCCTGACCGCCATGATGTCGCTGACGGCGATCTTCTCGCCGGCGCCGAGCTCGAAGGCGTCGCGCGCCGCACGCCAGGCCTCGCCGCGCATCTTGTCGTCATTGCCGACGACGCGATCGACCTCTTCCATGCCGGCGAACATCGCACTCTGCGTCTGCGCCGCGCAGCCGGTGACGACGATGCGCGCGCCGGGCCGCTCACGCTTCAATTTGCGGATCGATTGCCGCGCCTGCGCCACCGCCTCGTTGGTGACGGCGCAGCTGTTGATGACGATGGTGTCTTCGAGCCCTGCGTCTTCCGCCTTGCTGCGGATCACCTCGGCCTCGAAGGCGTTGAGGCGGCAGCCGAAGGTGACGATGTCGACCGGCATTACCCGACCGGCGCGAACAGCGCCGGATCGAAATTACCCTCGTATTCGAAGGTCGCGGTGCCCGTCATCAGCACATGGTCGTCGCGCTCGCGCCATTCAATGACGAGCTTGCCGCCGGGCAGCGTCATCTCGACCTTGCGCTCGGTGCGCTTCAGCCGCGCCGCCGCAACCGCGGTCGCGCACGCCGCCGAACCGCACGCCCGGGTGAGACCGGCGCCGCGCTCCCAGGTGCGCATCGTGATGTGCTCGCGATCGACGACTTGCGCCAGCGTGATGTTGGCGCGCTCCGGGAAGATCGGGTGATTCTCCAGCAGCGGGCCGAAGCGCTCGAGATCGTAGGCGTTGACGTCCTCGACCCAGAAGATCGCGTGCGGATTGCCCATGCTCACCACGGACGGCGAATGCAGGATCGGATTGTCGATCGGCCCGATCTGCAATTCGATGTAGCGGGTGTCGCGAAACTCTTCCGCCAGCGGAATGTCCTGCCAGCCGAACTTCGGCGTGCCCATGTCGACGGTGTAGAGATCGGGCGCCGGGCCCTGCCAGGCGTTGAGCAGGCCGGCCGCCGTCTCGAACGTCGCGGTGCTCTGGCCGCTCTTCTCGAAGATGCGCCGCACCACGCAACGCATGCCATTGCCGCAGGCGCCGGCTTCCGAGCCGTCATTGTTGTAGATGCTGATGAAGGCTTCGGTGCCGTCGAGCCGCGGCTTCTGCAGCACCATGAGTTGGTCGTAGGGCACGCCTTCCGCGGACGCCACCGCGCGGGCATCGTCCGGCGTGATGCGGCCGGCGGAATCGCGCATGTCGACAACGACGATCTCGTTGCCGATGCCGTTCATCTTGGCAAATGCGTGGTTGGCCAGGGCGCTCATGAAAATTCCCGAATTCGCCTGCCTTATATGGCGATCCCTGCCGCCTTGGCCAGTGATTTGGCTGCGGCGCCGGGCAGGTCCACCATGACGCATCTGTCATGGGACGAATTCGGCGCTCGCGTGTTAGAACGGAACAGTTCGCGCGATCCGGATGCGCGGCCGGATGCAGAGCCGGATTGGGGCCTTGATGGGCGGGATTTCGATGCCGCAAGGGCATGATGCCGAAGGTGTTGGGGAGAATAAGATGCTGAGGTTTCGTCGTTTCGCTCTGGCCGCGCTGATCCCGGCAGCGGCCTTGTCGTTTGGCCTGTCCGGCGCTCTCGCACAGGCCCCGAGCCCGGCGCCGGCCGCGTCGGAAAGCCCGGCACCCGCCCCGGCCGCAAGTGCCTCGCCCGCACCCGCAGCGACACCCGCTCCGGCTCCGTCGCCTGCGGCCAGCGTCACACCGGCTCCGTCGGCATCGCCGTCGCCCGCCGCCAGCGCCTCACCCAGCCCGGCAGCGCCTCCGCCTGCCGCGGCCGCAACACCGGCCCCGGTGCAGACCGCCGATCCGTTCGGCCAGGAGACTACGCTGGAGCCGCGGAAGGTCGTGATGGTCAAGGGCACGGCCAATTGGGATTCGGCCTTCGACACGCTGATCGACGCCTTCAAGGCGCTGAACATGCTGCTCGACAAGCAGGGCATCAAGCACGCCGGCAATTCGATGATCGTCTACACCTCGACCGACGACACCGGCTTCACCTTCCTCGCGGAAATTCCGGTCGACCAGGATCCGCAGAAGCTGCCCAAGGACATGAGCATCGGCAAGTCGCCGGAGGGCAAGGCGCTGAAATTCGTCCATCGCGGCTCGTACGACAACATGGACAACACCTATGAGGCGATCACCAATCACCTCGACGACAAGAAGCTGGAAGCCAAGGACACCTTCATCGAGGAGTACCTCACCGATCCCCTGAAGACGGCCGAGGACAAGCTCGTGATCAACGTGTTCGTGCCATTGAAGTGAGAGCGATGAAGAAGCCTGCCGTACTCGCCGCCGCCTTTGCCGCCACGCTGCTGGCCGCGCCCGCGCTTGCCGATGATTTTCCGTCCGCCATCACGGTGAGCGGCGAAGCCACGATCTCCGCGGCGCCGGATCTCGCGCAGATCGACGCCGGCGTCGCCAACGACGCCAAGACGGCGAAGGAGGCGTCCGACGCCAACAATGCCGCGATGGGCAAGGTGCTGCTGGCGCTGAAGGGCGCAGGGATCGCCGAAAAGGATTACCAGACCTCGCGCCTGTCGCTGCAGCCGCAATACGGCCAGAACAAATCCACCGGCGCCTCGCCCGTGGTCGGCTTCCGCGCGTCCAACCGCGTCACCGTGAAGATCCGCGATGTGACCAAGGTGGCGGGCATCATCGACACGCTGGTCAGCGCCGGCGCGAACGACATTGGCAACATCTCATTCGAGGTCACACAGGCCTCGAAGATGCTCGACGATGCGCGTGAACAGGCGGTGGCGGATGCACGCCGCAAGGCCGAGATCTACGCCAAGGCCACCGGCGTGACGCTGGGCGCGCCGCTCAGTGTATCCGAGGGTGGCGCTCCGGTGCCGCTGTTCAAGGCGCGGATGGCGACAGCACCGATGGCTGCGCCCGCTGCCGTGGCGCCGGGCGAGGAAACGCTGTCGGTGACGGTGAATGTGAGCTGGGCGATCAAGGCGGGGCAGTAGCCTCACGCTACCTCACCACCAACGGTCTCGTCCTCGATCAATCATTCACGCTGATATCGGTAAAGAGGAACCCCGCCGGCGTCTTGCTAAAGACGAAGATGTTGTCGTCGCAGAAGATGAAGTAGTTTTCGTTCTTGTAATCATCGCGATCGAAGACGGCCTTGCCGCGCTGGATGCACGCGCGAGTTTTCGCCGTGAAAAAGGTCCGATAGGTCTTAGCACCAAATTGCGCGGCGTCGCCAATCGCCTTGTCGTTCATGAACGGCAATTTTGTCATACCGGCGACGGCGGCGGAATCGTTCGCCTTCAGCGCCGCGCGAAACTTCTCGATGAAGCCTTCGAATTCCTTCTTCACGGCAGCAGGAGCAACGGCATCCTTGGCCTGGGCGACGGCTGGAGCAAGGTTCACGAGTGCGGTTGCAAGCACAATTCTCAGCAAAAATTTCACAGCAGAATCCATCCCTCGATCAATCAAGGTCTTCCGACCGATCCAAATCCATTGTGTTTTGTTGCGTCAGGGTCATTCTGGTTCAACGGCGCAGGACCGCACGAACTTGCCGCTGCAGGGGCAAAGCCCAGATTGCTTTCGTCGCGTCACGCCGCCGGGCTTACGGAGACGCGACCTAAATCTCCACCACCTGCCCCGGCTTCATCGCCACGAACTTCTCCTGCGGAATCTTCGCGGCGTCGAGCGCTTCGACCAGCGCCTTTGCCGGCGCATCGATCGCTTCGTCCGTCAATTGGAACGTGCCGTGGTGATGCCCGAGCGCGGCTTCCGCGCCGCAATCGCCCAGCGCCTTCACGGCGTCGTCCGGATTCATGTGCTGGTCGCGCATGAACCAGCGCGGCTCGTAGGCGCCGATCGGCAGGATCGCGAGACGCAGCTTGCCGTGCTTCTCGGCGACGCGCCGGAAGTGCCCGCCATCGCCGTAGCCGGAATCGCAGACGACGTAGATTTTGCCCGCCGGCGTCTCCAGCACGAAACTCGCCCACAGCGCCTTGTTGCGGTCGAACATGCCGCGCGCGCTCCAGTGCCGTGTCGGCACCAGCGTCACGGCGAGGCCGTTGCCAAGCTCGACGCGGTCGTGCCAATCGAACGCCTCAGCCTTGATCGCCGAGTCGATGCTGCGCATCGTCACGTCGTTGCCGAGCGGCGTCACCACGCGCGGCGAAAAGTTTTTTGCGAGCCGCGACAGCGTTGCGATGTCGAGATGATCGTAATGGCCATGCGAGACCAGCACGATGTCGATCTTCGGCAGCTTCTCGAAGGCGATGCCGGGATCGTTGTGCCGCTTCGGTCCGGCGAAGCTGACGGGCGAGACCCGCGAGGACCAGACCGGATCGACCAGGATGTTGAGGCCGGCGGCCTGGATCAGCCAGCTGGCGTGGCCGACAAAGGAGAGCCGCACCTTGTCGCCGTCCACGCGCTCCGGCGGGGTGTCGGCATGGGGGCTGGGCACCCAGTCCGGCCAGGTCGCGCGCTTGCTTTGGCCGCCGAACTGCCAGCGCAGAACCTCGCCAAGCGATCTCGGCGGCGCGCCGTTCGGATCGAAGAAGTGCTCGCCGTCGAAATGGTCGGAGACAGGGCCGTCATAGAGTTTCATGCGGGCAATCCAGATGGAGGGCACGCCGACCAGTGCGCCGGCCCCGGCGAGCAGTCCGAACAAGCGGCGGCGGGTGATCGGCACGGGCGGGCTTCAGGGATGAATGGAGTGGAAGGACATGGCCTTTTCATATGGGCGGAGCCGGGGGAAATGGAACAGGCGACGAAAAATGGCCTATTTTCAGTGCCTTGCCCTGGCAAGGCCGTCCCGGCGCCCTAACTTTCCTTGACTTTTGGCCGGGAGCGGCGTTTAACCCCGCCACTTCATCGGAAAGGCTTTCTTTTCGACCCACCGACCGGTCCTCGAGGCCGGAGGTCAACGCCCGACAGCGCTGTGCGCCCTCGGGCGCAAAGGTGTTTGGAAGATCGCCATTCTGGCGAGCAGGACAAGGACAACGGCATTGTTCGACAATCTGTCGGAACGGCTTGGTGGCATTCTCGATCGTCTGACGGGGCGCGGCGCGCTGACCGAAAAGGACGTCGACGCCGCGATGCGCGAGGTGCGCCGCGCGCTGCTGGAAGCC
>Ga0207426_1002174_pt1 | contig 13268 bp, 10 predicted proteins | sample AraplaMF_Cvi_mMS_FD_184265 | JGI IMG/M metagenome (GOLD analysis project Ga0207426, IMG submission 184265) | Arabidopsis root microbial communities from the University of North Carolina, USA - plate scrape MF_Cvi_mMS (SPAdes) (version 2) | ecosystem: Host-associated > Plants > Roots > Endosphere...
GGCGTTCGGCGGTGAACGCACAGCGGTACTCAGGGGGTACAAGCATGGCCGCCAGGCCACTCGTCGCACGGCAGCCCAACGAACGGCTCCAGGCGCTGATCCAGGAAGCCGCCTGTTCCAACGCGGGCCTCGCCCGCCGCGTCAACATGTGTGGTGCGGAACACGGTCTCGACCTCCGCTACGACAAGACCTCCGTGGCCAGATGGCTACGTGGCCAGCAACCACGGGGCCGCGCCCCGGCCGTCATCGCGGAGGCGCTGGGACGCAAGCTCGCGCGCACGGTCACCATCGACGAGATCGGGATGGCCGACGGCAAGAACCTCGCGTCCGGGGTGGGGTTGCAGTTCTCGCCGACCGTCCTCGGGGCGATCGAGCAGGTCTGTGAGCTGTGGCGCAGCGATGTCGGCCGGCGCGACTTCCTCAATGGCTCCACGGTCGCGGCGTCCGCCCTGGTGGAGCCCAGCCGCGACTGGCTGATCACCGGGGCGGACACCCAGGTCGCCCGGAACGCCGGTGCCCGGGTGGGGATCTCGGACGTCGAGGCGGTCCGCGCGATGACCACGGCGCTCAGCGAGCTCGACCACCGTTTCGGCGCCGGACATGTCAGGCCGGTCGTCGTGCACTACCTCAACAGCGTGGTCTCCGGGCTGCTGGCCGGTTCGTACCGGGAGTCCGTCGGCCGCGAACTCTTCGCCGCCGTTGCGCGGTTGACCGAACTGGGCGGCTACATGGCCGTCGACACCGGCCAGCCCGGCCTCGCCCAGCGCTACTACATCCAGGCGCTGCGGCTGGCCCAGGCGGCCGGGGACCGCGGCTACGGCGGCTATGTCCTCGCCGCGAGCATGAGCCATCTCGCCGCCTCGCTCGGCAATCCACGGGAGATCGCCCAGCTGGCGCGCGCCGCGCAGGAGGGCGCCCGCGGCCATGTCACCCCGCGCGCGGAGGCGATGTTCTGCGCCGCGGAGGCGCGCGGACACGCGCTGATGGGCGACGGGCGGGCCTTCGAGGTGGTGGCCGGACGGGCGGTCGCCGCCCTGGAGCGCGCCGAGGCGGCCGCCGACGCGGGTGACGATCCGATCTGGATCGCCCATTTCGACCCGGCCTACCTGGCCGATGAACTCGCCCACTGCCACCGCGACTTGGGGCAGCCGGGGCCCGCGGCGCAGCGGGCGCAGGAGGCGCTGGACGGGCATCCGGCCGGCCGGGCCCGGCGCCGGGCCATCGGTCTGCTGCTGCTGGCCGGCGCCCAGGTGCAGCAGCGCGAGGTGGAACAGGCCTGCCATACGGGCACCCAGGCGGTGGACCTGCTGAGCGGACTGCGTTCGGACCGTGGCGCGGAGTATCTGGAGGACTTTCAGCTGCGTTTGGAGCCATATCGGGACGAACCGGTGGTGCGGGAGTTCAGCGCGCGGCTGGAATTGCGGGCCACGGCGGCGTGATCAGCGCCTCACCACAGGGGTGACGACTGCTATGTCGTGCGACGTCAGGTTTTGTCGTGGCGCGACGGAAAGCCCAGGCAGCGGGGTCTGCCCCGGGGTTCCGGGGGCGGGCAGGGGCGGTGACCAGGCGACGTGGTCGAACGTTGCTGCGACCCGGTAGCGTGCAGCCGACGATTCCGTAGGTCTGCACGTTGGTAGGAGTCACGGTGACGCAGAGCGGACAGGGTCACGACCCGCAGAATTCTGCGGCCGGTCCCGCGCGAGAGGGCATTGTGCTGCCCGCCAACGGTGAGCCGTGGGTGCCCGACCAGCAGGCCGCGCCGCCGGCCGGCCAGCCGTGGGGCCAGCCCTGGGGACCCGGCCAGCAGGCCGCCGCCCCGCAGCCGTACGGCGAGGCTCCCGCCCAGGGCCAGCCCGCCCCGCAGCAGGGGTATGGCCAGGGCCCGCAGCAGGGTTACGGGCAAGGACCGCAGCAGGACTACGCCCCGGCGCAGGCCCCGCAGCCGCAGGGTGGCCAGGGCTACCCGGCGCCGCCCCAGGGGCAGCAGCCGCCGGCCATGCCGCCCTCGGCACCGCAGCAGGCGCCCCAGCAGCAGCCACAGCCCGGCTTCGACGCCGAGGCGACGGCGCTGCTGCCGCCCGGCGCGCAGCCCGGCCAGGGTGCGCCCGGCGCGCTGCCGCCCGAGGGCCCGCAGTCGTACGGCCGGCAGATCCCGCAGCAGCAGTACGGTCAGCAGGCCCAGCAGCCGTACGGCCAGCAGCCGCCGCAGGCCCAGCAGACCCAGCAGCCTCAACAGCAGTACGGCCAGCAGCCCCTGGGCCCGTCCGGAGAGCTGGTGCGGGCGACCCAGCAGACCGGTGCGCCGCTGCCGCCCGCCTCGGGCGACGCGGAGGCCACCGCGCTGATTCCGCCCGTCGGCGGCCCCGGCAGCGCACCGCTGCCGCCCGAGGCGGCCTCGCGCCCCGAGACGCCCGACGAGTCCACGACCATGCTGCGCGCGATCAAGCCGAACCAGGGCGGCCCCCAGGGCCGGCCGATGCCGCAGTCCCAGCCGATGCCCGGCGCCCAGGGCGCGGGCGACGCCGAGGCCACCCAGCTCATCGCCCCGGTGGGCGCCGGTGGTCCGCCCCCGCCGCCCGGTGCGCCGTACGGCGTGCGCCCCGGCGCGCCCGGCGACCGCCCCACCCCTTCCGAGTTCGACGGCCTGTTCCGCGACGGACCGGGCGCACCGGGCCAGGCCGGACCGGCCGCCGCCCCCGACTCCACCGCGCAGCTGCCGCGCTTCGAGGACCCGGGCCGCCCGCCGTACGGGCAGCAGGGTCAGGGCTACGGACAGCAGTTCCCGCCCGGCGGCGGCTACGACCAGCCCGCCTCGTACGACGACGGCGGCAGCGGACGCCGCCGGCTCGCCCCGGCCGCGATCGTCGGCATCATCATCGTGGCGCTCGCGGGCGCCGGCCTCGGCCTCGGCTGGGCGCTGAGCGGCGGCAGCAGCGAGGACACCACCAAGAAGCAGGACTCCGGGGCCGACACGACCAAGGCAGCCAAAGAGCCGGAGAAGCAGAAGCCGACCACCGACCCGGCCGAGTCCCAGGCCAAGGGGCTGGACGCGCTGCTGGGCGACAGCAACAACAGCCGCTCCTCGGTGATCAACGCCGTCAACGGCATCAGGACCTGCCACAACCTCGGCGGCGCGGCCAAGGACCTGCGGGCCGCGGCCGGGCAGCGCAACGACCTGGTGAAGCGGCTCCAGCAGTTGCCCGTCGACAAGATCCCGAACCATGACCGGCTGACCGCCGCGCTGACGAAGGCCTGGCAGTCCTCGGCGTCCGCGGACAACCACTACGCGGCCTGGGCCGGCCAGGTCGGCGGCAAGAAGGGCTGCCACAAGGGCAAGGCCCGGGTCACCCGGCAGACCGCCCAGGGCAACACGGCCAGCGGGCAGGCCACCCTCGCCAAGAAGCAGGCGGCGCAGATCTGGAACCCGCTCGCCCAGAAGTACGGGCTGACGGAGCGCCGTCCCGAGCAGCTCTGAGCCGGGCCGGGGCGGGCGCCGTTGGGCGGCCCGTCCCGCTCAGCTGTCCGCGCGCCGCCGTTCCAGCGTCTTGGTGACGTTCACGAAGCCGTGCTGGGCGGACACCAACTCGCCGTCCCGGACGACCTGGTAGGTCACCGTTCCGTTCACGATCCGGGGGAAGTCCTGGACGGCGAGCATGTCGTCCTCGCGCCAGCGCAGCTTCGGGGTCAGCCCGCCGGTGTCGACGGCGCGGTCACCGCGGTCCAGCGCGGTCTGGAGGGCGTGCGGGGTGATGTCCTCGACGCCCCGGTCATCGAGCTGCTCGATCATCGACCGCAGCACCGTGTAGGCGATCCAGGTCGTCTGCGCGCCCTGGTCGGCGGGGTCGATGCGGTTGTCGTTGAACGCGAAGTCGTTGATGACCTTGCGCATCGGCGCCCAGCGGGAGTCTCCGGCGGCCGGATACCAGCCGGTGATCTCGGCGCCTTCCAGCGGCCCGGACCTGCCGCCCGTACGGTTCACCAGCGCCTGGCCGACACTGCCGAGCACGGAGGCGACCCGCACCCGGGGGCTGTCCTCCTGGAGCCGCCGGAACGAGTCGAAGAACGCATCGGTGTGATCGCCGAGCGAGGCGGTCACACAGGCGCCGTCCGCTTTACCACCGGCCTTCGACTTGCCGTAGACGGCCGGGTCGGCGCCCACGCCGTCCAGGGCGCGGTTCACCGCGGACGAGTAGTCGGTGCCGTCCTCGGGCGCCTTGATGTCCTTGGCCGGGTCCCGACTGCCGTTCTCCAGGCCGGAGTTGAGCAGGGACGGCATCTGGTCGCCCTGGATGGTGTCCGGGCGGACCAGCGCGACGCGCCGGCAGTCGCGCGCCAACTGGCGGCCGTTCCCGGCGAGCAGGGAGGCCTGCCCGCCGTTGACGGGGTAGGACAGCGGGCTCTCGAACTCCTCGTCCGAGGCGCCGTAGCCGCCGATGAAGGGGACGCCCTTGACCTCCAGCGGCGACATGAACGAGCGGCCGAACTGGCTGTAGGAGCCGACCACGGCGACCGCGCCGCGGTCCACCGCGCGCTGGGCACACTGCGCGGCGGACACCGAGTCATTGCGCTCGTTGCAGGTCAGCACCCGTAGGTGATGACCCCTGATGCCGCCCCGGGAATTGACCCAGCGGGCGTAGGCCTGCGCCATGGCGGGCATACCCGGCATATTGGTCGCCTTGGTGCTCTCGGGGGCCCAGGTCATGACCGTGACCGGGTCCTTCTCCCCGGAATCCCCCGAGGCTCCGGGGAGGGAGCCGCAGCCCGAGAGCAGCGACGCGATGACCGCCGTACATGCCACCGCCGCACCGACGGCGGGGGCGTGAGAAGAAGGGCGGGGGGAGGAGCGTCGCCGTCCGGTCATGACACCGCAGCCTTCCGTCCTGCCAGGAACGGCCGAGTGACGACAAGGCAACGGATGGTGACGTGAAGGTGAACTCCGGGGGCCCGCTTGAGATCATCCGCACGGAACGTACGATCCAATACTGTGCAAGGTTCGGAGAAGTCTTCCCGTCGCGGCCGCCGCTCGACCACCATGGGCGGCATGCCACTCAACGACATGCCGTGGTGGCGCTGGCGCAGCAATGTGCGTTCCGCGCTGCACATGCTCTCCGACCCCGCCTTCCAGCAGGAGACCTGGCTGGCCGGCCGCCCCGGGTACGGAGACGTCACCGACGCCGTCTACCGGCTCGTCGAGGACACCTGGCTGGACAACTGGTCCGCCGAGAAGTACGTCGGCACGATCTTCCGGGACGCCCAGGAGGCGCAGCTCGTCGATGCCGCCGTGCTGCGGGTGCTGCGGATCATGCACCAGGTCGGTGCGGACGCCCCGGTCACCGCGTACATGGCGCACCAGGGCTGGCCGGAGGCCGTACGGGCGGCCCGTGAGGCCCATGTGCAGCTGGCGACGGCGGACGGCGAGGACCCCGATGCCGCGCCGCGCTCGCTGGAGGTGCTGGCCATCATGACCGGTCAGGCGGATGCCCCGGCCTGACCTGCTCGGCAGGTGTGCGACCCTATGAGGTCATGAGCGAGTCGCAGCCCACCCAGTCCGGACAGCACGGTCGGAACGATCAGTACGTCCTCACCCTGTCCTGCCCCGACAAGCAGGGCATCGTGCACGCCGTGTCCAGCTACCTCTTCATCACCGGCTGCAACATCGAGGACAGCCAGCAGTTCGGCGACCACGACACCGGGCTGTTCTTCATGCGGGTCCACTTCAGCGCCGACAGCTCGGTGAGCGTCGACAAGCTGCGGGCCAGCTTCGCCGCGGTGGGCGACTCCTTCGGCATGGACTGGCAGATCCACCGGGCCGACGAGAAGATGCGGGTCGTCCTGATGGTGTCCAAGTTCGGGCACTGCCTCAACGACCTGCTGTTCCGCTCCCGGATCGGCGCGCTGCCGGTGGAGATCGCGGCCGTGGTCTCCAACCACACGGACTTCGCCGAGCTGGTCGCCTCGTACGACATCCCCTTCCACCACATTCCGGTCACCCGCGACACCAAGGCGCAGGCCGAGGCGCAGCTGCTGGAGCTGGTGGCGGCGGAGAACGTCGAGCTGGTGGTCCTCGCCCGCTATATGCAGGTGCTCTCCGACGATCTGTGCAAGGCGCTGTCCGGCCGGATCATCAACATCCACCACTCCTTCCTCCCGAGCTTCAAGGGCGCCAAGCCGTACCACCAGGCGCACGCCCGCGGCGTGAAGCTCATCGGTGCCACCGCGCACTATGTGACCGCCGATCTCGACGAGGGCCCGATCATCGAGCAGGAGGTCGAGCGGGTCGGCCACGAAGTCACGCCGGACCAGCTCGTGGCGATCGGCCGCGACGTGGAGTGCCAGGCCCTCGCCCGCGCCGTGAAATGGCACAGCGAACGCCGCGTACTCCTGAACGGCAGCCGCACGGTCGTCTTCGCCTGAGCACGGCTCCCCTCGGGAATACCCTCCACCCCCGTCCCGTTGTGGGCCCCGAGGGGGTGCTCGGCCCCCCTAAGGGACCCGTTCGACGCCCCCTTGGTGGAAGTCCCCTACAAGCGGGCAGCGGACAGCCACCAACGGGACAGCCACCAACAGGACGGCTACAGCCGGGACAGTGACGCGGTCGCGAAGAGCACCTCGCGGATCGCGTCGCGTTCGCCGTTCTGGCCCGCAGCGGCCTCCTCGGGGGAGATGTGGCCCGCGGCCAGCTGGCAGAACTCGGCGCTGTCCAGGGCGATATGCGCGACGGTGCGCTCCGGGGTGCCCAGGGCGGCCGGTGAGTCCAGCGCTATGTACCAGTGGCCGCCGCCGTTGCCCTCGACCTCCAGATGGAGCGTACGGCCCGGGGCGCCCGCCTCGACCAGCCGCTGCGGCGGCGCGGCGAGCCCGGCCCGGCGGCGGTCGGCCAGTGCGCTGGGCAGCAGCCGGGCGGCGAGGTCGACCATCTGGTGGAGATGCGCGGCGGCCGGTGGCACATACGGGTAGTCCACCGCCTCCGCGATATCGCCGGCATGCACCCAGCACTCGAAGGCGCGGTCCAGGAACGAGTCGCGTAGCGCGAGCCGGAAGTCGCCATACGGGACGGCGAGTTCGGCGACCCTGCTGCCGGCGAACGACACCTGCCGCATCAGCGCGTAGCTCTGGTCGCGCCACGGGGCGTGGACGGTGAGCGGACGCTGGGTCTCATCCGCCGCGCGCCAGAACGTTTCCGTACGGATGAGAGGGTCCGGGGTGCCGGGCGGGGCGGCGGTGCCGAGCGGGTCGGTCAGCCCGAGGGCCGTCGCGACCAGGCCGTCCACCGCCATCAGATGACCCATGACACCGGCGACGGTGGTCTCCCGCTCGACCGGGCGGTCGCCCTCGAACCACCGCAGCCGCACCGGAGCGCGCCACTCCGCCTCGCCCATGTCATGCAGCAGTGCATCCAGCTTCGCGGTCTCCGCGTCGTACGGCGTCGCCCAGTCGGGCACCGGGATGCGGGCCGGCCGCCGGCCCAGGGCGCCCTCCAGTACGCGGGAGCGCAGCAGCGGATCGAGGTCGAGGCTGTCGGCGGGGTGCAGCAGCCCGACGGCATCGCGCAGCCGCAGCGCCTCGTCCGCACAGGAGGCGCAGTCGGTCAGATGTGCCTCGACGGCGGCCGTCTCCTCGGCGGAGCAGGCCGCCAGTGCCCAGGCGCCGAGCAGAGACTTGAGGACCCGGTGCGGCGGGGCGGGATCCGGGTCCGGGAGCGGCCGGAGCGCGGGCGGCTCGGACCCGGGCCCGGCGTCCGGGAAGGGCTCGGCGGTGTCGCCCGCCGGGTCGCGGACGGGCACCGGCGGGGTGTCCGGAAGGGGGCCGTGGTCCTCGGCTGCGGAGCGCGGGGAGGGTATCCGCGGCCGCTCACCGGGGCTGCCGGGCAGCTCGCGGCCGTCCCACTCGTCGGGGCCCGTCACCGCGACCGTCCATGGCCAGGACCGGGTGGTGCGGAGGATCCCGGGCCGGTGTGCTGGGAGTGCGACGGCAGCGGGCCGCGGGGAGCGTGCGGCCCCGGTGGCACAGTGGGCGCCGCGGGGGAGGGGCGTGTGCCGCGGGCGGTGTACGAGGCGCGGTGGCCGGGCGGCAGGGCGTGGTGGTGATGGGCGGTGGAGAGCAGTTGCAGGCCCAGCCGGAGCCGGCGGCGGGCCTCGTCCTCGGTGACGCCGAGGTCGGCGGCGGTCTGGCGGTAGTCCCGGCGCTGGAAGTACGCCAGCTCCAGTGCGGCGCGCAGGGGCGCGGGCATGGACGTGACGATGTAGTCGGCGCGGGCGGCGGTGGAGGCCTCGCGGATCTTCTGCTCTATCTCGGCGGGCGCCGGGGCACCGTCTCCGCAGTCGCGCGCCGAGGCCGCCTCGGTCTGGCGTAGCCGTTGGACGGCCTGATGGCGGGTGACGCCGGCGATCCAGGAGCGCAGCGGGCCCTGCTTGGGGTCGTAGGAATCGGGGTGTTCCCAGATGTAGGTGAACACCTCGCGGGTGAGGCGGTCGGCGGCGTCCTCGTCGTCCAGGACACGGTGGGCGAGGCTGTGCACGAGCGAGGCGAAGCGGTCGTAGAGCTCGCCCAGCGCCGCGGCCTCGCCGTGGGCGAGCCGCTGTTGCATCCGCCTGTCCCAGCGCGGTGGCGCGTCGTGTCCCATTGGAACCCCATCCCTGCCCGTCGCCTCCGGGCTCACTCCTCAGCCGTCACTTCCGCACCCGCACGCACGCCCGGAGCTGTGCGCACGATCACAGAAACCACCGTGCCACCGAATGTAATGCGCGGGTCTGACAACGCACGCTCCTTTGCGGCAAACCGAGCCCCGGCGGGGACGGGGATGGTAAGGACCTCCCGGCGGATGGCCTCGCTTTGTGGCGATACTGCCCGATCACAGCCGATCGATGCCGATCGTTCGTGTCCACATGCGGTGATGTGTTATCCGTGTGTGACCGGATGCCGGCGAAAAGGTGCGGCCGCTGGGGCATAGCCTTAGGCCGACTGCCTGTTGCGCCAAGGATTCGGAAGAGTTTCAGGGGAGAGAGGCCGGGCAGTCGAGGCGGGGAAGGATGAGTTCCGGATGCAGCCGGGCCCATCCGGTCCGAAGGCGAGCGAAAGGCTTCGAGCGCGTGTCGTTGAAGGTGGCAGAGGACGAACAGGGCCCGTGGGCCGTACTCCAGGTGTCGGGGGAGATGGACCTGGTCACGTCACCCGCGGTGCGCCAGCATGTGCACGACGCGGTGGCGGACGGCCGGAGATCGGTCGTCCTCGACCTCTCCGAGGTGCGCTTCTGCGATTCCAGCGGGGTCGGTGTGCTGATCGCCGCCCGCCGGCTGATGCGCTCCTGTCAGGGGCGGCTGCGGCTGATCCTTCCCGCGCAGGGCGCCGTGGACGGCTCGCACGTCAACCGCGTGCTGGCCGCCCTGGGTGTGCGCCGCCTCTTCGAGGTCTACCCGGACCTGCACACCGCCGTCGACGAGGCCGCCGCACCGCTCTCCGCCTGACCGCGTCCGGGCACGCCTTCCGTCCCCGTGCGCCGGCCCCTGCCTGATTCACCCCGCTCCGTACGGAAATTCCGCCCGTACGACGAAGCCGCCGTCGGAGGTATGACGCGCCTCCAGCGTCCCCCCGAGGCTCTGCGCGCGCTCGCGCAGCCCCACCAGCCCGTGCCCGCCCCCGGGAAGCGCGGGAACCGTCGCCGCCGCGTCCGGCGGCCCGTTGCGGATCTCCACCCGCAGCCCGTGCGCCGCACGGCTCTCCCCGGCCCCCTCGGCCCGCCCGGAACCAGCTGCCCGCCCGGAACCAGCTGCCCGTCCAGAAGCACCTGCCCGTCCAGAATCCGCGGCCCGTTGGGAACCCTTGCTCAGCACCGCGTCCACCGGATCCACCCGTACCCGCACCCGCGCCCCCGGTGCGTGCTTGCGGATGTTGGTGAGCGCCTCCTGGACCGTACGGAACGCCGCCCGCTCCACCGTCTTGGTGCCGCTCGCCCCGGCCGCCACCCCGCCCTCGTACGTCACATCCAGCGCGCTCATCTCGATCAGCCGCGGCAGCTCCGTCAAGTCCGGCTGCGGCGCCAGGCGGTGCGCCTCCGCCGCCTCACCGCCGTCCGCCCGTAGTACGCCCACCATGTGCCGCAGCTCCTCCAGGGTCCGCACGGACAGCTCGCGGATCGTCCTGGCACCCGCGCGCGCCTCCGGGTCCTCCGTGCTGACCTGCACCGCCCCCGCCTGGAGGCTGATCAGGCTGACCTGATGGGCCACCACGTCATGCATCTCACGGGCCAGCCGGGCCCGTTCGGTGGTCTTGACCCGGTCCGCGAGCAGCCGGTCCTCCCGGCGCAGGCTGCGGGTCAGGTCCTCGACGCGGGAGGCGAGTTCCTGACGGGTGCGCACCAGCAGGCCCAGCGCGATCGGCGCGGCCGAGGTGACGCAGGCGTCGATCAGCACCAGGGTGTTCTCGCGGTAGACGGTGAGCTCGAAGTCGGTGATCGGATACGGGAAGAAGTGCGCGGCGATCAGAAGTACCGCACAGATGCCGAGCCGCGCCCGGCCGGGCCGCCGGACGGCCAGGGTGTAGAGCCCGATCATCGGCGCGAACCAGATGTAGCCGATGTAGAGCCCGGGGAGCGTGAAGAGGAACACCAGCAGCGGGAAGCGGCGGCGCAGCAACAGGGCCGCCGCGGCCAGCATCGAGACACCGACCTCCAGGTCGAGTTCGAGGCCGTTGACCAGCATCGAGTCGGCGATCGCCAGCAGCACCGGGACCACCACGGGAACCAGGGCGCGCAGCCGCCGCGCCGGTGCCCCCCGCCCCAGCGCCCGCCCCTTCGCCTCCCCGTGGGCCACCGCCCGCTCCGCGCGCGCCCGCAGCCGGCTCCGCCCGCCCCGGGCCCTCACCACGCCCCCCGGGGATCGCCCGTCACCAGTCCGGCGCGGTCGGCGACGATGGCCGCCTGGATGCGGTTGATCCCGCCCAACTTCCCCAGCAGGGCCCGCACATGGTCCTTGACCGTACTGGGGGCGAGCCCCATCCGCCCGGCTATCTGGGCGTTGGCCAGGCCCTCGCCGAGCAGGGCGAGCACCTCCGACTCCCGTGGCGTCAGCCCGCTGACCGCCCGCGCCGCCGACGCCTGGTCCTCGGCGGTCAGATAGCCGCCGATCACCGCCCGTGTGACGCCCGGATCGAGCACGCTCCCGCCCTCCGCCAGCGTCCGTACGGCCCGTACGAGTTGCTCCGGATCGGAGTCCTTCAGCAGGAACCCGGCCGCGCCCTCGCGCAGCGCCGCGGTCAGATACTCCTGGGCGTCGAAGGTGGTCAGCATCGCCACCGCCGGCGGCTCCGGGGCGGCGCGCAGCCCGCGCAGTACGGTCAGCCCGTCCACGTCCGGCATACGGATGTCCAGCAGCACGACATCGGCCGCACAGCGCAGCACGGTCTCCACGGCCTCGGCGCCGCCGCAGTCCGCGACCATCTCGATGTCCGGGGCGGTCCCCAGAATCATCCGCAGTCCCGATCTGACCAGCCGCTCGTCGTCCACCACAGCGACACGGATCACCGGCCGCCCCTTTCTCCTTCGCACCCACCCGCATTCGCGGAACCGCCCGGCGCTGCGCGATTCCGTTCCCCTGTCACCCGGGCCCGCCCTGCGACGGACCCGCACCCCCGCCGAGCGGCGGGGGTGAGCCCGCGACCTCTGGAGGATGCCGCGGGGGGTCCCCCACGGGCAGAGTGGTTCTCATGCTGCACCACTGAAGAGGCCCCGAGCCCAGGACGCGGTGCAGTTCACATCGGCGGCCGCCGCGACCCCCACACGCGGCGGCCGCCTTTGGCGTGCGGGGGCGTTCCGGAGGGGGATCTCCCCCGCACCGCCGAAGTGCGGTCTGTCTCGCCCTCAAAGTCGCTGGTGAAGCGGGTTCCCGGCGTGGTGGCGGGCGTCGCCCAAACGTGGGCCACCGGCCATGGTGCCGTCGACGGACGTCCTCGCGGCAGGCATAAAATCGGATGAAATCGGCGCGAGGGTGCGGAAGACTCGGGCCGACCGATGAGTTCTGCCATGCGTAGCGGTCTCTACCGACAATCCACCGCCCATGTTCGTGCCGACAGCCCCTGGCTGCGAGGCGACTGTGATCAGGAACCCCAGCGAGGTGCTGCCGTGACAGCTGCAATTCAAGAACGACCAGCCGAGAAGGCGGGCCGCATCCCGACCGTGGTGCGGCTGCTGGTGCTCGCCACGTTCGTGGTGATCCTGAACGAGACCATCCTGGTCAACGCCATCCCGCGGCTGATGGACTCGCTGCACATCACCGAGCAGTCGGCGCAGTGGGTCTCCACCGCGTTCATGCTGACCATGGCCGCCGTGATTCCGGTGACCGGCTGGTTCCTCCAGCGGGTCACCACCCGCCAGGCCTACGCCATCGCGATGGGCGTGTTCCTCGCGGGGACCGCGCTGTCCGCCGTCGCGCCCTCCTTTGAGGTGCTGCTGCTGGGCCGGATCGTGCAGGCCGCCGGCACCGCCGTGATGATGCCGCTGCTGATGACCACGTTGATGATCGTGGTGCCCGAGAACGACCGCGGCCGGGTGATGGGCAACGTCACCCTGGCGATCTCGGTGGCGCCCGCGCTCGGACCCGCCGTGTCCGGGCTGGTTCTCCAGCTCGGCTCCTGGCGCATGCTGTTCGTGGTCGTCCTGCCGATCGCGGCGCTGGTGACCCTGTTCGGGCTGCGCAAGATGGACAACATCGGTGAGCCGCAAGTGAGCTCCATCGACTGGCTCAGCGTCTCCGTGGCGGCGTTCGGCTTCGGCGGTCTGGTGTACGGCCTGAGCCTCCTCGGCGAAAGCGGCGACCGGGTCGGGCTCGGCATCGGGATCGTCGTCGCCGGGGTCGCGGCCATCGCGGTCTTCGTCATCCGCCAGCTCAAGCTGCAACGCACCGGCGTGCCGCTGATGGACCTGCGCACCCTCAAGCACCGCACCTTCGGCCTCTCCCTGGCCCTCATCTCCGTCGGCTTCCTGGCGATGCTCGGGTCGATGATCCTGCTGCCGCTGTACCTCCAGAACATGCGCGGACTCAGCCCGCTGGAGACCGGCCTGCTGGTCATGCCGGGCGGTCTGGCCATGGGAGTGCTCGGACCGACCGTGGGGAAGCTGTTCGACCGGTTCGGCAGCCGGCCGCTGGTGCTGCCCGGCTCGATCGGCATGGTGCTCTCCCTCGGCGGCTTCACCCAGGTCTCGATGACGATGCCGTACTGGCAGGTGCTGGGACTGCACACGCTGCTGATGGTGAGCCTGGCGGCGACGTTCACCC
>Ga0207426_1002177_pt1 | contig 13253 bp, 12 predicted proteins | sample AraplaMF_Cvi_mMS_FD_184265 | JGI IMG/M metagenome (GOLD analysis project Ga0207426, IMG submission 184265) | Arabidopsis root microbial communities from the University of North Carolina, USA - plate scrape MF_Cvi_mMS (SPAdes) (version 2) | ecosystem: Host-associated > Plants > Roots > Endosphere...
GCCTCAAGGGCGGCACCGGCACCGCGAGCGCCGTCCTCCCCTCGGGCGCCACCGTCGCCGCCCTGGCCGCCGTCAACGCCGCGGGCTCCGTCACCGACCCGCGCACCGGCGCCCTCTACGGCCATCTTTTCGAGGACCCCACCGCCCTGCCGCCCCCCGAGGTGCACGCCGCCGCCCTGCGCCGCCTGGCCGAGGCCCGGGAAACCTCCCTGACCCGTTCGGCGGCGTCCGTCGGCCCCCCGCTCAACACCACCCTCGCCGTGGTCGCCACCGACGCCACCCTCACCCGCGCCCAGGCCCACAAACTCGCCGGCACCGCCCACGACGGCCTGGCCCGCGCCCTCCGCCCCGTCCATCTCCTCTCCGACGGCGACACGGTCTTCGCCCTGTCCACCGCCACCCGCCCCCTCACCCCCGAAGACCCCCTCACGGACCCCGCCTTCGGCATCCACACCGAAGCCGGCGCCCTGAACGAGATCCTCGCCGCCGGCGCAGACGTCCTGACCCGCGCCGTGATCAACGCCGCCCTGGCAGCAGAAACGGTGCGCGGCCCCGGCGGCATCTTCCCGTCCTACCGCGACCTGTACGGAACGGCCTGACGGCGAAACAGGCACCCCCACGCCCGCTCGCCCGCTCGCCCGCTCGCCCCAAATCCTCAAACCCCCACCGCCCCCAACACCGACCCCGCCGCATACGTCACCCCCATGGCCACCACCCCACCCCCCACATTCCGCAACACCGCCCGCCCCACCGGCGCAAACCCCATCCGCGCACTGCTCCACCCGCACAACCCCAGCGCCGCAACCACGGCGACCACCGTGATCCACAACCGATACGCGGTCGGCGGCAGCACAATCGCCAGCAACGGCAGCAACGCCCCCACCGTGAAGGCGAGAAAGCTCGCCCCCGCCGCGTGCCACGGATTGGTGAGTTCGTCGGGGTCGATGCCCAACTCCACCTCGGCATGGGCCCGCAGCGCATCGTGCTCCGTGAGCTGCTCGGCCACCTCCCGGGCGAGCTGCGCGTCCAGCCCCTTGCCCTCCAACATCTCCGTCAGCTCGATGAGTTCCGCCTGCGGCTCGGTCGCCAGCTCCCGCTTCTCCTGCGCCAGCGCGGCCTTCTCCGAATCGCGCTGAGTGGAGACCGACACATACTCACCGGCCGCCATCGACAGGGAACCGGCCAGCAGCCCCGCCAGCCCCGCCGTCAGCAACGCGCCCCGTTCGTCGGTGGCTCCGGCGACCCCGACGACGAGTCCGGCGGTGGAGACGATGCCGTCGTTGGCCCCGAGGACCGCCGCCCGCAGCCAGTTGAGCCGGCTGCCGAGTCCGCCGCCGTGCGCCTCGTCGTGGTCCGGTGTCTGCAAGGTCATCGGCCGAGCGTCTCACCCGTACCGGCCGTGCCCCGCTCGACGCCGCCGCGCCGCCCCGGAATGGCCGGTGGTAGAAACGGCTTATGTCCGCACCGCCCCCCTCACCGCCTCCCCCGCCGCCACCGCCCACGCTCGTCCAGTCGGCCCCCCGCAAGCCGGCGCCTCGTCGCCGACTGTGGTGGCACCGGCTGATATTCGGGCTCTGGTACCGCCCGGTGGAGGTGCTGGACGAGGCGCGGGACCGCAGCGCCTGGGGTGCGGCGGTGCTGCTGTCGCTGATCAGCGGCGCCATCGGGGTGCTGTCGGTGGACGCGTTCCACACCCAGTGGGCCGTCGATCACACCGCGGGCCTCCAGCTCATCGGGCTGGCCGAGGCGGGGGTGCTGGCCGCCAGCTTCGTGCTGGGCGCGGTCGCCCATGCGATCGCCCGCACGCTGGGCGGCATAGGCCGCTTCGCGCCGACCGCGAGCCTGTTCATCGTGCTCTTCTGGGTGACGGATCTGCCGCGGCTGGCGATCGCCGCCTGGCTGCCGACCGACGCCACCTTCGTCCAGGCCGCGACCTGGACGACCTGGGGCTTCGGCTATGTCCTCGCGATATTGCTCATACGGGGCCAGCACCATCTGTCGACGTGGAAGTCTGCGGCCGCGGTCTCCGTACAGATGCTGGCCGCCCTGGCCCTGCTGCGGCTGGGCCCGATCCGCTGAACCCGGGACCGGCCGAAGCGGCCGGTCCCTCCACCTGGTGGTCACCCACGGCGGGCGCAAGAACTACGACCGGCTCGCAGACGACCGGCTCAACTACCGCCGTCGCGACCACGAACGCGCGCCACTACAGCCGACGCCCTACAACCGGCTCAGCTACGGCTGCTGAGCTGCCGTACGAGCCTCTCGAAGGCCGCCCGCTCGGCGGCGCTCAGCTCCACGCACTCCGACGGCGGACCGCCCGGCCCGGTCTGCCGCGGCACCGAGCCGAGCAGCTCCGGCTGTGCGGGCAGCCCCGCGCCGAGCAGCCCCTCCGGCCCGGGTGCGGCGATCGAGCCACCCGGTGCGAAGCGTCCCCGCGACGCGTACCGTGCCCGCATCTCCCGCTGGTCCCTCCGCAGGGCGGCCTCGTACCGGCCCCGTCGCAGCAGTCTGGTGATCCCGATGGCCCAGACGACGCCCACGGCGACAAGGACGCCGAGGCCGATCTGCTGGAGAATCGAAGCGGAGGGAAGCATGTGGTCCTCCCGGAGGGGTGAGGCGCTGGGGGCCAGGACTTGTCGGTGGACGCCGCGGACTGATCCGGGCCGATCCGAAAGAAACAGCCCGGAGGCCAGTAGACACCACGCTTCGGGACTTCCGACAGGAGATCTTGGGCCGTACGTCCCGAAGTGACACATCTCCTATGACATATCGCCACATTCCCGGCACGACCCATGAAGGCGCCACCCCATGAGGCCGCCCCGGCAGGATTGCCCCTGCCCCGTTGGACACCCCGGAAGCTTCCGCCCGGCGAAGATCGTCCCGGACGATGACGTCACCCGTCCGCGACGTGAGGAGTACGCACGTGCCGCAGCCGCACCGGCCGCAGCCCCGGCCGCCCGCCGACGCCGCCCCCGGGCCCACCGACACCACCCCGCCCGGTACGCCGCCCACCCGCGCCCTGGACGGCATCCTCGTCGCGGACTTCAGCCGGGTACTGGCCGGACCGCTGGCCGCCGCGACGCTCGCCGACCTCGGCGCCGAGGTGATCAAGGTGGAGCGGCCGGGCACCGGTGACGACACCCGCGCCTGGGGCCCGCCGTTCGTCCCGGACCCCCCGTTCGCCGCGGGCTCACCCTCCGGCGCGGAGCGGTCCGCCCACGACGAGGGCGCACCCCGGCGCGGAACGGCCGCGTACTTCGACGCCGCGAACCGCTCCAAGCGCGGCCTGGCACTGGATCTCGGCGATCCGGACGACGCGGCCGCGGCCCGCGAGTTGGCGCGCCGGGCCGACATACTGATCGAGAACTTCCGCCCCGGCTCACTCGCCCGCTACGGCCTGGACCACGCCGCCACCCGCGCCGCCAACCCGGGCCTGGTGCACTGCACGATCACCGGCTTCGGCTCCGGCGCGGGCGCTCAGCTGCCCGGCTACGACTTCGTCGTGCAGGCCGTCGGCGGGCTGATGAGCATCACCGGTGAGCCCGGCGGCACCCCGCTGAAGGCGGGCGTCGCGTTGGTGGACGTGCTGACCGCGAAGGACGCCACCACGGGCATCCTGGCGGCGCTGCGCCACCGCGACCGCACCGGCCAGGGCCAGCTGGTCGAGGTCAATCTGCTCTCGTCGCTGCTGGGCTCGCTGGTCAATCAGGCGTCCGGCCATCTGGCCACCGGCCGCGATCCGGGCCCGATGGGCAATCGCCATCCGAGCATCGCCCCGTACGAGACGCTGGCCTGCCGTGACGGGCAGCTGCTGGCGGTGGCGGTGGGCAATGACCGTCAGTTCCGGGAGCTGGCGCGGGCGCTGGGAGCCCCGGAACTCGCCGAGGATCTCCGGTTCGCCCGCAACGAGGACCGGGTGCAAAACCGTACAGATCTCATCAAAGCGCTGGAAGGGCGGCTGGTCTCCGACACTCCGCACGGCTGGACCGAGCGGCTGACCGCCGCGTCCGTGCCGTGCGGCCCGGTCAACACCGTCTCCGAGGCCCTGGAGTTGGCGGCGCGCCTCGGTCTCGATCCGGTGACGCCGGTCGGCGAGGGGCGCGTCCCCCAAGTCACCAGCCCACTCCGCCTTTCGGGGACGCCGGTCGCCCAACCCTTCGCGCCACCCCGCCTGGACGAACACGGCACGGCACTGCGAACCTGGCTGTCGGGGCCGTCCACCGACCCCTTGCCGCCACGCATGTGACCTTCATCACAAGAGAGCCGTACCCGCAACCAAATCCGTCCGCTCGTGCTGTTTAGCAGCACGGAATGACAACACCCCTGTAATGGAGCAGCTCGTGACAACGCCGGACAACACCGCGCCCGCTCGGTCCCGCACCCCGCACCAGCTGCTCCCGTCTGACGAGCAGCCGGCGCCGGGCGCGCCGCGCCGTAACCGGCGGATGCGCCGCACGCTCGCCGTGACGGCCCTGTTCGCCGCCGGCGCGCTGACCCTGTCCGCCTGTGGCGGGGACGCCTCGGCCGGTGGCAACGACGACGGCAAGAACGGCCAGGCCGGCGCGGACGCCGCAGCCGCCAAGAACGCCTCCGACGTCAAGATCAAGGTCTCGTCGGACGATGGCGCCACCAACGCCAGCATCAACGACACCGGGGTGAAGGTCACCGACGGCAAGTTGACCGAGGTGAAGCTCACCGACGCGAACGGCAAGGACGTCGCCGGCGCCATATCGTCCGACGGCACGTCCTGGAAGCCGGGCGTCCAGCTGGAGCGCGGGACGAAGTACCGGATCGTGGCGAAGGCCAAGGACGCCAAGGGCCGGGCCGCCACCGAGAACGCCTCCTTCACGACGGTGTCCTCGGCGAACAGCTTCATCGGCAGCTACACCCCCGACGACGGCAAGACCGTCGGCGTGGGCATGCCGGTGTCGTTCAACTTCGACAAGGTGATCAGCAACAAGAAGGACGTCCAGTCCCACATCACCGTGACCTCCAGCAGCGGCCAGAAGGTCGTCGGCCACTGGTTCGGCGCCCAGCGCCTGGACTTCCGGCCCGAGGACTACTGGAAGGCCGGCTCCAAGATCACCATGAAGATCGACCTGGACGGGGTCAAGGGCGGCCAGGGCATCACCGGCGTCCAGTCCAAGACGGTGTCCTTCACCATCGGGCGCTCGCAGGTCTCCACCGTCGACATGAACACCCAGACCATGACGGTCAAGCGCGACGGCAAGACCCTCAAGAACGTCCCGATCTCCGGCGGCAGCCCCGAGAACCCCACCTACAACGGCCAGATGGTGATCTCGGAGAAGTTCGAGCAGACCCGGATGGACGGCTCCACGGTCGGCTTCAAGAAGAAGGACGGCAAGGGCGAGTACGACATCCCTGACGTCCCGCACGCCATGCGGCTCTCGGCCTCCGGCACCTTCCTCCACGGCAACTACTGGGGCTCCCCGTCCATCTTCGGCCAGGCCGGCACCAGCCACGGCTGCGTCGGCCTGCGGGACAACAAGGGCGGCGGCGGCGACACCCCGGGCAAGTGGTTCTTCAACGAGTCGCTGATCGGCGATGTCGTCATCGTGAAGAACTCGAAGGACGAGACCGTCAAGCCGGACAACGGCCTCAACGGCTGGAACATGTCCTGGTCCGAGTGGCAGCAGGGCAGCGCGGTCTGACGGACGGCGACGCACCCGCGGAGCACAGCTGAAGGCGGTGGCCGGTCCCTGGTAGGGGCCGACCACCGCCTTGTGTGTGTACGGGGGCCATCCGTCCCCCCAGTGGAAGGGACGGCGTGTCCGTCCGGCTCGGTCAGTCGCCGCCCGGGGCGGCCCCGTCAGGCGCTGCCCTCGTCAGCCAGGGACACCTGCACCAGGAGGGCGGTGAGCGGCGCCAGCAGACCTACCGCACCGGCCCACAGCCGCCACGCGCCGCTGTCCGGCACGGCCAGCAGGGCCCCCATGACCGCCACCGAGCAGACCAGTCCGACCAGCAGCGGCTTCGGTACGGTGGCGGACCAGGCGGCGCCGAGGTCCAGCAGCCGGACTTGTCGCCCGGTCCCGGACGGGGCTACGTGGTCCGGACCCGGGGCGGCCGCTGCCACCTCCTCCGCCACACGGGCGGGCACCGCACCCGGCAACTGCCAGCCGTCGTCGCCGCCCTGGCGTGCGCCCGCCGGCCGCGCCCCTCGGTCACCTCGTGCTCGATGGCGGCGATACGGAATCTGCCGGTGACGGCGCCGGCCTCGCGCAGTGCCGCCGCCCGGCTCCCGGAGTCCGGTTCCGCCACCGCGAGCACGATCCACAGGCACGCCAGCGTCGGCAGCGCGACGAGCAGGCCGACTGCGCGGAACGACGGCCATGGCGTGCCGTGCAGCCGCGCGGGGACGGCGGCGGGCCGGGTGCCCGCCGATGCCACGGAGGCGGCCCGCACCGCCCGTGCGTAGCTCTGGTTCCGGGGCGCACCGGCCCGGAACACACTCACCCCCACGGCACCCAGGCACAGCGCCAGCACCCCGAACGCAAGCCAGACAACGGCCGTCCGCACCGGCCCGGCCCCAAGAAACAGCCACGCCGCGGTAAGCGACACCAGCGAAAGCGGCGCGGGCCACAGTCACCCACCGGCCACTGCGCACACCGGCCGCCCCGGCCGGAGCCGGCTGCCCTTGGCCGCCGGGCCCGCCGGGCTTGGAAAGGGTCGCCTCAGACGGCTGCCCGCTCGTCACCCGAACGCTCCGAACTTGTCCAACGGGCGAGGTCAGTTCACCGGCCGCCGCCACTGTGCCACGGCCCCCGTCGCGGGCGAGCGACGGGGGCCGAGGGCTTCGGCCGGTCTTCAGGGACCGGGGGTCGTGGCGTCAGGCGCCGGAAAGTGCGCCGTGCTTCACGGCGGAGACGAAGGACGCCCAGGCGGGCACCTCGAAGAGGAGGGCGGGACCGTGGGGGTCCTTGCTGTCGCGGACGGGGACGAGGGCGGGGAAGCCGTCGGCCACCTCGATGCAGTTGCCGCCGTCCGGGTTGCTGTGGCTGGACTTGCGCCAGGCGGCGGTGGCCAGGAGGTCATGGGAAACTTCAACGCACTGGCCGCCGTCGGGGTTGCTGTACGTGCTCTTGCGCCAGGTGATGTTGCTCAGGTCGATGGCTCGCACGGCACTTCCTCCAACATCCGCAAGACGAACTTCCGCGATTCGGCCGGGCTCATTGCCAGGTCACGCACCGCATCGTACGCGCGTTGCAGACGCTCAACAGAACTGATTTCCTCGATGAGTTCGCCACGGTGGGCGTTCTCCGTATACGCGACCGTGCGGCCGTCCGGCAGCCGCAGGAACATCACATCAGTGCTGACCAAGCCATGTGGCCCAGAGCCATGAGGCAGCACCTGGAGGGTGAGGTTCGGGCGATCAGCAGCCTCTGACAGGTATTCAAGCTGCTTGCGCCACTCCTCGGCATCGTCCAGCGGAGTGCGCAGCACGGCCTCGGACAGGATGGTGCGGAAAGGCGGCGCGTCTTCGCCCATCAGCAACTCGCGGCGTCCTGTGCGCGCTTCGACCTGCCGTGTCAGCTCTCCACCTTTCGTGCCGCCCACTACGAGTACGTCGTGGGCGTAACCCTCCGTCTGGAGCACGCCGGGCAGGATACTCACCGCGTAGTGCCACAAGCTCAACGCTTCCGCTTCCAAGGTCATGTACCGCCGGTACCGCTCCTTGAACTGCGTAGGATCCCCCGCCGCCAACTCCCACAACGTCAGCAGCAGTCGAGCCGTCCCGTAATACTGGTCCAGTGCCTGGGCGACCTCCGGGCCGCCGAGCGTCTGCCCGCTCTCCATCTTGCCGAACAGCGACCAGTCCCAGCCCAGGGCCTCGCCGAGCTGCCGGAGGCTGTCGCCTTTCTCGGCGCGTAGTAATCGCAGCTCTTCTACGTAGCGCTGGCGCGGCTCCTGGCTCCGACCGGTGACCGCTCGCCTGGGCGGCATGGCGACCTCCTCCGTGGAAGGTGTGGAACTAACGGTGCGTGGCGCAGAAGTACCGCCTACCAGCGGCATTCGCGCCCAATTCAGGGCCCATTCACGTAGGGCCGGAATACGCACGGTAGTGGTCCGCCGGGGGCTCGGGCAGGGAAACAGCAGACAGAGGCGGCCGGGATCAGGCGGCGATCGGAACCCCGGCCTCGTCGTCGGCCGGTGCGGGTGTCGGGTGGGTGGGGGACGGCTTCCGCAGGCCCTTGAGGAGGATGACCAGGGCCGTGCTGACGCCCGTGCCCGCGGCGATGGCGAGCAGGTAGAGGAAGGGCTGGCCGATCAGGGGGACGACGAAGATGCCGCCGTGCGGGGCGCGGAGGGTGCAGCCGAAGGCCATCGACAGGGCGCCGGTGACCGCACCGCCGGCCATCGCGGACGGGATGACGCGCAGCGGGTCGGCGGCGGCGAAGGGGATCGCGCCCTCGGTGATGAAGGAGGCGCCGAGCACCCAGGCCGCCTTGCCGTTCTCCCGTTCGGCCTTGGTGAAGAGCCGGCCCCGGACGGTCGTGGCCAGCGCCATCGCCAGCGGCGGGACCATCCCGGCCGCCATCACCGCGGCCATGACCTTGAGGCTGCCCTCGTTGGGGTTGGCGAGGCCGCCGACCGCGAAGGCGTACGCCACCTTGTTGAGCGGGCCGCCGAGGTCGAAGCACATCATCAGGCCGAGGAGCACGCCCAGGATGATCGCGTTGGCGCCGGTGAGACCGGACAGCCAGTCCGTCAGCCCCTTTTGCAGCGCGGCGATCGGCTTGCCGACCACGAGGAACATCAGGAAGCCGACGATCGCCGACGAGACCAGCGGGATGACCACCACCGGCATGATGCCGCGCAGCACCGGTGGGATGCGGAGCCGCTGGATCGCCATCACCACGGCGCCCGCGAGCAGGCCGGCGATCAGGCCGCCGAGGAAGCCCGCGTTGATGGTGAGCGCGATGGCGCCGCCGACGAAGCCCGGGACCAGGCCCGGCCGGTCCGCCATGCCGTACGCGATGAAGCCGGCCAGCACCGGGACGAGGAAGCCGAACGCGACGCTGCCTATCTGGAAGAGCAGTGCCGCCCAGCTGGCGGACTCGGTCCAGAGGAAGTGCTCGGCGACGGACGGTGCCTTGTTGACCGTGTAGCCGCCGATGGCGAAGGCGAGCGCGATGAGCAGGCCACCCGCGGCGACGAACGGCACCATGTAACTGACGCCGGTCATCAGCCACTTGCGCAGCCGGGTGGCGAAGTTGTCGCCCGTGTCGGCGCCCTTGTCCATGGGGGCGGTGGCGCGTGCCGGGGCGCTGGTCTCGCCGAGTGCGGCCTTCTGCCGTACCTCGGCGATGAGTTCGGCGGGGCGGTTGATGCCCGCCTTCACCCCGACGTCGACGGTCGGCTTCCCTGCGAAGCGTTCCTTCTCCCGGACCTCGACGTCATGGGCGAAGATCACGCCATCCGCGTCCGCGACGATCTGCGGGTCGAGCCGCTGGAACCCGGCCGAGCCCTGGGTCTCGACGAACACCTCGACACCGGCGGCCTGCCCGGCCTTCTCCAGCGACTCGGCGGCCATGTAGGTGTGCGCGATGCCGGTGGGACAGGAGGTGATGGCGACGATGCGGAAGGGGGTGGGGGCTGTCGTTGGCTCGGGGGCCGCCGCCGGCTGTGCACCCTCGTCAGGCTCGGCCGCTCCCGCCGCCTGGGCAGCGGCCTTTGCCGCCTGGGCGGAAGGCTCCGCCGCCTGGGCCGAGGGCTCCGGCTCCGCACCGGACCCGGCCACCACCGGCCCCGCCTGCGCCTCGCCCGCCTCCGGCCCGTCCCCCCGGATCAGTGCCGCCGTACGCTCCGGGGCCGTGGCGGACCGCAGCGCGGCGGTGAAGGTCTCGTCCATCAGATGCCGGGCGAGGGTCGAGAGGATCGACAGATGGTCGGCGTCGCCGCCCGCCGGGGCCGCGATGAGGAAGATCAGGTCGGCGGGGCCGTCCGGTGCGCCGAAGTCGATACCGGCGGCGCTGCGTCCGAAGGCCAGCGTCGGTTCCGTGACGTGCTCGCTGCGGCAGTGCGGAATGCCGATCCCGCCGTCCAGGCCGGTCGGCATCTGGGCCTCGCGTGCGGCGACATCCGCGAGGAAGCCCTCCAGGTCGGTGACGCGGCCGGAGGCGGCCATCCGCTCGGCCAGGGACCGTGCGGCGGCTTCCTTCGTTTCTGCGGACAGGTCGAGGTCGACCAGTTCCGCGGTGATCAGCTCACTCATCACGGGCTCCCTTGCACGCGGTACCGCCGCGGGGGCGGTGGGGACGGGACGGGGGGGGTGGCTGAGGCGCCGCCCGGTGCGGGCCGGGGAGCGGTGGGCGGGTGACTGCACCCCCCTCACGACACCGGCTCCCTCAACAGGCGGTCGAACGGCATCGCATCGGTGATGCGGACCGCGGCGGTGTCCAGGTCGGCGGGGGTCGGCATCTGGCTGCCGGGGAGTTGGACGGCGGCCGCGCCGTGGGCCAGGGCGACGGCCAGAGCCCGCGGGCCCGTACCGCCCGCGGTGAGGAAGCCCGCCAGTGAGGCGTCGCCCGCGCCGACATTGCTGCGGACGGTGGCGACCGGGGCGTTGCCGTAGTAGGCGCCTTCCTCGTCGACCAGGAGCTGGCCGTCGGCTCCCAGGGAGGCCAGTACGGCGCGGGCGCCCCAGGCGCGCAGTTCCTCGGCGGCCTTGACCACGTCGCCGAGGGTGGTGAGCGGACGGCCGACGGCCTGGGCGAGCTCCTCGGCGTTCGGCTTGACGACGTCGGGGCGTTCGCGTAGCGCCGCGGTCAGCGAGGGGCCCGAGGTGTCCAGGGCGATGCGGGCGCCGACCCGGTGGGTGCGGGCGACCAGCTCCGCGTACCACTCGGGCGCCAGACCGCGCGGGAGGCTGCCGCAGCAGGCGATCCAGTCGGCGCCCACGGCCCGCTCGCCGACCGTGGCGAGCAGCTCCTGCGACTCCTCGGCGGACAGCTCGGGGCCGGGTGCGTTGATCTTGGTGAGGGTGCCGTCGGGTTCGGCGACGGAGATGTTGGAGCGGGTCTGGCCGGCCACCGGCACCCCCGCCACCTCGATGCCCTCGGCGCTCAGCAGCCCGGCCAGCGCCCCACCGGCGGGCCCGCCGACCGGGAGTACGGCGAGGGTGCGGTGTCCGGCGGCGGCGACCGCGCGCGAGACATTGACGCCCTTGCCGCCGGGGTCGATCCGGTCGCCGGTGGCCCGGAGCACGGCCCCGCGGTCCAGCGCCGGGATCTCGTACGTACGGTCCAGGCTGGGGTTGGGGGTGACGGTGAGGATCATGCGCGTACTACTTCCGTGCCCGCGCGCTCGATGGCGAGGGCGTCGTCGGGGCTCAGACCGGTGTCGGTGATGAGCAGGTCCACGTCCGACAGCTCGCCGAAGCGGGCGAAGTGCTGCTGCCCGAACTTGGCGGAGTCGGCGAGGAGGACGACCCGTCGGGCGGCGGCGATCAGCGTCCGCTTGACGGCGGCCTCCGCGAGGTCGGGGGTGGTCAGGCCGCCGTCGGGGGAGAAGCCGTTGGTCGCGAGGAACAGCACATCGGCGTTGATCTCGCGGTAGGCACGCAGCGCCCAGTCGTCGACCGCGGCCCGCGTACGGCGCCGGATGCGGCCGCCCACGAGGTGCAGGGTGAGCCCGGGGTGGTCGGCCAGCCGCGCGGCGACCGGCAGACCGTGGGTGACGACGGTCAGCTCGGCCTCCAGCGGGATCTCGGCGGCGAGCCGGGCGGCGGTGGTGCCGGCGTCCAGGATCACGCTCCCGGAGCTGCCGACGCCGCCCTCGCCGCCGGGGAGCTCGGCGAGCGCGGCCCGGGCGATGCGCTGCTTCTCGTCGGCGGCGACGGCGTCCCGTTCGGCGAGGTCGGGCTCGAAGTCCAGCCGGCCGGCGGGGATGGCTCCGCCGTGCACCCTGCGCACCAGCCCGGCCCGGTCCAGGGCCTTCAGATCGCGCCGCACGGTCTCGGCGGTGACCTGGAACTCCTGCGCGAGGGAGAGCACATCGACCCGGCCGCCCTCACGGGCGAGCCGCAGAATCTCCTGCTGGCGCTCCGGTGCGTACATCAGCGTGTGTCCGTTCATGCCCGAGCCTGTGGTTCCAGCGCGACACTACGCCCGGATTTCCGCGACGTAAACAGATACGGGCGCCAGGCAGACTCAAACGGACATCCAGGCGGAGGCGGGGCGGCGCTGCCCTGGGCTCCGGACGCAACGGAGCCCCGGCGCCTCGAAGGGCGCCGGGGCTCGTCCGTCACAGACCGTGCCTCGGATCTCGGCGGGCGCACCCGCGCGCTCGCTACGCTGCCGCGTCGAATCCCGTGTCATGCGCCATCCGCTTCAGCTCCAGCAGCGCATGCTTCTCGATCTGGCGGATCCGCTCGCGGGTCAGGCCGTGCTGCTTGCCGACCTCGGTCAGCGTGCGCTCGCGGCCGTCCTCGATGCCGTAGCGAGCCTTGATGATCGAGGCGGTGCGGTGGTCGAGGCGGTCGATCAGGTCCTCCAGCTCCTCGCTGCGCAGCAGCGTGAGCACGGACTGCTCGGGCGAGGCCGCGGAGGTGTCCTCCAGCAGATCGCCGAACTGGGTGTCGCCGTCGTCGTCCACCGACATGTTGAGGCTGACCGGGTCGCGCGCCCAGTCGAGTACGTCGGTGACACGGGCGGGCGTGGAGCCCAGCTCGCCGGCGACCTCCGCCGGCTCCGGGTCCCGGCCGTTCTCGCGGTTGAACTCGCGCTGCACCCGGCGTATCCGGCCCAGCTCCTCGACGAGGTGCACGGGCAGCCGGATCGTGCGCGACTGGTCGGCGATGGAGCGGGTGATGGCCTGACGGATCCACCACGTCGCATACGTCGAGAACTTGAAGCCCTTGGTGTAGTCGAACTTCTCCACGGCACGCACCAGACCGGCGTTGCCCTCCTGGATCAGGTCCAGCAGGGGAAGCCCGGCGCGCGGGTAGCGGCGGGCGACGGCCACCACCAGGCGGAGGTTGGAACGGATGAAGACGTCCTTGGCCCGGGCACTCTCCTCGACCAGCGCGGCCAGCTCCTCGCGGCCGGCGCCTGCGGCATTGCCGTCGGTGACTTCGCCGTCCAGGATCTGCTGGGCGTAGACACCCGCCTCGATGGTCTGGGACAGCTCCACCTCCTTGGCCGCGTCGAGCAGTGGCGTACGCGCGATCTCGTCGAGGTACATGCCGACCAGGTCGCGGTCGGCGATCTCCCCGCCTACGGCGCGAACAC
>Ga0207426_1002179_pt1 | contig 13242 bp, 6 predicted proteins | sample AraplaMF_Cvi_mMS_FD_184265 | JGI IMG/M metagenome (GOLD analysis project Ga0207426, IMG submission 184265) | Arabidopsis root microbial communities from the University of North Carolina, USA - plate scrape MF_Cvi_mMS (SPAdes) (version 2) | ecosystem: Host-associated > Plants > Roots > Endosphere ...
TACTTATTGTTGTTTATCTATATATCAAATTACCAGGTCACTGAGGTAAGATCATAATTGTTTCAACATGGCACAATAGCACAGTATAAAAAAGGAGAAAGCATAGAATTAATGCTTAACATCAATCATTGGTGTTAAGCATTGTATTATCCCAATCGTTAACCTATGGATTAACCAATAGATTAAACCTATTTAGATAGCAATTGGGGCTACAAAAGCCTGTAACTAGTTTTACAGGCTTTTTTATGAAAATTGACTTAGAGCGTATTCAAAAAGGTCAGATAGGCTCCTACACTCTCTTCTATTCTTTCTGCTGTAGCAAAATACTCCAATCCATAAAAGGCAAACAAAGGGCGATAATCAGCCTTAATATACTGGCATGTCAATTCAAATGGCGCAGTGAGCTGTTGTAATGTATACCTGTATTCACCATTGGCACTATACTCAGCTTCATCAACACCTGCTGAAATAGCCAGTGCTATTCGCTTGTCTTTCATTTTATACCCGCTTTTGCTTCCGTATGCCCAACCATGGGTAAGGACTTCGTCCTGCCACTGCTTTAATAAAGGCGGAGAACTAAACCAGTAAAAAGGAAACTGGAAAACAATCCGGTTATACTGTTCCATCAACATTTGCTCCTTTTGTACATCGATCTTTCCGGATGGATATAATGCATACAGGTCGTGTATTACATACCGGTCAGGCCATTTACTTAATGCTTCTACCCATTTTTTATTCACTACCGATTCATTCATGTTTGGGTGAACTACAACAACAAGTACTTTTTCCATTTCTGTTCTGATTTTTAAACTGGGAACAAAAATATTAAGTTGCAGGAGTAATATGCTGAGAGCATCCTACTGTTAGCAGCTAACACTTGTGTAAGTATGACAAAGATTAAACCGACATCAACACATGATGAAAATAAACGCCTGCTGGAAGCAGAATGTCTGGAAATATATGCAGCTAACCAGATCAGTGGGCAGTGGACATTGGCCATTTGCAGTTTCCTGGCAACAGGTAAAATGCGCTTTGGGGAGTTGAAGAAAAATCTGACTATTTCAGACCGTATGCTTACGCTGGAATTGAAAAAAATAGAAGAGAAGGGATTGATCACACGAAATGTATATCCGGAAGTTCCGGTAAGAGTAGAATATGAATTGACTGAACTGGGCATGGATCTATTGCCTATTATCAGAGAACTGGAAAAATGGGGAAAAAAGCACAAGGAACATTTTGCGGCAAAAATGCCCTGATGAGATTCGGGTTATAATTGAATCTTATTTGAGCAGAATAAGCGAATTTTCCCCCTAGATTTGTGACGTTATGCTGAAGCGACTTATTTGTACCACAATCCTAACATTGTTCGTACAATTACTCTGGGGACAGAACTACCAATACCACACATTCAAAAACATCGCTATCGGGCCGGAAGCAACCACCATCAACGCTTTCGCCCAGGATAGCCTTGGCCTCATGTGGTTGGGTACCAACAATGGCCTATATAGCTACGACGGCTTCTCCGTACAATCCCACCTGGGCAATAACACCTCTCATAAGACCTTCGTATACGACATCATCGTCATCAACAAAGAATTGATGTGCCTGGCCATGGAAAATGGCATCTTCTTCTATAACTATCAAAAAGACCAATACGAAACCAGCCCCGTACAATTCCCCACAGATGTACGCGCCCTGCTGCTGGAGAATGACAACCTCTGGATAGGCTCCTTCAAAGGCCTGTTCAAATATAACCTTACCCAAAAGAAACTGGAAAGCGTAGGCAATAAAGGTTTGACCAACCATACCATTTACTCCCTCTCCCGCACCAGCAGCGGAGATATATTAATCGGTACCTACAATGGCCTCTATTGCCTTCCTGCTGATAAATCACAGATCCGCCAGATCCCATTAGCTGACCCTCACAAACGCAGCAACCTTTTTGTCAATGCCTTATTTGAAGATACCAGCCGCAATTTGATCTGGGTAGGCACCGAAGGAGGTATCTATTATTATGATCTGCACAAAAACCTCGCGGTCAAGCTGCCCATCTTACAGGATCACTCTGTAAAATCACTACTCACAGATAGCCGGAATAACCTGTTAATCGGCACCGATGCCGGGTTCTATATATATACCCCCGCTACTGAGCAACTGGAACATATTGTACACGATGCCCGTAACAAGGGATCTATCGTCAATAATATTATCTGGAGCCTTTTTGCAGATAAAGGATTGAATGTATGGCTGGGTACAGATTACGGCATCTCCCTCCTGCAAAACCAGAACAGCCTGCAGGTGATCCCCATCTTCGAGATCACCCATGAAAAGGACGGGAACCGCTTTTATAACATCTATAAAGATACCTATGGGGAATATTGGCTCGGTGGCACCAACGGCATTATCCGCTCCAGCTCTCCGGGCGGACATGAGGTGCAGTCTGCCTGGTATAAGATGGGAGATAAGACCCTGCCCATCTCGCACAACCGCATCAGGGATATTTTTGAGGATGAAAACAGGAATGTATGGGTCGCCACGGATGGAGGCATTAACAGGTACGATCGCCGAACAAAAGCTTTCGTCAATTATAATATTATCGACAGCTCTCAATCCCGCAATGCCAACTGGGCCTATAGTATCCAGGAAGATGACCAGCAAAGATTGTGGATCGCCACCTACCTGGGTGGGATCTTTGTAGTAGACAGAGCCAGACTTACAGGAGGAGCAAACGTAAGCACACATCATGCAAACGTAAGCATGCGAAACGCAAACTTAGCTGTTCATAACACCGCCTTAGACGTACATATCGCTGCAGCATCTCCCATCATCGCCGTCCGCAACCTCGCTGCCCACAATGGCCTGGCGGGCAACTCCGTCAACCAACTCACCAGAGACCCACAGGGAAATATCTGGGCACTGATCTACAACAGGGCCGTACATAAAATCAACCCACATAGTTTTCACGTAGAAACCATACTGGACGGCTCAAAACACCCTACCTACATGATCGCAGATGATGCCGGGGTAATATGGATCGGCTGCCAGGGGAGTATCTTAAGGATTAAAGACGGGGAGATAAAAACCATCCCTTTCAAAGCCGATGAAATCTTAAGCATGGAACAGGTAGAAGGAAATATCTGGCTCTCCACCAGCGAAGGTATCTGGATGCTGGACCGGAATACCACCACCATACAACGATTCAATAGTGGTAAATCTGCTTTTACATCCATGTATTATGACAAAGACCTCCACGAGGTATATATGGGTGGCGCAGATGAATTAGGGATCGCTTCCACAGCTATTCAGCATACTACAGGGGCAGGTACAAAATTGTACCTCACCGCCATGTACATCAATGGCAAATTATCTGGCTCCATCAGGTACAAACAAGAAATCCGCTTGCATCATGAAGAGAACAATCTCGCTTTCTCTATCTCTGACCTCAATTATTCAGATCCTGAAGGCGCCCGATATGTATACCGGATCAAACAACTGGATGATGACTGGAATACCTTGCCACTCAATAATAACCTGATCACCTATAATAATCTCAGTTATGGACATTATACCCTGCTGGTGAGCAAACTGGATGCTTATGGAAAACCATATGCCAATCCTTTAAAATTGTCCATCACCATTATTCCCCCCTGGTACTATACCAATCTTGCCAAAGCGATCTATTTCCTGATCGTGGTCGGGCTGGTACTCTGGGCAATCAATTTCTTCCGGGTAAGACATAACCTGAAGATCGAACGTATCGAAAAGCAAAAGACGGTAGAGCTGACCAACCTGAAGCTCAATTTCTTCACTGATATTTCGCATGAGCTGAAAACGCCGCTGAGCCTTATCCTGGCGCCCGTAAGCCAGATGCTGGCAGAAACCAGGAGCCCCCTGAAAAAGAAACAGCTGGAAGGGATCCAGCAGAATGCCCTGAAACTAAATGCACTTATACACCGGGTGCTGAATTTCAACCGGGCAGATAGCAATGCGATCTCCGCCCTGGTATTATCAAAACTGGAACTGGTGGCTTTCTCCCGAAAGCTGTATGAATCATTTATTATTAAACAGCGGGCTTTTTCATTCACCTACAATAAAGAAGAGATTTATATTGATACAGATATTATAAGAACAGAGGCAATCATCAGTAACCTGCTCTCCAATGCCTGTCGTTATACAGCAGATGGCGATGCCATTCACCTGGACATTCATCAGAAGAATCATGTAGTTGCTATCAAAGTGACAGATACGGGTATTGGCATTCCGGCAGCAGAACTGCCTTATGTATTTGAGCGCTTTTTCAAATCTTCTATTACAGCAAGGAACAAAGAAGGTTCCGGGATCGGGTTGTATTTGGTAAAGAACTATGCGGAGCAATTGGGTGGATATGTGAACATCGCCTCTGTGGAAGGTGAAGGTACTACCGTCACGGTCACCCTGCCGGTACCGGAAAAGCAGGTGCTTTCTATTCCGAAAGAAGACAGCCATTTGGAAGAAGCAGGGCCAAATGCTACAATACCGGAAAAACAGGAAAACACCCCTGGAAAAGAGCATCCGGGAAAACATGAGTTCCCGGAAGAACAAGAGCACCCGGAAAAACATGCCCGCAAGAAAGTCCTCATCGTAGACGACAACCAGGAAATCACCGACTTCCTCCAACAGGCATTATCCCCCCATTACCTCACCCAAACCGCCCCCGATGGCAAAAAAGGCGAAGCCCTCAGCCTCGAATGGCAACCCGACCTCATCATCGTAGACGTCATGATGCCCATCATGGATGGCCTCGAAATGAGCAAACGCCTCAAAAAACAAGTCATGACCGCTACCATCCCTATTATATTATTAACCGCCAAAGACGACAGGAAAACAGAACTGGACAGCATCGACCTCGGTGCCGATGCCTTCATGTCCAAACCCTTCGACATCACCATCCTCCTCTCCCGGATCGAACAACTCCTGAAACGCCGGGAAGACATGGAAAGCCAGCTAAGAATTTCCGCCCTCACAGACCCAACAGAAGAAAAAACCTTATCCCGCGATGAGGAATTCCTCTCGAACATCACCCAGATCATAGAGGAAAAAATGGACGACCCCCAGTTCAATGTCCAGGTACTCAGTGAACTGAGTTTTACCAATTCCAAACAACTCTACCGGAAAATTAAGCAACTCACCAGCCTTACCCCGGTAGAATATATCCGCTCCATCCGCATGAAAAAAGCCGCCGTTCTACTCCAACAGAACAAATTCTCCGTGGCCGAAGTCATGTACATGGTCGGATTCTCCGAAGCCTCCTATTTTTCCAAATGCTTCCAGGCAGAATTCGGACAAACTCCTTCTCAATTTATAAAGAACAGTTTATAGATATATATAATCAATATGTATTGTCCTTGTCTGAATTTTATCCTATTATGTCCGATATCGACCCTGCTTAAAAACGATTCTTAAATAGTTTCGGACCGTACGAAAAACTGATACGGTTATATATGTCCCTAAAGACGATTCCACTACTTTGCATGTGCTTGTATTTTACGGCCACGTTCGCTCAGCAAACTATCTATGTAGATAAAGCGGGTGTAATGCGCTGGTCGGATACTAAAAAAGAGGCCTCCTTTTATGGAGTGAACTACACCCTCCCTTTTGCCCATGCCTACCGATCAGTCAAAGACCACAAAGCTGCTATTGACAAAGACGTATACCACCTTTCCCGCCTTGGATTCAATGCTTACCGCATCCATATCTGGGATGTGGAAATCACCGACTCCATAGGAAGGTTACAACAAAATGAGCACCTCGATCTCCTCGACTACCTGATCTCCAGGGTACAACAACGGGGAATCAGGGTGCTGATCACCTGCCAGACCAACTTTGGTAATGGTTATCCCGAAAAGAACGAACCTACCGGCGGCTTCTCTTATTTATATGACAAATGTGACGTGCATAAAAATCCAAAAGCGATTGCCGCACAACAGACTTATGTAAAGCAATTACTCACTCATATTAATCCATACACCGGCAAAGCTTACAATACGGATCCAACCATTGTAGGTTTCGAGATCAATAATGAGCCCTGCCATGTAGAATCTCCCGCACTGACTAAAAAATACATTGCGGACATGGTGGCGGCTATTAAATCCACCGGCAATAAAAAACCGGTCTTTTATAATGTAAGCCATAACCGGGAGCATGTACCAGCCTACTATGCATCTGATATTCAAGGCACTACCTACCAATGGTACCCTATTGGACTGGTAGCAGGTCATACCCGGAAAGGGAATTTTCTGCCTTATGTAGACCAATACAAGATCCCATTCGCCAGCGAAAAAGGATTTGCCTCAAAGGCCAAAGCTATCTACGAATTCGATCCGGCAGACATCACCTATAGTTATATGTACCCTGCCATGACCAGAACATTCCGTAGCCAGGGCTTCCAGTGGATCACCCAGTTTGCATATGACCCCATCGATATTGCAGCTTATAATACCGAGTACCAGACACACTACCTCAACCTGGCTTATACTCCCAGGAAAGCCCTGAGCATGAAAATAGCAGCAGCAGTAGCAAGGGATGTAAAAAGAGGAGAACAATTCCCTGCCTACCCTGCTGATACGAGTTTCGGGAATTTCCTGGTGAGTTACCAGCAGGACCTTAGCCTGCTCAATACACCGCAACAGTACTTTTATTCTAACAATACCAGCACTCCGCCGGTAGCACCTGAGCTGCTGAGCACTATCGCTGGTTATGGCAACTCACCCCTCGTACAATACGAAGGCACAGGTGCCTATTTCCTGGATAAACTGGAGAATGGGGTATGGCGTTTAGAACTCATGCCTGATGCCATCCAGGTAGCAGATCCTTTTGTAAAACCTTCCCCTGCTAAAGCAGTCGTAAGCATCGCATGGAATAAATGGCCTATGCACCTGCAAATACCTGACCTGGGGAATCAATTTATTGTCAGGAGCGTCAACTCCGGCAAGCCGGATACCATCGCCGACAATGGTGCTTTTAACGTCAGTCCTGGTGTTTATATACTGATGAAAGAAGATACCCGGCGATGGTCTGCTTCTACTGAATGGGGCTATATTAAAGTGGGCGAATTTGTCGCACCCCCCGCACAACTTACACAATTCGTAGTTGTACATACGCCACAAACTACTGCTGATAGCGGGCAAAATTTAGTTATCCAAGCAGACATTGCCGGTCCTTCATTCCCGGATAGCGTGGTCCTGCAAACAGATCGTGTATCTTTCTGGTCCGATCACAATCCATCTGTTCGTTTAGAACGCGTTCATGGCTATACTTATAAAGGCATTATTCCTTATGCCATGATTAAAGGCGCCGTTTTAAAATATACCATTACTATATACGATAACGGCAAAACATACACGTTTCCACAAAATACGGCAGGTGCGCCACTTGATTGGAACTTTAACGTCACGGCATATTACGAAACTGCTATTACAAAAGACATTATTTTTGAAGGTGAACCTGAAGCTTATTCCCTGTCAGAATCCGCATTTATACAGGCTTCCAGCGTAAAGGAACAACCTTATGCCGCAACTGTGCAACGATATACAATGCATGTGAAAGATGATAACGCACGTTTCTTCTGGCGGAAAAATATTGATAGAGCCAGATCATTCCATGCAATGAAATACCTCTGTGTGTATATTCCAAACACCACACTGACCTCATTGAATATCGGGTTTATCACCACAGATGGCTATACGTATTCTCATCGCATTGCATTAGAAAAATCACAGCAGGTATACAAGGTGGCCATCAGCGATCTGCAACAGGAAAATACCGCACTGTTGCCCCGCCCATACCCGGTATTCCTGGACCAATATTTCATACCAAAAACCAACATAGACTTTAACATTAATAACATTGAAACAGTAAACATTTCCACCGCAGACAAGGTGCCGGATCACGCTTCCATTGACATTGGAGCCATCTGGCTTGAGTAAACAGATCGTATAAAATTTTTAATTCCACAATATGAAGAAATCAATTTTCCGCAAATTCCTATTCTGCCTATGCATGGTGATCAGCAGCCTGGGTGTATACGCCCAGGAGCAGAGCCGTACCGTAAAAGGTACTGTGATCGATGAAGGCGGGAAAGGACTTGAAAGAGTGTCAGTATTAGTTAGCGGCAGTAGCGTTAGCACATTGACCAATGCATCCGGAGGCTTCACTATCACACTGCCCCCGGGAAAAGATGTACTGGAATTTACTTATGTAGGTGCCGCCAAAAAGGTCGTGCAGGTAACAGGCGACACCCTGCGTGTAGTCATGTCTTTCGAAGACAAAAAGCTGGATGAAATAGTCGTGATCGGCTATGGTACCAAAACTAAAAAAGATATGACAGGTTCCGCTGTCAGCATCAGCAGCAAAGAGTTTAACCCTGGTTTAGTCGGTTCTTCCGAACAACTGATCAGCGGTAAATCTTCCGGTGTGCAGATCATGACCAATGGTGGTTCTCCTACCGCTGGTAGTACGATCCGTATACGTGGTGGTGCCTCCTTAAGTGCCAGCAATGCACCCCTGGTCGTATTGGATGGTGTGCCCCTGGAAACCGGTGGTATCAGTGGTAACTCTTCCAACTTCCTCAGCATGATCAACCCTAATGATATTGAAAGTATCACGGTACTGAAAGATGCGGCTTCTACTGCCATCTACGGTTCCAGGGCGTCTAACGGGGTATTGATGATCACAACTAAAAAAGGGAAAGGCGATCAGCTGAAACTCAATTTCTCTTCCGTTGTCACCTTACAGCAAAGAAAGCAGGTAGCAGATATGATGTCTCCTGCACAGTTCAGGGAAGTGATCAACAGGGAAGGAACTGATGCACAAAAAGCCCTCTTAGGTAGTAGCAATACTGACTGGCAGAAACAGGTATTCAAAAATGCAATGGGTACCGACAATAACCTGGGTCTTACCGGCAAGATCGCGAAGTCTGTGCCTTTCCGTGCCTCATTAGGTTATTACAACCAGGAAGGTAACTTACAAACTGATAAGACGAAACGTTTCACCGGATCATTGGTCGTTACACCGAGTTTCTTCGACAAACACCTGAACCTGACCTTCAACCTGAAAGGAGCTGCGAATAATAACCGCTTTGCAAATACAGATGCCATCTGGTCTTCAGTTGCGTTCAATCCCACACAGCCCGTTTACTCCGGTAAATCAGCCTTTGGGGGTTTCTATGAGAGCCTTGACAATAGTGGTGTGCCAGCCACCGGTGCCAATCGCAACCCTGTAGGATTATTAGAACAGGAAACCCGTAAAAGTGATGTATACAGGAGCATTGGCAACTTCGATGCGGATTATAGATTCCACTTCCTCCCTGATCTGAAAGCACACGTTACCTTAGGTTACGATTACAGCAAGGGTGAAGGTTCTGTATGGATCCCTGCATCATCTGCAAATGGATATAATGTAGGTGGTTCTAACAATGAATATTCTCAAACGCTGAAGAATAAATTATTTACCGGCTACCTGAACTACAGTAAGAATATCGGCATTCACAAATTTGATGCAACTGCAGGTTATGATTACCAGCACTGGAGTGCAAAAAGTCCTGCCATCACATACTACAATGAAAAAGGGGTATTGCAGTCTACCGCTAAAGCAACTGATGAGCGTCATGTACTGCTCTCATACTATGGAAGAGTGAACTATACCTTATTCTCTAAATACATGATCACAGGAACGATCAGGCGAGATGGTACTTCCCGCTTCAGCCCTGAAAACAGGTGGGGTACTTTCCCTTCAGTAGCTGTAGCCTGGAATGTAATTGATGAAAACTTTTTAAAGAACAGCAACGTATTAAGCAACCTTAAATTAAGGGCCAGTTATGGTGTAACCGGACAACAGGATGGCATAGGCAACTATAGCTACCTATCCGTGTATCAACAGGGGAACAATTACGCACAGTATCGCTTTGGGGATGAATACTTATATGTATACAGACCATCTGTCTATGTATACGATCTGAAATGGGAAACAACAAAAGCATTCAACTATGGTGTAGACTTCGGTTTCTTAAACAACAGGATCTCTGGTTCTGCTGAATACTATAGCCGCAAAACCTACGACCTGCTGGCAAATGTATCCGTACCTGCCGGTACTAACTTTGACCAGACAGCTACTACCAACGTAGGTAATATTGAAAGCCATGGTTTTGAATTCCAGTTGAACACGACCCCGATCAGCAAGAAAGATTTCAAACTGGATGTGAATTTCAACGCTACCAACCAGTACACCAAAGTGACCAATATTACACTGGTACAAGGTGCGACTACAGTCGGTACCTATTCCGGTCCATCCGTTGCCGGCAGAGGTATTCAGATACTCACTCCCGGCTACCAGCCTAACATGTTCTATGTATACAAACAGGTATACGATGCAGCTGGCAAACCACTGGAAGGCGTATACGCAGATCTGAACCACGATGGTGTGATCAACGAAGGTGATCTGTACCGTTATCATTCTCCTGCTGCTACCTGGATGCTGGGCTTCAACACACAGGCTACCTATAAGAAATGGTCTGCCGGATTCACCATGCGCGCCAACCTGGGCAACTATGTGTACAACAATACAAAGATGAGCCTGAGCGCCTGGGAAACCGTACAGTATGTAGATGCTGCGCTGAACAACCTGCATAAAGATTATCTGAACACAGGTTTTAAAACCCGCCAGTATTACTCAGACTATTATGTGGAGAATGCTTCTTTCCTGAGAATGGATAATATGTCAGTCGCTTATAACCTTGGAAAAGTTGCGAAGCATGTGAATATGCGTGTCGGTGCCATCGCACAGAACGTATTCACCATTACCAAATACAGCGGACAGGATCCTGAAGTGACCAATGGATACGAAAGTGCATTCTATCCTCGTCCACGTACCTATTCCATCAACATTAACCTTGAGTTCTAACGATTATGAAAAAGATCTTATCCTTCATATTATTGATCACGATGCTGGCATCCTGTACCAAGGATCTGAACCAGGTACCCAGTGTGGAGAATACATCAGAGTCTGTATACACCTCTTTGTCCAATTATAAATCCGTATTGGCAAAACTCTACTCCGCCTTTGCCGTAGCAGGGATTGAGAAAGGTGACGGGAATGCAGATATGGCCAGCAGCACGGCATCCTGGGGTTATTTAAGGGTGTATTTCAACCTGCAGGAAATACCTACTGACGAAGTAGTATATACCTGGGCAGGTGGTGATAACCTGACTAATATTCAATACATGACCTGGGGTGCTTCTGACACCTGGGTAAGTGCCATGTATTATCGTATATATTACACCGTAGCACTCTGCAATGAATTCCTGCGCAATGCAACGGATGAAAAGATCGCTACCTTTTCTGAGTCCGACCAGGCCAGCGTTAAAGTATTCAGAGCAGAAGCCCGTTTTCTGCGTGCACTGGCTTACTCACATGCTATGGACCTGTATGGGAATGTACCTTTCGTAACAGAAGCGGACAAAGCAGGTGCCTTCACCCCGCCACGCATTAAGAGAGCAGATCTCTATGCTTATATCCAGTCAGAATTGCAGGCGATAGAAGAAGTACTGCCTGCACCATTGCAAAATGAATATGGTCGTGTCAGCAGAGCTGCTGCCTGGACATTGCTGGCAAAGAACTACCTGAATGCCGCTGTGTACACCGGATCAGCAGATTATACCAATTGCATTACCTATTGCAATAAGATCATCAATGGTGGATATTCTTTAGAGCCTGTGTATAAAAAACTGTTCAATGGTGATAATGATAAACGTACAACGAATGAAATCATCTTCCCGATTGAAGCAGATGTAGCACATACCACTACCTGGGGTGGTACTACTTACCTGGTGAACGGACCTATCGTTGGTTCTATGAAAGCAGCTGACTATGGTGTCGTATCCGGATGGTCCAGCATTCGTACACTCAGGGAGTTTGTGAGTTTATTCCCCGACCAGACAGGCAATACTGATACCCGTGGTACCTTCTGGACAGATGGACAAACCCTGAATGTAGACGATCCATCCTCTTCCAGCCAGGGATACTCCATCGTTAAATTCACGAACCTGAATGATGATGGTACTTATACCACGGATGGTGGTTTGGTCAACACTGACTTCCCGATGTTCCGCCTGGCGGATGTATACCTGATGTATGCAGAGGCTGTATTAAGAGGGGGTACCGGTGGTTCTAAAGGTGACGCGGTGAACTATGTCAACCAGCTGCGTGAACGTGCATACCTGAACACAGCCGGGGATATCAACGCTTCTACTTTGACACTGGACTTCATCCTGGCAGAACGTGGCCGTGAACTGTTCTGGGAATGTACCCGTCGTACAGACCTGATCCGCTATGGTAAGTTTACAGGCGGCGATTATTTATGGCAATGGAAAGGTGGATCTGTGAACGGGGTAGCAGTAGATACAAAATATAACCTGTATCCGATTCCAACTACTGACCTGGCATCTAATCCAAACCTTATTCAAAACACAGGCTACTAAACATCCTTCCATGAAAAAAATACTTTTCTATATACTGAGTATCTTCCTTTTCATTAGTTGTAAAAAGGAAGGATCACAACCAGTACTATCTGGTTTTGGAGATGCTGCCCTGACAGCTACTGCTACACAACTCACATTGTTACAGTCTGCAAAAGATAGCGTGACCTTACAGCTCATGTGGGATGCAGGAAAGTTAAGCGCTTCCAATGGTTATACTTTAGAAGAATCATTGCTGTCAACTACAGTGCAATATGCCGTAGATGCTAATTTCAGCAGCATCAAAAAAGAAGTAGCAGTGACCAGTTCCTCTATCTCTTATACTACTGCTGCACTCAACAATTTAGTAATTGGATTTGGATTAACTGCCGGGGAAAGCGGCACTGTATATGTGCGTTTAAAATCCACACTGGCAGCAAATACATCTTCAAAATACAGTAATGTATTGACGCTGAATATTACGCCTTACGAAGCTGGCAGCGATGCTGCTTACTTATACATGGCGAGCACGGATCTCACTTCTTTCCCATGGAAACTTTGTGCAAGAAATAAGGATGGAAAATACGACGGCTTTGTGAAAGTAGACCAGTGGTATAATTTCCTGCTCACGAATGAAGAGAGTAAGAGCGCTTCTGTTGTCTACGGTGGCTATCCTGCAGACGGTAACCAGTATGTAATGTCAGCCGGTAGTGACCACTGGAATTTGTGGACCGCTAATGGCGGATACCTCTAC
>Ga0207426_1002182_pt1 | contig 13236 bp, 11 predicted proteins | sample AraplaMF_Cvi_mMS_FD_184265 | JGI IMG/M metagenome (GOLD analysis project Ga0207426, IMG submission 184265) | Arabidopsis root microbial communities from the University of North Carolina, USA - plate scrape MF_Cvi_mMS (SPAdes) (version 2) | ecosystem: Host-associated > Plants > Roots > Endosphere...
CGAAATACCCCGCACTATAAAAGATCTTCTTGCTCATCCACATCAGTTAAGCACGATATTGTAATCTTCCTTCAACACAGCAAGCATTTTCTCTTTCCCCTTATCCCCGTTCAGCTTTCGCTCAAACTCTTCCAGGTTCACATCCACCAGTAAACGGTACCAATACCCCTGCATAAAGTGAAACACAAATCCATGATACCCGTCCATAAAACCAAAGCGCAATACATACCTGTACAGGAAGTAAAAAGAAGCCCGCATACCGGGTGATAAAGAAGAGTATACCCGCTCTTTCAGGAATCGCTTTCTCTTTGCCTGTGTACTTTCCATTTCCAGCAATCGCTTATCAGCATCCAGCAGGCGGTATTTAATATTCAGCAGGTCTACCATTTCACGGATCGCATAGTTGTTATGCTTGTTCACCCACCAGTGTATCGCATTCAGGTTATAATCCACGATATGCTCTTTGAACTGGATCGTTTTTCCCTGTGATAAAACAATGTGTTCATCCATCCAGCGCTGCTCAATACTACCAACACCATTTCGCCAGATGCGCAGCAGGTTGTGAGGATAGAAACCACCATGCTTTATCCACTTTCCTTTGAACAATACTTTTCTGCGGATATACACCCCACTCACATCTGCAGGCAGCGCTGTCACCTTTTCATTGATCTCACTGATCAGTGCAGGCTCCAGGTATTCGTCGGAATCCATGCGCATTACCCACGAAGCTTTGATTCCACAGTTATCCAGGCCCCATTGAAATTGCTGTGCATAATTCACCCATTTGTGCTGGAATACTTTTGCACCATACCGCTCTGCAATAGCAACCGTTTCATCTGTAGAAAATGCATCTACGATATAAATCTCATCCGATACCTGCCGCATACTTTCCAGGCAGCGGCCAATATGTTTCTCTTCGTTGTATGTAAGAATAATGACTGCCAGATCCATATTATATAACCTTTTTCGCTGTTCCTGAACTTTGATACAATGTGACGTAATCACCTGCCAGCTTGTTCTCATTAAAATCCCTGAGGATGATATCCCGCGCAACTGCTGTGATGCGGTTCCGCTCCATCTTATCATTATAAGCCAGGGTCAGGTTTCTGCGCACCTCCTCTATATCATTGATCCCTGTGATCCATCCCAGCCTGTTTTGTTCTACATAAGCAGATAATCCTACATTGTTACTTATCAATACCGGCGTACCCACATACAATGATTCAATTACCACAATCGCAAAGTTTTCATTGTGAGATGTGAGTGCGAACAGATCTGTATTGGCCAGGAAAGGAAATTTCGTTTCTGAATTCTTCCATCCTACCCACTCTACATGATCCTCCATATTCAATGTGGATACGATCGTTTTCAGCTCTGCCACATAAGCTTCTTCACCGGAACCTGCTATCTGTAATTTGTATCTGAATGGCACTTTTGATAAGGCATAAAGCAGAATATCCAAACCTTTTTTAGGATCTACACGGGAAAGAAAACTAATGGTGAATACATCGTTTTCCTGACGGGGATACTCTACCACCGGCAGGTCTACCAGGTTGAACACATTGGCGCCTTTCCAGCCATTGTTGATACGCAAACATTCATTCCATTCCATTGGAGATGAGGTATGCAGATAGGTATGCTTCAACAAACTCTTTCCAATCACATTGTGCAATACCTTTTTCTTTGCCTGGTTCTTAGCCGTGAGTACATAATCGCAGAACATACCATGTGGAGAAAGCACAGGTTTGACACCTCTCAGTCTGCACATGAGTGAAGCTCCTAATACCAGGAAACTCCACCAGGAATGAATATGCACCACATCATATGACTTCACCGTTTTCCAGGTATGCTTCCACAAAGCAGGAGATACATGCGTATGATCGCCCGTAATTCTTGGGAAGTAATACACCGATACACCATCCACCTGCACGGGTGTCTTTACAGCCACCTCTAATTCTTCATGACCATTTGCCGTAGTAGTGTATACAGTCACCTCATGTCCAAGACGTACCAGTCGCTCAGCCAAACGGGCTATCACCACAATTGGTCCGCCGTAGATAAATGCCGGCTTGTAAGAAGGAACAATAAATAAGATTTTCATTATGATGCTTTTGCGCTGATCACCGGTAGGGTGACCGCTGCTTTCTTACGTTTTTTTAATAATAAAGGCATCGCCACTCTTTTCTGAAAATGAATCTCTAACAGGTAAGCCATCAATAGAGTCAATCCAGCAAAACAGATCCAGGTCAGTGCACCAGGCCCCATGTAGTGCTTCACGAATCGTAATAAGGGCACATGCACAATGTAGATGCCATAAGAGATCGGTGCCAGGAATGACAATGGTTCCATCCATCTGAATTTCTCGGCTGGCACAAAACGCGCAGCCAGCATCCATACCACTGCAAATCCAATCGCCGCTAAAAAATGCCTGATCTCTATAAAAGGATGCAAACCAATTGTACCATGACTGGTCCTGATCTGCGGGTAGCTGGCAACTATATACGCAGTCAGCGTAATTAATAAACTACCCAGGCCTTTAAAGAACGGCGCATTCGTATTGCGCAAAGACGCTTCTGCCAGTGCAGCGCCCAGCCACCAGATAGGCAGGTATAATAATGTGAGACATGCCTTGTTGGGAAAGAAGGAAAATACCAGTGCAGACACCACAGCGATCAGGGTAACTGCCAGTAAATTCCTGTTGAACCGTGCCGCACCAGTGATCGCATAAAACAGGTAAAACCATACTTCATATCCCAGGCTCCACAGCGGATCATTGTCACCAAAAGTTGCATAGCCTATACCCGGTTTCTGTAACTGTGAATCCTGTAATCCCAGCATGTTGTATCCGAAACTCGCCAGATCAGTATGTGCGTCTCCGCTACCTGTCATATAATCAATCCCTACACTCAATATCATCACCACAATGAAAATGGGATAGATGCGTACAAAACGTTTCCAGAGAAAATCCTTCCTGTCAAATGCCGACTTTGTACTGTAGTTATAATGGATCACAAAACCACTGAGCAGGAAAAACAGGATCACCGCCTCCTGACCAAATAACAATAAAGGTCTTACCGGAGCAGGTAGCAATTCCCTGGAGTGGTGCATCACCACATACAAAGCTGCCAGGCCCCTGCATACCTCCAATGGCCATAACTTATTTTGCGTCTTCATGTAGTACCTGCTTCGGTGAAGAAATATGCCGGATCGCAGAGACTGCATTGTCCGTCATTGTATCCATGGTTAATTCCTGCTTTACATAAGCACGGGCATTTTCGCCCATTCTGCCAATTTCTTTTTCGGTAGTTAGTGACAGCGCATCCACACAATCCCGCATACTGTCGAAGACCATACCATTGTGCCCATGTTTGATATAACTATATTCTACACATTGTAAAATAGATTCGGAACGTTTGAAAGTGAATACGGGTTTACCATAGGACATCGCTTCTACAATTGATAAGCCCACCCATCCCGGCTGAAAATAAATATCCGCCATACTGAATAGCTCATCCTTTACCGTCCTGTCGTAGAGTGCACCAAAATCACGTACATGTGCATACGCAGAGAAATCCGGTTTTAGCCTGCCATCTCCAATGATCACAAAGGCGAAGCTTTCAGGTGATAATGTTTCAATCAGTTCCACCAACAGATCCACTCTCCTGCCGGGTTCATTGAACCTTGCACAATAGATAAGCACCCGTGGTTGTGTGATCCCATATTTTTCCCTGAGTGACTGCTTATCAGGCATATTCAGATCCAGGATCGCTTCTACACCGGAGATGGTATTATTCAGGGCGTGCCCGTTCAGCTTCGGCATAAATTTCTTCCACACCTCCAGCTCTTTCTTTGTATAAAACCACACACCATCAGATAATGCGATCATCCAGCGCAATAAGAAATCCGGTTTCTTCTCCTCCTTCACATATCGCTTCACAGAAATACCATGACCCCACAGCACGATCTTTTGTTTAAGGAAAGGCCGCATTAACAGGATCAGCCAGGTGCTCAGGTGACCGAAGTTCAGCATCAACACCAGTACATTGTATTTCCTGTTCAGCAGGGGAAATGGATTATAGAAAACAAAAGGTCCTTTTACAATCGCACGGATAGGAATGACACCCGTATTCCCCACCTTGAAATGATCCTTGCCAATATCGGCCTGCTTCTCATAACAATACAGGTCCATTGGCAACTGCTCCTGCAGCATGTCGAAAAACTCCTCCCTGTAATGAGGTATATAAGGTTGCAAAATGGCGATCATGTTAAAAGTTTAATTGCCCATCAGGTACTTCCTCAACATGTCATTCCTTGACAGGATCTCTGACACGCCAAAGCTGAGCAGGTAAGTCACAATAATGGATCCCAGTGTCAGTGCCAGCCCCTGTACAGGATGATGGATCAGCTGCATACCGGTTTTGATCCCTTCCAGAAACACACCGTGTACAAGGTAAATGCCCATTGAGTTCCTGGACAATACCATCATACCCGGATAAGTACCATTCACCTGGAATAAGAGTAATGGAAACAATACGGCTACAAAAGCTAATCCTGTCAGTACATGAGGTATGAACACCTGTGCCAGGAACAGTGCCAGTGCCCAAACCGGCACCAGGATCTGTAAACTTGTACCATACTTCGCTTTCACCGTTTCGTAGTTAATGTAAAACAACATTCCTATCGATGCAGAAACCAGCGAAGGCACGAAGTATAAGAGGATGTGCCGTGTAAACCAGTCTGCCTGTTTAATGTCTGCCGGTGTATACCATAGGACGGTCGCCGCAATAAATACGATCACATAGAGCACCACATTCGCAGTCTTCCTGTTTCGCACGGCTACATTCAATAAAGGAAAGAACAGGAGACTCAGGTAGAAAAGGTTGGGCAGGTACCATAACTGGTAAGAACTGCCTTTGAACACGAATGTCTCTATCCACTTCATTTCAAAAGGCTCATGTACAAAGTGTGCCTTGAACAGTCTTATTCCCAGGTAGATCAGTGTCCACAAAAAGAAAGGAATCATCAGTCGCTGAATGCGGGTCACCAGCATTTCTCTAAAGTTTCGGCGACCCTTTCCGATGATCTGCCAGGCAAAGAGGAACATTGAGATCGCGATAAACACCGGTACCGCATAACTATTCAACGGGTTCAATTTCTTAGTCCAGATGCTGCCGGCACAACCATGGATCCATACAACACTAAAAGCGGCAATAGGTCTAATAAAATCAAACCCCGTAATGTGCTGCCTGTCGTTCATGAGCAGGGGTTGTGTCTTTTGATTTAATAATATTACTTACATCGAATCCGTAGATCTGTCTGCTGCCTTCGTGAATGGAATCAAATGCAACCATCGTACCATCTCCTTTCCATCTCGGATGCAGATCACAGTGCAATCCACTGCGGGTGAAAGCCATCTGCTGAGGCGAAAATGCTTTCAACACCATCTTGTCTACTCCCTGCAGATACGGCATAGATTTATCGAGGTCAGGCTGCTGATCCAGCATCTTGTAAGTGCCCAGATCTACGCGGCGCTGTGTACTGTATTGAAATAAAAATAAGGTGCGGATACCTTCACTGTTTGGATATGTATCACAGATCATCCAATCCCTGTTTGCAGGGCAAAACATCGGATGCCCGTCTTCTGTAATTACATCCTTTGCCAGCAATGAATGAGGAGCACCTTCTGCATCTGTAAATAACAACCAGTTGAACCCCGGATTACTATTCACACCTGCTTTCGGTTTATACAACAGTTTCTTAATTATCTTTTTTCCCTTACCTACCAAACCAGTTGGCAGCATGCGGTATAATAATGAGCTGCGTAACTTCTCCACACTACTGCCTGTACGACCCCAGATAGCAATATGCTGATCATCCTGCCAGTCGAAATGACTTAAGAATCCGGTAGCCAGGCAATGCAATTCAGATCCATCCGTATTGATCGTCATGAGCCGTGTTGTCTCACCACCATCTTTCAGTTTATAACGATGTAAAAAAGCAATTCTTGTTTGTGAAGGATTCAGTAACAGGTGTGTGAAGTAATGGTTATTCCCCAGGTTTGCATTCATCTGGTAGCTCGCTACTTCTGCCACAGAAAGTATCATCGTTTCTTCACCTGTATATACATTGTGCTTGATGATACCTGAACCAGAAGGCGCATTTTCATTGGCATATGCATCCGGCAAGCCGGTGTAGCCATAACCACCTACCCTGAATAAACGTGCGTAGTCCAGACCAAAAGCCCAGCCATCATCCGTGATCACATGGGTAGGAAATTCCAGCGGGGTACATTCTCCTGTCTTCGTATTATAGACCTTCGAACGCCATGCATGATTGATCTTATCATTGACAATGAAAAGGTCGGTTTTACCAATCCATTGCTGGCGTGCGCCCTGTGGATAATTGTACGCATAAGTCTCTCCCATCTTATGATACTTCCCTTCCTTGTCCAGGTACCCGATATCACAGGGTACATCAGGATTTGGAGGTGTGAGCATATCATCGATCCGTAAGGCCAGTAATTTATCGCCAGCATTATTCCATGCGACCAGATCATGGAAACCGAAATAAAAGTTTCCTTCACCCTTAGAAAGTAAAACAGCTTTATGCATACATCGGTTCTTTTTGTAGTATCCAGTTGGAAAATTCACGGGAACGGGTTGTCCAGCTATGCGCTGTAACGTCCAATGGCACGCGCTGCAGCTGCTGCCGGACAAGGCCCGTGATCAAATCAGCCAGGGAACCTGGTTGATTATTGTCGAAGTAGTACCCTTCGTCACCAAAAATCTCTTTCGGCTCACCAATATTGCAGGTGAACACTGGTTTATGAAATGGAATGTACATGTAGATCTTGCTCGGACAACGGGCCCAATCCTGTACGGTATTATTCAATGGTGAGATGAAGGCATCCGCGAGTTCGAAATAAGAACTCAGCATGGTTTCAGGCGCATAACCCAGGAACTCGATATATGCATCGAGGTTATTCGCAGTCACATACGCCTTTGCTTCCTCCAGGTGTCTGCCTCTGCCTAACAATAATAATTTGATGGAAGGTGTTTCTTTCACCGCTTCCCTGACCGCATCGATCATGGTGAACAGCCCATAATTACGGGTCATTGTTCCCATATAGACGAGCACCGTCTTACCTGCATATTTCGCACGCAGTTCATCCAGGTGCAGCTTTGGTGCATCGATCACCTCTGTATTATATGCATATGGAGAATACAATACAGACATTTTGCGACGCATAAATTGTTTAGATCTCTTACGATAGAAAGTTTCAAGATAGCGGCTCGCACAGATCAGTTTATCTGCATATACTACAGATAATGATTCTATAAAGTGCGCCATGATCTTTTTCAATCCTTTGTTATCAGGTATACCTGACTGCAGTTCTGAGTGTTCAATCACCATTTGCGGATTGAAGCCCAGTGCGCCTTTCCGGATCCAGTTACGGAATCCAAAAGAGCAGAAATAAATATAATCAGGACGGATCTCTTTCAGCAGCATGATCTTTTGTTCTACTTCTCCATTCATGTTCGCTGGCTTGTAATAATACACTGCTATATCAGGACCACACTCTATGCTGACTCTCTCCCTGTTTTCTGCACAGTCCATCGCAATGATGGATACTTCCCATCCCAGATCAGCGAGCGGATTGGCCATTCCCAGGGCTCGCTTCATAGTAGCTATCGTCGTGATATCCCCCGTTGTCAGGAAGCAGATCTTCTTCTTCATCGTATTGGTCATTTTGTAATGAATGGTAAATGGTAAGTATAAATGCAATTGTCAATGGAAGCGTACTTCGGATATGTGGCAAAGGTGAAAATGGGAAGATCCAAAGCAACTCTATCGTAAAAAATACAAGGATCGGGTAGTAAGGTGTCTCCATCGCCCGCTCATCCATCATAAGAGAAAATCCTCTTTTCATGGTCAGGAAAAAGATGTAGAACATACAAGCTGCTGCTATGATGCCTCCATATACCCAGGCGCCCAGTAATATAGAGTGACTGGGTATCACACCACTGTTGTTCAATGCCAGCAGGCGGCTCTTATCCTTGTCCAGGTCTTTGAACATGAGACTACGATAATGGTTATCCTCATCTACGGCCCAGGAGCCATGCCCCAGCCAGGGGGCATCTTTCACCGCTTCGATAGCAACAAAGAATTCACCACGGCCCTGTCCGATCAGTGAAAATGGATTGTAAGGATTACTTGCTTCTGATAACTGATCACCCGCATGCTTCCCTCCAAACTCACCGGATAACACTGCATTTACGTAAAACATATAAAGGACCTGAAAGAATATCACCACAAAAATGGTCAGGCCCAGTTTCCTTGCGAGTGTCATATTCATCAGCACTTTGCGGAAGTGAATGATCAACCCGGAAAAGAGGAAGAACATCCCGTTTGAGCGAAAGTCCAGCGCCACATTCGCCAGCCCGTATACCATAATGATGGCTACCGTGAGCATATCCTTTCGCTTATTAAACGTGTAGAAGGTGAGCAGCAAAATAATATTGTTCGTAATCGGCGCAATCCTGAACTTAAAGAGCGAATAGTCTTCCATCATCGAAGAGGCATCCCCTTCCAGGTTAGAACTGCCAAAGAGGATCAGCCGGACTACCTCGGCACACATAAAGGCGAGGATGATCCTGGGGGTATCGTCGAACATCCGGAACATAAACGTGAAAACCACGAGGGATACACCAATCGCCGCCCAACCTCTCAGCATGTTATTCATACTGTTGTTGTTGATCACATCACTCACCACTTGTACCACCAGGAATATAAACATCGCCCGCTGTACTTTCTTTACATCAGGATTATTACGGTACAGTTGTTTGATACGGCCAAAATTCAGTGTGTTGAGACCTGCATACACCTCACTCATTATAAGCGTACCAACAAACGACATCTGCACAGAACTGAGCAGAGAGTACAATACGATCTTTATATTCGATTTGTTCCTGGATAAATTCATGCGCTGATCATGCTTTTATATAGTTCAGTTACTTCCCGTGCATATCGTTCCCAGGTGTGTCCTGTGCGGATCGTTTCTGCAGCTTTGAGCCCCATTTCCTTTCTGAGTGCAGGCGCTGCGCCTAGTTGCTGAATAGCTGCTGCCAGCGCATCGGCATTATCATCGGGAATTAAAAATCCATTTTCCATGTGCGTGACCGGTGCACCACTATTTACTGTGGTGATTACCGGGAGGCCTGCTGCCATTGCTTCTTTCACAGATTGTGCAGCGCCCTCTACATATGTGGGGAAAATATACAGATCGCTCTTTGCGAGGAATGTCTTAAGTTGATCCTGTGGCATAGAACCATGCAGGGTGATACCCGGATGATTTTTGAACCATTCCGGAATTTCCAGCTCGTTCGATACATTGCCAATTACATCCAGTGTAAAAGGAAAATCTTTTTGCACCAGCTGTTCTACGGCTGCTACAATCAGGTGAGCACCTTTACGTACACCAAAATTGCCGGTAAAAATTAACCGAAGCGTACCTGATTCATAAGATTGTTTCAATGAATGAAAGCTCTCATCAATGCCCAGGTGAATCACTTTGATCTTATTGGCATCAAAGCCCTGCGCCACGAACGTGTCTTTCACATAATCAGAATTCACCAGCACGACATCTGCTTCTTCACAGTCTTTCAACACATTGTTCCAGAAACCATCGGAGATGTTGATGAATTTTGATTCCTTACTTTCACTCAACAGTTTGTCCAGTTGTCTTTTAATTTCACCAGGGTGTGCAATGCTGTGGTCTACTACCACCTTCATGCCTTGTGCGCGGGCTTTTTCAATAGCGCCTGCGCGGCCTGCACCACTGCGTACATGAAAGATCTGGCTGTTGCGGATGTACTTTTTTGATTCAGTACCAAACGCTTTCCATCCCATTCGTGCCGCTTTATCTCTTGTCAAAACTTTTTTTCCGGTGAGGATAAAAAGGAACTGAATATAAAATTCAGAGAAGCTGCATGTGCGGATCTGCTCTCTTGGAAACCCTTTAGGAGAGCGCTTGCGCAAGCCGTAGGCCAGATTGCTCCGGCCTACCAGCTTCCCCATAGCATTAATAAATTTGTCTGGAAAATTCTTACCGGGTACCCAACCCGTAATCACTTCCACATCTACCCCCTGCTCTTTGATGGCGATAGCAGACTGTATAAGGTGTAGCCTGCCTTGTCCTGTAGAAATAATACTTTTCATAGTTAACTTAGTTCCTTGTGAGCAAGCGTTTAACTCCGTTGGCAACGGGAAATTTATCAAGCAGTAGTTTCTTAATCTCTGCGAATGTATCAGGCATAGCCAGGTAAATACCACCTACGTACAATCCGGAACCGATCACTGAGATCAGGGTCATGGCCGTGATGGGATTAGCACCCAGATAAAGAAAACGGAAGAAGTACCAGCAACTGCCGTAGCAAAGCATCGCCAAAGGAATGGGTATCACAAACATTGACAAGGTCTCTTTCCACGTACCACCTAACAGTTTGAATCCATTGTATAACCAGATCGGACTAATCACTACATAGTAAAGCGATACTGCTGTAGCGGTGCCATATACACCGTAAGGCAATGTAGCAGCTACGATGAGGATCACCATTAATATGAGCGAATAAAAAGATTGCTTCGCCATATCGGCAAACTTTCCTTTCAGTCTGAATGGTGTAGACCATAACCATGCCACAGCACGGAAGGCCATTCCTATTGACAGGATCTCTACCAGTGCTGTTGTTTGCACCCACTTGGCAGAAAGGAACACACGCACGATCCAGTAAGCAGTGGCACCCTGCCAGATAGCAAATGCCGCACCAAAAACAGAAAGGTATGTTACGCTTTTCTTAAACATATCTTTTGCACGCTGACTATCCTTTATCGATGCAAGACTGGGGAATAACACGCTTGGCAGATTGTTCGCCACAAAACCAATCACCTGGATTGACAAACTGAAGGCCATATAATAAATACCTACAATCGTCTTACTCACCCACAAACCCAGCACGATGTAATCTGCCTGATCCATGATACGCTGTACCACGGAATGTACCAGCGACCAGGAACTACTTACAGTGAGGTATTTCCAGCGGCGCAAATGCAGATTAAAATGGATCTTCAGATGCGTGACACGGTATTTTACAATCAGTGATACTGCAGATACCACCAGTGGAGGTATTACAAAACTATACACCCCAAAGCCCATATAAGCCAGCGCCACCGTCATGAACATGGTGAGCACCGTTTCCATGATACGGATCACGGAAAGCGTTTTAAAATCTAACTCAATACGCAACTTGGTCAGTGGAATCACACTCAGTGCATCCATTGGCGTAGTCAGCGCATAAAACGCGACCAGCGTAAAGATGTTAGGATCCTTGTATATCACACTTCCTACGTAACCCAGCACCAGCAGAAAGATACAGGAGACAAATCCGAATACCCATGAGATACCAAAAGATAAAGGGAGCCAGTTGTTAAAGGCCTTCTGTCTTCTGATCAATACATCGTTTAAACCAAATTGCTGAATAATCAGACCAATACTGGTAACGGTGTATACGAGGCTGATGAGACCAAATTGTGCAGGCTCCAGCAACCAGGCCAGCACGATCTGACCTAAGATGGAGGTTAACTTCGTAGCACCTGTCTGCATCAGCATCCAGCTGATGCTGTTAAATACATGCGACCCGGAAAGATTCTTTTTACTCAAAACTAAATAGATGACTTAATGAATGAAGATAATTTCTCCTCTTCTCTATCGATGATGTCAAGATTAGGATACATAATACCATTATCCTTACGGTGGTCAAAGCCTAGTCTGTTGAAGATCCCTGCCCTTGGGCTGTTGGTGAACAAACGGGCAGGCTTGCCAAATGCCAGACTTACTGCGCAGGAATGCACCCTGTCTGATACAGTGAAGTCCGCAGATTTATACAATGCCAGATAAGAAAGGAGGTTAAAACTCAAAAACGAATTAGGCAATGCAAAATTGATATGGTTAAACTTCGTAGACACTTCCTGGTTCACTCTTACAATCTTATGCCCGTTCACATCTTCCTGCACAGGGCGGAAACGATTCAGGTGACGGCTAAAGCGGTGACTGAGTCCGAAGTAAGTCTGCTTGCGATCCAGTTCTACATTCTTAATTTCCACCTCACCTTTTACTTTGTATACTGGTTCCAGTTCCCTGTAAAAACTGCTGATGAAGAACTTGAAATTGTTGTCCAGCTGATCGACCGGCAACATCTTATTCACCAGGAAGGCAGTACAGATACCGTTGTACGAGTTCTTTACATAATCCTTGAACTTCAGGTAAGTATCCTGGTCGCGGGATGATAAGAACAAGGGTGGGTATTTCTGGAAAAACTCCCCGGTTTCAATACGCAAAGAATCAGATATACCGGCGCTGGATGCACTGATCAGGGCATACTGCTCGCCTTTTGCTTTGATCTGTTTGATCTTGTCTTTATAATTTGTCAGGATCTGGCGGATCATAGGACCGGAGAAAATATGCAGATCGGCAGATTGATAATCCATCAGTTGAAGTGCATTCTTTTTTTGCCAGTCGCTCTTCGGGCGAAATGCTCTGAAGATCGGCCCTTCTTCCATTAATACGGTAGCTTCCGGATAGAGTTTCTTTATCAACACGAAAAGTGCACTCTGGTAAAACCCGTCACCTATATTATTCCAGGTAGAGTTTTCGACTAATATTTTCATACAGATAGTTGTTTATTTTACCATCGCCGGCATGACCTCCGGATGGTTTATTGGTACGCGCTTGGCTGTTGAGGTAAACGGTTTCTCAAGGATGAAATGTAATGCATAGGCGAGCAGTACAACAAAGGCTACTGCCAGCCATACAAATACAAATGTTCTTGGCATCTGGTTATGGTTTACACGCAATAGTATTCCGTTTGCTAAAATCAAAATAGGCGCATGAATAAGATATAATGTATAAGAGCAGTCGCCCAGCCATTTCAGGCGGCCAAAGCCCTGTACCGCTTTTCTTTCCCGGTAATCCAGCAGTAACAGCAGCAGTCCGCTGAAACCGAAGGCCACGATCTGATCTTTTACCAGTGTAGGTATACCTGAAGTGTGAATGAGAGGGATCAATGGTACGATCAGCATCAGCGGGTAGATCAGCCAGCGGTTCACCTTTACCCTGCCTGTATAGATATCGGCCACAAAGGCACCTACCCACCAGGAGAATAAACAGGCCACTACCTGATC
>Ga0207426_1002186_pt1 | contig 13204 bp, 10 predicted proteins | sample AraplaMF_Cvi_mMS_FD_184265 | JGI IMG/M metagenome (GOLD analysis project Ga0207426, IMG submission 184265) | Arabidopsis root microbial communities from the University of North Carolina, USA - plate scrape MF_Cvi_mMS (SPAdes) (version 2) | ecosystem: Host-associated > Plants > Roots > Endosphere...
CTCCCAGGTCTGGTTCCGCACCAACGGCGACCTGGACAAGGCCCTCGCGGACGGCGCCGACTGCGGCGACACCGTCACCCGCCCCCTGCTCGACATCTGCCTGGTCACCTACGTCTCCGACATGACCCTGCTGGACTCGATCCTGCTCGCCCACGGCCGCGGCGGCTGGGCGGTCGGCGACGTGGTCGGCGCCAGCCTCGACCACGCGATGTGGTTCCACCGCCCGCTGCGCGCCGACGACTGGCTCCTCTACGACCAGGAGTCGCCTACCGCCCAGGCGGGGCGGGGCCTGGGCAAGGGCCGTATCTTCACGGCGGACGGACAGTTGGCGGTGTCGGTGATCCAGGAAGGGGTTATCCGGGTGCCGCGGGGTTAGGGTCCCTCACTCCGGCGTGAACTCGTACTGGAGTTCATGGAGATGGCCCGCTTTGACCATGATGGTGGCCTCGATGGGCCGCTCGCCGTCGCTGTAGACGACTCGCAGGGTCCGGAGGACGGGCAGGTTACCGGGAAGGCGGAGGGCCTCGTACTGCTCCTGAGTGGGCACCCGGGCGGAGACCCGGTCGACGCTGAGGCGGGGCGGGTAACCCAGCTCGGCCAGGAGAGTCGGCGTACCGCCCTTGATCCTGCGGCGTTCCGTCATCGCGGTACCACGGGCGAGGTCCAGCGGGTAGTAGGACTTGACCAGTTCGACCGGCTCGTCGTCGATGAAGAGGATCTGGCGGCGGAGCAGCGCTGTGCCACCGTCCGGGAGGCCCAGGGCCTCTGCGGCGTCACTGGGCGGCGTGACCTCGGTGACCTCCAGCAGCTCGCTGTGCGCCCGACCGCCGCGCTTCGTCGCCTCGGCAAGCCAGCGGTACTGCTCGCCGGCGCCGGCCGGTGCCACGAACGAAGCGGGGCGCATGGTCTGCTGCCGGTGTTCCCGTACGGTCACCGCCGCTCCGGCGCGACCCACGACCAGGCGTTCGTCCTTGAGCAGCTGGAGCGCTTTCTGCACGGTGGCGCCGGAGGCGTCGAACCGTTCCTTGAGATGCGTCGTGGAGGGCAGCTTCGCGCCCGGTTCAAGGTCGCCGCTCATGATCTCGTCGCGCAGATCGGCGGCGATCCGTTCGTGCAGGGAACGGCGGTCGTACGCGTCGTCGTCGGTTCTCGGCACAGTCATCCGATCTTGATCTCGTAGCGCAGCCGCTGAAGGTGGCCGGGCATCGCCATCCTGTCGACCTGGATCGGCTGGTCCTGCGCGTCCAGTGTGACCCGTGTCAGCTGGAGCACCGGTTCGTCGGCGCCGGTCCGCAGCGCATCGCGCTCCTCGTGGCTGGGCATCCGGGCGACGACGTCCTCGTGGACCCTGGCGCCGACGTGCCCGAGTTCGGCGAGGAGCGAGATCGCGCCGCCGGGAATCTTGGCGGTCCCCGCCAGACGGGTTCCCTGGGCGATATGGGCGGGGTAGTAGGTGTCGGTCAGCTCGCAGGGCGCGTCGTCGACGAACATCACACGGCGGCGTACGACGACGTTCTCGCCCTCCCCGATTCCCAGGAGTTCTGCGATCTCGGGTGGAGCCGCGATCTCCCCGGCGTGGACGATGCGTTGGCTGCCGCGGCGGCCACGGGCGGTGGTCTCCGCGCCCCAGGCATCGCACTGCCCTTTCTCGCGGGGCGTCAGATACGGCATCGAGGTGCTGACCCACTCGCTGGTGCCCACGCGTCCTCCTGGCGACAGGTGATCCCAACCCTTCGCCTACACGGTAAGCGACCCTTGTCGGCGGCCACCTCGCTGTCGGTGCAGCCAAGGAGCAAGGCGGTGGTTCCCCGTGTCTGTGTGCCTTTCACGGCAACGTCGATGTCCTCGTATTCGCGTCCTGGGGGCGGAGGTGGCGGCGCGAGGAACGAGTCACGGACCACGCGCCTGCTGCCGTGGGTGAGTCCTGACGGAAAGGCCTGCTTCCTCGTGAGTGATGGCGTAGGCGAGAGCGGCTTCTCCCGTGTCGCGGACCGTATCGAGGATGTGCAACTCGATATGGCGGACGGGCTGCTCGATCACGCGGCCGACCTGCTCGGGGACGGCAGGGCGACGGATCGGCAACTCCGCTTCCTCGGAGAGCAGTTGAGCGACGCCTTGCGGGACGTGCGTCGTGTCGCGGAGAGCAGGGGCGGGATGCGCATGCCGAACATCACCGACGCCGAGGGCGGGCAGCAAGGCGGAGAAGGCGGCGGGGACGGGCACCCTGGCCAGCCCTGGACGCCGCCTCCGCCGCCGCCCCCGGACGGCGACATGCCGCCCGGGGACGGGACGCACCGCAAGTGAGCCTCATGTCTGAACAAGGGCGCCGCGCCAGTGACGAGCTGGCGCGGTCTCTCCTCGAAACGGGAGCCCTGGCCCCGGATTGGGCGGAGACGTTCAGAGCCGTTCCGCGAGCGCTGTTCCTGCCGGATCTCATCTGGGCGCACGACATGGAGACCGGCCGAAGTGTGCCTGTCTCCCGCAGTGACGACCCCGCGGGGTGGGAACTGGCCGCGTATGCGAACGTTCCGCTCGTCACCCAATGGGACGACGGACGGCATACGGGCAGCGAGCCCGGGACCGTGCCGACCAGTTCGGCGAGTATGCCGTCGGTCGTGGCCGCGATGCTGCGCGACCTGGACGTGAGCGACGGAACGCGGGTGCTCGAAATCGGCACCGGCACGGGATGGAACGCCGGGCTCCTTGCTCACCGGCTGGGGAGCGGGAACGTGGTCAGTGTCGAGATCGACGAGGCAGTTACCGGTCGGGCCCGGGGAGCGTTGCTGCGCGCCGGCCTTCACCCCAGGGCAGTCCACGGGGACGGCGGGGACGGGTGGCCGGACGGGGCACCGTATGACCGGGTGATGGTGACGGCAGGGGTGCGAGCTGCTTCGCCGCGCTGGCTGGAGCAGTCACGGCCGGGCGCGGTCATCCTTGCCCCCTGGGGCACCCACTACAGCGACCAGGACGCACTTGTCCGGTTGACCGTGGAGGAGGACGGCTCCGCGTCGGGTCCGTTCCTGCGCATGGTCGAGTTCATGAAGCTGCGGGACCAGCGCTTGGACTGGAACCGGTTCAGGGAGCACGTCCCGGATTTCCCCGGCGACGCCGACGTTTCCCTTACGACGGTTGCTCTGCCGGACCTGGGGGACCGCTACGAGCCCGCACGGTTCGTCATGGGGCTGTGCGTGCCCGGCTGTGCCCACGTCGTCAACAGGTCGGACAGCGGAACCGCGAAGGCGTGGTTCTTCGATCTGACGAGCCGTTCATGGGCTGCCGCTGTCTTCCGTAGCGGCGAACCGGGGGCCACGGTCTACCAGTCGGGGCCGCGTCGCCTGTGGGACGAAGTGGAGGCGGCCCTCCGATGGTGGGTCGGCCGGGGCGAGCCGGGCCACACCCGGTTCGGTCTCACCGTCACCGCGGAGGGGCAGCGGGTGTGGCTGGATGACCCGGCCGACTCCTGGGCCATCTGAGGAACGGGACCGACTCTCATGTCGCGTGCTTGCCGGTGCAGCGCCACGACGACGGGCGGCCTGCTGCCACGTGTATTGCGTTGTGCGCCCAGGAATGCGGCCCATAAGGTCACCGGCATGTCATTGCGTCTTCGTATGCGTCAAGCACTGCCCGAAGCCATGCGCGCCCGTGACAAGGCTGCGGTGAGTGCCCTGCGTGCCGCGCTTGGCGCGCTGGACAACGCGGAGGCGGTGCCGGTGGACGAGGCCGGGCTCCGGGGGGTGGCTCTTGAGCATGCGCCGGTGGGCGCCGGTGCCACCGAAGCGGCGCGGCGTGAGCTGAGTGAGCGCGGTGTGGTGGACGTCGTACGTGCCGAGGCTGCCGAACGGCTGGAGGCCGCGGCGCAGTTGACCGCACCAGCGCATGCTGACCGCGCCGCGCGGCTGCGCGCGGAGGCTGCCGTGCTGCTTCGGTTCCTTGAGGCTCCTTGAGGGCCCGGTGTCTCCCAGGAGCCGCCTGGGGACTCTCCGGGGACTGCCCAGGAGCCGCCTGCGGGCTCTCTGGGGACCGCTTAGGACCCACGAAGGAACCACGAAAGACCCGCAAAGGACCGCCCAGGGCACGGCGCCGTCCCGGCCCCGCTCGCTCAGGCTAGCCCCGCCGCGTCCAGCAGATAGGCGGTCAGCGGGTCGTAGTGGCGCGGGCTCAGGACGTGGTCGTCCAGGGGGATCGTCACCTGGAGGGTGCCCTCGGATTCGGCGAGGAAGAGGGCCGGGTCGTTGCAGTCGGCGAAGCCCACCGCGTCGATGCCGCGCTGGCCGGCGCAGCCCGCCCAGCCGTGGTCGGCCACCACCAGGTCCGGCAGCGGGCGGCCCTCGCGCTCCAGGCCGTCCAGGACGGCGGCCATCGGCTCGGGGGAGTGGGTGTGCCACAGGGTCGCGCCGCGCTCCAGCATCGCCACGTCGGCGAACTGGAAGACCATGCCGTCGTCCGCCCGCAGCCCGTCCGGGATGACGACGATCTCGCAGCCCGCCGCGCGCAGCGCCTCGGCCGTCGCCCGGTGCACATCGAGCAGTCCGCCCGGGTGGCCGGTCGCGAACAGCACCCGCTGCCCGTCGGCCGCCGCCTTGCGCAGCACCGCGGCCGCCCGGTCCAGCGCGTCCACGGTCAGCTCGGGGTCGATGGTGTCCTGCCCCTGCCGGTGGTGCGGGTCGTCGATGACCCCGCAGCGCTCCGCCATCACGGCCAGCACATCCTGCTCGTCCGTCCAGCGGTCGCCGAACTCCAGGCCGAACCAGTAGTGGCGCTCGCCGTTGGCGAGTCTGCGGTAGTGGGAGAGGTTGTTCTCGCGGGGAGTGGCGACCTCACCGGCGATCCGGGTCCGTACGAGGTGGTCGACGAGTTCGGCGCGGGAAGGGGCGGCGGCTGCGGAGGCTATCGGCATAGCGCCCATTGTGCCCGTACGCCTCTTCCGGGGCGGTGGAGTCCCGCAGCCCGGACACCGGGGTGCGGATGCCGGAGCGGGGGCACCGCGTTGCGGACGGCGGGGTGGGCGGCGGAGGGGAGCCTCCGGTCGCTGCCCGGTCTCTGCCGGGGCGCTGCCGGGGCGGCTGCTCCGGCCGCCGGCCCGAGGGCGGTCGCTGGCCGAAATGTCGAACGGGCCGGCCGGCGTCTCCGGAAATGTCCATGTGCCCCGGGCGCCGTCCTCCCTACGCTCGCCTCATGACCACCGCAGCCAGCGCATCCAACGAGCCCGTGGGCCCCGTCGACTCCTCCCGCATCCCGCGGTACGCCGGGCCCGCGACCTTCGCCCGACTGCCCCGCCTCGACGAGGTCGGCGGCCGGGCCGATGTGGCCGTCGTCGGTGTCCCCTTCGACACCGGCGTCTCCTACCGCCCCGGCGCCCGCTTCGGCGGCAACGCCATCCGTGAGGCGTCCCGCCTCCTGCGCCCCTACAACCCGGCCCAGGACGCGTCCCCGTTCGCGCTGGCGCAGGTCGCCGACGCGGGCGACATCGCCGCCAACCCGTTCAACATCAACGAGGCCGTGGAGACGGTCGAGGCCGCGGCGGACGACCTGCTGGCCTCCGGCGCCCGCATGATGACCCTGGGCGGCGACCACACCATCGCCCTCCCGCTCCTCCGCTCGGTCGCCAAGAAGCACGGCCCGGTCGCGCTGCTGCACTTCGACGCCCACCTGGACACCTGGGACACCTACTTCGGCGCCGAGTACACCCACGGCACCCCGTTCCGCCGCGCCGTGGAGGAGGGCATCCTCGACACCTCCGCGCTGTCCCACGTCGGCACCCGCGGCCCGCTCTACGGCAAGAAGGACCTCGACGAGGACGAGAAGATGGGCTTCGGCATCGTCACCTCGGCGGATGTCATGCGCCGCGGGGTGGACGAGGTCGCCGACCAGCTCCGCCAGCGCATCGGCGACCGTCCGCTGTACATCTCCATCGACATCGACGTCCTGGACCCGGCGCACGCCCCCGGCACCGGCACCCCCGAGGCCGGCGGCCTCACCTCCCGCGAGCTGCTGGAGATCGTGCGCGGGCTGTCGTCCTGCAACCTGGTCTCGGCGGACGTCGTCGAGGTCGCCCCGGCGTACGACCACGCGGAGATCACCTGCGTGGCCGCCTCCCACACCGCGTACGAGCTGACGACGATCATGTCGCGGCAGATCGCGGCGGCCCGTCAGGGGCAGTAGGCCGCGGACCGGAGGTGCCGCGGGGCCCGGTCCCCGCGGCACCGGCCGCATCGGGTGGATGACGCTCGGCCCGCCACGCAGGGGTGGCGGACCGGGCGTTTGCCTTTTGGGCGGTTGCGCCGGGGTCGGTGCCGGTGCGGCCCGGGTGCCCCACTCCCCCTCCGGCCCCCGTCCCGTCGCCCTCAGTCCGGTACGGAGCCGCTGCCGCGGTCCAGTGCGCGCAGCGCGAACCACAGCTCCATGCGGACGTCTGGGTCGTCCAGGTCGGTGTCGAGGAGGCCGGCGATACGGGTGACGCGCTGGCGGACGGTGTTGCGGTGGATGCCGAGTGCGGTCGCGGTGCGGTCCCAACTGCCGTGCAGGGAGAGCCAGTTGTGGAGGGTGGTGAGGAGGGCGGGGGAGTCGGCCAGCGGGGCCAGCAGGGCCTGGGCGTGTTGCCGGGCGTCGGTGGGGGCGACGAGGGAGGTGATGCTGTGGGGGCCGGGGGCGCGGTGGCGTACCAGGGCGGCGTGGCCCGCGAGGGCGCGGCGCAGGGCGGAGGCGGCATGGCGGTCGGCGGCCGGCAGTTCCGCGACCGGGGCGGGCTCGCTGATGCCGAGCGTCCAGCCGGGGTGCGCGGTGATCTCCTGGCCGGCCGGGACCAGGGCGCGCAGGGCGGGGACGGAGCCGGGGGCGGTGCCCGCCCCGGTGCGGGCGCCGGGGGACGGCTCGGTGCCGGAGGGCGTCGCGGTGCCGGGGGATCTCTTGGCGCCCGGGGGTGGCGTCCTGCCGTCGGAGGGTGTCCCGGTGGCCGTGGCCGGTGTGGTGGCGGTGTCCGGCGCGACGAGCGGGGTGCCCAGGGCGGCGGCCAGTGAGGCCGCCGACTCGGTGGTGTCGCGGCGGCGTTCGGCGTGGACGACGGTCCAGAGGGGAGAGCCGAGGAGCGGGGCGACCTCGGCCGGGCGGGCGCCGAGGAGCAGCCGGACCAGCGCCGCGGCGTGCCCGGCGGCGACCGGGCCCTGCTCGGTGGCCGGGCCGGTGATCAGCGAGAGGAGCACGGCGGCGACGCCCGCGATGGTGTGCGCGGGCGGGTCGTGCGGATCCGCGGCGACCACCAGGGCCCGCGCCCGGCTGCCGCGGGCGCGCCCCGTCAGGGCGTAGGCGGACAGGGAGGTGCCGGGGAGGGTGTCGGTCGCCGAGGACGGGCCGCCCGCGCCGACGACCTGCGCGAGACGGCCGGCCGCGGCCCGGACGGCGGCGTCGGGGCGCGGGCCGGCGGAGCCGTGCTCCGCGCCGTCCGGGGCGAGCAGGGCCGTCCAGCCGTGCACATGGCGGGCCAGGGCGCGCAGCACGGCGGTGGCGGGGCCGGGGCGGGCGGCGGCCGCGGCCAGCGCCCGCTGGGCCTCGCTGAGGCGGGTCAGCTCGCGGTGCCGGGCCTGGGTGACCGCCTGCCACACGGCGCTCTCGACGGCGGTGAACGGGGTGCCCGCCGGGACCTCGACGAGCGGCAGGCCGTGCCGGTCGCAGGCCGCCACCAGGGCCTGGGGGACGGTGTCGTGCACCGGCGCGATCCCGAAGCCGAGGGCGGCGGCACCGGCCGCGACCGTACGGGCGGCGTAGCCGTCGAGGTACGCGTCGAGAGCGGGGTGGTCGAGGGCGGGACCCGGTGCGGCGGTGGCCGCCGGGGCGCCCGTACCTGCTGCCCCTGTCCCGCCCGCGTCCGCGGTGCCCGCCGTCCCCGTCGCGCCCGCCCCCCTCGTCACCTCGGCCAGATGCAGTCCCGCCGTCAGCAGCATCTCGCCGCCCAGGAGGTACGGGACCGGGTCGGCCATCTCGGAGGTGTGCACCCAGTGGATCGCGACGCCCTCGCGGGGGCCGGCGAGCTGGCGCAGGCCCAGGTCCGTACGGGCGAGGAGGGCCGCGAGCGGCACCGGTGGGGTGGACGGCGGCGGCAGAGGGGGTGGCATGTGCGGACCATCCACATCGGGGAGTGGTGAATGGAGGAAACGTACACTTCAGCGTCGCCTTCGCGCCTCCTAGGGTCAACCCCCGAGGCGCGGCGCCCGGACGGGACCCCCGCTCGCCGGGCGCCCGCCGCCTCACCCCGTACACCCTCACCCCGCACCCCCCACATCCCCTCGCATTTCCCCCCTCGGCGCAGTTGGAAGGGATGGCCCATGGCTGTCGACTATGCGGTGATCGTGCTCTATTTGGCCGGAATGCTCGCCATGGGCTGGTGGGGGATGCGGCGCGCCAAGTCCAAGAGCGACTTCCTGGTCGCGGGCCGCCGCCTGGGCCCCGTCATGTACTCGGGCACCATGGCCGCGATCGTCCTCGGCGGCGCCTCGACCATCGGCGGCGTGGGGCTCGGCTACCAGTACGGCCTGTCCGGCGCCTGGATGGTCTTCACCATCGGCCTGGGGCTGCTGGCGCTGAGCGTCTTCTTCTCGGCGCGGATCGCCCGGCTGAAGGTCTACACGGTCTCCGAGATGCTGGACCTGCGCTACGGCGGCTCCGCCGGGATCATCTCCGGCGTGGTGATGTGGGCGTACACGCTGATGCTGGCGGTGACCTCGACCATCGCCTACGCGACCATCTTCGACGTGCTCTTCGGCATGGACCGCACGCTGTCGATCGTCCTCGGCGGGGCGATCGTCGTCGCGTACTCCACGCTCGGCGGGATGTGGTCGATCACCCTCACCGACATGGTCCAGTTCGTCGTCAAGACGATCGGTGTGCTGCTGCTCCTGCTGCCCATCGCCGTGATCAAGGCGGGCGGCTTCGCCGAGATGAAGGCGCAGCTGCCGCACGACTACTTCGCGCCGCTCGGCATCGGCGGGCAGACGGTCTTCACCTACGTCCTGATCTACTCCTTCGGCATGCTGATCGGGCAGGACATCTGGCAGCGGGTGTTCACCGCGCGCGGCGACAAGGTGGCGCGCCTCGGCGGCACCGCGGCCGGTACGTACTGCCTGGCCTACGCGCTGGCCGGCGCGGTCATCGGCACCGCGGCCAAGGTGCTCTACCCGCACCTGGGCAGCCCGGACGACGCCTTCGCGACGATCGTCAAGGACGCGCTGCCGGTGGGCGTGCGGGGGCTGGTGCTGGCGGCGGCGCTGTCCGCGGTGATGTCCACGTCCTCGGGCGCGCTGATCGCCTGTGCCACGGTCGCCAACAACGACATCTGGTCCCGGGTGAAGGGCGCCGTCGCGCTGCGGCGGCGCACCGCCGCGGGCGGGGCCGGCGACGGCGGGGCGGAGCCCGGCACGGAGCAGGCCGGGGACGGTGACGGGGCCGGGGCGCACGACGAGGTGCGCGGCAACCGCGTCTTCATCCTCCTCATGGGCCTCGCGGTCATCGTCATCGCGATCGCGCTCAACAATGTCGTCGAGGCGCTCACCCTCGCCTACAACGTCCTGGTCGGCGGCCTGTTGGTGCCCATCCTCGGCGGGCTGCTGTGGAAGCGGGGCACCGCCGCCGGCGCGCTCGCCTCGGTCGCGGTCGGCGGACTGACCGTCGTCGGCCTGATGGTCTCGCTCGGCGTCCTCGCCAACGAGCCGATCTACTACGGGCTGATCACCTCGCTCGTGGCGTATGTGGTGGTCAGCCTGTGCACCAGGCCCACGGATCCGGCGGTGCTGGACGCCTGGCGGGCGCGGCTGGCCGGCCGTGCGGACGGCGGCGGTGCGGACGGCGACCCGGGAGCCGGGGAGTCCTCCGGCGCGGCGGCCGGCGCGCCGGCCGCACCGGACGACGAGCCGGAGGGGGACACGGCCGGGGCGGTGGCGCTGGCACTGAAGCTCCCCTTCGCCGCCCGACGGGCCTGACCCCCGCGGTCCGACGGGCCCGGCCCTCCGCACTCCGGCCGGCCCGGCCCGTCCCGGCCCGCGACTCCCCCCGTCCCGCACGTCCTCGTCCGCCCGTGAGTCCGTACGTCCCCGACGCCCTCGTCCGCCCGCAGACCCCTGCAACCCGCACGCCCCCGTCCGTCCGGCAAGGAAGGCAGTACGCATCCATGAGCACCACCACCCCCACGCCCCCGCAGCACCGGCGCAACGGCGGTGACCTGGTCGTCGAGTCGCTGGCCGCGCTCGGTGCCGGGACCGTCTTCGGGCTGCCGGGGCAGCATGCGCTCGGGGTGTTCGACGCGCTGCGCCGCTCGGCGCTGCGCTACGTCGGGCTGCGGGTGGAGAACAACGCGGGCTTCGCCGCCGACGCCTACGCCAGGGCCACGCACGGGGTCGCGCCGCTGCTGGTCTCCACCGGCCCCGGCGCGCTGATGACGCTGGCCGCGCTGCAGGAGGCGGCGGCCGGCTCGGCGGCCGTACTGGCCATCGGCAGTCAGGTCCCGCTGGCCGGGATGGGCGGCGGACGCCACGGCTACCTCCATGAACTCACCGATCAGAGCGCCTCGTTCCGGGGCGTGGTCAAGTCCGTCCACACGGCGCGTACGGCCTCGCAGATCCCCTCGGCGGTGGCCGCCGCCTGGGAGTCGGCGCTGAGCACCCCCCACGGGCCGGTGTGGCTGGAGATCCCGCAGGACGTGCTGCTGGCCGAGGCCGATGTGCCGCCGGTGACCGAACTGACCGCCAGGCCGAAGGAGTTGCTGCCGCGGCCCGAGCTGATCGCGGCGGCGGCGACCCGGCTGACCGAGGCCCGCCGGCCGGTCATCCTGGCGGGCGGCGGGGTCGTACGGGCCCGGGCCGAGGCGGAGCTGCTGGCGCTGGCCGAGCAGTTGGGGGCGCCGGTGGCCACCACCTTCGGCGGCAAGGGCGCCTTCCCGTGGGAGCACCCGCTGTCCCTCCAGTCCTGGCTGGAGGACCGCTACACCACGACCTTCCTGGAGGACGCGGACACCCTGCTGGTCGTCGGCTCGGGGCTGGGGGAACTCTCCTCGAACTACCACACGTTCCGGCCGCTGGGCCGGGTCGTCCAGATCGAGGCGGACCTCGGCAAGCTGGAGTCGAACCACGCCGCGCTGGGCATCCACGCGGACGCGCGGGCGGCGCTGGCCGCGTTGGTCAAGGAGGTGGGGGAGCGGGAACCCCGGGATGCCGGCCGGACCTGGGACGCCGGCCGGACCGGGGGCGTGGGCGCGCCGACACCCGAGGCGGCGGTGTCCGACCTGCTGGTGCGGGTCCGCGACCGGATCGCCGGGCAGCACCTGGACCTGGAGCAGCAGGTGCTGGCCTCGGTGCGGGAGGCGCTGCCCGACGGTGCGGTCAGCTGCTGGGACATGACGATCCTCGCCTACTGGGCGTGGTCCGCCTTCGATCCGCGGCGCACCAACGCGCTGCATTCGGCCCAGGGCGCCGGCGGACTGGGCTACGGCTTCCCGGCGGCGCTGGGCGCGGCCGTCGCCGATCCGGAGCGGCCGGTGCTGGCGGTGTCCGGCGACGGCGGCGCGATGTACTCGATCGCCGAACTGGCCACCGCCCGGCAGTACGACCTGCCGGTGACCTGGCTCATCGTGGACGACGGCGGCTACGGCATCCTGCGCGAGTACATGACCGACGCGTTCGGCGCGGCCACCGCCACCGAGCTCGCCCGGCCGGACTTCGTGGCGCTGGCCGAGTCGTTCGGCGTCCCCGCGGTCCGTACGGACCCGGAGCGGCTCCGTACGGACCTGGCGGCGGCGCTCGCGGCACCGGGGCCCTCGGTCGTCGTGCTCCCGGCCCACCTGCGGATGTTCGCGCCGACGCACCAGGGCTCCTGACGACACACGACCGCAACACCCGCGGACCGCGGGAGGTTTCACCGCTTCAACCGGTGGGCAGTACGCTCCTACCGAACCAAACGGGCTGCCCATCCCTCCTCGGGGTGCGCAGCCCGTCGTGTTGTGGTGATCTGCGGTCTGTGGCCATGGCGGTGGCTGTGCTGTGGCTCGTGGTGCCCCGGACAGGGATCGCCGGACCTGTGCCGCTCCCCGCGCGGGACGTGCCAGGCCCGGGGTGGCCCCGACCTAAGGGGTCCCCATGAGTACCAGCGTTCAGTCACCGTCGCAGGAGCTGCTGCAGACGTCTCTCCTCTCCGGCCAGGTGGCGTCGGCTGCCATGGCGGGGGAGGTGGGCGGGCCGGCGGCGATGCACGTCTTCCTGGCGACCACGACCATCCCCGTCGGCACCAACCCGGTCGGGCTGGCGTTCATCCCCAACGGTGACCTCTACGTCACCAACTCCGGCTCGAACAACGTGCAGACCATCGACACCGCCACGGACACCGTCATCGGCGCCGCGATCCCCACCGGCACCACGCCGGTCTGGCTGACCGTCGCCCCCAACGGCAACGCCTACGTCCCCAACAACGTCTCCAACACCGTGACGGTGATCGACACCGCCACCAGCACCGTCCTCACCACGATCGCCCTCAGCGGCGGCCCCGCCGGGGCGGCGGTCATCCCCAGCGGCAACGTCTACGTCAGCCGCTTCACGGCGAACAGCGTGCAGGAGATCGACACCGCCACCAACACCGCCGTCGGGGCCGCGATCCCCACCGGCAGCGGCCCCGTCGGGATCGCGGTCGCCCCCAACGGCAAGGCCTACGTCGCCAACCGCAACGCCAACAACGTCACCGTGATCGACACCGCCACCGCCACCGTCCTCACCACGATCCCCGTCGGCAGCGGCCCGAACTTCGTGGCCATCGCCCCCAACGGCAACGCCTACGTGGCCAACGTCAACTCCAGCAACGTGACGGTGATCAACACCGTCTCGGACACCGTCGTCGGTGCCCCGATCCCCGTCGGCACCAACCCGTGGGGCATCACGGCCGGCGCAGACGGCCACGTCTACACCGCCAACCGCGGCTCCAACGACGTCACGGTGATCGACAGTGTCACCAACATGGTCATCGGCGCCCCGATCCCCGTCGGCAGCCAGCCCATCGCCCTGGTGGTCGCTCCCAACAACAAGGTCTACGTCACCAACATCGCCGGGGCCAACGTCAGCGTCATCCAGTTCGACCCGACGATCACCAGCATCACCCCCAACAGCGGGCCCATCGCGGGCGGCACGCCGGTGACGATCACCGGCACCAACCTGACCGGGGCGAGTGTCACCATCGG
>Ga0207426_1002187_pt1 | contig 13196 bp, 14 predicted proteins | sample AraplaMF_Cvi_mMS_FD_184265 | JGI IMG/M metagenome (GOLD analysis project Ga0207426, IMG submission 184265) | Arabidopsis root microbial communities from the University of North Carolina, USA - plate scrape MF_Cvi_mMS (SPAdes) (version 2) | ecosystem: Host-associated > Plants > Roots > Endosphere...
GCCCCTCGTAGGTGAGGTTCACCCCCTCGACCTTCACCTTGGTCGGCTCCCGGTAGAGGAAGTCCTGCATCTCCTTCTTGGTGAACTTGCGGATCGGCTTGTCCGGGTCGAGGAGACCCGACTCGGCATAGACCCGCACGGTCCAGAAGCTGTCGGACTTCCAGCCGGGGATGGTGAACGCGCCCTCGGCGATCGACTTGGAGTCGTCGTAGAGCTGGGTCAGATCGATGTCGGAGACCGTGCCCCGGCCCTCGCACCGCACACACATGCCACCGGTACGGGAGAAGGTCGCCTTCACCGTCTTCTTGGCGCCGCGCTCGACGGTGATCGCACCGCTTGCCCGGACCGAGGGGACATTGAAGGCGTAGGCGCTGGGCGGGCCGATGTGCGGCTTTCCGAGCCGGCTGAAGAGGATGCGCAGCATGGCGTTGGTATCGGTGACGGTGCCGACCGTGGAGCGGGGGTCGGCGCCCATCCGCTGCTGGTCGACGATGATCGCCGTGGTCAGCCCGTCGAGGACGTCGACCTCGGGCCGCGCCAGTGTCGGCATGAAGCCCTGCACGAACGCGCTGTAGGTCTCGTTGATCAGCCGCTGCGACTCCGCGGCGATCGTGTGGAATACCAGCGAGCTCTTGCCCGAGCCGGAGACGCCGGTGAACACCGTCAGCCGGCGCTTCGGGATCTCGATGCTGACGTCCCTGAGGTTGTTCACCCGCGCGCCGTGCACGCGGATCAGATCGTGGCGGTCGGCAACGTGGGCCGCAGACGACTGCGTATCCGTCCTCGGGGCCATGCTCATCGTGTCTCCAACTGTTACGCGGGGCCGCTTCGGCGGTGGTGGTCGGCGGGCCGTGGATCGCCGTACGCGGCCTGGCAGGGGTGGTGAGGTTTTCCTGTGTTGCGGCTGGTGGGGCTTTGGGGGACTCGGCCGGGGGCGGGCCGGGCGCCGGGGGTGCCGGTGCCGCTGCCCGCCCCCACGGCTACATCGTCCGTCCGCCCGCACATCCGCTTGAGGGGACGGTCAGCTCCGGCGCGACGAGCCGGCTTCGGGCCGCTCCTGGATACGGATGAGGTTGCCCGCGGGGTCGCGTACGGCGCAGTCGCGAATGCCGTAGGGCTGCTGGGTGGGTTCCTGGACGATCTCGGTGTCGCCGGCTTGCAGTCGTGTGAAGGTGTCGTCGAGGTCGGGGGTGGCCAGAAGGATGGCGCCGTAGGTGCCCTTGGCCATCATCTCGGTGATCGTGCGGCGTTCCTCGTCGGTGACGCCGGGATCGGCGGCCGGCGGGGTCAGCACGATGGAGGTGCCGGGCTGGTCGGCGGGGCCGACGGTGATCCAGCGCATCCCCTGGTAGCCGACATCGTTGCGGACCTCGAAGCCGAGGGTGTCGCGGTAGAAGGCGAGGGCGGCGTCCGGGTCGTTGTGCGGGAGGAAGCTTGCGTGAATGGTGATGTCCATGGCAGTCACGCTAGAGCCGGGGCGGGGACGGCGCTTCTCGATTCCTGATCGGTCTGGTGATCTGCTTCGCCACGCATGACGGCATGCCCGCGGTGGCCTGAGCGGCCTGGCGCCGGTAGACGCTGGGCGGCACGCCGACCAGTTCGGTGAAGCGGCTGCTGAAGGTGCCCAGCGATGAACAGCCGACGGTGAAGCAGACGTCGGTGACGCTCAGGTCGCCGCGTCGCAGCAGCGCCATCGCACGTTCGATGCGCCGGGTCATCAGGTAGCCGTAGGGCGACTCGCCGTAGGCGCGCTTGAACTGGCGGCTGAGGTGTCCGGCTGACATGTTCACGCCGCGCGCAAGGGCCTCGACGTCGAGCGGCTGCGCGTACTCGCGGTCGATCCGGTCACGGACGCGCCGCAGCCGCGCGAGATCGCGCAGGTGCTGCGCCGGGTCGGCTTTGCTGGTCACTCACGAGATCGTGCCACGCCGCACCGGGGTTGCCCAGTGCGGCGGATGGCTGGGCGGCGGGGCCCGGTGCCGGAGGTTCTTCGGCTGGGGGCGCCCGGGCCGGCCGGAGTGCTGTGGGCCGGCCGGCCCGGACGTCACCTTCAGACGAGGTCGAAGCGGTCCAGCTCCATCACCTTGCTCCATGCCGCGACGAAGTCGTGCACGAACTTCTCCCTGGCGTCATCGCTGGCGTAGACCTCGGCGAGGGCGCGCAGTTCGGAGTTGGAGCCGAAGACGAGGTCGGCGCGGGTACCGGTCCACCTGACCGCGCCGGTGGCGGCGTCGCGGCCCTCGAAGGTGCTGGAGTCCTCGGAGGTCGCCTTCCACGTCGTGTTCAGATCGAGAAGGTTGACGAAGAAGTCGTTGGTCAGGGTCTCAGGGGCGGTGGTGAAAACGCCGAGCGAGGACTGCTGGTGGTTGGCGCCCAGGACGCGCAGACCGCCGACGAGAACGGTCATCTCGGGGGCGCTGAGGGTCAGCAGATTGGCCTTGTCCAGCAGGAGGTGTTCGGCGGGCAGGCGGTTGCCCTTGGCGACGTAGTTCCGGAAGCCGTCAGCGGCGGGTTCCAGGGCCGTGAAGGATTCCACATCGGTCTGGTCCTGGGAGGCGTCGGTGCGGCCCGGGGTGAAGGGAACCTCGATGTCGACACCGGCGCTCTTGGCGGCCTGCTCGACGGCCGCGCCGCCGGCGAGCACGATCAGGTCGGCGAGGGAAATCTGGGCGCCGCCCTGGTGGGAGCCGTTGAAGGACTGCTGGATGCCTTCCAGGGCGCGCAGGACCTCGGCCAGCTGATCGGGGTCGTTGACCTCCCATCCGTTCTGCGGCTGGAGACGGAGGCGTGCACCGTTGGCACCGCCGCGCTTGTCACTGCCGCGGAAGGTCGAGGCCGACGCCCAGGCGGTGGACACCAGCTGGGAGACCGACAGGTCCGAGGCCAGGATCTGGCCCTTGAGGGCGGCGATGTCCTCGGCGCCGACGAGGGGGTGCGTCACAGCGGGCAGCGGGTCCTGCCACAGCAGTGTCTCGGCGGGGACCTCGGGACCGAGGTACCGGACGGCCGGGCCCATGTCGCGGTGGGTGAGCTTGTACCAGGCACGGGCGAAGGCGTCGGCGAACTCATCGGGGTTCGCCAGGAAGCGACGTGAGATCTGCTCGTAGGCCGGGTCGGTCCGCAGCGCGAGGTCGGTGGTCAGCATCGTGGGGGCGTGCTGCTTGGCGGGGTCGTGGGCGTCGGGAACGGTGCCGGCTCCGCCGCCGTCCTTGGGCCGCCACTGGTGCGCGCCGGCGGGGCTCTTGAACAGTTCCCATTCGTAGCCGAAGAGGATCTCGAAGAAGCTGTTGTCCCAGGCTGTCGGGGTGTTCGTCCAGATGCCTTCGAGGCCGCTGGTGATGGCGTCGCCGCCCTTGCCGGTGCCGTAGGTGTTCGACCAGCCCAGGCCCTGCTCTTCGAGCGAGGCGGCCTCCGGGTCGGGGCCGACGTGCTCGGCGGGGCCCGCGCCGTGCGTCTTGCCGAAGGTGTGTCCGCCGGCGACGAGAGCGACGGTTTCCTCATCGTTCATCGCCATCCGGCGGAACGTCTCACGGATGTCGCGGGCCGCGGCGAGCGGGTCGGGGGTGCCGTTCGGGCCCTCCGGGTTGACGTAGATCAGGCCCATCTGGACGGCACCGAGCGGGTTCTCCAGCTGCCGGTCGCCGCTGTAGCGCTGGTCGTCGAGCCAGGTGGTCTCGGGACCCCAGTAGACGTCCTCCTCCGGCTCCCAGACGTCCTCCCGGCCGCCGCCGAAACCGAAGGTCTTGAAGCCCATCGTCTCCAGCGCGACGTTGCCGGCCAGGATCATCAGGTCGGCCCACGACAGGCTCTGCCCGTACTTCTTCTTGACCGGCCACAGCAGACGGCGGGCCTTGTCGAGGTTGGCGTTGTCCGGCCAGCTGTTGAGCGGGGCGAAGCGCTGCTGACCGGCTCCGGCGCCGCCACGGCCGTCGCTGATGCGGTAGGTGCCCGCGCTGTGCCAGGCCATCCGGATGATGAACGGGCCGTAGTGGCCGAAGTCGGCCGGCCACCAGTCCTGGGAGGTGGTCAGTACCTCGGCGAGATCCCGCTTCACGGCCGGCAGGTCGAGGCTCCGGAACGCCTCGGCGTAGTCGAACTCCTCGCCGAGCGGGTTCGCCACGGCAGGGTTCTTGGCGAGGATCTTGAGGTTGAGCCGCTCCGGCCACCACTGGCGGTTTCCACCGCCCTGGGTCGGATGCAGGGCACGGCCATGGGCGACCGGGCAGCCGCCTGCCTCCTCGGGCTTGGGGTCGGTGACGAGGGCGTCGTGGTTCTCAGACATGGGAATCCTTCCGGGCTGGGCGGATCACATTGCTCAGGAACTGCGTACGGTCAACGGCCGGGCACGGGCCCGCTGGGGGCGGCCTCGTGGGGTGGTCGGCGACGGTGGGGGACGATTCCCGCCGCGGTGAGCGCTTGCACAGACCCTCATGCGCGACCTATGCGGCTCGGCGGAGGGCGGCATACCCGGCGGCATACACGGCCTGCGTGGCGCGACGGCGGATCAGGCCGGTACGGCCGCGCGCACGGCGGGCGCTCCTCGGTACCGGGGTGGCTGCCGCCCACGTGCTGCCGTGGCACGTGGGGGCGAGGTTCTCGCGACGAAAGCCGGCGAGGCCCGCCGGCGGAACCCGGTCCCGGAGCGGCGGAGTGCCACCCACACCGACCTGCTCGCCGTTCTGACTGTCCGCGACCAGGGCACCGGATGCGATGGTGAGCGGACCCGTTTCCTGCATCACGGGCGTGTCCCTGCTGTTGTCCTGACCCTTGGCTGCCGCCGGAGCCGATCTTACGATGGACCAAGTCCAAGTCAATACAACAGTCAGATCCGTACGGAACCGTTCATCCAACGACGCACAGTAAGGCTGGTGGGCATGAGTGACCTGCTGGACCGGCTCCGCGGACGCGGCTGGCGGATGACCGCCCAGCGCCGGGTGGTCGCCGAGGTACTCGACGGCGAACACATCCACCTCACCGCGGACGAAGTGCTCGTACGCGCCACCGCACGACTGCCGGAAATCTCCCGCGCGACCGTCTACAACACCCTCGGCGAACTGGTCTCCCTCGGCGAGGTCCTCGAGGTCGCCACCGACGCCCGCGCCAAGCGCTACGACCCGAACGCCCACCGCCCCCACCAGCACCTGCTCTGCTCCCACTGCGGCACCATCCGAGACGTCCACCCCACCGAGGACCCGCTCTCCGCCCTACCCGCCCACGAACGCTTCGGCTTCACCGTCGTGGCCGCCGAGGTGACTTACCGGGGGGTGTGCGCTGAGTGCGCCGCCGGGGCGTGAGTGGGCAAGGCGCAATGACGTAGCGAGGCCCTCAACGATTCCGCGCCCAACTCCCACGGCAGGCGCAGTGCTTGCTTCTGCAAGGAGGGCCTCGAAGCCCGCGTGGGCAGGACGCTCGACCGGGGCGGCTTGGTTCGGCTACACGGCTTTATGCCGGTCGTCGTTGCACGACATCGGCGATGACTGCCGTCACGAGCTTGTTGACGACTGCCGTGGTCGGTGGGCCTGGGTCGCGGTCCGCGAACACGAGATGCCCGCCACCGACCAGGGAGAGGGTAAGTGAATTGATATCGGCGTCGGTCGCGATGCGGCCCAGTTCACGCTCGTCGGCCAGATAGGCGGAGATCGCGGTCGTGGCCTGCTCCAGGATCGCGATTCCGCCTCCGGGCCTGGCTTGCCGCAGCCGTGTGCGCAGCTCGTCCCGGAAGGTGATGAGCGGAATGATTGCCACGGGAATCGGCCCGAACAGGGTGGTCAGCGCGCTGGTGAGATTGCCGGCCACCGTGCCGGTGCCGGCGGACTCGCGCAGCGCACTCGCCTGCGTCTCGAGCTGCGCGGCCCGGTCGAGCACGAGGTCGGCGAGGAAGGCATCGAAGTCGGTGAAGTGCCGGTGCAGGACTCCTTTGGCGCAGCCCGCCTCGTCGGTGACGGCCCGGCTGGTCAGTGCGTTCGGTCCGTCTCGCAGAAGCACGCGTTCGGCGGCGTCGAACAGTTGCTGTCGCGCGTCGCGAAGATGCACCCCAGTCGGCATTCACAGATCCTCTCGTGCCGTACCCGCTGGCATCGTTGCCCAGTGGGCATGTGCCCACTAAGGTGGGCGCATGCCCACCTTACCGCGAGAGCAACCAGAACCGTCCCCGGCGGAGCCGCGTGCGGCCCGGCGGATGGCCCAGTCGTTCGGCGTGGACGCGCAACGCTACGACCAGGCCCGGCCCGGCTACCCCGATGCGTTGGTAACGCGGATCGTCGCCGGGAGCCCCGGGCCTGACGTGCTCGACGTCGGCTGCGGAACCGGCATCGCAGCCCGCCAGTTTCAGGCCGCCGGCTGCGCCGTGCTCGGCGTCGAGCCCGATGCGCGAATGGCCGACTACGCGCGAGCCCGTGGCCTGGAGGTCGAGGTGGGGACCTTCGAAGCCTGGCAACCAGCCGGCCGGACGTTCGACGCGGTCATCGCCGCCCAGTCGTGGCACTGGGTGGATCCGGTCGCCGGCGCCGTAAAGGCGGCACGTGTGCTGCGTCCAGGGGGACGGCTGGTGATCTTCGGGCACGTATACGAGCCGCCTGCCGAGGTCGCCGAACCGTTCGCCACTGCCTACCGGCGGGCAGTGCCCGACTCCCCGCTCAGCGGGCAGCCGGCCCGACGTCCGCTCGACCTCTACCAGGCGGCATACGCGAAGTTCGCCGACAAGATCCGCGAGACAGAACAGTTCAACGATCCCGAACAGTGGCGATACGACTGGGAGCAGTCCTACACGCGCGACCAATGGCTGGACCTGCTGCCCACCACCGGCGGCCTCACCCAACTCGGTCCCGATGAGCTGGCCGAAATACTGGAAGCGGTCGGGGGTGCCATCGACTCCCTGGGTGGACGCTTCACCATGAACTACACCACCCTGGCCGCGACCGCCGTACGCGCCGACACCTTCTGAGCCATCCACCAAGTCGCCGCCAGACTAGGAATCCGCGAGACCGTGCGACGCTCTGCGCCATGTCCAGGGCCCGCTGCGGATCCGCCGGAGACAGTCGCCGGAACTCCGCCCGCAGCACGCTCTCCACCCATGCCCGGTCATCACTCAGCCCAGCGTGTCCATCAGGGCGGTGACATAGGCATCCAGCCGCTCCTCCACAACCCGCGTCGTCAGCTCTGTTCTCCCTGCCTTCCGCCATGGCTGCGCCACCTGCTGCACTTCTTCTGAGCACGCCAGCCCGTCCCGCACCCGCCAGTACAGCCGCTCGCTCGCGGCCGTGGCCAGCACCCCGCCGGCCTCCTCATACGCCTCAGCGAACCGCAGACCCCACGTCGGTCCGTGCAGCAGCGCGAGATTGGTCGAGCAGTGCGCCACATCGAGGTCCGCCGGGCCCCAGGAGGTCGCTGCCCAGTCAACGACGCCGGTGAGCCGGGCATCTGCCGCCCCTGGGAGCGGCACGTCGAACAGCACGTTTCCGGGTTGGAAGTCCCGGTGCAGGAGTCGCCCTTCATAGGGCGGCGCGGGCTTGCGGATCACGTCGATCGCCGCGGCCCATACCGCCGCGTCGGCGCCCTTCGGGACCACGACGGTGTCGGCGGTCGTCCACGCCACATACTTCCGGGGCCGCTCGACGGGTCGCAACGCATGGATTGCTACGAGTTGACGGGCCAGCAGAGGAACGCGTGTCGCCAACCCCTCACCGTCGAAGACCGTCCGGCCCGCCAGATGTGTCATCAGGAGCGATGGATACTCGCAATGCGCGGCGGTCGGATCAACCGCGACCAGTCCAGGAGCTGGCACACCGGTCCCCGCGAGCAGGGTCAGGGCGCCGGCCTCCCTTTTCAGCCACTCCTCGGCGTGCCCCACGTAGAACGGGTCGACGAAACTCCGCAGCACCAGGTGACGGGTTCCTCCGTCCCGTGTGCCGATGGTCAGCCTCCGCATTTCGGCAGTGATGCCGCCGTGCAGAGCTTCGATCCTGACGATCCGTTCGCCGGCCTCCAGGCGCCGGCTCACCCAAGCCAGTGTCAACGGTCGGACAGCCGCCACCTCATCGTGGTTGGTCACCGTGTCACCCCATCATCCGGACGACGGCACGCGCAAAGAGCCTTCATTGGAGGCGATGGCAACACTGCTCTGTTCCTCTCGAAGCTGCCGTAGGCACCGTTCAGGCACTCGCATCGAGCCATGGCCACAGGAGCTTGTTACTGCACACCGTGCCGTACTCAGGTCGCGATGCCGAGCTCAGCTCAGAGTCAACTGCACCAGGTCGATCTCCTCGCCACGAGCCCGGGCGAAGCACCGGCTCTTCCCCGTGGCGATGAAGCCGCACTTCTCCAGCACGCGGAGGGAACCGGCATTGTCAGCAGCGGCCTCGGCGTACAGCGGCCGAGTGGACTCCAGCTTGATCAGTTCGGCGAGCGCCGTGGTGGCGATGCCCTGACCCCAATGAGCTCGGCCGATGACGTACGTGACCTCACGCTCCGACCGCGGTCCGAAGACAGCGGCGTGCCCTGCTACCGCGCCGTCGGCGAGAACGGTTCGCAAGATGACGGACGGGTCCGAGCGCACCTTAGATCGGTACCAAGGTGGCCGGCTCAGCCTAAGGCCGGCTCACAGTTGCGGTGCGGCCTTTCAGGTTCGTCGGCGTTGGTGCCTTCAGCTGGTGTGAGCGGCGGGGGAGTCGGGGAGGGTGCCGGCCGGCCAGAGGGCGTCGGGGAATGCGGCGTCGTCGGTGTCGGTGTCGGTGTCGGGCATGAGGGTGGCGAGCATGTGCTGGGCGGTCTTCGCGTTGTCGAGGGCGCGGGGGAGCATGACGCTTTCGTAGGTGTCGAGGGCTTCGTCGAGGGTGGGGTGCTCGATCACGGCGTGGGCGAGCTCGGCGCCGTCGAGCAGGGCGAGGTTGGCGCCGACGCCGACGGGCGGCATCAGGTGGGCGGCGTCGCCGAGCAGCGTGATGCCGGGGACGCGCTGCCAGGAGTGGGGGACGGGAAGGACGAACATCGGCCGGTTGATGAAGCCGCCCTCGTTGTCGCGCAGGATGTCCAGCAGGCTCTCGTGCCAGCCCTGGTACTGGGTGAGGAGGCGGGCGCGTACTGCTTCGGTGTCTGCGAGGTCGATGCCGGTGTGCCAGTCCTGGGGGCCGCGGAAGGTGATGTAGACGCGGACGTGGCCATTGCTGTTGCGCTGCATCACCAGGCTGCGGCCGCCTGCCTTGGCTGACATGGTGCCGCGGCCGACCAGGTGGGCGATGCCGGGGTGACGGTGGTCCACGTCGTCGAAGTGGGTTTCCACCATCGTGACACCGGCGTAGGACGGTTGGCCGTCGGAGAGCGCGGGGCGTACCCGGGACCAGGCTCCGTCGGCGCCGATGACCAGGGCGAAGTCCTCGGTGGTGCGGTCCTGATGGTGCACGCGTGCGGTGCCGTGGGGGAGCGGGGTGACGGCCCTGACGGGATGGTTCCAGCGGACCGTGCCGGGGGCGAGGGAGTCCAGCAGGAGGGTACGCAGCTGGCCACGGTCGATCTCGGGCCTGCTCAAATCGTCCTGGCCGGCCTGGTCGTGGCGTATCAGGGTCGCGTGGCGGTCGTACAGGCGCCACTCCTGACTTTCGGGCCGGGCCAGGTCGAGGAACTGGTCGAACAGCCCGGCTGCGCGCAGGGCGACCTGCCCGGTGTCTTCGTGAATGTCGAGGGTGCCGCCCTGCGAGCGGGAGTGGGGACCACTCTCACGCTCGAAGACCGTGACCGGCACGCCGTGCTGCTGGAGGACGTCGGCGCAGACGAGGCCGCCAAGACCGGCACCGACGATCGCGATACGAGGGGTGGTGGACATGAGGGCCATGCTCCGTTCTACGAGTGAAGAGGGGGCTGGTGCTGGTACTGGTGCCTTTGGTGACGCCCCAGGAGACCGGCAGCTAACTGCCAGTCAGGAGCACCCGTCTAAACAGAAGCACAGCCGATTCAAAAGTACAACTGCTCCGACTTTCTATCGGATCTTCTTTGTGATCGGATCTCCTCAAGGAGGTAAGGTGAGGGGATGGTCGAGACGAAGACAGGGCGCCGAGAGCGCAAGAAGGCCCAGACCCGGCAGGCCTTGGCGGATGTCGCAGTGCGGCTGTTCACCGAGCGCGGCTTCGACAACGTCGGCGTACGCGAGGTGGCGGAGGCGGCCGATGTCTCGCTGAGCACGCTCTTCAAGCACTTCCCCAGCAAGGAGGCGCTCGTCTTCGACTTGGACGCGGACGTCGAGAACGCTCTGATCGCCGCCGTTCGCGACCGAGCCCCCGGCCAGTCCGTACTGCACGCCCTGCGCGACCACATGGTGCACACCCGTACCGCGGTGCGGACCGACGACCCCACCTTCGTCCTCGTCGAATCCACCCCCGCGCTGCGGGACTACGCCCGGCGCATGTGGTTGCGCCACGAGAAGACGCTGACCGCCACCCTCGCCGACGCCACCGGGCTCGCCCCGGACGCCCCCGCAGTCACCGGCCTGGCACGCTTCACCCTGGAAGCCCCCAGCATCGCCCGAGCCAGCGAAGACCCGCCCCGGACCATGCGCGACTTGTTCGCCCTCCTGGAAGGCGGCTGGTCCACGACCCCCTTGGCGCGAGAGGAGAACCAGCTCGGCCAGGAGGGCTGACCGCCCGCCCCGCCTGCGACCAGACGCCGCATCAGGGCACCAGCGAAGCCACCTCCAACTCGCCTGCTTCATCAACTGTTTGAACGGTCGGGCGGCCGTGGTGCTGGTTTCGGTGAGCCCGTCGCCAAGACGAAACGGCGTGCCGGTTGGCACGCCGCTCCGCCCGCAACGGTGATCAACGTTGGTAAGTGCCCACGAGCGTGCCGCTCGCCAACTCCTGGCCTCTCACGGCACGATGCACAGCGTCGACCGTCGGCTTGCCGTGCAGCGAAAGCGACTCCGAAACGGCCCACAGGCGGAAGAAGTAGCGGTGCACCCCATGCCCTGGCGGAGGCATCGGACCGCCCCAGCCCACCCGGCCGAATCCGTTGGGCCATTCCTGGCCGCCGTGAGGTGACTCTCCCTCCGCTACACCGGAGCTGCCCGGATCGATACCCGTGACCAGCCAGTGCAGGAACGACCCGCCCGGCGCGTCCGGGTCCTCGCAGAGCAGCACCAACTCCGACGCGCCGGCCGGCACCGCCAACCAGGTCAGCGGCGGTGAGACATCGCCGCCCTCCCCACTGTGGCGTCGAGGGATTGCCGCATGGTCGTTGAACGCCGCACTTCTGAGCTCAATTCCCGTCATGCGCGCGGCTCTACCCCGATCGGACCGGTCGGCACCGGTCCAGGCGGACAGAACACCCGATTGGACGCGTACGCCGATCAGCGCGCCGGGAATCCTGTACGAAGCACCCGGCCCCGCCTCCCATACGGAGCACACGATGCCGACGAGGATCCTGCTTGAGGGACGCCCCGGAGTGGGCAAATCGACCGTTGTCCGCCGACTGGCCGCGCTGCTGCTCAACCGCAGGGCCGTCGGCTTCACCACGGAAGAGATCCGGCAACGCGGCGCCCGGACCGGGTTCGCGCTGGAAACCGTGGACAGCGGTCTACGGGCCGTACTCGCCCATGTCGACCTGCCAGGTCCACCGCGGGTGGGCCGGTACGGCGTCGACCTGGGTGTCATGGAGCGGCTCGCCCTGCCACCGCTCAGGTCAGCGGACCCGGCTCGTGGAGAGCTCGTGCTGATCGACGAACTCGGACGGATGGAATTGGCATGCACCGCGTTCCAGGACGTGGTCCGGTGGCTGTTCACGTCCGAGATCGACATCGTCGCCACGGTCCACGTGAAGAGCGACCCGTTCACCGACGCGCTCAAGCGGCGCGCCGATATCGAGCTCGTCCAGGTGAACCGGGGGAACCGGGATGCGCTCCCCGAGGATCTGGCGGCCCGGTTCGACAGCCCATGACGACCGTCATCGTGTCGAGTGGCGTCGGGCCCTGGTCCACATGGCCAGGAGGGGCTGGAGACCCAGGGCTTGATAGGAGGTCAGGCCCTCGTAAGGCATCTGGAGAGGCCCGCCGTACGGTCAGCACTGGTGGGCGGCGGTGGCGAGGTTGACGACGATGTCCCGGTGGGCGCCCGGCGCACCGTGACGCGGTGGCGGGACCGGCCGGGGCTGCTTACGGTTGAGGTAGGCACAGGAAAAGCGCGGCCGTCGACGCGAGGAGACGGTGAGGCAGCGAGAATCCGTAAGGACAAGGGTCGCTCAGCGGAACAAGGTGCGAAAAATGCGCCCTGAGAAACTTGGCTCCGCCGCTCGGCAGATGCTGTTCATGGCCGGCCAAGAAGGCACCTCGGGCGACTCGACTCCCATCAGGGTGCTCATCCGGGTCCGGGACGAGCCCGACGACCAGCAGCGACGCCACCTCACTGAGGCCGGCGCCCAGGTGCACACCGTCGCCGGCGATGTGCTGACCGCGAGCCTGCGGGCCGGAGATCTCGGGCGGCTTACCGAGGTTGACGCTGTCGCCTATGTCGAGCTGTCCGAGCCGCTCCGCCCCGAGAAGGGCACCGAGACACCTGACAAGTGATCGACACCTGCACACGCGAGGGCTCCGTCGGCCGTGCAGGCCGGCGAGTTCGTCGGGGCGGCCTCGTCGGCCCGTCGGGGCGATCTCGCGGAGAGAAGTTTTCCCATGCTCGACTCACGGCTGAAATTCTTGACATCGCAAGCGGAGGAAGGCCAGGCGGAGCTGGCAAGCCTGGAATCGACCGGTCGCTTCGGGCTCACCGTGGAAGGAGTGGAGACACCACGGGTGCGGGTGCTCGTCCGCATCGCGGAGGGTGCCGAGGACGATGCGGAGGTCCTCGGCAAGCACTTCGACGACGCGGGACTGTCGGTGTTCACCCGGGCCGGGGACATCATCAGCGGTGAGATCGGGGTGGACCGCCTCGCGGAGCTCGACGAGATGGACTCCGTGGGGTACGTCGAGGCGTCCCGGCCCACGCAACCCGAGCTGGACGCGTCCATACCGGAGATCCACGCCGACCAGGTGCACGAGGGCCCGCCGTCGTTCCGCGGGGCCGGAGTGATCGTCGGGGTGGTCGACAGCGGGATCGACTGGCGCCATGGCTGCTTCCGCGATCCGACGGGGCGGACCCGCATCCTGCGCGTCTGGGACCAGAGTCTGACCCCGAAGACCGGAGAGACCTCGCCGACACCGTTCGGCTACGGGGTCGAAT
>Ga0207426_1002188_pt1 | contig 13189 bp, 10 predicted proteins | sample AraplaMF_Cvi_mMS_FD_184265 | JGI IMG/M metagenome (GOLD analysis project Ga0207426, IMG submission 184265) | Arabidopsis root microbial communities from the University of North Carolina, USA - plate scrape MF_Cvi_mMS (SPAdes) (version 2) | ecosystem: Host-associated > Plants > Roots > Endosphere...
CACGCACGAGACCATCAGCGGCAGCATGACCTGATACGAGAGCGTCATCTCGAAGATCATCAGGATCGCCATGAGAGGCGCGTGCGTGGCGGCGGCGAGAAACGCGCCCATGCCGACCATCGCGTAGGCGAAGGGTGCGGACGTCGAGTCCGGCCAGATCGTGTGCACGCCGATGCCGTACAGGCAGCCGAGCACCGCGCCGACGAAAAGCGTCGGCGTGAAGATGCCGCCGACCGCGCCCGAGCCGGCGGTGGCCGCCGTCGCGATAAGCTTGAAGACGAGCACGGTGAGCAGCGCGGTCCACGTCCACGGCTCGTGCAGCAGCGAGTTCACGACTTCATAACCGTTGCCCCAGACCTCGGGCCACCAGATCGAAATCACGCCGACGATCAGCCCGCCGAGCGCGAGGCGCAGCGGCAACGGCAAGGGCAGCGTCGAAAAGCGCTTTCTCGATGCTGCGAGCAAGCGCAGAAAATGCGGCGCGAGCACGCCCGACAACAACCCGAGCACGACGAAGAGCAGCACTTCGACACCCGTCACGGTCGGAAACACCGGCATCTCGTATGGCGGGCGATAACCGGCGAACTCGCGCATCGTGATATTGGCGACGACCGACGAGACGACGATCGGTCCGAAGCTCTCCATCGCCATTGAGCCGAGCACGAGCTCCGTGACGAAGAACGCGCCGGCGATGGGCGCGTTATACGCCGACGTGATACCGGCGGCCGCGCCGCAGGCGACGAGCAGGCGCAGGCGCGGCGGATCGAAGTGGACCCAGCGCCCGATGAGCGACGACGCGAGCGCGGCGAGCTGCACCATCGAGCCTTCGCGGCCGATGGAACCGCCGCTCGAAATCGTGATGAGCGAGGACAGGCTGCGCCAGAGACTCTGCCACACGGGCACGACGCCATCGCCGATGGTGACGGCTTCCATGTAGTCCGTGCTCGCGTTCTTGCTCGCGTGCTTGCGCGCGATCAGCAGACACGCACCCGCGATGAGGCCGCCGACGGCCGGCAGCAGGATCCGCACGGGCCAGGGCAAGGTATGCGCGAGCGCGACGAGGCCTTCCGAAGGATTGCCCAGCAGACGTTGCAGGATCTGAATGCCTTCGCGAAAGACGGAAGTCGCGAAGGCGCCCGCCACGCCGACGACGACCGCCCAGACGAGCATCGTATGCGAGTCCGACAGACGGAAGAGGCGTTGCGCGCGAGTCCGCAGCTTGAGCAGGAATGAGAGCACTTTTGCTGAATCGTGGAAAGCTTAGAAGCAAACGGAATAAGCGACTCGCAAGGATAGCATTGCGCCGTGCCGGAACGCGCTCGAAAACGCCCGCGACGGACGCAAAAAAGCCCGGCGTTCACGGCCGGGCTGCGTCGGACGCGTGCGTGTCACCACTTCGGCGCGAACGGCGGATTCGCGTGACGCTTGCCTTCGTCGAGCGCGTCGATCTTTGCGATGTCGTCGGCGTCGAGCTTCAGCTTCTGCGCGTCCCAGTTCGCCTGCTGATGCTCTCGATTCGTCGATGCCGACAGCACCACGATATCGCGCGACAGGAGCCACGCGAAGGTCACCTGCGCGGGCGTCGCGTTGTGCTTTTGCGCGATCGCCTTGAGCGTCGCGTCCGTATGCGCGCGGCCTTCGCCGAGCGGCATGTAAGCGGTCACCTTGACGCCGAGCTGCTGCGTCGCGTCGACGAGCTTGCGGTTCGCGAGAAACGGGCTCACCTCGAACTGGTTCGTGACGATCTCCTTGCCGCCCGGCGCCTGCAGCGCCTCTTCGAGCAGCGGCGCGGTGAAATTCGACACGCCGTAATGACGGATCAGACCGAGCTTCTGTGCTTCCTGCATCGCGGCGAGCGTTTCGGCGATCGGCACCGCGCCGTCGGGCGACGGCCAGTGCACGAGCGCGAGATCGATCGTGCCGATATCGAGCTTCGCGTGACTGTCCTTCAGGCTCGCGATGAGCGCATCGCGCGAGAGCCGCTCCCACCAGACTTTCGTCGTGACCCAGATGTCGTCGCGCGGCACGCCCGATTCGCGCACGCCCTGACCGACGGCAGCCTCGTTGTTGTAGAACTGCGCCGTATCGATATGACGGTAACCGATCGAGAGCGCGCTCTTGACCGCGTTCGTGGTTTTCGCGGCATCGACGCGGAACGTGCCGAGACCGAAGGAAGGAATCGTTTCTACCATGCTGGCTCCTGGGTTGCGTTGAGGTTCAAGCGTCCTGATCGAGTTCGGGATAGTGCCGGAAAATGCCCGACTCGTTGAACGGGATACGCCGTTCGGAATCGACGTAAGCCGCGATGTTCGGCCTTTGCAGGACCGCGTCGTGAATCGCCGCGACGCGCGGATACTGTGCGCCGAACTTCTTCATTGCGCGCGGGAAAGCGTAGTGCAGGCCGTCGACGATCTGGAAGACCGAAAGATCCACGTAAGTCGCCGCATCGCCGATCATCTGCGTGTCGCCGTGCGGGTTCTGCTTCAGCACGCGCTCGAAGTACTTCATGAACTTCGGCACGCGCTTGTTGAGAAAATTCTGCGTGCGGATCTTTGCCGCGTCCATCTGATCCTCGTAGTAGAGATCGGTCGCGAGCGGATGATGCGTGTCGTGCACTTCGGTGACGAAAATCGGCGATCGTCAGTTGCAGGCCATGCGCGACGTAGCGCAGGCCTTCGTCCTTCGGCGCGAGTCCGAGCTTCGGTCCGAGATAGAGCAGAATGTTCGCGACGTGCGGCACGATCAGCTCGCCGTCTTTCAGGAACGGCGGGGCGAAGGGGATGTGCGGCTCGGTCTTGCTGTTCAGGACTTTCATCATCGCGTCCATGCCGTAGCCGCGCTTACCCGATTCACGCGCCACGTCGATGTATGGCGCGCCGGCATCTTCCAGCGCGAGCCGGACGAACTCGCCGCGGCCCTGCAATCCGTTCCAGTAATGGAGTTCGTAAGCCATGTGAAAAGGCTCCTCGGGAAAGTGTGCCGCGTTTGCGGCGACAGTGGAGTGTGCGCGTTTTCAACGTGCGACGAAGCGCGCGTACGGAGAATCGGGCGAGCAACACGCGTTCCTGTTTGACGGCGACGCCATGAATCCGCCCAGATCGTGCAAAATTGATGTTTTGTGTTTTCGACGCAGCGGAGAAGGGATGGACAAGCAAGGCTTTACCACTGGCATCGTTCACGGCGACAGAAGCGTGGGCGTCGAGCATGGCGGCGTGCGGCAGCCGATCCACACATCGGTCCAGTACGGATTCGAGCGCGTGGAGGATCTGATCGGCGTCTTTCAGGGCACGAAAAAAGGCGGCTTCAATTACGCGCGTCAGGGCACGCCGACGACCGCGGCGCTCGAGCGCAAGATCACGAGCCTCGAAGAAGGCGTCGGGTCGATCTGCTTCAGCACCGGCATGGCGGCGCTGACGGCGGTGTTCCTCACCTTGCTGCGCGCGGGCGATCACGTCGTGTCGAGCCGCTACGTGTTCGGCAACACCAACAGCCTTTTCGGCACTTTGAGAACGCTCGGCATCGACGTGACGATGGTCGATTCGGCATCGGCCGCGAACGTCGCGGACGCGATCCGGCCGAACACGCGCATGGTGTTCGTCGAAACCATCGCGAATCCGGGCACGCAGATTCCCGACCTCGCCGGCATCGGCGCGTTGTGCCGCGATCGCGATCTCGCGTATGTCGTCGACAATACGATCACATCGCCCGCGCTGTTCCGGCCGAAGGCGGTCGACGCGAGCCTCGTCGTCAATTCGTTGACGAAGACCATTGCCGGACATGGCGCGGCGCTCGGGGGCGCAGTGACGGACACGGGCCTCTTCGACTGGAGCGCGTACCCGAACATCGCCGAGGACTACCGCCGCTCGCCGCCGAAGGAGCAAGGGCTCCTGCAGATTCGCAAAAAGGGGCTGCGCGACATGGGCGGGTCGCTGTCGTCGGAGCAGGCGCATTCGATCGCAATGGGCGCGGAAACGCTCGCGCTGCGCGTCGCGAAGTGCAGCGAGAACGCGCTCGCGCTCGCGCAATTTCTCGAGCAGCACGAGGCTATCGGGCGGGTGTTCTATCCGGGGCTGAAGAGTCATCCGCAATACGAGATCGCGCAGTCGCTGTTCAAGGGCGCGTCGTGGCTGCTGTCGTTCGAATTGCGCCACGCGGATCGCATGATCGAAGTCGTCAACGCGCTGCAATTGCCGGTCAAGGCGACGGGCCTCGGCGACACGCGCACGCTGATCATTCCGGTCGCGCCGACGATCTTCTTCGAAGCCGGCCCGGAAGTGCGCAAGTCGATGGGCATTTCGGACGGCATGCTGCGTTTGTCCGCAGGTATCGAAGATACCGACGATCTCATCGCCGATTTCGATCAGGCGCTCAAGCTCGCGGTGTAGCAAGGAACGCGTGCCGTACGGCACGCGTCTTCCCGCCAATCACGAAGCGCGCGCGTAGTAGATGTTCTGCGGATGCCGCGCTTCGGCAAAGAAGAACCATCGCTCGGCGACGAGTCCCAGATACTGCGTGACCGACGCGAGGCAGAACAGCGCCACGGACTGCGCGCTGATCCCGAGCAGCATCAGCACGAACGGCACGCCGAACGCGCCGACGAGAAACGTCCACTTGATGCGCGCGATCGCTTGCGCCGATCGTCCATGAAAGAACTCGCGCAGATTGAACGCGCCCGCCGTGAAGCCGCGTGATTTCTGCACGACGTTCGGTCCTTTGATGCCCGTCGCGCTTTGCACGGTCGACTTCGGCCGCAAGCGGGCATTGCGCTTCAACGCGGCGACGCGCGTCGCGCAGCCTGCGAGCGTCAGGGTGCAGGCGCAAGCCGCAAGCCCCGCCGCGAGCGACGGCGCGAGCCACGCGGCGCAGGCCGTCGCAAGCGTGAAGCCGGACGCGCAGCCGAGCAGCACGAAGTTGACCATCGTGAGCGGCGTAGCCCATTCCTGCAGGAAGCGCAGGCACGCGTAGATCATCGCGGTGCAGACGAAGAGCGCCGCCGACGCAATCACGCCGATCACGCCGATGACGAGCGCGCCCGGCGTGCCCAGCCAATGCCCGATGCCGTACAACGCGTCGCACGCGAGAAACGCGGGCAGGCAGAGGCATTCGCGCGAGAGCCATGACGTGCGCCACATCGCGATCGCACGCCAGGCGCGCTCCGGATGCCCGAGATGAAAGAACGAAGCGATCAGCCCGAGCCCGCCGAGCACGACCGACAACGCCGCGCCGATGACGAAGAACGTCTGCGCAGGCAACCCGGTCAGACCGAGCTTCGCGAAAATTTCGACGCCGACGAGCGCGATCAGCAAGCCTTGCGCGGCGCCGCTCAATGTCGTGAGAAACACGACGGAAAACGCGGGTTTCATGTTCGAGCTCCGATGAAGTCAGACGCGCGCGGCCATCGCCGCGAGATTCAGGTCGCCGTGCGCTTCGAGCGAGGCGTCGTCGCCGGAATGACAACCGCACGAGCCGCCGCTGCCGCACGCATTCACCGGGCGCCGCGGCAAATAATGATTCGCGGGCTTGGTCTCCCATTCCGGCATCAACTGATAGCCGCCGCGTTCCTCGATCGCCTTCGAGACCACCGACTCCGGATCGTGGATATCGCCGAAGAGCCGCGCCGACGTCGGACAGGCGAGCACGCATGCGGGTTTGCGATCGCGCTCGGGCAGCGCCTCGTTGTAGATGCGATCGGCGCACAGCGTGCACTTCGTCATTTCCTTGCGCTCTTCGTCGAGCTCGCGCGCGCCGTACGGACACGCCCATGCGCAGTACTTGCAGCCGATGCACTTGTCGAAGTCCACGAGCACGAGCCCGTCTTCCTTGCGCTTGTAGCTCGCGCCGGTCGGACAGACAGGCACGCACGGCGGGTCCTCGCAGTGCAGGCAGGACTTTGGAAAGTGGATGGTGTCGGCGAGCGGAAACTCACCCGCTTCATAGGTCTGCACGCGATTGAAGAAAGTGCCGGACGGATCGGCGTCATAGGGGCGCTGATCCGCGAGACTGCCCGCTTCGCCGGACGTGTTCCACTCCTTGCAGCTCGTCACGCACGCGTGACATCCGACGCACACGTTCAGGTCGATCACGAGGGCCATTTGGGTCATGATGGTCTCCTTCAGTTACCCGGGTTTCGCTTGATGACATTGCGCAAACGCGCCGCGAACTCGCCGCGCCCGGCGAAGTAGGTCTGCACGACGCGCTGGATCGGACCCGGCATGCCGGGCGAGGGGCGCATCGGCGCGAATTGCGGCAGCGTGTGGCTGGCATCCGCTTCGGCGGGATAGACGCGCACGCGCACGTCGTACCATGCCGCCTGTCCCGTGATCGGGTCCGAGTTGGAGAAGCGCATGCCTTCGGTCCCGGACGCCGGAAGCTCGTCGGTGATGAGGTGATTGAGCAGGAAGCCGCGCTGCGATTCGTTGGCATCGGGGCCGAGGCTCCACGCGCCCGACGCCTTGCCGATCGCGTTCCATGTCCACACCGTGCCCGGTTCGACCGCCTCGCTATAGCGCGCCATGCAGCGCACCTTGCCCCATTGCGATTCGACATAGATCCAGCCGCCGTCCTCGATGCCGTTCGCCTTCGCCATGCGCGGATTCATGTACAGCAGGTTCTCGCCGTGAATCTGCCGCAGCCACGCGTTTTGCGAATCCCACGAGTGATACATCGCCATCGGGCGCTGCGTGACGGCCGCGAGCGGATATCGGTCGAGATTGGTCGTGTCGAGTTCGAGCGGCGCGTACCAGAACGGCAGCGGATCGAAATACTGCTCGATGCGCGCGCGCAGATGCTCGGGCGGCTGCCTGCCTTTCGTGCGTCCTCGCGCGGCGAGGCGGAACTTCTGCATCACGTCGGAGTAGAGCTGGATCAGGATCGGCTCGCCGAATTTGCGAAAGCCCTTGTCGACGGCGAATTGCAGATAAGGCCCGTTGCAATTGCGCATGTACTGCAGCGACTCGGGCAAGGTGTAGTGATAGACGCAATCGTGCCTCGCGTACTCTTCCCACTGGTTCGGATTCGGTTCGCCGACGAGCGCATCGCGGCCGTCCTTGCCGCGCCAGCCCATCAGAAAGCCGACGCCCGATCCCGGCGACGTCTGATGATTGACAATGAAGTCCGGATAGTCGCGATACTTGCGCTTGCCTTCCGGCGTCGTGAACGCGGGCAGCCCGAGGCGGCCGCCGAGCTCGACCAGCACTTCCTGAAACGGCCGGCATTCGCCCGTGCGCGGCACGACCGGCACGCGCACCGAATCGACGGGACCGTCGAACTCGGAGATCGGGCGATCGAGCATCGACATCGCGTCGTGGCGTTCGAGGTAGGTCGTGTCGGGCAGGATGAGATCGGCGAACGCGGTCATCTCCGACTGGAACGCATCGCACACGACGATGAACGGAATCCTGTATTCGCCGTCGTCGTTCTTGTCGGCGAGCATCTTGCGCACTTCCATCGTGTTCATCGACGAGTTCCACGCCATGTTGGCCATGAATATCATCAACGTGTCGATGGGGTAGGGATCGCCGCGCCACGCGTTCGTGATGACGCTGTGCATCACGCCGTGCACCGCGAGCGGATACTCCCACGAGAACGCACGGTCGATGCGCACGGGCGTGCCGTCGTCGTGAATGAAGAGGTCCTCGGGCGCTGCGGGCCATCCGAGCGGGCCGCTCGCAAGCGGCGTGTTCGGCTTGACCTGATCGGGATGATTCGGCGGTTTCGCGGACGGCGGCACCGCGCGCGGAAAAGGCGACTTGTGACGGAAGCCGCCCGGACGGTCGATCGTGCCGAGCAGCGACATCAGCACCGCGAGCGCACGGATCGACTGGAAGCCGTTCGAATGGGCGGCGAGCCCGCGCATCGCGTGGAAGGCGACGGGGTTGCCCGTCACGGTGTCGTGTTTTTTCCCCCAGCAGTCGGTCCATTCGATCGGCAGCGTGACCTTGTGGTCGCGGCCCGTCTGGATCATTTCGGCGGCGAGACGTTTGATGGTTGCGGCGGGAATGCCGGTGATGGCGGCGGCCCACTCGGGCGTGCACGACGCCACCTGCTCGCGCAGCAGCGCGAAGGAGGGCGTGACGGGCGTGCCGTCGTCGAGTGTGTAGCGGCCCTCGAGCGCGGGTTCGGCGTCATCGGCATGATGCGCGACCGCGCGATTCGTCTTCTTGTCCCACCACAGATGATTTTGCGGAAAGAGCGCGTTGCGCTCGGGCGTCTCGCCGTCTTTCACGAAAAGCCCGAAGGTATCGCTCGCTTCGTTCATGTCGAGCAGTTCCGCCGCGTTCGTGTAGCGCGTGACGAACTCGTGATCCCAGGCGTCGGCGGCGATCAGTTCGTGGATCAGCGCCATGAAGAGCGCGCCGTCGGTGCCGGGGCGGATCGGCACCCATTCGTCGGCGATGGCGGCATAGCCCGTGCGAACCGGATTGATCGCGATGAAGCGCCCGCCCGCGCGCTTGAACTTCGAAATGGCGATCTTGAGCGGATTCGAATGATGATCTTCCGCGGTGCCGATCATGAAGAAGAGCTTCGCGCGATCGAGGTCGGGGCCGCCGAATTCCCAGAACGAACCGCCGATCGTGTAGATCATGCCGGCCGCCATGTTGGCCGAGCAGAAGCCCCCGTGCGCCGCGTAGTTCGGCGTGCCGAAGTTCTTGGCGAAGAGGCCGGTCAGGGCCTGCATCTGGTCGCGGCCCGTGAAGAGCGCGAACTTCTTCGGATCGGTGGCGCGCAGATGCGCGAGACGCGTTTCGAGCATGTCGAGCGCGACTTCCCATGAAACCGGCTCGAACTGCGCTTCGCCCCGCAGGGCGTCCGGTTTTCGCATCAGCGGCTGCGTGAGACGCGCGGGCGAGTACTGCTTCATGATGCCCGACGCGCCCTTGGCGCAGATCACGCCTTGATTGAGCGGATGGTTCGGATTGCCGTCGATGTACCGGACTTCGCCGTCGCGCAGATGCACGCGGATGCCGCAGCGGCATGCGCACATGTAGCACGTCGTGGTCTTGACATCGAGCTTCTCGTTCTGGGTGCGAGCGCCGTGTTCCATGAGTGCTCCGTCAAAGCGTTATCGCGCGAGCCGACACTCGCGCGATGGGTACTTCCGTGCATCCCTCAGCCGAACAGACGTTCGACCCCGAGCGTGATCGCAAGGCCACCGCCGACGAGCCACGCGTACAGGATCGCGCCGGTGGCGAGGGCGCGCGGGCCCGCCTCGCGGATCTGCGCGATGCGCGTCTCCATGCCGAGCGCGGTCATGGCCATCGTGAGGGCGAAGGTGTCGAGCGTGTTGATCGTGCTCGTCGCGGCATCGGGCAGTACGTGCAGCGAATTCACGACGACGAGCGCGAGAAAGCCGAGCGCGAACCAGGGCACCGCGATCTTGCCTTTGCCCTGCGCCGAACCATCCGCCGATGCGGCACGCGAGCGGCTGATCCAGAAGCCGATCACGAGCAGCACGGGAACCAGCAGCATCACGCGCGTCATCTTCACGATGGTCGCGATGTGCGTCGCTTCCGGGCTCACGTTGCTCGCCGCGCCGACGACCTGCGCCACTTCGTGGATCGTGCCGCCGAAGAAGAGGCCCGCGCCGAGCGTGTCGAGATGCAGCCAGCCGGCGTTGAGCGCGAGCGGATAGAGGAACATCGAGAGCGTGCCGAACAGCACGACACTGCCGACGGCCATTGCGCTCTTGTGCGGCTTCGATTGCAAGGTCGATTCGAACGCGAGCACAGCTGCTGCGCCGCAAATCGCGCTGCCGGCTGCCGTGAGAAGTGCCGTGTCGCGATCGAGCTTCATCAGCTTCATGCCGGCCCACGTCCCGATCACGAGCGTGCTGACGACGACCAGCACCGACACCGTGAAGCCCGACACGCCGACTTGCGCGATCTCCTGGAGACTCACGCGCAGCCCGAAAAACGCGACCGCGATCCGCAGCAGCTTGCGCGCGGAGAAGTTGACGCCCGCCGCCCAGCTATCGGGCATGCCGTGGCGCAATGCGTTGCCGTAGACCGCGCCCGCAACGATGCCGACGATCAACGGACTGATCCCGAGCCCGGCGATGGCGGGGATGCTGGCGAGGCGCGTGACGGCTGCGGCGAACAACGCGACGAACAGGATGCCGTTGAGTTGCCCGCGCGTGGAGGAGGCGGCCGGCGCAAGATGGTGTGCGGACTGAACCGTGGACATGGATGAACCCATTTGAAATTGGTGGAATCGATGGGCTAATCCTATTCCCGATATATCAATATGAAAAATCGTGATTTAGAATGTGAAGTATCGAATAAGCTGATATTTACGAGAAATGACCCCGGAACAACTGATAACTTTCGCGACGGTCGCGGAGCACGGCAATATCAGCCGTGCGGCGGTGGCGCTGCATTTGTCGCAGCCGGCCGTGTCCGGCCAACTGCGGCTTCTGCAGGAGGAGTTCGGCGAGCCGCTGTATCAGCGCGACGGTCGCGGTGTGCGCCTGACCGCCGCCGGTGAACAGTTGCTCGGCCACGCGGAGCGCCTGCGCGAGACGTTCCGGGCGGCGCACGCGCTGCGGGACGCGTTGCGCGGGCTGGAGCGCGGCACGCTGCGCATCGGCGCGAGCACGACGCCCGCGAGCTATTTGCTGCCGTACCTGATCGCGGCGTTTCACAAGCGCTATCCGGACGTCGTCGTGACGACCATCGACGGCAATACGGCGGATATCGTCGCAGCCCTCGGTTCGCTCGATATCGCGCTGGTCGAAGGCTCGCCCGGAAGCGATCTGCCGCTGGGCACGACGGTCACGTCGTGGCGCGAGGACGAGATCGTCGCGATTCTGCCCAACGGCCATTCGCTTGCCGACGGGCGCGAGTCCGTCACGCTCGATGAACTCGGCGAGCACCCGCTCGTGCTGCGCGAGCCAGGCTCGGGCGTGAGGCAGGTTATCGAGCGCGCGTTCGCGGACTGCGATGCGCCGATGCGCGTCGCGCTGGAAATCGCCGGCGTCGAGGGCGTGAAAGAGGCGGTGCGCGCGGGCATGGGCATCGGTTTTGTGTCGGCGATGTCGATCCGTCACGAAGACAGTGCGCTGCGGCGCGTGCGCATCGCACCGAAGCCGCTCACGCGCCGCTTTTCCATTCTGCTGCCTCATGCGGCGACGCCGTCGCGCGTCGCGGCGCGTTTTCTGGAGTTGTGCGACGAGCCGGGTCTGCTCGGCTAGGGAATTCCACTATGGCGCCTCGATGGCGGTCTGACGCACCATTCGTTCTCAACAGGGCGCCGCGGCGTCTTTTTTGAAAATCGATCATGGAACCGGTTCCAAGCTAATTTTGGCGCCGAAACGATACCGAGAAGCGCGTGAACGAGAATTTCCCGAACGTTGAGGCGAGTACTGACGTTGTGATCGTCGCGAGCGCGTTCGGCGCCGATGCGATCCGGCGCGACGGTCACGCCGTCTGGGCTTGCGCCGCGGCGCGAGCGGGCGCGAACGGCTTCGAAGTGCGCCGAGAATTGTTCGCGAGCGACGCGGATGCGCAGCCGGAAGCGCTCGCGCAACTGGGCGAACGTATTCGCGGGTTGGGTTTGTGGATCGTCTATTCGACGCCCGCAACGCTTTTCCATGACGACGGCTCGCTCGACCGCGAAGCACTCCGCCTCGCCATCGACGAAGCGTCGGCGCTGAACGCGCGCATCGTCAAGCTGCAACTGGGCGGCACGGAGCGCGGCGTCGCGACCGATCCGGCGACGCTCGACCGCCTCATGACCGACATCGCCGCGTCGAAAGCGCGCGTCGTCGTCGAGAACGGACAACTGAAGGCGGGCGGGACGATCGGCGCGTTCGACGCGCTCTTCGTCGCGCTGCCGCGACAAAGCGGCCTTTCAATGACCTTCGACACCGGCAATTGGCACTGGGCCGAACAGGATCCTCTCGACGCCGCCACGCGGCTCGCACCGTATGTCGCCTACGTGCACTGCAAAGCAGTCATGGGCGAGGGCGCCCGCCGTTTCGCGGCCGCGCCCGCGGACGGCGACGCGCGCTTCGCGACGCTGCTCGCGCGCTTGCCGGGCGATGTGCCGCGCGGCATCGAATATCCGTTCATTGCCGGCGCGGACGTCTCGCTCGACGCCGAAGCCGCGCGCCAGGTCGCGCGAATCGCGGCATTCTGAATTACGCATTTTGCATTCAGCATTCATCTGTAAAGGACTCGACATGCAAGCCAAGCCTGAGGCTCTCGACGTCGTCACGTACGGCGAAGCGATGACGATGTTCGTCGCGGCCGTCACCGGCGATCTCGCGAAGGCCGGTCAATTCACGAAGCGCGTCGCGGGCGCGGACCTGAACGTCGCGATCGGCCTGTCGCGGCTCGGGTTCAAGGTGGGCTGGATGAGCCGCGTCGGCAACGATTCATTCGGGCGCTACGTGCTCGACGTGCTCGCGTCCGAAGGCATCGACGCAAGCCGCGTGACGATTGACGAGCGCTATCCGACCGGCTTCCAGCTCAAGGGCAAGTGCGACGACGGCAGCGATCCGGCTGTCGAGTACTTTCGCAAGGGGTCGGCCGCGAGCCACCTGTCGCTCGACGATTACGCCGCCGACTACGTGCTCGGTGCGCGTCATCTGCATCTGACGGGCGTCGCGCCCGCGATATCGGCGAGTTCGCGTGAACTCGCGTTCCATATGGCCCGGGAAATGCGTGCGGCAGGCAAGACGATTTCGTTCGATCCGAACCTGCGCCCGACGCTCTGGCCGTCGCGCGAGGCGATGGCCGAGTCGCTCAACGCGCTCGCCGCGCTGGCCGACTGGGTGCTGCCCGGCGTGTCCGAAGGCCTGACGCTGACGGGCCATGCGAAGCCCGAAGACATCGCAGCGTTCTATCTCGACCGGGGCGCGAAGGGCGTCGTCGTTAAGCTGGGCGCGCACGGTGCCTACTTCCGCACGGCGGAGGGCGAAGAGGGCATCGTGCCGGGCCTGCCGGTCGACAAGGTCGTCGATACGGTCGGCGCGGGCGATGGCTTCGCGGTCGGCGTCGTGAGCGCGCTGCTCGAGGGACGCGATGTGCGTCACGCGATCGCGCGCGGCAATCGCATCGGCGCGCTGGCGATTCAGGTGATCGGCGACAGCGAAGGACTGCCGACGCGCGCCGCGCTCGATCTGCTCGAAGCACAGGATTCCAACGACAAGACGGCCAAAGCCGCGTTCGATCTGGCCTGACGACTGACC
>Ga0207426_1002193_pt1 | contig 13159 bp, 9 predicted proteins | sample AraplaMF_Cvi_mMS_FD_184265 | JGI IMG/M metagenome (GOLD analysis project Ga0207426, IMG submission 184265) | Arabidopsis root microbial communities from the University of North Carolina, USA - plate scrape MF_Cvi_mMS (SPAdes) (version 2) | ecosystem: Host-associated > Plants > Roots > Endosphere ...
CGGCCCTCCTCCGTCAGCTCCAGATGCCGGTCGCCCGCGACCTGAAGCAGGCCGTCTCGCTCCATGCGCGCCACCGTCTGGCTCACCGTCGGGCCGCTCTGTTCGAGCCGCTCCGCGATGCGGGCGCGCATGGGCACCACACCCTCCTCTTCCAGTTCGAGGATGGTGCGGAGATACATCTCCGTGGTGTCGATCAGTCCGGACATGCGTGCCCCTCGATGTGTGGTGCGGTGGCCCTGGACTCAATTCTGACGCATCCCACTGACAACGGTGCCGCCTCGTCCACGCACCGGGCCTTCACGGCCGTATTGACAGGGCACTGGTCCAGACCGCAACGTGATCCGCGCCACTGATCAAATACGCCGAGATCCGACGAGAGGGGCCCGCGGCAATGGCTGAGAGCGACCGGAGCGACCGGCTGGCCGGGAAGTACTTCGACGCCGCGATCGACCTGCTGCGGCGGGTCCGCGACGAGGAGGGCGACCGGATCACCGCCGCCGGAACGCTGATCGCGGACACCGTCGTGGCGGGCGGCCGGGTCTTCTCCTTCGGTGCCGGGCACTCCTCGCTGCCCGCCCAGGACACCGTCTACCGCGCGGGCGGCCTGGCGATCATGAATCTGCTGTCCGTCCCGGGCGTGGTCGGCGTGGACGTGCGGCCGGCGACCCTCGGCAGCGCGCTGGAGCGGGTCGACGGGCTGGCCGGGGCCGTATTGGACACCAGCCCGCTGGAGCCGGGCGATGTGCTGGTGATCATCTCGCTCTCCGGGCGCAATGCGCTGCCCGTCGAGATGGCGCGGCACGCCCGCGCCCTCGGCATCAAGGTCATCGGCGTGACGTCGATGGCGTACGCGGAGGCGACCACGTCCCGGCACGCCTCCGGGGACTTCCTCAAGGACCACTGCGATCTCGTACTGGACAGCCGGATCCCGGTCGGTGACGCGGAGCTGACTCTGACGGGCATCGACGCGCCGTTCGCCCCCGCCTCCACGGTCGTCACCAGCGCGATCATGCAGGCCGTGGTGGCGACGGCCGCTGGCACCCTCGCCGAACGGGGCATCGAACCGCCGCTGCTGCGCTCCGGGAACGTCGACGGCGGACACGACTGGAACGCCGGGGTGATGAGCGCCTACGCGGACCGGATCTTCTACCGGCAGTGAGCGGCCGGCGCGCTCAGCTGGAGGCCGCACCCGCGAGATCCAGGGCCGCCGCGATCCGGGCCGCGACCTCCTCGGCGTAGTCCGCGTCCGCGCGGTCGAACGGGCGGCGGGCGGGCGCCCGCAGAAAGGTGGCGACGCCGAGCCGGCGGCCGCGGCTGCACAGCACCACGCACAGCCCGTGCACGGTGCCGTCCGGCCAACGGCGGGCCGCCGCCCAGCCCTCGGGCGAGGCGGGCCCGGCGCTGGTACGCACCGAACCGCGCCGCTCGTACGCCTGGAGTGCCGGATGGCCCGGCACATACGGCACGGGAATGCCGGTCGCCGCCGGTGTCCCGGACGGGCCGGGCGCACCGGCCGGAGACGCCAGCGCCCGCACCAGCCGGTGCGTGCCGACCGGCGTACGGCGCCCGGCCTCCGCGCCGGGGGCGGCGGTCTCCCCGGCTCCGGCCTCGGCTCCGGACACCGGCTCGGCACCACCCGCCACACCCGCCACACCCGCCGCGCCCACCCCTGGTTCCGTGCCTCCCGCGCCCTCCGTCTCATACGCATCGAGCGCATCGCCCTCGGCGACCGCCCCGAACGGTGCGGGCGCGGGTGTCGTGGCGAGATCGACCAGGCCGTGGTCGGCGAAGCCCGCCAGGGCGAAATCGAGGTGGACCGCGGCGGCGTCGGCCGGGTCCGGGCAGTCCGCGGCCGCCCGGCCGGCGCGGTGGAGCTGCTGGGCACGGAAGCGCAGCAGGGAGTTCTCCTGCTCGGCGCGCTTGGTGGCCGTGACGTCCTGGAAGAGCCAGGCCACGCCCAGGGGTACCGGCTCCTCCGCCAGCGGGGAGGCCAGCCGGACGAAGCCGCTGCGCCAGCACCGGCGCGGCACCTCGGCCTCCTCGGTGCGCAGCGTCACCCACAGCTCGCTGACGGCCGGCGGCGCGCCCTCGGCGAGGACGTGCTGAAGGGCGCACTCCAGCTCTTCGACGCCCTGCGCCAGCAGCTCGCCCAGGGGGCGGCCCAGCAGGGCCGTGCGCCCCACGCCGAGGGCACGGGCGGCGTGCGCGTTGACGACCGCGGGCCGCAGATCGGCGTCTATCAGCACCACGCCCCACGACGCGTCCTCGAACAGCGCCTCGCTGAGCGCGATGGACCGCTCCAGGTCCAGCTGGGTGTGCACCTCGCTGAAGGCGCAGTACACCCCCGCGACCCGGCCGCCGGGGGCACGGACCGCGGAGGACTGGGTGCGGACGAGGACGCGGTGGCCGTCCTTGGTGAGCAGGGCGAACTCATGGACCTGGCGGCCCGGGGAGCGCATCGCGGCCGCCAGTGCGGCCTCGATCCCGTCGGCGTCCTCCTTGCGGACCGCCCAGCCGGTCAGGCCCGTACGGCCGACGGCCTCGGCGGTGGTCCAGCCCAGAATGCGCTCGGCCTCGTGGTTCCAGTGGGTGACCGTGCCGTCCGCGGCGAACGCGACCAGGGCGGCGTCCATCCCGTCCAGCAGCGCGGCGAGCAGACCCGAGTCCTCGGTCTCGTCGGCGGCGCAGCGCGCCGAGGCCGACGCGGCGGAAGAAGCTGACGAAGCAGTCACTGGCACCCCTCACGAACGCGGCCACACATGCTCCACCTGGGAACATTCAACTGGAACGTGACACAGCACACACGGGATTCGCGGAAATCGTTGCCAAGGGGAAATTCCCTTGTGTGCGGCCGGACAGCTTCCTACTGTGTTGAGCACACGAGAAGGGAGGTGGTTCGGCAGATGATTTCGCACCGGACGCGTGAGGTGGCTGCGGGCTAGCGGCCCGTCGCTTCACCGCAGTGCAGCGCCGGACCAGCGCATTCTTGAAATGCGCAGCCGGCCAATCCCAAGCAGTCACCCGACCCGCGGGCTGCCGGTTCGTCCGACCGGCCCTTCGCGCCACAGAGCGCGGAGGAACGAGCCCGCGGGTCGTCTGCGTCTGCACACGGCAGACGCACACCCCGGCGGGCCCTTGGCAGCACCCGTCCTCAGGGCGCCAGGCGTTCCACGCTCCAGCCGGCGCCCGCCCGCACGTACCGCAGCCGGTCGTGCAGCCGGTTGAGCCGGCCCTGCCAGAACTCGATCGTCTCGGCGGCGATCCGGTAGCCGCCCCAGTGCGGCGGCGCCGGCACCTGCTCGCCCTCCGGATAGCGGGCCGCCAATTCCTCGTAGGCGCGCTCCAGTTCGTCGCGTGAGGCGACCCGGGCGGACTGGTCGCTGGCCCAGGCGCCCAGCTGGGAGCCGTGCGGGCGGGTGCGGAAGTAGGCGGCGGTCTCGTCCCGGCCGATGCGCTCGGCGGTGCCGGTCACCACGACCTGGCGGGCGAGCGGGTGCCAGGGGAAAAGCAGCGCGATGGCTGGATTTTCGGCCAGTTCCCGCCCCTTCCGGCTGTTGTAGTTCGTGAAGAACACGAAGCCGCGGTCGTCGAACGCCTTCAGCAGGACGGTCCGGGAACTCGGCCGCCCCGCCGGGTCCACGGTCGAGACGACCATCGCGTTCGGCTCGTGCAGACCGGCCACCGTCGCGTCCTTGAACCAGCGCGCGAACTGGTCGTACGGGCTGGCGGCGAGGTCGGACTCGACGAGCCCCTCGGCGCGGTAGTGGGCACGCATCGAGGAGGGGTCGGGGGTCTCGGCATGAGGCGCGTCGGCGGGGTGCACGGCCTCATCTTGCAACACCCGGTCTGACGCGGTCAGCCGGGAGGGGCGGAAGTCTGCCCCTCGTCGACCGGCCGTAACCCTCCCGACAGCAGATCGCCCGGTGCGCGGGTCGCACCCCTCCGCGCAGGTGAGGGACCCGCCACAATCAGAGGCAGGCCCCCTGTGGACCCCGGGCGCGGAGAGCTATCGTGTCCGTCCGGCCTGACGGGGCGCACCACCGCGCCTGCCCGCCCGCGGCCCGACCACTGCGGGCACGACCGTCGCGTGACCCACGCCCTGGCGGGGCATCACCGGGGTGACCGGTACGGACCGCGAGCTGCCCGCGCAGCCGCGGAGCCGCACCGGCATCGCACACCAGAGACTCGACCGCACGGCAGCTGGTCACGGACCGTTTGCCGTCCCCATCTTGAGGAGCTGCCTGATGTCCGACTTCGTACCCGGGCTCGAAGGAATCATCGCGTTCGAGACGGAGATCGCCGAGCCGGATAAGGAAGGCGGTTCGCTCCGCTACCGCGGTGTGGACATCGAAGACCTCGTCGGCAAGGTGTCCTTCGGAAACGTCTGGGGGCTGCTGGTCGACGGGGCGTTCAACCCCGGACTGCCGCCCGCGGAGCCCTTCCCCATCCCGGTGCACTCCGGTGACATCCGCGTCGATGTGCAGTCGGCGCTCGCCATGCTCGCGCCCGTATGGGGCCTCAAGCCGCTGCTGGACATCGACGAGCGGACGGCCCGGGACGACCTCGCCCGTGCCGCGGTGATGGCGCTGTCGTACGTGGCCCAGTCGGCCCGCGGGCCGGGCCTGCCGATGGTGCCGCAGAAGGAGATCGACAAGGCGGAGACCATCGTGGAGCGCTTCATGCGGCGCTGGCGCGGTGAGCCGGACCCGCAGCACGTCAAGGCCGTCGACGCCTACTGGACCTCGGCCGCCGAGCACGGCATGAACCCCTCCACCTTCACCGCCCGCTCCATCGCCTCCACCGGCGCGGATGTGGCGGCCGCGCTGTCCGGTGCCGTCGGCGCGATGTCCGGGCCGCTGCACGGCGGTGCGCCCTCCCGCGTCCTCGGCATGATCGAGGACGTCGAGCGGACCGGCGACGCGTCGGCCTACGTCCGGCAGGCGCTGGACAAGGGCGGCCGGCTGATGGGCTTCGGCCACCGGGTCTACCGCGCCGAGGACCCCCGCGCGCGGGTGCTGCGGCGCACCGCGCAGGAGCTGGGCGCCCCCCGCTTCGAGGTCGCCGAGGCACTGGAGAAGGCCGCCCTCCAGGAGCTCCGCAGCCGCCGCCCCGACCGGGTGCTGGCCACCAACGTCGAGTTCTGGGCCGCCATCGTCCTCGACTTCGCCGAGGTCCCCGCGCACATGTTCACCTCCATGTTCACCTGCGCCCGCACGGCGGGGTGGAGCGCGCACATCCTGGAACAGAAGCGGACGGGCCGACTGGTGCGGCCGTCGGCCCGGTATGTGGGGCCCAGTGCGCGAAGCCCTCGCGAGATCTCGGGGTACGAGGACATTGCGCCTCGGTAGTTTCGGCTTTCCCGCCGTGGTGGTTTCTCGCCGTGGCGCCTGCGGCGGGCCGGGTGGTTTGTGGGTGCGGTGACGGAATGAGTGATCGTGGGTGGGGGCTGGCCACTCGTAGCCAGTTCACTGCGATCGGCGCGGCGCACCGGACCACCAACGTGCGCCCCCACCGGCCTTCTTTCCCACCCCTCAACGGGAGGGGACGGGCCGGAGCGGGTGGGGGTTTCCGGACGTAAAGCGAAGCAGTCCGGAAACCCCCACCCGCGCAGGCCCGTCACCGCACCCCAACAGCCCCGCGCAGCGGCAACGCCCGCCGCAGGCGCAACGGCGAGAAGCCCCCACGGCGGGCCAGCCGACAACGTGGGAAGGCCCCCTATCGGCTAAGGAGGTCGTCGATGATCTTCGCCCACTCCTCGACGACCTTGGCCCGGCGCGCGGAGTCATCCGTCAGGAGATTCGCGAGGCCCAGGCCCCGGGCCATGTCGAGCAGACCCTGGACGGTCTCCCGTACGCCGGGGGCCGATTCGTCGGCGTCCAGGAGCGCCACCGCCGTACGGTGAGCCTCCCGGCCGACCCGGGCCTCCAGGGCGGTGACGCGGTCACGCAACGGCTCTTCGTCGGAGGCGGCCACCCACAGGTGCAACGCGGCGCGGAACAGCGGGCCCGTGTAGAGGCCGACGAGCTCCTCGACGACGACCCGGGTACGGGCGACGGACCCCGCCGGAGGCAGCTTGTGCGCGACCGCCGCGACGGCGGACTGCCGCTTCTCGGCGACGTGTTCGACGGCCGCCGTGAAGAGGTCCTCACGGGTGCGGAAGTGGTGCTGGGCGGCGCCCCGGGAGACGCCGGCCCGCTCGGCGACCACCGCGACCGTGCTGCCGCTCCAGCCGCGTTCCGCCAGGCAGGAGACGGCGGCCTCCAGGAGTTTGAGGCGGGTGGCGCGGCTGCGTTCCTGCTGGGGCTGTTTGGGGCCGCGGGCGGGGGTCAGCGCGCCCATGCGGGGGCCCGTCGTTCCAGGAAGGCGGTCATGCCCTCGCGGGCCTCGGCGGAGCCGAAGAGCTGGGCGGACTGTTCGGCGAGCGCGTCGGTGTCGCGGTCGAAGGTGTCCAGCACCTGGGCGGTGACCAGCTGCTTCGATGCGGCCAGGCCCTGTGGGGAGCCCTTGCGCAGGCCGTCCAGCAGGGGGGCGAGGCCGGTGTCGACGTCGTCGGCGGCGAGGGTGACCAGGCCGATCCGGGCCGCCTCGGCCGCGTCGAACTTCTCGCCGGTCAGGTAGTAGCGGCCGGCCGCGCGGGGGTCCAGCCGCGGCAGCAACGGCAGCGAGATGACGGCGGGGGCGAGGCCGAGGCGGGCCTCGGTGAAGGCGAAGGTGGCGTCGGGTCCGGCCGCGGAGATGTCGCAGGCGCCGAGCAGGCCGAGGCCGCCGGCCCGGACGTGTCCGGTGACCCGGGCGACGACCGGTTTGGGCAGTGCCACGATCGCGCGCAGCAGCCGGGCCAGGCCCAGCGGGCCGTCCTTCGCGGTGCCCGAGGTGGCCTCGGAGAGGTCCGCGCCGGCGCAGAACGTGCCGCCGGTGTGGGTGAGGACGACGGCGCGGGTGTCGTCGTCGGCCGCGGCGTCCGTGAGCGCCTGGTGCAGTTCGGCGACCAGGCGGGTGGAGAGGGCGTTGCGGTTGTGCGGGGAGTCCAGGGTGAGGGTGGTGATGCCGCGCTCGTGGGAGCGCGGGACCAGGGGTGCCGCGGGGGCGTCGGGCGTCGGGGCGTCCGTCTTCGGCGCGTCGGTCATCGGGGCGTCGAGCTCCTTTCCCTGGCGCGGAGTTCGCGCCGCAGGATCTTTCCGGTGGTGGCGCGCGGCACGCTGGCCAGGAATTCCACGCGGCGCACTTTTTTGTACGGGGCGACTCGTCGGGCAACGTACGCGATCACCTCGTCCGCGCTCAGCCGGGCCCCCCGCTGCCGCACCACGAACGCCTTGGGCACCTCGTTGCCGTCCTCGTCCTGGACCCCGATGACCGCCGCGTCGGCGATCGCGTCGTGGGTGAGCAGCAGCGCTTCGAGGTCGGCGGGGGCGACCTGGTAGCCCTTGTACTTGATCAACTCCTTGACGCGGTCGACGACATGGAGCCAGCCGTCGTCGTCCGTCCGCCCGACATCGCCGGTGTGCAGCCAGCCCTCGGGGTCGATCACCGCGTCGGTCTCGGCGGGCCGCCCCAGATAGCCCTTCATGACCTGGGGGCCGCGGATGAGGATCTCGCCGCTCTCCCCCGGCCCCACGTCCTGGCCGGTCTCCAGGGACACCAGGCGCATCTCGGTGTTGGGGATCAGCTTGCCGACGGCGCCGGGCGGCGGGTTGGGGGCGTCGAGGGGGACGCAGTGGGTGCCGGGTGAGAGTTCGGTCATGCCGTACGCCTGGAGGACCGGCGGGAGGCCGAGCCGTTGGGAGCAGGCCGCGGCCAGTTCGGCGTCCAAGGGTGCCGCGGCGGAGACCAGGTACCGCAGGGAGGAGATGTCGTAGTCGGCGACCAGGGGGTGTTTGGCGAGGGCGAGCACGATCGGGGGTGCGACGTAGACGGCCGTGATGCGGTGCTGCTCGATGGCGGCGAGGAATTGCCGCAGGTCGAAGCGGGGCAGCACGACGACGGTGGCGCCGTGGCGCAGTGGGGCGTTCATCAGGGCGGTGAGCCCGTAGATGTGGAAGAAGGGCAGGACGGCCAGTACGCGGTCGTCGGGTCCGTTGGAGACGAGCGGGGCGAGCTGGGCGAGGTTGGTGGCGATGCTGCGGTGGGTGAGCATCACGCCCTTGGGGGTGCCGGTGGTGCCGGAGGAGTACGGCAGGACGGCCAGGTCGTGGGCCGGGTCGAGGGTGACGGACGGTTCCGGGTCGGTGCCGGCCGCCAGGTCCCCTACGGAGCGGTGGCCAGGGGCCCGGTCGCAGACGAGGATCTCGGTGATGCCGCCGGCCTGCTGGGCGGCGGCGCGGGCGGTGTCCAGCAGCGCCGATACGGTCACGATCCAGCGGGCCCCAGAGTCCTTGAGCTGCTTGGTGAACTCGTCCTCGGTGGCGAGCGGATGGACGGTGGTGACCGCTGCCCCGCAGCGCGAGGCGGCGTGGAACACGGCCGGGAAGAGCACGGTGTTCGGGCTGTGCAGGGCCAGCACCTCGCCCTTGCGGACGCCGGACGCCGCCAGCCCGGCCGCGATCCGGCGGCTGAGACGGTCCAGCTCGGTGTAGCTGAGGGTGGTGCCGTCGAGGCCGTCGATCAGTGCGGGCCGGTCATCGTACTCCGCCGCGCGCCCGAGGACGGCCTCATGGATCGGCAGCTCTACGGGCGCGACATCGGCGTACTCACTGCGGAACACCTGGAACACCATGCCTGGGCCTTCCCTTCGGCGGGGGTACGGCGGACGGGGCGGGTGCGGCGCCGCCCCACCGGCCGGGGCGGACCGCTCGGCCGGCAACGGCCAGCATCCCGCCCTCAGTACGACTTGGGCAGCCCCAGGGACTGGTGCGAGACAAAGTTGAGGATCATCTCGCGGCTGACCGGCGCGATCCGCGCCACCCGGGCGGCGGTGATCATCGAGCCGAGGCCGTACTCCTTGGTGAGGCCGTTGCCGCCGAGGGTGTGGACGGCCTGGTCGACGGCGTGCACCGCGGCCTCGGCCGCCGCGTACTTGGCCATGTTGGCGGCCTCGCCCGCGGCCAAGTCGTCGCCCGCGTCGTAGAGATGGGCCGCCTTCTGCATCATCAGCCGGGCCAGCTCCAGCTCGATATGGGCCTGCGCGAGCGGGTGGGCGACGGCCTGGTGGGCGCCGATGGGCTCCTTCCACACCTGGCGGGTACCGGCGTAGTCGACGGCCCGGCCCAGCGCGTAGCGGCCCATGCCGAGGGCGAAGGCGGCGGTCATGATCCGCTCCGGGTTGAGCCCGGCGAACAGCTGGAGCAGTCCGGCGTCCTCGTCGCCGACCAGCGCGTCCGCGGGCAGCCGCACCTCGTCCAGGGTCAGCTCGAACTGCTTCTCCGGGGCGGACAGTTCCATCGCGATCGGGCTGCGGCCGAAACCGGGGGTGTCACGCGGCACGATGAACAGGCAGGGCTTGAGGCGGCCGGTCCGGGCGTCCTCGGTGCGGCCGACGATCAGGGTCGCGTCGGCGATGTCGACGCCCGAGATGAAGACCTTGCGGCCGTTGAGGACCCACTCCTCGCCGTCCTTGCGGGCGGTGGTCGTGATGCGGTGGGAGTTGGAGCCGGCGTCGGGTTCGGTGATACCGAAGGCCATCTTGCGGGAGCCGTCGGCGAGACCCGGGAGCCAGGTCCGCTTCTGCTCCTCGGTGCCGAAGCGGGCGATGACCGTGCCGCAGATGGCCGGCGAGACGACCATCATGAGCAGGGGGCAGCCTGCGGCACCCAACTCCTCCAGGACTATGGAGAGTTCGACGATGCCGCCGCCTCCGCCGCCGTGCTCCTCGGGGAGGTTGACGCCGAGGTAGCCGAGCCGTGCGGCCTCCGACCAGAGGTCGTCGGTGTGTGCGCCCTCCGCCACGACGCGGGCGAAGTACTCCCGGCCGTAGCGGCTGCCGAGGGCGGCGACCGCTTTGCGCAGGGCGCGGTGTTCCTCGGACTCGATCGTGGGGGTGCCCATGGGGTCTCCTCGTGTCGTCGGTTGCGGTGCGTTGTCTTGTGCGGCGCCGTTTCCCGCCTTCGGCGGTGGGGGGTGTTTGGGGTGGGGCCCGGGTGTGTGGGGGCGGCGGTGTCGGGGCGGGCTCCGCCCCGGTGGGGGGAGGGGTGAAAACCCGGGGGGGGGGAGCCGTCAGTCCGTGACGACGGCCAGGAGGGTGCCTAGTTCTACCTGCTGGCCTGGGGTGATGGGGAGGGTGGTGAGGGTGCCGGGGGCGGGGGCGGTGATTTTGTGTTCCATCTTCATGGCCTCCAGCCACAGGAGGGGCTGGCCGGCCTGGACCCGGTCGCCCTCGGTGAGGCCCTCGGCGATCCGTACGACCGTGCCGGGCATGGGGGCCAGGAGGGAGCCGGGTTCGGTGCGGGCGGTGGGGTCGGGGAAGCGGGGCAGGGCGGTGAAGGTGTGGGAGGTGGGGGTGGTGGGTGCGCCCGGAGTGGGTGGGGCGTCGACATGGACGCGGTCGCCGTAGCGGGAGACCGTGAACTGGCGGCGCAATCCGTCGACTTCGAGTACCACCTCGTCGGGGCCGAGGGTGAGCAGCCGTACGCCGGGGAAGTCCTCGGCCCGCAGGCCGTCGCGGCCGAGGCGGTAGCGGATGGTGTGCTCGGTGCCCGCGCCGGTGTAGGTCTTGGTCTGGGGGCCGGAGGGGACGTTGCGGAAGCCGCCGAAGCGGGAGCGGCCGTGGGCGTCGGCGAGGGCCGCGGCCAGGGCGAAGACCGGGGCGCCGTCGGCGTCGTGCGTGGTGAGTTCGGTGAGGTGGCGGTCGTAGAAGCCGGTGTCCAGGGTGACGGGGTCGGTGAACTCCGGGTGGCGCAGGGAGCGTACGAGCAGGTCGCGGTTGGTGACGGGGCCGTGGATGCGGGCCCGTTCCAGGGCGCCCGCCAGCTTGCGTACGGCCTCGTCGCGGCTCGGCGCCCAGGCGATGACCTTGGCCAGCATCGGGTCGTAGTGGACGCCGATGGTGTCGCCGTCGGTCACGCCGGAGTCCAGCCGGACGCCGTCGGGCAGCGCCAGCCGGTGCAGGGTGCCGGTCTGCGGCTGCCAGCCGGCCGCCGGGTCCTCCGCGTAGAGCCGCGCCTCCACGGCGTGCCCGCGGGGCTGGGGCGGGACGGCGTCCAGGGGGCGGCCCTCGGCGATGCTCAGCTGGAGGGCGACCAGATCGAGGCGGTAGACGGCCTCGGTGACCGGGTGTTCGACCTGGAGGCGGGTGTTCATCTCCAGGAAGTACGCCCGTCCTGTGCGGTCCACCAGGAACTCCACGGTGCCCGCGCCCCGGTAGCCGATGGCGCGGGCGGCCCGCTCGGCGGCCTGGTGGAGGGTGGAGCGCAGTTCCACGGACAGGCCGGGGGCCGGGGCCTCCTCGATGACCTTCTGGTGGCGGCGCTGGAGGGAGCAGTCGCGGGTGCCGAGGGTCCAGACCGTGCCGTGGCCGTCGGCGAGGATCTGCACCTCGACATGGCGTCCGCCGACGACATAGGGCTCGACGAAGACCTCGCCGTCCCCGAAGGCGGCTGCCGCCTCGGCCGCGGCCGCCTTCAACTCGCCTTCCAGCGAGTCCAGTTCGGTGACGACGCGCATGCCGCGGCCGCCGCCGCCCGCCGCCGCCTTCACCAGCAGCGGCAGCTCGGCCGCCGTGACCTGGCCGGGGTCGACGGGGGCCAGCAGCGGCACCCCGGCATCGGCCATCAGTTCCTTGGCCCGGGTCTTGGAGGCCATGGCCTCGATGGCGGCGGGGGCCGGCCCGATCCAGGCCAGGCCCGCATCGGTCACCGCGGTGGCGAAGCCGGGGTTCTCGGAGAGGAAGCCGTAGCCGGGGTGGATGGCGTCGGCGCCCGCGGCCCGTGCGGCCCGTACCAGCAGGTCGGCGCGCAGGTAGGTGTCGGCCGGGGTGTCGCCGGGGAGTCGTACGGCGGTGTCCGCCTCCCGGACGTGCGGGGCGCCGGCGTCCGCGTCGGAGTGCACGGCGATGGTGGAGATGCCCAGCTCGCGGCAGGTGCGGAAGACCCGCCGGGCTATTTCGCCGCGGTTGGCGACGAGTACGGAACGGATCACTTCTGCCTCACATCCGGAAGACGCCGAAGCCGCCCCGCGCGCCCTCGACCGGGGCGGTGTGGAGGGCGGACAGGCACAGGCCGAGGACGGTTCGGGTGTCGCGCGGGTCGATGACGCCGTCGTCGTAGAGCCGCCCGGACAAGAACATCGGCAGCGACTCCGACTCGATCTGCTGCTCGACCATCGCGCGCAGCCCGGCGTCCGCCTCGTCGTCGTACGGCTGCCCCTTGGCCGCGGCCGACGCGCGGGCGACGATCGAGAGCACCCCGGCAAGCTGCTGCGGTCCCATGACGGCGGACTTGGCACTCGGCCAGGCGAACAGGAAGCGGGGGTCGTAGGCGCGGCCGCACATGCCGTAGTGGCCGGCGCCGTAGGAGGCGCCCATCAGGACGGAGAGATGTGGGACCTTCGAGTTCGATACCGCGTTGATCATCATCGCGCCGTGTTTGATGATGCCGCCCTGCTCGTACTCCTTGCCGACCATGTAGCCGGTGGTGTTGTGGAGGAAGAGGAGGGGGATGTCGCGCTGGTTGGCGAGCTGGATGAACTGGGCGGCCTTCTGGGACTCCTCGCTGAAGAGCACGCCCTGGGCGTTGGCGAGGATGCCGACGGGGTAGCCGTGCAGCGCGGCCCAGCCGGTGGTCAGGCTCGGCCCGTAGAGCGGTTTGAACTCGTCGAAGTCCGAGCCGTCCACGATCCGCGCGATGACCTCGCGGGGGTCGAACGGGGCCTTGAGGTCGCCGGGGACGATGCCGAGCAGCTCGTCCTCGTCGTACTTGGGCGGGGCGGCCGGGCCCGGATCGGGGTGCGCCTTGCGGTGGTTGAGGCGGGCGACCACCCGCCGGGCCTGGCGCAGCGCGTCCGGCTCGTCGACCGCGAAGTGGTCCGCGAGCCCGGAGGTGCGGGCGTGCATCTCGGCGCCGCCCAGCGACTCGTCGTCGCTCTCCTCACCGGTCGCCATCTTCACCAGCGGCGGGCCGCCCAGGAACACCTTGGCGCGCTCCTTGACCATGATCACGTGGTCGGACATCCCGGGGACGTACGCACCGCCCGCGGTCGAGTTGCCGAACACCACGGCGACGGTCGGGAT
>Ga0207426_1002194_pt1 | contig 13148 bp, 7 predicted proteins | sample AraplaMF_Cvi_mMS_FD_184265 | JGI IMG/M metagenome (GOLD analysis project Ga0207426, IMG submission 184265) | Arabidopsis root microbial communities from the University of North Carolina, USA - plate scrape MF_Cvi_mMS (SPAdes) (version 2) | ecosystem: Host-associated > Plants > Roots > Endosphere ...
CCGGATCGAGCGCTTCCTCCAGCTGTGCGCGCAGAACAACATGACGGTCGCCGCGCCGACCCTGCCGTCGAACTACTTCCACCTGCTGCGCTGGCAGGTCCACAACCCGCACCACAAGCCGCTGGTCGTCTTCACCCCGAAGTCGATGCTGCGTCTGAAGGCCGCGGCGTCGAGCACGGAAGAGTTCACGACGGGCGGCTTCCGCCCCGTCATCGGCGACTCCACGGTCAAGGCCGAGGACGTCCGCAAGGTCATCTTCTGCTCCGGCAAGGTCTACTACGACCTGGAGGCCGAGCGCGAGAAGCGCGGCGCGAACGACACCGCGATCGTCCGCATCGAGCGCCTCTACCCGCTTCCCGGCAAGGAGCTCCAGGCGGAGATCGCCAAGTTCCCGAACGCCGAGAAGTACCTGTGGACGCAGGAGGAGCCGGCGAACCAGGGTGCGTGGCCGTTCCTCGGCCTCAACCTGATCGACCACCTCGACCTGGCCGTCGGCGCCGATGTCCCGCACGGCGAGCGCCTGCGCCGCATCTCGCGGCCGCACTCCTCGTCGCCGGCCGTCGGCTCCGCCAAGCGCCACCAGGCGGAGCAGGCACAGCTGGTCGCGGAGGCCTTCGACGCCTGAGGCGCCGAGGTGCCGGGGTGACCGGTGGAGCACAGCGGATGGGCCCGTCCCCGGTGGGGGCGGGCCCTTCCGCATGCCGGGGGCCGGACGCCGTGGCGGCGCCCGCCGCGCGCCGTCGTCGGGCTCCGGCCCTAGACGGGCTGCGGTTCGAAGTCCCAGTACGGGCGGCGGCGGCGCCGGGCGGAGAGGGTGTGCGGGTGCTCGGGGCCCAGCGTCTCGGAGAGCTGCCCGATCGCCTCCTGCTCCAGCTTGGCGGCTTCCTGGCCGCGGCGCAGCGCCCGCAGGTCCTCGGCGAGCGCCGTCTTCGCGGAGAGGGTCAGCGGGTGGGCGTCGCCGAGCGCCGTCTTGGCGCGCGCGAGTGTGGCCCGGCCCAGCTCCACCGCCCCCTCCTCGTCGTCCACCCGGTTGCGGGCGGCACCGGCGTTCAGCGCACAGCCCAGCGTCCAGGGGTGGTCGGGGCCCATGGCCTCGGTCATCCCGCCGAGCGCCCGGTCCGCGAGGGCCAGCGCCTCGGCGGAGTCCCCGAACTCGGCGCGGACCAGCCCGACGTTGCCGAGGGTGCCGACGGTGTAGGGGTGATGTTCGCCGGCCAGGGCGCGGTAGCGCTCGGCGACCTCCTCAGCGAGGTCGCGGGCGTGCCCGAGGTCGCCGTGCTCGCGCAGGAAGGTGGCCTGGTCGGCGCGCACCATCAGCGTCTCGGGGTGGCGGGGCCCCTGCACCCGGCGGGAGCGCTCGACGAGGTCGGCGAGCAGCACGGCGGCGCGGGCGGTGTCGCCGGAGCGGCGCAGGCACAGCGCGAGGTTGTGCTCGGCGCGCAGGGTCTGCGGGGTGTGCGCGCCCATCACCTGCAGATGCAGCCGGGCGTTGAGCTCCTGGCCGGAGGTGGCGTCGCGGTAGCGGCCGAGCAGGCGCAGCGTACGGGCGTAGGCGGTGCCCGCGTTGAGGGTGAGGTGGTGGCGGGCGCGCAGTTCGCGCTCCCGGAACGCCAGCACCTCGCGGTGGGTGACCAGTGCTTCCTCGTAGCGCCCGAGCAGCGCCAGGACGGTGCCGAGGTTGTGCCGCGAGGAGAGGGTGCGGGGCGCCTCCGGGCCGAGCAGGTCGGCGTAGGCCCGCCAGACGGCGTCGAAGAGGTCGTAGGCCTGCTCGTACGCGCCCAGGGCGATCAGGGTGCCGGCCAGGCCGTCCTGGGCCCGCAGCAGGTCGGCGTCGGCCGCGTCCCGCTCGGCGGTGAGCTGGTCGACGACGGCGCTGCCGACCGCCTCGGCCTCGCGGTAGCGGCCGAGCCTGCGCAGCATGTTGGCGTGCTGGTGGGTGAGGACGAGCATGGTGCGCTGGGTGGCCGCGAGCCGGGTGCGCCAGCGCGACATGAACTGTTCGCACAGCCGCAGGCCCATGCGGTACTCGCCGCGGACCCGCAGGTACTCGACGCAGTTGAGCAGCAGCTGCTGGACCGCGGGCTCGGGGCTGTCGAGGACGCCGGCCGGCTCCAGGTGCGGGATCAGCGCGGCGTAGCGCTCCCAGTAGCGGGTGTCGGCGGGGTTCTGCGGGTCGGCGGTGACCAGCACCCGGCAGGCCGTCGCCGCCATCAGGTCGCGCTCGTCCTCGGTCATGTCGCTGCGCAGGAACCGGTGGTAGAGCCGGTGCATCAGCGCGGTCTCCACGGCCGGTTCGGCGTCCTGGGAGACCTGGTAGTCGAGGCGTACGGCGGTGGACTCGGTCAGCCGGCGCAGTGCGGTGTTCCAGCTGATCGGTTCGGCGGCCAGGTCGGCGAGGTGTTCGGGCAGGTCGCCGCGGCGGGCCTGGGCGAGCATCGGGACGGGGATGGCGTCCGGGGCGAAGAACGCGAACAGCTTGAGGAGTTCGACCGCGGCGGGGCTGCGTTCGCGCAGGGTGTTGAGGGTTATGGCCCAACTGGTCTGGAAGGCCATGGGGTAGTCGGAGGAGATGCGGATGCCGACCAGGCTGGGCTCGCCGCGGCGGATCAGCTCGATGTACTCCTTGGGCGACATCGGGTTGGCGTCCAGCCAGGCGGCGGTCTGGGCGAGCAGCAGCGGCAGGTCCTGGACGGCGTCGGAGAGCAGGTCGGCCTCCATCGGCGTCAGCCGCGGGGCCCGCCGCCGGGCGTAGGCGACGCTCTCGACGCGGTCGAAGGGCAGCACCTCGATCTCCTGGGCGCTGCCGGAGCCCGACCAGTCGCGGGTGAGGGTGGTGATCAGGACGTGGCCGCGGCCGTCCGGCACCAGGTCCTCGATCTGCTCCATGTCGTCGGCGCTGTCGAAGATCAGCAGCCAGCGGCGGTAGGGGCGGCCGACGCGGAGCGCTTCGTGGACGGCGCGGATGCGGTCGCCCAGCTCCCGGCCGACGGGCAGGCCGAGCCGGGTGGCGAGTTCGGCGAGCTGTTCGCGGGCGGCGCCGCGGTTGGTGGCGCTGATCCACCACACCACGTCGTAGTCGTTGCCGAAGCGGTGGGCGTACTCGGCGGCGATCTGGCTCTTGCCGACGCCGGAGGTGCCGTACAGCGCGATACGGGTCTCCAGCGGCGGGCCGGCGCCCGCCCCGGAGCCGGCCAGCTTGCCGTGCAGCTCTTCGAGGACGTTGTCGCGGCCGGTGAAGCGGTTGTTGCGGCGCGGGATGTTCCACACCTCGGGCGGGTTGTTCGGGAAGCGGGGCGCGCCGGGCGCCTCCTCGTCGACGGCCCGGCCCTGCCCCGCGATGCCGAGCCGTTGCAGCACCCGGCGGTTGGCCTCCTGGGCGTCCAGGTCGCGCAGGTCGGCGGGCCGCAGCAGGGAGGCCGTGGCGGGCAGGGACTGGGTGGCCACGCTCACGGCGGCGAACCGGTCGGCGTGCGGGGAGACCACCTCGCGCAGGGCGGCCGTCCACTCCTCCTGCGTCTTGGGGCCCAGCCGGAAGTACCAGTCGTCCAGCACGATCAGCAGCCGGCCCTCGGCCTCCAGCAGCCCCGAGAGCTCCTCCACCAGGGCGGTGTCCACCTGGGGGTCCCAGCGCAGCAGGGTCGTGCCGTGCCCCTGCGCTTCCAGCTGGTGGGAGATCCACGCCGCCCAGGGCCGGGTGAAGCCCGCGTAGCTGATGGTGATGTGTTCGTTGGAGCCGGTGGGACCGGAAAAGGTGGCCTGATCGACCATGCGACCGTCTCCCTGGGATGCGATGGTGCGCGCGTGCGGAGGCTGGCTCATCGGGCACGCCCTGGCTCTTCGGCACGATAGCCCAAGTGTCCCTCCATATGACGACAGTGCGTCAGGTCATGTTGGCGGCACCTCAGTTGAGCGCGACGGCGGCGTCCAGCCGGGCCGCGATGTGCCGTATCAGGCGCTCCAGGTCGGCGCAGTAGACGGACGGATTGGTGAATCCGCCGGCGTCCGCGCGGTAGCGGTGGGCATAGTTGCCGCCGCCGCACACCTCCACCAGGGGGCAGCTGCGGCACTGCGCGGCGAGGCCGTCCCGGCCGCTGCGGCGGGCGGCCATGCCGGGGTGGGCCAGGGCCTCGTCGAAGGTGTGGCGGAAGACGTCGAGGCCGGTGGCGGCGGCGCCCTCGTAGGCGGACTTGAGCGAGTCCACCTGTTCGATGGCGCCGTCGGTGTCGACGACCAGGGCGACGACGGGCGAGAGCCCGACCGCCTCGCTGGAGCTGGGGCGGCCCAGCAGGAGGCCGAGGATCTCGGTGAACACCCGCACCCGGGGTCCGGGGCCGCCGTCCCACCACAGGTCGAAGACGGTGCACAGCCAGTCGCCGTACGGGGTGCGGCCGGCCTGCCCGAGGGCGGCGGGACGGGAGCCCCCGGCGGCGGTGGCCGGCGGCGGGCTGGTCCAGTTGGCGTGCGGGAGGAGGAAGTCGACCATCGGGGGGTCCAGGGCGCGCAGCGAGTCGTGGACCTCGGCGGGGTCGGCGGTGATGTCGACGGTGCACAGGATGCCGGCGAACACGTCGGGCCGGTCGCGGAGCAGGCGTACGGCGCGGGAGACCGCGGGCCAGGAGGACCGCCCCGCGTGGTCGACGCGGCGGCGGTTGAGGCCGGGGGTGCCGCCGTCCAGGCTGAGGCCGAGCCGGAACCCCGCGGCGGCGAGGGTGTCGATCGTCTCCCGGGTGAGGAGCGTCCCGTTGGTCTGGACGCCGAACTCGGCGGTGCAGCCGGCGGGCAGCACGGCGCGGATCGCGGCGGCCTGCTCCAGGAGCGGTCCGGGGCCGGTGAGCAGCGGCTCGCCGCCGTGCAGGTCGATCCGGACCTCGCGCAGCCCGTGGGTGCGGGCGTGTTCGGCGATGCGCAGCGCGGTCTGCCGGACGGTGGCGGCCGGGACAGCCGGCGGGCGGGCGCGCCAGCTGCGGTCGGGGCCGGTGTAGATGTAGCAGTAGGTGCAGGCGAGGTTGCAGCGGCTGTGGACCTTCAGGACGAACTGCCGGAAGGGCACCACCGGGGTCCGGCCGGTCTTCTCCCCCGCCACGGCGTCGCCCCCTGCACTCGTCTGCCTGCGTCGAGGTGCGGGATCGACAGCTCCCGCCCGCTGACTGGTACATGGCTCGGCCCTCGATCGAGGAACCAGATCCCTCCGGCAACTGGCCGGTTCCCTTGCACGTTTGCCCAAAAACCGTCGTTCTTGCCTGTCAATGCAAGGCTTTTTCCGGGCCGTCCTCGTAATACGCCACGGCGTCGTCCGCCGACGGCCAGTTGCGCAGCAGCAGCGCCGCCACCTCTCCCAGCACCGCATGGTCCGTCCGCGCCGCGAGAACGCCCACGTCGACCCCGGCGAAGTCCGGCAGCCGCTCGGCCGACGGTCCCGGCGGGGCGGCCACCGCCGGTTCGGTGCGGGGGGTAGTCGCCACGCTGCTCTCCTCAGGCCGGCTGGACGGGTGTGTTCCCGAACTCCCGTCCACAGAAACACGATCCGGGGCGGACGGCCAGGCAGCCGGCCGGGCGCGCGGGGCGGTCAGGCGGTGGCGTCGAGGGCGCGCATACGGGCGCGGGTGCGCTGGGCCTCGGTGCCGGTCTCCTCGGCCGCGCGCTGCCACTGTTCCCAGCTCTCGCGGTAGGCGTGCAGCGCCGAACGGGGACCGGCGGTGACCTCCAGGACCTCGCCGCGGCGGTGGTGGGCCCGGGCGGCCAGCACGGGGCTGTCGGCCCGCCGGGCGGCCGCGGCGGCGCGGCGGAAGCAGGCGGCGGCCCGGTCGTGGCGCTCGCGGGAGTCGAAGCGGCGGTCCAGCAGCAGCTGGACGTCGCCCACTTCGAGCCAGGCCTCGGCCGCCACCGCGTCCGGTACGTCCACCCCGCGGGCGGCCAGCTCCAGGATCCAGTCGGCCTCGTGCAGGTCGGCGAGGGAGGGCTGGCGTTCGTAGCGCAGCCGCAGGGCGCGGCCGAACAGCAGGCGGTGCCGGCCGAGGTCGGGGTCCTGCGGCCCGGCCCGGCCCAGCGCCTCGCGCAGGACGTGCACCGCCTCGTTGGCCAGCCGTCTGCCCGGCCCGTCGGCCGGTTCCAACCGGGCGCGCAGCAGCAGCGCGGCGCCGCGCTCGGCGAGCAGCGCGCTGTGCTCGGGCGAATCGGGGGCGGCCAGGCGGAGCGCGGCGGCCAGCGCGGCGATGGCGGCGTCGAGCGCGGCCAGGTCGCCGGTGCGGGTGTGCAGGGCCCGCTGCACGGCGGCCGTACGGCGCAGACCGGCCACTTCCAGGGCCGGGTCGCCGAGGGCGCGGGCCATCGCCCGGGCGCGTTCGAGGGTGGGCAGCACGGACGTCAGCCCGGGGTCGTCGTGGAGCTGGCGGGCGGCCGCCAGGTCGAGCAGCGCACGGCAGACCAGCCGGTCGGCGGCGCTGCCGCGGCGGCGCAGCAGGACGACGGCGGTGTCGAGGTCGTCGGCGGCGCGCAGCGCGAGCGCCGCGGCGGGGCGGCCTTCCGCGGGGTGGCGGGCGGCCCGGCGGGCCCGGTCGAGCAGGACGCCGCCCCGGGCGGCGTAGACCTCGCCGGGCACCTGCTCGCCGCTGGGCCACTGGTCGAGGAGGGTGGTCAGGGAGCGTTCCGCCTCGTCGAGGGGGTCGTCGGCGGCCGTGTCGTCCCGCTCCTGCCCGTCGCCGGTGCCGGGCGGGCCGGCGGCGGGCAGGGCGGCGAGGCGGCGCAGGACCTCGGTGCGGAGCACCATGCTCTCCAGGACGCGCGGGTCGAGCAGGCTCATCAGCCCGCAGGCGGCGTGCAGCCGTCGGGCGGCGTCGGCGAGCGCGGCGCGCTCCTCGGCCGGTGTCCCGGCGCTCCGCCGTTCCTGTGCCCGGGCGTGGGCGACCCGGCCGAGCACGATCAGCGCCCGGGTGCGCTCGGCCTCCCGGCCCGCGGCGGCCGCCTCCTGGTCGTCGGGCGCGCCCTGCGCGGTGGCCCGTTCCGCGGCGCGGGCGGCGCGCTCCGCCTCCTCCAGGGCGTCGGGCTGGCGCCAGGTCGCCCAGGCGTGCAGCAGGGCGCGCGCGAGGTCGGTGCCGGCGACGGGCAGGCGGGCGGTGGCGGCGCGCAGCAGCCGGACGGCCTCGATCAGGTCCCTTACGGCCCGGCCCTGTTCGTAGCGCTCCAGGAGGGCCGCGCCCTCGGCCGCCGGACCGTCGGAGGCGTACGGCCGCCGGTCGGGCGGGCGCAGGGCCGGTTCGAAGCGGCGCAGCACCCGCTCCGAGACCCGGGCGAAGGGTTCGGGGACGGCGCGCTGGCCGGTCTCGGGCTCCCGGCCGCTGCCGGAGAGCATGGCGACCGCGACGGCCGGGAAGTTGCGGGCGCTGCGGCCGAAGGTGCGCTCGATGTAGAGCGAGCAGTGCTTGAGGACCAGGGCGGCCTCGCCGGCGCTGAGCCGGCCGAGGAGTTCGTCGCGCACGCCCGGCACGAACTCGTACCACGGGCCGCCGCCGGCCTGTTCCGCCGGCGGCCGCTCGTCCGCGGGAAGCTGGGTGACCAGGCCGCTGAGCAGCACCTCCGCCAGCTCGGCCGGGCCGGTCTGCGGCAGCATCGCGCGCTGGACCAGCTGGATGACGGGCAGGGCGAGCGGGACGGCCGAGAGGTGGACGGCGAGCAGCCGGGCGGCGGGCGAGGCCTGCTGGTCGAATCCGCGGACCATCTGGGCGGGGGTGGCGCGCTCGGTCACCGGCGGCGGCCCGGCCGGCGGCCCGGCGCCGTGGTCGGCCCGGACCACGCAGGCCGCGCCGCGCAGCGAGAGACCGGCGTCGGCGGCGGCCAGCCGGGCCCAGGAGCCGAGGGCGGAGGGGGTGGCGGACAGGACCGGGACGGCGCGTTCGCGGGGCGCTTCGGGCGGGCCGCCCGGTGCCCCGGCGGGCCGGCGCCGGCGGCGGGCGGGCCGGAAGCCGAGGGCTTGGTAGGGGCCCTGGCGGCGCACGAGGGTGCCGGCGACGGCGGGCAGGAGGGTGCGCGCCCACATCCGCTGCGGCAGCGGCTGGACCACGGCGAGCGGGGCGTCGGCCGACCAGCGGTAGAGCAGCCGCTGCATCCGGCCGTCGCGCCACAGCGGGCCCGCGCAGTCGCTGACGACGAGGGTGAGGTGGTGGCCCGTCGGGTCGTGCAGCTGGTCGGCGGGGCGCAGCGGGCGGCCGGGGCCCGGGGCCGCCGCGACGCCGATGTCCGGGCCGTGCGGGTGGAGGTAGTGCACCGTCACATCGCGGAAGGCGCCGACCCGTTCGCAGACCTGGCGCAGGTCGTGCAGCATCTGCTCCCAGACGGCCATCGACGACGAGCCGTCCATCAGCAGCCGCAGCGCGGCCGCCCTGCGGTGCACCCCGCGCAGCACCGGGATGATCATTTCGGCGTGGGCGGAGAGTTCGGCGGTGGCGGGCTCGTCCAGCTTCCGGCGGGCCGGGGCGACCGGCGGGCGGTAGCGCTGGATGGGCCGCAGCGCGCGCTGCAGGGGCAGCAGCCCGGGGAACGCGGAGGCGATCGGGACCGCGACCTCGCCCAGGCGCTGCCGGTCGGGGTCGGGGAGCCGCTCGTCCCCGGTGGGCAGCAGCTCCGCGACCCGGCGCCGGGCGCCGTCGCGGAGCGCGGACGAGGAGGGGTCCGTGTCCGGGGAGCCGGGGCCGCGGGCGTCGTCCGGTGAGGTCCCGCGGGCGCCCGGGGGATGGGCGGACACGGCAGGTCCCACCCGGAATGTGGCCGGATCTGGACCGTGGGGTTCCTGCCCGCGGGCGGACCCGTCGTCCGCCGGCTCACCGGCCCGGGACGCGTCCGGGGTGATCCACTGGGCGAGCCAGAGGGCGTCGGCCATCCCGCGGGCGTCGGCCGGCACCCCCGCCGCGGTCAGCCGGGCGACGAGTTCGTCGAGGGGGCCTGGGCCGGGCTCCCCGAGGGGCACCGCACTCACCTCGTCCGATCAAGAGGCCGCATCAGCTCCGCCGTCAGACGCCGTCGGGTCTCCTCCTCGTCCTCGTCCGTCCAGCCGGCCTTCTGCGTCAGGTGGATGGCGTTGAAGAGCTGGTCGACGGCGCGGACATCGCCGGGCTCGCGGTCCAGGAAGCGGTCGATCACCGCTTCGTAGCGCTCGGCCGCGCCCTCGCCGAAGTGCGCCCGCACCATGGCGGCGAGCCGCTCCTTGTCGGGCGCCGGGATGTGGAGGTGGATGCAGCGGCGCAGCAGGGGCGCGGGGAAGTCGCGTTCGCCGTTGCTGGTGAGGACGATGAAGGGGAAGGCATGGCAGCGGACCCGGCCGTCGCGCACCGTCACCTGGGCGCCGTCGTCGCTGAGCACCTCCACCTCGGGGGCGGATCCGGCCAGCCGCTCCAGCTCCGGAATCCGGAACTCCCCCTCCTCCAGCACATTGAGGAGGTCGTTGGGCAGGTCGATGTCGCTCTTGTCGAGCTCGTCGACGAGCAGGACGCGGGGCCGGGCGGCGGGCAGCAGGGCCGTGCCCAGCGGGCCGAGGCGGATGTAGCGGCCGATGCCGCCGCCGGGTTCGTCGGTGGGGTCCGCGCCGGCCGCGGCCTCCCCGCTGTCCGCGGCGCCCGGTGCGGCGCGGGCGATCTGGAGGTCCTGGAGGCGGCCGATGGCGTCGTAGTCGTACAGGCCGTCGCGGAGCGTGCTGCGGCTGACGACCGGCCAGCCGAGGACCCGGCCGAGGCCGAGTTCGTAGGCGACGGAGTGCGCCAGGGTGCTCTTGCCGCTGCCCGGGGCGCCGGTGACCAGCAGCGGGCGGCGCAGGTAGAGGGCGGCGTTGACCAGCTCGCGCTCGGTCTCGCCGGGGCGGTGGTGGCTGGCCTCCCGGTGCTGCACGCCGAGCCTGCGCTCGGAGGAGGGGTCGAGGGCGGCCGGCGGCGCCACGAGGGGGCCGCCGTCGAAATCACGCCACGGGGGAGGCGGCGGAAGGTGCTCGATTCCGTCGTGCGGTGCCCCCGCGCCGCGGTAGATGAGCCAGTCGCTCACGTCGGAACTCCTCGTCGCCGGCCAGGCCTCGGTCAGGAGCGATGATCATGGCGGGCCGCCGGAGACGTCGGCACCGTCCACCCCGGCCTCCCCCGCGTCCGCCCCCCGTAATCACGCTGTACGCCATCACGGGCTCGTCTTCCACGACGCTATGCCAGTACCCAGCCGGACGGAAGCGCACGGGGCGGTTTCCGGTCTCCCGCAGGGGCATCGCGGGCGGCCAAGTGCCATGTGCAGGGCGCCACTTGCGGCACGAGGGGCGGAGGCGGCCGGAGCGGGCACCGGGCGCGTGCGAGGCGCTGAGGGGCGTGCGCGGCGCCCGGATCGCCGAGGGGCGGCTCCGGGCTCCGCTCAGCGCGGGGACAGCTGGGGACGGTCGGTGAACAGGGGCGGAATCGGGTCCTCCGGGTCGTCGTAGAGGAGCACCAGATCGCGGGCCCAGTGCGTGCCCTCCCCGGCGGCCTCGGCGGCCTTGGCACGCAACTGCCGGACCAGCTCGGGGAGCCGGACCAGCCCGCCCGAGCCCTGGAGCAGCTCCCGCACCCCGCGGTGGAACTCCTCGCACCGGGCGTCGCAGTCCCGCTCCTCGCCGTGGCCGCCGGCCGGCCACAGCCCGGCGGGGAAGCCGGTGTCCAAAACGGCGCCGACCGCGTCCCGCCCGAACCCGTCGGCGACGGTGTGGCACAGCGCGGGCAGCACGCCCTCGCCGGCCGTCTCCAGCAGCCGCCAGACCGCCTCCGCCGAGCCGGGCCCGGCGCCGTCGCCCGCCTGCGGCGCGATGCGCAGCGCCTGCAGTTCCCGGGCGGCGGCCAGGCCCTGCCAGCGGCGCAGCCAGGCCGGGTCGACCTGCTCGCGCCGCCCCTGGTCGCGCAGGATCACCGCGCGCCCGGAGCCCACCGGCCGCAGCCGGGCGGTGCGCCGGGTGGAGGCCGCCACCTCCCACCGGCCGGCGGCGGTGTGCCAGTGCCCTTCGGGGACGGCGACCTCCAGGCGCACCCGGGCGCCCGGCCCGGCGTCGCCGTCGGCCCGCAGCAACCGCCCGCCGAGCCGGCGCAGCACCTGCTCGCGCGCCTGCTCGAACGGCACCCCGCCGGCCGACTCCTGGACGTCCACCCGCAGCCACTGCCCGCGGCCGTAGCCCTCGCTGACCGACCAGTTGAAGAGCTCCGGTCCGCCCTCGTCGTAGAACAGCGGCTCGAACTCGACGAGCACCGAGCGCGGGCGGCGGCGCACCGGTCCTATCCTGCGGCGGTCCTGCGGTTGCAGCACCACCGCCTTGGCCTGCACGAACTCCGCGAGGCGGGCGGCCTGTCCGCGGACCGCGGCGGCCTGTTCGCCCGGTACGTCGCGCGCCTCGTCGGCAGTCAGCTGCGCCACGATCCGCAGGTAGTGCACGAAGGCGCGCAGCTCCGTGTACGGGTCGCTGCCCTGGTAGAGCGCGCCGTGGCCGTCCCGCCAGGTACGCAGCGACCAGGCCCCGGGCCGGTCCCCGCGCTCCAGCACCTCGCCGACCGCGGCCTCCACGACCAGCGGGTCGCGGGGTGCGGGCAGGCGGGCGAGCAGGTCCAGCGCCTGGAGCCGCTCCTGTACGCCCCACAGGCGGCCCCGGCCCGACATGATCGCGTGCTGGGCGTCGAACCAGGTCGGCCCCGCGGCCCGGCCGAGCTCCTGGCCGGCCCAGTGCCAGCGGTCGTGCAGGCTCATCAGCGCGTGGTACGGGTCGGGCCCCAGGCCCTCGGCGCCCGGCACCAGGTGTTCGGGGCCCAGCCCGCGCAGCGCGGTCACCGGCACCGCGAGCCCGACGTGGTCCTGTTGGTGGCGGCCCTTGACGATGCCGACCACCTCGCCGCGGTCGCAGTCGATCAGCGGTCCGCCGGAGGCGCCGGGGGTGACCCGCACATCGCTGCCGAACTGCAGCCCCCGGGCGTCGCGGGCGCCGAAGCGGACCGCGATGAAGGGGTCGACGGGGGCCCGCGGGGCGGCGGGCGTCTCCCGTGCCGCGCGCCCGGCGCGTCCCCCCGGCCGGCCCGCGGCCGCACCCCCGCGCGGCCCGCCGTGCCCGTGGGCCTCCCCGTCCGCCGGCGGGCCCGGCTGGTCGTGCCCGCGGAAGATGTAGGCGTCCTCCAGGAGCGTCGCCGGCTGGTCGCTGAGCCAGGCGCAGGGATGCTCGGTCTCCGGGTCGAGCAGCCGGACCAGCGCGAGATCGGCGCGGGCGGCGGGGCCGGCGTCCGGGTCGGGCCGGCTGAGGTCGTACGCCAGTCGCGCGGGCACCACCCGGCCGCCGAACGCGACCCCGAAGACGCCGTCCGGCCCGGTGTCGCGGCGTCGCCCGTCGCTCGCCGCCAGCACATGTGCGCAGGTCAGCACCCATCCCGGGGCGATCAGAACGCCGCTGCCCCACGGGCGGCCCGCGGTGGTGCCCGGCCGGGCACGCAGTCCGACGGTGGTGCGTCCGGCGTGGTCGAGGAGCTGTGCGTAGTGGGTGCGGTCAGCGCGGCCGGCGGGCTGGGAGGTCGTCATCAGCGGCTCGCGTCGTCCGGCTCCCGGCGGCCGGCCGCAGCCCGCCGGTGCGGTGCCGCCGGCGGCACCGCGTCCTCGCGCCGCCAGGTGAGCGTGACCGAGAGGTTGGCCTTCGCCTCGCCGTCCGCGAGCAGGGCGACGGCCTTGCCGGGCTTGGCCGAGAGCTCCACGCCGAAGGTCACGCTGGTCTCGTGCGGCGCGACCCGCTCGGTGGCCTGGCGGACGCTGGCGGCGACCCCGCCGATCACCTCGCGGAGCCCCTCGACCCGGGCGCCGAGCGCGTCCCAGGCACCGACGTCCTCGAATTCGCCGTCGGCCTCGTCCGCGTCGTCGGGCCCGGCGAGCCCGGGGGCGTCGAGCCGGGAGACCCGGGCCCAGACCTCCGTGCCGTCGGGCAGCTCGATCCGCTGCGGGCGCTCGTGCATCACGGCCTCCTGCTCCCCGTGGGCCGCAATTCCCCCCTTGCCGCCCGACCGTTGACAGGTGATCAGGCTAGCCCCCGGCCGCCTGTGGCGCGAGAGGTCCGTGAGCCTGCCTATCCTGGCCGGGAATGACCCATGACCCCTGGTGGAGAGCGCGTGTATTTCACTGACCGTGGCATCGAG
>Ga0207426_1002196_pt1 | contig 13130 bp, 13 predicted proteins | sample AraplaMF_Cvi_mMS_FD_184265 | JGI IMG/M metagenome (GOLD analysis project Ga0207426, IMG submission 184265) | Arabidopsis root microbial communities from the University of North Carolina, USA - plate scrape MF_Cvi_mMS (SPAdes) (version 2) | ecosystem: Host-associated > Plants > Roots > Endosphere...
ATAGGCCGCCTGACGTGTCCTCAGAGCCGATTGTCCCGGCCGGTTGGTGGGACGACAGTGAGGCGACAGCGACCTGACCTTCGTGCTGCGCGGTGTCGGCCGCCCGGCCCACCCGCATCCGGCCGTCACCTCCGACAACAGCCCTGTGAGGAAGAGCCCTTCATGAACGCAACGCGACGACTCCGCCGCTGGGGCGCCGCCGCCGGTGTGGGGGTGGCCGTGCTCGCCCTGTCCGCCCCGCCGGTGGAAGCAGCCCGGGCGAGCACGGCACACCCCGCGCCCGCCGCCACCACCGCCGACGCGGTCAAGGCCTACGTCTACGGCTATCCGCTGGTCCTGGCGCGCGCCACCGAGCAGGCGTCCACCAACGTCCGCAAGCCCGATCCGGCGACCCTGCGGGCACCGGTGAACCAGTTCGCCAAGGCGGACAGAGCTCCCGGCCCGGAGTTCCACACGGTGGTGGCCCCGAACGTCGACACCCTGTACACCTCGGCGTGGCTGGACCTGAAGAAGGGGCCGATCGTGCTCCATGTACCGGACACCAAGGGCCGGTACTTCATGATGCCCATGCTCAGCGCCTGGACCGACGTCTTCGCCTCCCCGGGAACCCGCACCACCGGCAGCTCGGCGGGCGACTTCGCCCTCACCGGCCCCGGCTGGCACGGCCGACTGCCCGCCGGAGTCAAGCGGATCAAGTCCCCCACCCAGACCGCGTGGATCATCGGCCGGACGCAGTTCAACGGCCCCTGCGACCTGCCCGCGGTGAAGGCGCTGGTCCGCCACTACACCCTCGAACCGCTCCGCGACTACGGTCACCACCACTCCCCGCCCCCGGGCCGCGTCGATCCGAACGTCCCCGCTGCATCGCCGGCCGCCCGCGTCGCCGGCATGGACGCGCAGACCTTCTTCTCCCGGCTCGCCTCGTCCATGGCCACCAACCCGCCCGCGAAGAAGGACGCCCGCATGGTGGCCACCCTGGCCCGCCTGGGCATCGTCCCCGGCCGGCCGTTCGACATCGACGCCAAGGGTCCTGCCACGGCAGAGGCCCTGCGCCAGGCCGTCCCCGCGGCCCAGAAGCGGATCCGGGGCGCGCTCGCCACGTCCGGGAACGACGTGAACGGCTGGCGCGTCTCGCTCGACCTGGGCGACTACGGCACCGACTACCTGCTGCGCGCGACCACCGCCTGGCAAGGGCTCGGCGCCAACCTCCCCCAGGACGCCGTCTACCCGATCGTCCGCACCGACAGCCGGGGCAAGCCGCTGACCGGAGCCAAGCGGTACGTCCTCCACTTCGCCCCAGGGCAAACCCCGCCGGTGAAGGCCTTCTGGTCCCTCACGATGTACGACCCGGACGGCTTCCTGGTGCGCAACCCGATCCACCGCTACGAGGTCGGCCACGCCGTCGAGCCGACCCGCAACCCCGACGGTTCCACGGACATCTACCTCCAGCACGACGCCCCGGCAGGCAAGAAGTCCAACTGGCTGCCCGCACCGAGCGGCCGGTTCTCCATGATCCTGCGCATGTACCGGCCCAAGTCCACTGTCCTCGACGGCACCTGGTCCCCGCCCGCGGTCACCATGACCCACTGACGCGCGCCCCGTCAGCCGGCTTCGGCGCTCTCCGCGGCGGTGTCCCGGAGACCGTGCAGGACTTGGTTCGAGTGCCCGGGCTGTGGTCGCATGGTGGCGATGCTCTCCAACGAACCTTCCGCAGACTCCACGGCGCGGATACCGGCGAGCCGTGCTCCCCAGGACGGCCCGGCCTCGGACACCCCGGCCTCGGACACCCCGGGCCCGGACGAGCCGTCGGCCCGGGGCGGCGCAGCCGGAGCCGGAACCGCAACCGCAGCCGACACAGGCACTGGCAACACGAGCACCGGCGACGCGAAGGCGCCCCCGCGGACCGGGCGCAGGTCGCGGCGGTTCGTGCGGAGGACCGCGAAGGCGGTCGTCGCGCTGGCCGTCGTTCTTGCGTTTCTTGCGCTGGGGGACCGGTGGGCCGTGCTCTACGCCGAGAACCTGGCGGCGCAGCAGGTGCAGAAGGCGCTGAAGCTGCGTGCCGAGCCCGAAGTGCACATCGACAGCGTCCCGTTCGTCGGGCAGGTGCTCGCGGGCGACATCGACCACGTCGAGGTCGACGTTCCCGATGTCGACGCCGGGCCGGTCTCCGTCGCTCAGGTGAAGGGGACGGCGGACGACATCCGGATCGTCGGCAGCCTGCCGTCCTCGGTCAAGGGCGCGGTGCTGAGCCGGGTGCGCGGTGACATCCTGCTGGACTTCAAGGACCTGAACCGTGAAGTCGGCGCCTCACAGATCCGCTTGAGGCCCGGCCCCGGGAAGAACACGGTGCTGGCCGGCGGCGACCTGCCGGTGGGCGACAAGCACGCCCAGGTCCGGGGGCGTGCGCAGTTGCAGCGCACCGGGGACCGCGGCCTGCGCATGACCGTGCAGGACACGCGCGTGGTGGTGCCCGGTCTGCTCACGTACGTACCGGGCAAGGGAGGTGGCGTGCAGCTGACGGCACCCGTCGCCGGCAAAATGGACGAGGGGGCGCTGCAACAGGCGGCCGGGAAGCACGTCCGTCCGGAGCAGATGATGAAGGGCCGCGTGCTGGACACGCTCGTGGATCACCCCTCGCTGCTCGGGCCCACCGGTATCGATCCCTCGCTCATCCAGGACCTGCAGAAGCTCCGGGAGCCGAAGGTCGCGCAGCAGATGGAGTTCTCCGGGCGGCTGCCGGACAACCTGCCGGGCGACATTCGGCTGCGCGGCATCTCCGTGACGAAGAACGGCATCCGTGCGGAGCTGACCGGCAAGGACGTACGGGTGGGCTGAGACCACCGCACGGAGCCGGCGACGTCACGCGGGCGCGACGGATCCGCCTTCGGGCACGCGATACCGGCCCGTCCCCGCGTGGCCCGGCGCTGTCATGGCCCCCGCCCACACGGCGGGGGTCCGCTGCGCCCAGGGAGCGGCCTGTTCCAGCTGGCCGGCGAGGCGGAAGAGGACGTCCTCGCGTCCGTATCCCGCGGCGAACTGGATGCCGATGGGGAGTCCGGTGACCGGGTCGGTCTCCAGGGGCACGGACATGGCCGGGGTGCCCGCGACATTGAACGCGGCGGTGAACGGCGAGCGGTGGAAGAGCTGTTTGAGCCAGCCGAGACCGTCGGCGCCCTCGGCTCCCTCGGCGTACGTGCCCAAGGGGACGGGCAGTTCGGGCAGGGTCGGGGTGAGCAGCAGGTCGTATTCGGTGAAGTACTGGCCGATCGCGCGCGCGACGCCGTTGCGCATGGCGAGCGCGTGGACGAACTCGGCCCCGGTGACCTGCTGTCCGTAGGCGTAACCGGCCAGCATCTCGGGTTCGACGGTGGTGGCGTCGACGGGGCGGGCGAAGGCCGCGGCGAAGCCGTCGATCCACGTCACCAGATTGGTGCTCCAGAGGCGGGCGTTGGCCAGGACGAATTCCTCCCAGCCGACGCCGAGGCCGACCCGGACCCCTTCCACCCGGTGTCCCAGGGACTCGGCGAGTCGTGCGGAGCGGAGTGTGGCGTCGACGACGGTGGCGTCGACGGTCCGACCGCCCCAGGGCCGCGTCAGGAGGCCGATCCTCAAGCTGCCCGGGGAGCGGGTGACCTCCTGCGCATAGGGCCGCTCCGGCCGCTGGGCGGCATAGGGATCACCGGCCTCGGGGCCATGGACGAGGTCCAGCAGCGCGGCGCTGTCGCGGACCGAGCGGCTGAGGGCGCCGTGGACGGCGAGCCCGTTGAAGACCTCGTCCGCGTCGGGGCCCATGGAGATCCGACCGCGGGTCGGCTTCAGCCCGAACAGACCGTTGCCGGCGGCGGGGACGCGGAGGGAGCCCGCCGCGTCGGTGGCATGCGCGATCGGGACGATGCCCGCGGCGACGGCGGCTCCCGAGCCGCCGCTGGAGCCGCCAGGGCTACGGGCCGGGTCCCAGGGGTTACGGGTGGCGCCGTACAGGACGCCTTCCGTAGTGGTGCTGTAGGCGAACTCCGGAGTCGCCGTGCGTCCGAGCGTCACCAGCCCGGCGCGACGGAAGCGCGCCATGAGCGAGGAGTCGGCCCGGGCGACGTTCCCCGCGGCGAGGCGGCTGCCCAGTTCCACCCGCTTGCCGGCCATCGCGACGGCGAGGTCTTTGATCAGGAAGGGCACCCCCGCCAGTGGCGTACTGCCCGGAGTCGGCGTGTCCTGTGCGGGCCAGGTCTCGACGACGGCGTTGATCTGCGGATTCACCGCGTCGGACGCCAGCTGGGCGGTCGAGGCGAGTTCCGCGGCAGTCACGTGGCCGCGAGCCACCAGCTCGGCCAGGGCGACGCCGTCGTAGGTCACGTACTCGGAGAGCTTCATGTCGTCCGTTCAGGAGAAGTGATACCGGCCCGCGCTACCGATCGGTATCTCATGAGACCGATCGGTATCGTGCGGGACTGGTGGGTACCGTAACATTGCCGCCAGGCGGGGCAACGCCCCGCCGGACCGACGAGGGGCCGTAGGGCGAGCATGGACAGGGTCAGCAGGCAGAGCAGGGTGGCCAAGTTGCCGCCCCGGGAGCGGATCCTTGACGCGGCGGAGGAGCTCTTCTCGCGTGAGGGGATCAAGGCGGTGGGCGTCCAGGCGATCGCCAACCGGGCCGAGACCACCAAGATGGCGCTGTACCGCCACTTCGCGACCAAGGACGCACTGGTCGAGGAATGGCTCCGCATCGTCGCGGCCGACTACACCGCTGCGTTCGACCAGGTGGAGGACGCACACCCCGACGAGCCCCGGGCGCAGATCCTGGGGATCGCCCGGTTCATCGCCGACGGACTGCCCGAGATCTCCCACCGGGGGTGTCCGTTCATCAACTCCGTGGCGGAACTGCCCGACCGCACCCACCCGGCGCGCCGGCTGATCGAGGCCCACAAGGCCGGCCAGGTGCGCCGGCTCGCCGACCTGTGTGCCCGGGCCGGTCTGCCCGATCCGGACGAGGCGGCCGCGGAGATCACCTTCGCCCTTGAAGGAGCCCAGGTGAGCACCCAGAACGGAAGCGTCGAGCGCGCGGGTGAGCGGCTCATGAGGATCGTCGAGGCCGTCCTCGACCGCCACTCGGCCCCCGGGGCCGCCCGGTGAAGGGGCGCGCCACGGAGTGATCACACGCGGGCGGCGCTCGGCCGGCCAGGGGTCGGGCCTTCACGGATGTGCCGTCGGCAAGGCGGACGTCCACGCGGCGGTACATGTTCGAGCCGCCGAGCCTCCCCCGGGCCCTGGAGCCCGCGCGGACGGGCGGCGGGCGGGGCCCGGCTGAATGACGGGGCAGGATGGCCCTGTTCGGGGCCGGGAACGGGTTCGGGCAGCACCGGCCGGTCCCCGGATCGCACCACGTTGGAGTTGACCATGAAGTGTAAGACGAACGGGCGACGGAGCCTTGGATCATGCTGAATGAAGTCATGGCGACCCGCTATGTCACGCCCCTGCGTGAGGGCGGGTCGCTGCCGGGGATCGTCGAGGGCGACGATCTCGGTACCTACATCATCAAGTTCACCGGTGCCGGGCAGGGGCGGAAGACGCTCGTTGCCGAGGTCATCTGCGGGGAGCTGGGGCGGCGGCTCGGGCTTCGGGTGCCGGAGCTGGTGCGGATGCAGCTCGATCCCGTCATCGGGCTGGGCGAGCCGGACCAGGAGGTCCAGGAGCTGCTGAAGGCCAGCGGGGGGCTCAACCTGGGGATGGACTACCTCCCCGGGTCGCTGGGCTTCGATCCGCTCGCCTTCGAGGTGAGTGCCCGCGAGGCGGGCCGGGTGGTGTGGTTCGACGCGCTGATCAACAACGTCGACCGGTCCTGGCGCAATCCCAACCTGCTGGTCTGGCACGGCGAACTGTGGCTGATCGACCATGGCGCGGCGATGATCTGGCACCACAACTGGCCGAGTGCGCCGCAGGCTTCGGCCCGGCCGTACAACGCCTCCGACCATGTGCTGGCCACCTTCGGGCCGGATGTCGCGGCGGCGGCCGAGGAGTTCGCGCCGTTGGTCACCGAGGAGCTGCTGACCGCGGTCGCGGCCGAGGTGCCGGACGAGTGGCTGGCCGACGAGCCGGGCTTCGACTCCCCGGACGCGCTGCGCCGGGCGTATGTGAGCACGCTGCTGGCCCGCGCCCGGACGATCAGCGACCGGATCATCATCGGGGAGCCCACCGAGGACAAGCCCTCGCAGGCGCCGGAATGGCTGGCCGCCAGGCTGGTACGGAGGGCAGTGAAGTGACCGGTCTGCACAACGGGCGCGATGTCTTCGAGTACGCCCTGCTGAGGGTCGTTCCCCGGGTCGAGCGCGGCGAGATGATCAATGCGGGTGTGGTCGTGTACTGCCGTGCCCGGCGCTTCGTCGAGGCCAGGACCCATCTGGACGAGGCCCGGCTGCTGGCCCTGGACCCCACCGCCGATGTGGAGGGGGTGCGGGCCGCGCTCGGTGCCGTCGAGGGCGTCTGCCGGGGCGGCGAGCGCGCCGGACAGGCGGCGGGGGACGACGAGGGACGCCGGTTCCGCTGGCTGATGGCACCGCGCAGCACCATCGTCCAGCCGGGCCCGGTGCACACCGGGCTGACCGCCGACCCCACCGTCGAGGCCGAGCGGCTGCTGGATCTGCTGGTGCGCTGAGCGCGCACGGGAGCCCCGTTCAAGGCGCCCGGAACCGCCGAGGGGCGGCTCCGGGCGCTTCGTCGTGCGACGGGATTGCGCCAGGGGCCGCCCTGTCCCGCAGGTGAGGTGGGCAACGGCGCAGTGGTGGGACGTTGACAGCGCGTTGCCGGGCTTCTAGCGTCAGGCCTGCTCAGGGTACTAAGCGGTTGCTCACCCACGGGATCGGTGCGGCGGACCGCTTGTCGAGGTTTCGAGGGTGAGGAGAACCCGCATGTCCACCACCGAGCAGCGCGTTGCCATCGTGACGGGCGCGGCCCGCGGTATCGGCGCGGCCACCGCCGTCCGGCTGGCCGCCGAGGGCCGCGCCGTGGCCGTACTGGACCTCGACGAGGCGGCCTGCAAGGACACCGTCGAGAAGATCACCAAGGCCGGCGGCAAGGCGATCGCGGTCGGCTGTGACGTCGCGGACGCGGAGCAGGTGGAGGCGGCGGTCGCCCGGGTCGCCTCGGAGCTGGGTGCGCCGACCGTCCTCGTCAACAACGCCGGTGTGCTCCGCGACAACCTGCTGTTCAAGATGAGCGAGACCGACTGGGACACGGTCATGAACGTGCATCTGCGCGGTGCGTTCCTGATGTCCCGCGCCTGCCAGAAGCACATGGTGGACGCCAAGTTCGGCCGGATCGTGAACCTCTCCTCCAGCTCGGCGCTGGGCAACCGCGGGCAGGTCAACTACTCGGCGGCCAAGGCCGGTCTGCAGGGCTTCACCAAGACCCTCGCCATCGAGCTGGGCAAGTTCGGTGTCACCGCCAACGCCGTCGCGCCGGGCTTCATCGTCACGGACATGACCGCCGCCACCGCCGAGCGCGTCGGCATGGGCTTCGAGGAGTTCCAGGCCGCGGCCGCCACCCAGATCCCGGTGCAGCGCGTCGGCCGCCCCGAGGACATCGCCAACGCCATCGCGTTCTTCACCGGTGAGGCCGCCGGCTTCGTCTCCGGCCAGGTCATGTACGTCGCCGGCGGCCCGCTCAACTGACCGCCCCACCGACTCCAGGAGTACAGAACATGACCGAGCAGGACAGCGGGCTCCCCGAGCTCTCCGGCAAGGTGGCGCTGGTCACCGGCGCCAGCCGCGGTATCGGCTACGGCATCGCCGAGGCCCTGGTGGCCCGCGGCGACCGGGTCGTGATCACCGGCCGCAACGAGGACGCCCTCAAGGAGGCCGCCGAGAAGCTGGGCGCCGACCGGGTGCTCGGCGTCGCCGGCAAGGCCCACGACGAGGCCCACCAGGCCGTCGCCGTCGAGCGCGCGATGGAGACCTTCGGCCGGGTCGACTACCTCGTCAACAACGCCGGAACGAACCCGGTGTTCGGCCCCATCGCCGACCTCGACCTGGGCGTGGCGCGCAAGGTGTTCGAGACCAATGTCGTCTCGGCGCTCGGCTTCGCGCAGCGCACCTGGCACGCCTGGCAGAAGGACAACGGCGGCGCCATCGTCAACATCGCCTCGATCGCCGGCCTCGCGCCCTCGCCGTTCATCGGCGCGTACGGGATGAGCAAGGCCGCGATGGTGAATCTGACGCTGCAGCTCGCCCACGAGTTCGCGCCGGGCGTGCGGGTCAACTCCATCGCGCCCGCGGTGGTGAAGACCAAGTTCGCGGCCGCGCTCTACGAGAACCGCGAGGAGGAGGCGGCGGCCGGCTACCCGCTGGCGCGGCTCGGCGTCCCGGAGGACATCGGCGGGGCCGCGGCCTTCCTGCTGTCCGACGCCTCGGGCTGGATCACCGGCCAGTCGCTGGTCGTCGACGGCGGTCTGTTCCTCAACGCCGGGGTCTGACGGCACCGGGCGGGCCCGCGCGGCCTTGCCCTGGTGTGCACTCCAAGAGGCAGAGTGCGTGGTGCCGGTCCCTCTCGGGGCCGGCACCACGCGCGTGGGCGACCTGTCAGGGAGGCATGCCATGCACTACCGCACGCTCGGCGGTGATCAAGGGCCCCGTATCAGCGCCGTCTGCCTCGGGACGCTGCCCTTCGGCACCACCGTCGACGCACCGACCGCGTTCGCGATCCTGGACCGGTTCGCCGAGGCCGGCGGCACCTTCGTCGACACGGCGAACCACTACGCCTGCTGGGTCCCGGGCGCGCGCGGCGACGAGAGCGAGCTGCTGCTCGGCCGCTGGCTGCGCAGCCGGGACGCGGCCGGGCGCACGGTCGTGGCCACCGCGGTGGGCGCCCGCCCGGACCCGGCCCGGGGCGGAGGCTGGCCCGCGAACGCCGAGGGGCTGGGCCGCCCGGCCGTACGCGCCGGCATCGAGGGCAGTCTGCGCCGCCTGGGCACCGACCGGGTGGACCTCCTCTACGCGCACTGCGACGACCGCGGCGTGCGGCTGGACGACACCGTCGAGGCGCTGGCCGGCCTCGTCCGGGACGGCACCGTGGGCAGCCTGGGGGCCGGAGACTTCCGGACCTGGCGGCTCGCCGAGGCCCGGCGGACCGCCGCCGGGCGCGGGCTGCCCGGCTTCCGCGCCGTACAGCGGCGGCACACCTACCTGCGGCCGCGACGGGGCCTGACCCGGGACTGCGGGGTGGAGGCCGACGAGGAGCTCCTCGACTACGCGGCGGCGCACCCCGACCTGACGCCGCTCGGCTATGGGACGCTGATGGGAGGGGCCTACTCCCGTGCCGACCGGCCGCTGCCGGAGCGCTACGACCATCCCGGCTCGGTGGTGCGGCTGCGGGTGCTGGCGGAGGTCGCGGCGGAGTGCGGGGCCACCGTGAACCAGGTGGTGCTGTCCTGGCTGATGGGCGGCCCGGTGCCGGTGGTGCCGGTGCTCGGGGTGAGCTCCCCGGCGCAGTTGGACGAGGCCCTGGCGGCGCTCGACCTGCGGCTGGACCCCGTCCAGCGCGCCCGGCTCGACACCGCCTGAGACCGGCCGCCCGCTGGGCCGGGGCCCCGGCCCGTGGATCGCGTTGTCAGTGGTCGCCGGTAGGTTCTTCGACGGAGAACGCAACGCACACCGGAGGTTGTTGACGTGGTGACCGAGATGCTGCCCGAGTCCTGGCGCGGGGTCCTCGGCGAGGAGTGGGAGAAGCCCTATTTCAGGGAGCTCACCGACTTCGTCGAGAAGGAGCGGGCGAACGGGCCGGTCTACCCGCCCCGTGAGGAGGTCTTCGCGGCGCTGGAGGCGACGCCGTACGACCAGGTGAAGGTGCTCATCCTGGGCCAGGACCCGTACCACGGCGCCGGGCAGGGCCACGGCCTGTGCTTCTCCGTGCAGCCCGGCGTCAAGACGCCGCCGTCGCTGCGGAACATCTACAAGGAGATGAAGGAGGAGCTGGGCCACCCGGTCCCCGACAACGGTTACCTGATGCCCTGGGCCCGGCAGGGCGTGCTGCTGCTGAACGCCGTCCTCACGGTCCGCGAGGCCGAGCCCAATTCGCACAAGGGCAAGGGCTGGGAGAAGGTCACCGACGCGGTGATCCGCGCCGTGGCCTCCCGGCCCGACCCGGCGGTCTTCGTGCTCTGGGGGAACTACGCCAAGAAGAAGCTGCCGCTGATCGACGAGGAACGGCACGCGGTGGTGCAGGGCGCGCACCCCTCCCCGCTGTCGGCGAAGAAGTTCTTCGGCTCCCGCCCCTTCACCCAGATCAACGCGGCGGTCGCCGCACAGGGCCATGCCCCGATCGACTGGCGCATCCCTGACCTGGGCTGAGCCCGCGGGCCCGTCGGACGCCGGGCCCCACCACCCGGTGCGTCGCGCACACCGCGCGCAGGTTCCCTCCGGCGGTTAGCGTCGAGGGAACGGCAGCTGCCGTGGTGAACGGATACGGAGTGCACGGTGGTGGACGAGCGGCGGGAGGCGACACCCGAGGACGGGGTGCTGACCCGGATCGGCCAGGCGATCATGTTGCATCGCGCGGGCGACCGGGAGGAGGCACGCAACCGTCTCTCGGCGCTGTGGCACGAGATCGGGCCGCAGGGAGACGCCTTCCACCGCTGCACTCTCGCCCACTACATGGCCGACACCCAGGACGACCCCAGGGACGAACTCGACTGGGACCTCAGGGCCCTGGAGGCCGCCGAGGGCTTCGTCACCGAGCGGCCCCCGGCCGCCGCCGTGCCCCAGGAGCCCAAGGTCGCCGACGGCCCAGGGCCCCGCCACCCCCTCATCGCCCTCCGGGCGTTCTTCCCCTCGCTGCATCTCAACATCGCCGCCGACTACGCCGCCCTGGACCGGCCGGCCGATGCCCGCGCCCAGCTCCGCCGCGCCCGGGCCTCGGCCAACGCCCTCGCCGACGGCGAGTACCGCCAGGGGCTCCGGGACGCCATCGACCGGCTGCAGCTGCGGCTCGACGGCATCGCAGGCGCACGCTAGCCCGGCTGCCCGGCTGCCCGGCTGCCCGGCTGCCCGGCTGCCCGGCGACAGCGCCCGCGCACCGCATGGCGCCGCAGGTCACCTCGCGCCGCGGCGCACGCCGTGCCGCGGCTCACCTCACCGCCGCAGCATCCCGTCGAGCAGCTCCGTGCAGGACATGCGCAGCGCCTCGCGGGTCGGTACGGCCGCATGGAACTGTCCCGCCGTGCAGGAGAACAGCACTCCGTCGCACCATGCGACCACGCCGAGCGCATGCCGCTCGGGATCCGGCGAGCCGGCCGCCGCCAGCATCGCCACCACCGGCTCCCGGAAGGCCCGCCCGGCACGGTCGTAGACCGCCCGCAGCTCGGACCTGCGGGTCGCTTCCAGGGCCAGTTCGTAGCGCGCGACGAGCAGCTCGCGGTGCCGGGTCAACGAGCGGTGCAGGGCCAGGGAGAGTGCCTCGGCCACCGCCGCCACGGCGTCGTCCGGCCGCGGGGCGGGCCCGGCCCCCTCCGCCGGAATCCCCGGCATCTCCCGCGGCGTCAGCACCGCCGCCTCCCGCTCGGCCAGTCGCCGTACCGCCGTCTCCAGCAGGGCCGCACGGGTGCGGGCGACGTTCGAGGTGGAGCCCTGCGGCAGCCCGGCCGCCTCGTCCACCGCGCGGTGGGTCAGCCCGCGCATCCCGCGCTCGGCGAGCAGGGTCAGCGCCGTATCGGCGACCAGTTCACGGCGCGGGGCGGGCGCCGGGGCACGGTCACTGCGGGAGTTCATACCGGGAGCCTAACGCGCCGACTACGGGTGTAGTGTCAGTGGCCAACCGGCAACTACGCCTGTAGTGACACGGGAGTGGTCACACCAGGGGAGGCATGATGCGGCAGCGCACCGCGCTCGTGATCGGCGGCGGTATCGGCGGGCTCACCGCCGCGGCGGCACTGCACCGCGGCGGCTGGACGGTCACCGTCCTGGAGCGCGCCGCCACGGCGGAGCCGGACTCCGGGGCCGGGCAACGGGCGGGGAGCGGCGCGGGCATCGCCCTCGCCCCCAACGCCCAGCGCGCCCTGGACACCCTCGGCGCGGGCGACGCCGTACGGGCCATGGCCGCCTGGCGGACCACCGGAGAGATCCGCCTCCCCGGCGGCCGCCGGCTGGCGCGCACCGACCACGCCGCGGCCGCCCGGCGCTTCGGCGGCCCGGTCGTGGTCGCCCACCGCGCGGAGGTGTGGTCCCTGCTCGCCGCCCGGCTGCCCGACGGCGCGGTCCGCACCGGGGCCCGGGCCGCACTCGTCGACGCGGGCGACCCGGGAGCGCCGCACCGCCCGGCGCGCGTACGGATCACCGGCCCGGCGGACGGCGGCGAGGAGCTGACCGCGGACCTCGTCGTCGCCGCCGACGGCATCCACTCCGCCGTCCGCCGCACGCTCTTCCCCGGCCACCCCGCGCCCCGCTACGCCGGCTTCACCGCCTGGCGCTTCGTCGTCCCCGCCCCCGACGGCGTCCGCGACGCGCACGAGACCTGGGGCCGCGGCAGCCTGTGGGGCACCGTGCCGCTGTCCGGCGGGCGGATCTACGCCTACGCCACCGCGGCCGTACCGCCGGGCGGCCGGGCCGCCGACGACGAGCGGGCGGAGCTGCTGCGCCGCTTCGGCACCTGGCACCACCCCGTTCCCGCCCTCCTCGCCGCGGCGGACCCGGCGGCGGTGCTCCGCAACGACGTGTACACCGCGGCCGCCGCGCCGCCCGCCTTCCACCGGGGCCGCGTCGCCCTGCTCGGCGACGCCGTCCACCCGATGGCCCCCAACCTCGGACAGGGCGGCTGCCAGGCCATCGAGGACGCCGTCGTGCTGGCGCACCTGGCCGCGCCGGACGCCGACCTGGGCGCCGCGCTCGCCGCGTACACCCGGCAGCGGCTGCCGCACACCATGGACGTGGTCCGCCGATCCGCGCGGATCGGCCGGCTCACCACCTGGCGCTCGCGGCCGGCCTGCGCCCTGCGCGCCGTCCTGATGGCGGTCACCGCCCGCCTCGCACCGGATCTGATGCTGCGGCCCCTGGACGGGATCGCCGACCGGCGGCCGCCGGCCGGCACGTATGCTTCCGGCACGCGAGGCACCAGGACCGCGGCACAACCCAAGGAGCACGAGTGAAGGTCGG
>Ga0207426_1002197_pt1 | contig 13128 bp, 11 predicted proteins | sample AraplaMF_Cvi_mMS_FD_184265 | JGI IMG/M metagenome (GOLD analysis project Ga0207426, IMG submission 184265) | Arabidopsis root microbial communities from the University of North Carolina, USA - plate scrape MF_Cvi_mMS (SPAdes) (version 2) | ecosystem: Host-associated > Plants > Roots > Endosphere...
CCGGCGCGCACGTCGGCGGCGATATCCCAGATCGATTTATGCGCGATGCCGTGGCCCGCGAGCGCCCACGCGCGGGTCATCGCGCCGTCGTTGGTTTCCCACGCGTCCGCGAGCGGAATCGTGTACGCGTAGCGCTCGTCGGCGCGCACGAAAGCGAGTTCGTTGAGCGGCCCGCCTGCCGTGACCACGACGACGAAATCGTGACCCACCAACTCCGCGGGCGTTGTGGGCTCGCCCTTGCGCGCGAGATAGTCGGGCGATGCGCACAGCACGCGTCGATTCGGCGCGAGCGCGCGGGCGGCCAGTCCGCTGTCCGGCGGCGCGCCGAAGCGAATCGCGAGATCGATCTCCTCCTGCAGCAGATTCGACACGGAGTCCGACAGCGTCAGCGCGAATCTCACGTCCGGATGCAGCGCGCTGAATTCGTCGATCCAGCCCCGCAGCATCGAGCGGCCGAAATTCGACGTCGCTGAAATGCGCACCTTGCCGCGCACGACGTTCTGGCCGGCTTGCAGCGCGGCTTCGGCGTCGTCGATTGCCTGCAGCGCGATCCGGCAGTGCTGCAGATACATGCGGCCTTCGTCGGTGACACGCAGCTGGCGCGTCGTGCGCTCGAAAAGCCGCGTGTGCAGCGCTTTTTCCAGCTTGATGAGCCGCGCGCTCGCTGCGGCCGGTGATAGTCCGATCTTGCGCCCCGCCGCCGACAGGCTGCCGGCCGCCGCCGCTTCAACGAAAAGGCGCATGTCCCCGAGTCGATCCATCGTCATTTTTCAAATCCGGTTTGATAATGATTCAAAGCGTAGACCCATTCTCAAAGCAATGCATAGCTCGCACAATGCCGGTTAGCGTTAACCCTTGAGGAGCATCCACGTCATGCAACTCGACCACGTCACCCTCGTCGCACCCGACTGCGATGCGTTCATGCGCTTTTTCGTCGATATCGCCGGTATGCGTGTCGGGCCGCGGCCGCCGTTCGGCGTCGGCGGTTACTGGCTCTATCTCGGCGCGCGGCCGGCGGTGCATCTGATTGCCTCGGGTGCCGCGGATTCGCGTCCCGCCGAGCGGCCAGGCGCGACGCGCATCGACCATCTGGCGCTGCGCATCGACGACAAGGCCGAGTGGCGTGCTTTGCTCGAACGTCTCGATTGCCACGGCTATGCCCACCAGTTCGCCGAAGTGCCGCTCGCCCGCGAGCTTCAGCTCTTCGTGCGGCTGGCGCCAGGTGTCGTCGTCGAATTCGTGACCGCTCAATTCTGATTCGGAGCCACCATGCCTCTCCCGCTTCTCGCGCTGGCGATCAGCGCTTTCGCCATCGGCACGACGGAGTTCGTCATCATGGGCCTGCTGCCCAACGTCGCGCACGATCTTTCCGTGTCGATTCCGTCAGCGGGCCTGCTCGTCACCGGCTACGCGCTCGGCGTCGCGGTCGGTGCGCCGTTGCTCGCCGTGCTGACGAGCAAGCTGCCGCGCAAGCTTGCGCTGCAAGGGCTGATGCTCGTGTTCATCGTCGGCAACGTGCTGTGCGCGGTCGCGCCGGGCTATGGACTCTTGATGGCCGCGCGCGTCGTCACGTCGTTCGCACACGGCTCGTTCTTCGGCATCGGCGCGGTCGTGGCCGCGTCGCTCGTGCCGGCGGACAAGCGCGCGAGCGCCATCGCGCTGATGTTCACTGGCCTCACGCTCGCGAACGTGCTGGGCGTGCCGTTTGGGACGTTGATCGGCCAGGAACTGGGCTGGCGCGCGACGTTCTGGATCGTCGCGGGGCTTGGCGTGCTCTCCGCACTCGGCGTGACCGCGCTCGTGCCGAATCGCCACGATGCCGCGCCGAGCGGACTCGCACGCGAAGTGCGCGTGCTGCGCGACGGCCAGGTCTGGCTCGCGCTCACGATGACCGTGCTCGGTTTCGGCGGCGTGTTCGTCGTGTTCACCTATATCGCGCCGATTCTCGAACAGGTCGGCGGTTTCTCGCCGCGCGCCGTCACGCTGATCCTGGTGTTGTTCGGCCTCGGTCTCACCATCGGCAATACGATCGGCGGCAAGCTCGCCGACCGCGCGCTGATGCCCTCGCTGATGGGCATTCTGTTCGCGCTCGCGATCGTCATGGCCGTGTTTGCAAAGACGAGCCACAGTCAGATCGGCGCGATCGTCACGATTTTCGTGTGGGGTATCGCGGCGTTCGCGACGGTGCCGCCGCTGCAGGCGCGCGTTGTCGAGAAGGCGAAGGATGCGCCGAATCTTGCATCGACGCTCAATATCGGCGCGTTCAACGTCGGCAATGCGGGCGGCGCGTGGCTCGGCGGCGCGGTGCTGACGCACGGTCACGGACTCGATGCGCTGCCGTGGGCCGCCGCGGCGGTCGCGCTCGCAGCCCTCGCGGTGACATGGTTCGCGGCGCGGCTGGACGCGCCGCGCGTTACATCCGAAGTAAAAGCAGCCGACGCTTGCTGAACGCTTATGATGTTGGCTCAACGTAATTCGAGCCAACATGATCGATCATCTCATCTGCGATTGCGACGGCGTGCTCGTCGATAGCGAAGTCATCGCGGATCGCGTGATGCTGGACGTCCTGACCGAGACGTTTCCCGGCATCGACTTCAAACCGGCCGTCAAGACGGCTTTCGGGCAGCAGACCTCGCGCTTCCTGACGCATCTGGAGACGAACTTCGGCATCGTGATGCCGCCGGATTTCGTCAACACGATCGAGGCGCGCGTCGCGGTGGAACTCGCGCGCTCGGTCGGACCGATCGCCGGCGTGCGCGCCGCGCTGGAAGGTTGCGGCTTGCCGGTCGCGGTTGTGTCGAACAGCCGTCTGGAGCGCGTGCGTGCCTCGGTGCGGCGCGCGGGTCTGGACGAAGTCGTGGGCGCGCGCGTATTCAGTGCGCAGCAGGTCGAGCGGCCGAAGCCTTACCCCGATGTCTACCTGCTCGCGGCGCGCACGCTCGATGTCGCGCCCGAGCGCTGCCTCGTCGTGGAAGACAGCGTCGCCGGACTCACGGCGGCGCGCGCGGCGGGCATGAAGACCATCGCGTTCGTCGGCGCGAGCCATATTCCGTCGGGCTACGCGCAGGTGCTGCGCGAAACCGGCATCACACGGATCATGGAGCACATGGACGAACTCCCCGCGCTGGTTGCCGCCGGCGTGCGAGGGGATTTCGGCGACGTGCTGTCCTGAGCGTCTTGCGACTCAGGCCGTTTCTTCGACGGTCTCACGCGCCGCTGCGAGCGCCGTGCGGAATTCGACGAGTTCCGCGATGGTCAGCATCGGCAGACTGTGTTCCTGTGCGAAGCGCGCCACTTGTTCGCCGCGCGTCATCGTGCCGTCCGGGTTCATCAGTTCACACAGCACGCCTGCGGGCTTGAGTCCCGCGAGAATCGCCAGATCGACGGTGCCCTCCGTGTGGCCGCGCCGCGCGAGCACACCGCCCGGCATCGCGCGCAGCGGGAAGACGTGGCCCGGCCGGACGATATCGCCCGGCTTCGCATGATCGGCGATGGCCGCGCGGATCGTCGTCACGCGATCCGCCGCCGATACGCCCGTGGTCACGCCTTCGCGCGCTTCGATCGACACCGTGAACGCGGTGCCGTAGCGGCTGCCATTGGCTGGGGCCATCGGCGCAAGCTCGAGCGCGCGCACTTTATCGTCGGGCAGGCAAAGGCACACGATGCCGCTGCACTCGCGGATCAGAAGGGCCATGGTGGCGTCGGTGAGTTTCTCGGCGGCGACGATCAGATCGGCCTCGTTCTCGCGATCGTCATCGTCCTGCAGGACGACCGGGCGGCCTTCGCGCATGGCGTCGAGCGCAGCGGCAATGCGCGGCGGAACGTCGAAGGAAGCGAGTTGGGGAAGGTCGGCAAAGGCGTCGTCGGCGATGACGGCGGGTGCGGCGAACGGAAGGCTGGTAGCTTGGGTCTGGGACATGTGAAACGCTCTCGCGAGAAAATTAAGCGAAAAACGTTTCAGGGCATTGCAAACAGACAGAACGACACCCCGCGGCGACACGCCCGAAGGCGCGGCGTCGTCCGGTTCGGCGCGACGCAAGGATCGCCAAGGGGAACGGACATGACCATCTGCACATCTTCTCTCATCCGGACTGTGACCGTCGGCTCTGGCGTTTCACCAGATCTGCTGACCCCGCGCACGTTGCCGGCGCGGGCGCTCGCGGGCTCGTGGTCTGGCCACGAGGCCTCGCCACTTACCGCCGGTGGGGAATTGCACCCCGCCCTGAAGACGTACTGAATACCGCCGAGCCAAAAGCTCGACAGGTTTTTTAGGATACAGCACGCCGCCGGTTTTTGCACCGCCGCATGGCGCCGCGTTCGGGAAAATGACATCGGCGGATCGGTACAGCTAGCTGTCGGCCCATGCCTTCGCCGCATTGACCGCGCGTTGCCATCCGGCGAGACAGGACGCGATCTCCGGTTGCGGCATCGACGGACTGAACCGGCGCTCCAGTTGCCATTGCGCCTTGAGTTCATCGACATCCTTCCAATAGCCGACCGCGAGCCCCGCGAGATACGCCGCGCCGAGCGCCGTGGTTTCAGCGATGCGCGGCCGCGCGACATCGACGCCGAGGATGTCGGCCTGAAACTGCATCAGCAGATTGTTCGCGCAGGCGCCGCCATCGACGCGCAATTCGCCGATGCGCATGCCCGAGTCCGCTTCCATTGCTTTGAGCACGTCGAGGGATTGATACGCGATCGAATCGAGCGCCGCGCGCGAGATATGACTCGATGTCGTGCCGCGTGTGACGCCGAAGAGCGTGCCGCGTGCGCGCGCGTCCCAGTGCGGCGCGCCGAGCCCGGCGAACGCGGGGACGAGATAGACGCCATCGCTATGCGGCACGCCGCGCGCGAGCGTCTCGACTTCGCTTGCCTGGCGAATGAGGCCGAGCCCGTCGCGCAGCCATTGCACCACCGCGCCCGCGATGAAGATGCTGCCTTCAAGCGCGTAATTGACCTGATCGCCGATCTGCCAGGCGATTGTCGTGACGAGGTTATTGCGCGACTCGATCGGCTTGTCGCCCGTGTTCATGACGAGAAAGCAGCCGGTGCCGTACGTATTCTTCACCATGCCGGGATCCGTGCACATCTGTCCGAAGAGCGCGGCGTGCTGGTCGCCGGCAAGCGAGGCGAGCGGGACGTCCGCGGCGAACACCGTGCCTTGCGTGGTGGCATACACCTCGGACGATGTGCGCACTTCGGGCAGCATGTTGCGCGGTATGCCGAGCGCGTCGAGCAACTCGTCGTCCCAGCGCCGCTCGTGGATGTCGAAGAGCATGGTGCGCGATGCGTTCGTGATGTCCGTGACATGCAGGCCGTGCCGCGTGAAATTCCAGACGAGCCAGCTATCGACCGTGCCGAAGGCGAGCCGTCCTTGTTTCGCCTTGTCGCGGGCGCCCTCGACATTGTCGAGAATCCACCGGATTTTCGTCGCGGAGAAATACGCGTCGATGGGCAGGCCGGTCTTACTGCGCACCATGGCTTCGAGGCCGCGCGCCTTGAGCTCGTCGCAGAAGCCGGCCGTGCGACGGTCTTGCCAGACGATTGCGTTGTAGATCGGCTTGCCCGTCTCGCGGTCCCAGACGATCGTGGTCTCGCGCTGATTCGTAATGCCGACCGCCGCAATCGATGAGGCGCTTGCGCCGGCGCGCGTGACGGCTTCTGCGGCGACGCCGGCCTGCGTCGACCAGATCTCCTGCGGATCGTGCTCCACCCAGCCCGCTTCCGGATAAATCTGCTGGAATTCCTTCTGCGCCACGGACACGACGTTGCCGTTTCTGTCGAACAGCATGGCGCGCGAACTGGTCGTGCCCTGGTCGAGCGCGAGAATGTACTGATCCTGCATGGTCTTCTCCGATTAGAGCTGACATCGACGCGTCGAGCCGTGACGCGATGTCCTTCTGCGCAATCTATCGGAGCAAGGCGCCGCGGACAACCTGGCCAAACGGCATAAGCCGCGTGACATGTCGCGCTCGAACGTCGATCGGCCTATGCCATTCGGCCGAGTGGCGCGGCAGTTCCGTTCGTCCGATACTGGCGTCACGAAATCGATCGAAGGTGAGTGCGATGCGAGTGCTGTGTGTTTCAGGCGTGTTGAGTGCGGCGTTGCTGGCGGGCTGCGTGGGAACACCCAATCTGGACGGAACGATGGGCGCGCCCTCGTTCAATGCGCTGCAGGGCATGTGCGGGACGTCGTCTCCGGTCGATTACGGGGCGGACGCGCAATCGGTTTATTCGGCCTTCTACGACGCCTATGTGGCCGAGCGGCGAGGCGGGCTGACGAGGGAGCGTTTTTGCGCTTTCCAGACGGCGATCGCGGAGCGTTATCGCATGTACCGGTCGAATCCCAGCCCTGAGGCGCAGAGCGCATGGGCGAGCTTCTTCCTGGATCAGCGAGCACAGGCATTGAGCTGGCGCGCCGCAGTCGACCCGACACTGCGTGCCGGCTGAATGATTTGATACGAGGGAGAGGCGGAGAGGGACGCGGCCGCGGGCCGCGCCCCGAGTCCTGCTACGCGTGCTACGAGTAACGCTTGAAAGCTTTGACGGTGGAATCGCCGGTGGCGGTGAGGCGCCATTGCTGGCGTCCTGATGCGAGATTTTCGAGTTGGACCAACTGACGTTCGAGCAGAGCGTCGAGTTCCTGGCGTTCCATGTCGACCTGATTGGGCGCTTCCTGTACCAGTAGCAGCGTGGCAAATTCGTGCGGACTCAGCATTGTGTGTTCTCCATGACGACGAACGGCATAAGCAGCCGGCTTTTGTAAGCCGGATCTTTTTGCTTCGAAACGTTGTACGGGGAAACTGAAAAACCGCCGGGCAAACGCGTGGAGTTTTGTATTGCGGATGCCGGGAATTGGGATTGTAGGCAAGCGTCTGACAAGTGCCAAATTCGCGTTGAAAATTTTGGCTTTGACTTTTTTTACTCGAGGAAGCGGTCCATCGCTTACGGGAATTCGGAGATTCGACTTGAAGTTCGTGCGGCGGCGCACACAACACGAGGGCGCCCAAGTACGCGCAAACGGGCGGACGTGCACGACCTATTCATGCAGATGACTCATTAATTTATACGATAAATGAATTTGTTTTGGATTAAGTGGACAATGCAATATCCCCCTTTTCCCGCTGGCCTACAGAATTGCCCGGCATGCTGCCTCCTCGTATTTCGGACTTCATTCAATGACTCGCTTCAACTGGCAAAGCCCCTATCCCACGCCGCGCCTGCCGGTGTTCGCCCGTAACATCGTTTCGACGTCCCATCCGTTGGCCGCGCAAGCTGGCCTGCGCATGCTGTGGAAGGGCGGCAATGCCGTCGACGCAGCGATCGCAGCGGCGGCCGCCATCACCGTGGTCGAACCGGTGTCGTGCGGCCTGGGCGGCGACGCTTTCGCACTCGTATGGGACGGCGAGAAGTTGCACGGCCTCAACGCGTCGGGCGTGTCGCCGGCGGCTTGGAACGTCGACTATTTCCGCCGCAAGTACGGCGAGGAGAACGGACTCGCACGGCAGCCCAAGCGCGGCTGGGACGCGGTCACCGTGCCGGGCGTCATTGCCGGATGGGAGGCGCTGCATACGAAGTTCGGCTCGCTGCCCTTCTCGGACCTGATGGAACCCGCCATCGAGATCGCCGAACGCGGTCATGCGGTGGCGAGCATCGTCGCTTACAAGTGGGCGGCGGCGGTGCCGGAGCTCAAGGATCAGCCGGGCTTCGCGAATGTGTTCATGCCGCACGGCCGCGCGCCTGATGTGAGCGAGCTCGTGCGCTTTCCCGGCCACGCTAAAACGCTGCGCATGCTCGCGCAGCATGGTCCGCGCGCGTTTTACGAAGGCGAGATCGCCGAGCGCATTGCCGCGTTCGCGCGTGAGGGCGGCGCAGCGCTGACCATGAACGACTTGCGCGGCTATCGCGCCGACTGGGTCGAGCCGATCAGCAAGGACTATCGCGGCTACACGGTGCACGAGATCCCGCCGAACGGTCAAGGCATTGCGGCGCTGATCGCGCTCGGTATTCTGGACAAATTCGATGTGAGCGCCCTGAGCGTCGATCGCATCGAGTCGCAACATCTGCAAATCGAGGCGATGAAGCTCGCCTTCGCCGACGTTTATCGCTACGTCGCCGATCCTCGCTCGATGGAGGTGACGCCCGAGCAGATGCTCGACGACGCGTACCTGGCGGAACGCGCGAAGCTCATCGATCCGTCGAAGGCGACGCAGTTCGACTTCGGCATGCCGAAGGCGGGCGGGACCATCTACATGTCGGTCGCCGACGAGCGCGGCATGATGGTGAGCTTCATCCAGTCGAACTACATGGGCTTCGGCTCGGGCGTGGTCGTGCCTGACACGGGCATCGCGCTGCAGAATCGTGGCTGCGGCTTCTCGATGGATCCGAAGTCCGCAAACGTGGTCGAAGGCGGCAAACGCCCGTTCCACACGATCATTCCAGCGTTCCTCACGCAGGAAATCAATGGCAACCGCCAAGCCGTCATGAGCTTCGGCGTGATGGGCGGTGACATGCAGCCACAAGGTCATCTGCAATCGATCGTGCGGATGCTCGACTACGGCCAGCAGCCGCAAGCGGCGTGCGACGCGCCCCGCTGGAAGGTGAATCGCGATTTCACCATCGATATCGAAGCCACGCTCGATCTCGAAACCGCGCGTGCGCTCGAAGGCCTCGGCCATACGATCAAGTCCGTCGACGATCCGTATATGGACTTCGGCTCGGGCCAATACATCTGGAAGCTCGACCCCAACGATCCCGAGCGTGGATATGTCGCGGCGAGTGACAGCCGGCGCGACGGGCTCGCAGCAGGCTTCTAAAGCCACTTTCGGAGACCGGCCACGCGGCGGTCTCCGTTTCCAAAAAATGCGCAACGATCGCTGAGTTTTGGCAGCGAGCGGGATGTGCACGCTTGTATCCAGCGGCATCCGGCACGAAACCAGGATCAGGGAAGGGGAGGAGAATTCATGAACGAACGAATATATGGAGCGCCCGATGCTCCGAGTGCGGCGGCCACGAACGCCGAAACGCTGGCCCCGAAAGCAGCGCCATCGAAGGCGATGATCCGCCGCATCGTGTTCTCGTCGTCGATCGGCAACGCACTCGAGTGGTTCGACTTTCTCGTCTACGGCTATTTCGCAACGGTCATCGCGAAGGCGTTCTTTCCGTCGAACGACGAATGGCTCTCGACGATGCTGGCCATCGGCACGTTCGGCATTTCGTTCCTGATGCGGCCACTGGGCGCGATCGTGCTCGGTATCTACGGCGACCGCAAAGGGCGCAAAGCCGCGCTCACGCTCGCCATTCTGCTGATGATGATCGGCACGCTCACCATGGCCGTGATGCCTTCGTATCAGCACATCGGCATCGCGGCGCCGCTGCTGATCCTGCTCGCGCGCCTTGTTCAAGGTTTCGCGGTCGGCGGCGAGTTCGGCAGCGCGACCGCGTTCATGGTCGAGCACAGCGAAGCGCGGCGTGGCTATTACGCGAGCTGGCAGTTCGCGAGCCAAGGGCTCGCCGCGATCATGGCTGCGGCGTTCGGCTCGGTTCTGAGCGCCTGGCTGCCGCCAGCGCAACTCGAAAGCTGGGGCTGGCGCATCCCGTTCGTCTTCGGTCTGCTCGTCGGGCCGGTCGGCTATTACATCCGTTCGCACCTGGACGAAACGCCGGAGTTTCTCGCGACGCGTGCCAGCGCGAAGGCAAGCGACCCCGGCATCTCGTTCGCGAATCAATGGCTGAACCTGCTGCTTGCCGTGGGCATCGTGGCGCAATCGACTGTCGGCGTCTATGTCTTGCAACTCTATATGCCGATGTACGCGGTCAAGCAGTTGCATCTTCCGGCGACGGCATCGTTCGCCGTCGTGGTGCTCAATGGCGGACTTCAGTTCATTTTTTCCCCGTTGATGGGCGCGCTCTCCGATCGGCTCGGGCGCATCCGCATCATGCTCGGCACCTCGATCTTCATGGGCGTAACGATTTATCCGATGTTTGCGTGGCTTCAGGCGCATCCGACGGTCGCGTCGCTCGTCGTGCTGCAATCGGCGGCGGGCATTCTGAAGGCGGCATACTCCGGTCCGATGCCGGCGCTTATGTCCGAGATCTTTCCGACGCGGGTGCGCTCAACAGGCCTGTCGATCGGCTATGCGCTCGGTGTCACGCTGTTCGGCGGTTTCGCGCCGACGATCGTCGAAGCGTTCATTCACGTCACCGGCGACAAACTCGCGCCGAGTTACTACGTGTTGCTGGCCGCCGCGCTGTCCGGGGTTTCGCTGGCTATCGTCGCCTGGCGCATGCGTGTGGCACGTCTTGCTGCGTAAGAACCGCACACTAATACCTCGAACGCGTAAGAATCGGCGGCCTCGGCCGCCTTTTTTCATTTCCAGCACACAGCACTCAAATATCGGCGCGTTTCATGCTCGCGCACCGGCTGCCGCTCGCCTGACGTTGTAAGAAATCGGCACGCACGGAACCGGCGCGCCGCACGTGAGTCTGTCCCCATGTCTGCAAACTCGTTGCAGGGCGGCTAAGATGAAAAAGCAGCCGCTAACACTTGAATTTAAGGACGCCAGGATCGAACCGTTCACGGCGTCGCCTGAACGTCGGCCGTCTCTCGTTGGCCGATGGCGCGTTCGGTCCAGCCTGGGAGCGCGATATATGCATACAGACAGTACACACGTGATGCCTTGGCGCATCGAAGATATCGATCTCACGCGGATCGATCGCCAGAAGGCGGCATCCAACGAGCATCTTCTTTTGTTGTTGTGTGCCTGCTCGTTCATCGAGAGCGGCACCGATCTTTATACGAGCAACCTCAGCAAGTATTTTCATGACGACCCCGAGATATCGGCGTGGCTGAATAACGAGTGGGAGCCCGAAGAGATGCAGCACGGCCGGGCGCTAAAGAGATACATCAATCATGTGTGGCCCGAGTTCGACTGGGACACCGCGTTCAGGAATTTCTTCGATGAATATTCGCTGACGTGCTCTTACGAGGAGTTCGAGAAGAAGCGCGCGCTCGAAATGGTGGCGCGCTGTGTCGTCGAGACGGGGACGGCCACGCTCTATCGCGCGATCAACGATTGTTCGGATGAACCGGTGCTGAAGGAGATCACCGACAATATCCGCACGGACGAAGTGCGGCACTATAAGCACTTCTTTCACTTCTTCAAGAAGTGGAACAAGATCGAAGGCAATGGCCGCATCGCCGTGCTCGGCGCTCTTGTGCGGCGCGTGATCGAATTGAAGAGCGAAGATTCGGAAATCGCGTTGCGGCACGTGTTCGCCATTCGTTACCCGGAGCGTGCGCAGGATGCCGAGTACAACCGCGAACTGTCCGCGCGCGTGAATGCGCTCGTACGGCGCAATCTGTCCGCGGATCAGGCCATCAAGATGCTGCTCAAGCCGCTCGACTTGCCCGCGCGCATTCAGCCGGGCGTGCACTATCCGCTCTCGAAGATGACGCAGTTGTTCTTCCGTTAATCTTTCTCGACGATGCCGGTTCAAAGCCGGCATTTTTCTATGTCCGATCACGACACGCCGCAGCCATCGCTGTCATCGCACACCGTTTTCGACGAGTGGCCGCCCGAGTTGCGCGCGCTTTTCGACGGCACGCTCGCCGACGCCGATGCTGGTTTTACCGCATCGCTATGCGCTGCCGATCGCGCCCATCGCGTGCGAACGGCGCTGCTCGGCGCCGGCGAACTGCTTGCGCCCGATGCGCGCACACTCGCCTTCGCACTGTGGCCGTCGTCACGGACTGCGCAGGCGGTCACCGCGACCGGACGCGCGACTCTCGCCTTCGTATTCGACGACGCGTTCTATCAGGTGCATCTGGACGCGCGCCGCGTGCCGCTCGACGATGTGCCGCTGACGTGCTTCGTCGGGACTATTGAGAGCGGTGAAATACAGCGGGTGGGATATGCGCGACTCACGAATGGAATCGTCTTCGAACTGACTGATGCGCAACCGGCGCTCGCACGCTGGCGCGAGCAACTCGAATGGCTGAAGCGGGCGGCGAGCGCCGCCGCCTGAAACCTCGACGCGACGCATTCGAGCGTCGCGCCAGCTTGCATCGAACGTATTAGCGACTGCGATCGCCCGATCGCAACGCATCACGCCGGCCACTAAGCAGCGCGCCAGGGTTGCCCCCCGGTCCCGGTTTGCGCGCGTTCGCGGCGTGACCCGTCTGCGCCGGCTCCTGACGTCGCGGCGTCGAAGTCGTGTTGACGTTCGGCTTGCTGTGATTGCGAGTTTCACGCGAAGGCTGAGCGCCGCCATTGTTTGCTTTCGCCGGCCGCGCGCCGCGGGCCTCACCGCTCGGACGGCTGCCTTCGCGGCGCGGCTCGCCGTTGCGGCGCGCTTCACCGCTCGGGCGTGCATCGCCCTTCGGACGCGATTCGCCATTCGGACGTCCTTCGCCGTTGCGCGGATTCTGGCGCCCCTGACCTTGTCCCTGGCCGCGCCCTTGACTGCGGCGCTGGATCGGCTCCGGCTTGGCATTCGGATCCGGTTCGAAGCCCGGAATCACCTCGCACGGAATCGGCCGCTTGATGAGGCGCTCGATGTCCTTCAGCAGTTGATGCTCGTCCACGCATACCAGCGATACCGCTTCGCCTTCCGCGCCCGCGCGCCCCGTGCGGCCGATGCGATGGACGTAATCTTCCGGCACGTTCGGCAAGTCGAAGTTCACGACATGCGGCAGTTGATCGATGTCGATGCCGCGCGCCGCGATATCCGTCGCGACCAGCACTTGCAGCGTCTGATCCTTGAATTCGGCGAGCGCGCGCGTGCGCGCCGACTGGCTTTTGTTGCCGTGAATCGCGAGCGCGCTGATGCCGTCGCGCGTCAATTGCTCGGCGAGACGATTCGCGCCGTGCTTCGTGCGCGTAAAGACGAGTACCTGGAACCAGTTGTTGCCGCGGATGAGATGCGTGAGCAGTTCGCGCTTGCGATCGCGATCGACGGGGTAAATCTTCTGCTCGACCTTCTCGGCCGTCGTATTGCGACGCGCGACTTCGATCAGCGCGGGCGAATCGAGCAGGTTGTCGGCGAGCGCCTTGATCTCGTCGGAGAACGTGGCCGAGAACAGCAGATTCTGGCGCTTCGCCGGCAGGCGCGCGAGCACGCGCTTGA
>Ga0207426_1002198_pt1 | contig 13123 bp, 10 predicted proteins | sample AraplaMF_Cvi_mMS_FD_184265 | JGI IMG/M metagenome (GOLD analysis project Ga0207426, IMG submission 184265) | Arabidopsis root microbial communities from the University of North Carolina, USA - plate scrape MF_Cvi_mMS (SPAdes) (version 2) | ecosystem: Host-associated > Plants > Roots > Endosphere...
GAACACCGCGGCAATCGTGACGACGGGGACATTATTCGCGACCGCGTCGAACGCCATCAGCGTGTTCGCCGCCATGAAGAAATCGATCTTGCCTGCGATCAGCAGCATCCGGTTGTTCTCGTTCGGACCGCCGGGAAGGATGGTGACGTCGAGGCCGTATTTCTTGTAGGTGCCGTCGGCGACCGCCTGGAAGAAACCGCCATGCTCGGCCTCCGCAACCCAGTTGGTGCCGAAGGTGACCTTGTCCAGCGTCTCGGCGCGCGCCGGGATCACCGAGACGAACGCGGCCATCAAGCCCGCCGTTAACGCTCGCCGCAGATGAGAGACGCTCATGATGGGACTCCGTCGATCACTTCTAGCCGATGCCAGATCAACACGATAAAACCGCTGAGATGACAGGGGACGCGAACCGGCCTGGCCCGCGCCCCCTGAATACCCCAAACTACGTGACAAATCCGGGCAAAGAAACCTTGATGACGCTCTCCCGCGACTGGACCAAGATCCGCTGGACCGATGCATCCGCCGCGGATGCGTCGCGCTGGATCGCGGTGCTGCCGCTGGCGGCGACCGAACAGCACGGGCCGCATCTGCCGCTCAAGACCGACGTGCTGATTGCGGATGCCTATCTGGCGCGGGTGCGCGAGCTTTTGCCAGACACCATTCCGGCGACCTTCCTGCCTGTCGAGCCGGTCGGGATTTCTACCGAGCATATCGATTTTCCGGGCACGCAGACGCTGCCGACCGACGTCGCATTGAAGCGATGGACCGCGATCGGCGAGGACATCGCGCGGCGCGGCGTGAAGAAGTTCGTCATCGTCACCAGCCATGGCGGCAATAGCGCGGCAATGATGCTCATCGCGCAGGATCTTCGCGCACATCAAAAACAATTCGTGGTGACGACGTCGTGGTCGCGGCTGTCGGGCGCGGACAATTTGTTCCCCGCCGACGAAGTGCGCCACGGCATTCACGGCGGCGCCGTCGAGACCTCGATCATGCTGGCGCGCTATCCGGATCAGGTGCGCATGGATGCGATCGCGGATTTTCCCGCGAGCAGCATCGCGATGGAGAGCCAATATCGCTGGCTGTCGACACAACGGCCCGCACCGTTCGCCTGGCAGGCGCAGGATCTCCACGCCAGCGGCGCCGTCGGCAATGCGACGCTGGCCGTGGCAGAGAAGGGCGAGCGGCTGCTCGACCAGGGCGCGCGCGCATTTTGCGAGCTTTTGGCCGAAGTCGATAACTTCGACGTGAACAGGCTCGCCAAAGGGCCTCTAGGCTAGCCTCTATCCTTCTGAAAATACTGAGAAAAGAACCTCTTCACCGGGCCGGCCTTCGCGCGTTCGAACCGGACGCGAGGAGCCTCCGTCCAATTGGGCACGCGGGCCACAACGGACCGCCTCAAACCGGATGGAGTTTCACATGTCGATCAAGACCAAGATTGCCGCCGTCGCGCTCGCCGCCCTCGCCGTCACCGGCACCATGCTGTCCACCACCTCGCAGGCTCAAGCCAAGCCGCCCGGTTGGGTCTGGGGTGTGGGCGCCGGCATCGCCACCGCCGCTGTGGTCGGCTCCGCGATCGCCGCCAGCAACGATCCCTATTACTACGGCCACCGCTGCGGCTGGACCCCGCGCTACAACGCCTTCGGCCAGTACGTCGGCAGCGTTCGTACCTGCTACTGATTTGAGTACCTGAGGCCGATCTCACTCGTGGATTCTGCGTCCGACACGGGCGCCTCATCCACCCCGTGTCGTGCCCCCGACCCGCCCGGATGTCCCCCCGGGCGGGTCAACCATTTTGGGGCCCGGGAATTTGTTGCAGTCCCGTCACATAACGATGCGAACGATCCCCCTGCGGCATTTCGCGCCAGTTGCTATTGCGAATTAATCGCAATAAGGTTGGCAATGAGCTCAGGAGCTTGGAGGCAAGTCGCGTCGGATCGAGACCATCTCGGTCGACCGCCTCGCCAACCGAGACCTGATGACAGGGTCGTTGCGAATCAGCAGGGATATCGCGGCGGGTGAAATACATTCGCGTTGGGGGCGTGCGTTGACGTTGAGAGGGCATCGACACCGGTACTTGCGGACGGCCGCGGCGATCGCCTCGGGCGTGCTGGTTCTGCCCGGCGCGAGCCTGGCGGCCGATCTGCCACTCAAGGCCCGCCCTTACACCAAGACTCTCTACGACTGGACCGGCTTCTATGTCGGCGGCCATGTCGGCTACGGCGACGCGAGCTTCGGACCCGGCACCAATTCACTGCCGCTCCAGGGCGTGATCCTGCCGCCCAGCGCAACCGGATTCCACGGCGGCTACCAGCTTGGCTACAATCGCCAGCTCGCAAACCGCGTCGTGCTCGGGATCGAGGCGGACGCCACGTTCACGGGCGCGCGCGATATCGACGCGCATGAACGGGCACCGGCGCCCTTCAACACCACGCTCGATTATGTCGGCACCGTCCGCGGCCGGATCGGCTATGCCTTCGACCGCTTCATGCCCTTCGTCACCGGCGGTTTCGCCTGGGGACATACGCACATCAACGTCAACGATGCGGATGGCGTCACCGAACTGTTTCCGGTCGGAAAGTATCAGGCCGGATGGACGGCTGGACTCGGCCTCGAATACGCGGTCAGCGGCAATTGGACCGCAAAGGCCGAGTACGATTACATCGCGCTGTCGCGCCGCACCTACGACCTCGGCGGCTTTGGTCTCGGCAACGTCGATGTCGAGCCGCGCGTTCACCTGCTCAAGCTGGGCCTGAACTACAATTTCGGCGACACGCCCTGGATGCCGCAGGTCGGCAAGCCCAAGCTGCCGGAATCGGCTGACTGGAATGTCCACGCGCAGACCACCGTGCTGCCGCAGGGCTACGGGCCGATCCATTCGCCCTATGCCAGTCCGCAGAGCCTGCCCGGCAACGGCCAGTTTCAGGCGACCTGGACGACGACCGCGTTCCTCGGCGCGCGGCTCTGGGATGGCGGCGAATTCTACTTCAATCCGGAGCTGGCACAGGGCTTTGGCCTCAACGGCACGCTCGGCCTTGCCGGCTTCTCCAATGGCGAAGCGCAGAAGGCCGGCGCGGCATTCCCGAAAATTCGCGCGCAGCGCTACTACTTCAAACAGACCTTCGGCCTCGGCGGCGAGCAGGAGGAGGTGCCCGACGCGCCGAACCAGCTCGCCGGCAAGCGCGACATCGACCGCGTCACGTTGATCGTCGGCCGCTTTGCCGTCGGCGATTTCTTCGACGGCAATTCATACGCGAAAGACCCGCGCGCCGACTTCATGAACTGGGCGATGTGGGCTTCCGCCGCCTACGACTTCCCGGCCGACCTTCCGGGTTACACCCGCGGCGCCATCGTCGAGCTCAATCGCAAGGATTGGGCCATTCGCGGCGGACTATTCCAGGTGCCCGATGCGCCCAACAGCGATACGCTGGTCTACAAGACCGGCGGCGCGGTCGTCGAATTTGAGGAGCGTCATTCGATCTTCGAGCAGCCGGGCAAGCTGCGGGTTGGCGCCTTCGCCAATGAAGGCAACACCGCCAACTATCGCGAAGTTCTCGTACTGGCCGCAGCCAGTCCCGCGCTCGACATCAACGACATCACCATCGCGAACCAGCGCAACCGCTCCAAATACGGTTTCTATATCAACCTCGAGCAACAGCTCGCGACCGACGTCGGATTGTTCGCGCGCGGCAGCTGGAACGACGGCCAGAACCAGATTCTCTCCTTCACCGACATCGACCGCAGCGTGTCGGCGGGCCTGTCGATCAAGGGCAGCCGCTGGGGCCGGCCGGACGACACGGTCGGCATCGGCGGCGCCATCAACGGCCTCTCGGCGGCGCATCGCGATTTCCTCGCCGCCGGCGGCTTCGGCCTCCTGATCGGCGACGGCCGTCTCAACTACAGCAACGAACGGATTCTCGAGGCCTATTACGCTTATTCGGTGATCAAGGGCGTCACGCTGACCGCGGACTATCAGATGATCACAAATCCGGCCTACAATGCCGATCGCGGGCCGGTTTCGATCTTCTCGGGCCGCGTGCACGCGGAATTCTGACCGGCAGGGCTGGTTCCGGTGCGACAATTTGGGCCGGAACCGGGCAAGTCGCGCGAGGAGTTCATATATAAAAGGCTTGGTCCGGCGCCCGCCGGGCTCAATGTCCCTTTCCCTCGCGCAAAATGTTGTCCGTCGAACTCATCATCGTCGTCGTCCTGATCGTCATCAACGGCCTCCTGTCCATGTCCGAACTGGCGGTGGTCTCGTCTCGCCCGGCCCGGCTGTCACTGCTTGCCGCCAAGGGCGTCCGCGGCGCCGAGCGGGCGCTGACGCTCGCGGCCGATCCCGGCAAATTCCTCTCGACGGTGCAGATCGGCATCACGCTGGTCGGCGTGCTCTCCGGCGCGTTCTCCGGCGCGACGCTCGGACAGCGGCTGACGCAATCGCTGGTCGAGCTTGGCCTGTCCTCCGGCATTGCCGACATCGTCGGCGTCGGCATCGTGGTGACGCTCATCACCTACGCAACGCTGATCGTTGGCGAGCTGGTGCCGAAACAGGTGGCGCTGCGCGACCCCGAGAGCATCGCGGTGAAGGTTGCGCCGGCGATGCATCTGCTCGCCAAGATCTCGCTGCCGCTGGTGTTCCTGCTCGACCTCTCCGGCAAGGTGATCCTCACGCTGCTCGGCCAGGGCGGCAAGTCCGAGGAGAAGGTGTCGGAGGACGAGATCCACCATCTCGTCACCGAGGCCGAGAATGCCGGCGTGCTCGAGCCCGGCGAGAAGGAGATGATCGCCGGCGTGATGCGGCTCGGAGACCGCCCGGTCGGCGCGGTGATGACGCCGCGCACCGAAGTCGACGAGATCGACCTGAACGATCCGCCCGAGATGATCCACGCGATCATCGCGAAGAGCCCGCATTCGCGCTTTCCCGTCTCGGACGGCGATCGCGACAAGCCGATCGGCGTGCTCCAGGCCAAGGATCTGCTGGTCGCCTTCATGAACGAGCGCACACCCGATCTGCGCGCGCTGGTGCGCGAGGCACCGGGCATCCCGGCTTCGGCCGATGCGCGCGACGTGTTGACCATCCTGAAGGCGGCGCCGGTTCACCTTGGTCTGGTCTACGACGAATACGGCGCGTTCGAGGGCATGGTGACCGCGGCCGATATTCTCGAGTCGATCGTCGGCGCCTTCCATTCGGAGGAGGGCCCGCCGGAGCCGGCCTTTGTCAAACGCGACGACGACTCGCTGCTGATTTCCGGCTGGATGCCGGTCGACGAGTTCGGCGAGCTGCTCGGCATCGAGTTGCCGCCGCATCGCTACAACACGGTGGCGGGCCTCGTGCTGCAGCAATTCACCGTGCTGCCCAATGTCGGCGACGCCTTCGATTTCGCCGGCTGGCACATCGAAGTGGTCGATCTCGATGGCCGGAGGATCGACAAGATCCTGGCGAGCCGCTTGAGTGAGGTCGAGACGGGCTAGCTGCGATCTCCGCTCAATGCGCATCGCGCTTGCTCGACCTTCAAACTCACCCGAACCTCACGCCGATCCGCTTCTCCTTGCGCCAGACCACCGTGCAGGCGAGATGCGTTCCGTCGGCCTGGATGAACAGGGTGAAGCGTTCGGGGATGCCGACGGGGCTGGTGACATCGAGCGCCGCGCCGGTGTCGGAAAAATTGCGGACGATGCAGTCGATCGCGCCGCCGCCGAACTCGATGGTCCCGGCTTTCAGCACACGGTGCCTGGCTTTGCTGCGTCGTTCGTCCATCGCGGCAGTTTACTCGCGAAGCTGACACAGACGTGAAGACGCGATCCCGCTCCCGATCAATTGACTCGGCCGCGAGAGGCGGCGGTATCATGCGGCAGACGGAACCGTTTGGCTCTAAAGCGCCGGCTGGAATGTTTCGGCGCGCGCCATTCGCCAGGCGTCGCGGAAGCGCGGGTCTTCGGTGCCTTCGAGCAGCTCGCCCGGACGCAGCGCCGGATAGAGCTGCGCGAAGGATTGCACCTGAGTCGTCGACGTCCGCTGATTGAAGTGGATCGGACGCAGCTGCTGCGGATGTTCGAGACCGGCCGCGGCAATCAGCTCCGTCAGCGAGTGCAGTGTCGCATGGTGATAATTGTGCACGCGGTCGATCTTCAGCGGCACGTAGAGCGCACGCGCGCGCGTCGGGTCCTGTGTCGCGACGCCGGTCGGGCAGCGGTCGGTGTGACAGCTCAGCGACTGGATGCAGCCGAGCGAGAACATGAAGCCGCGTGCCGAATTGCAATAGTCGGCGCCGATCGCCATCGCCCGCGCCATGTCGAAGGCGGTGGCAATCTTGCCCGATGCCCCGATCTTGATGCGGTCGCGCGCATTGATGCCGATCAGCGCGTTGTGGACGAAATTGACGCCCTCGCGCATCGGCATGCCCAGATGATCCATGAACTCCAGCGGCGCGGCGCCGGTGCCGCCCTCATTGCCGTCGACGACGATGAAATCAGGATAGATGCCGGTCTCCAGCATCGCCTTGCAGATCGCGAGGAATTCCCAGGGATGGCCGATGCACAGCTTGAAGCCGGCCGGCTTGCCGCCTGAGAGCTTTCGCATCTCGGCGATGAACTGCATCATGCCCGTCGGCGTCGAGAAGGCGCGGTGCGAGGCCGGCGAGATGCAGTCCTCGCCCATGGCGACGCCGCGGATCTTCGAAATCTCCTCCGATACTTTCGCCGCCGGCAACACGCCGCCATGGCCTGGCTTGGCGCCCTGGCTGATCTTGAGCTCGACCATCTTGATCTGGTCCTGGCCGGCGACGCGCGCGAAGGCCTCGGGATCGAAGGTGCCGTCGAGGTGACGGCAACCGAAATAGCCCGAGCCGATCTCCCAGATGATGTCGCCGCCCATCTCGGCGTGATAGGGGCTGAAGCCGCCCTCCCCGGTGTCATGGGCGAAGCCGCCCTTCCTGGCACCGGCGTTGAGCGCGCGCACCGCGTTCGGGCTGAGCGCGCCAAAGCTCATCGCGGAGATGTTGAACACCGAGGCTGAATAGGGCTTCGCGCAATCGGGGCCGCCGATGGAGATACGAAACTTCTCCTCGGCATGGGACTTCGGCGAGACCGAGTGATGCATCCACTCGTAACCCTCGCGATAGACGTCTTCCTGGGTGCCGAACGGGCGCTTGTCGAGCTCCATCTTGGCGCGCTGATAGACCACCGCGCGGGTGTCGCGCGAGAACGGCATGCCGTCCTTCTCGCTCTCGAAGAAGTACTGCCGCATCTCGGGACGGATTTCCTCGAGCAGGAAGCGGATGTGCGCGGAGATCGGGTAGTTGCGCAGCACCGCGTGGCTCTTCTGCAGGAGATCGCGGACGCCGAGCAGCGTCAGCCCGCCGAAGATCAGGATCGGGATCAGCAGGATGTCGAAGATCTTGCGGTCGGCGATACCGATGCCGATCAGGAGCGCGGTGACGACCGCGCAGATCGTCAGCACGATGAAACGCGGCGAGAACGGCAGCAGCAGGGTTTCGAGCAGCCCTTCGGGCGGCGCTTGCGTCTTGTTATCGTTGGCCACGACCACATCCCTCTCGTCAGAATGACGGGGTAAGATACGCCCGCGCCACGTCCATGGATATGACGCGAACCTGTCTTGAGGCTACCGAATCCGCACGGAGCAAATCAATCCGACAGGCGGCCGGGCTTTTGCAGTGCAAAAAGTTGCGGATGAGATGACAGTTCGGTGACCCGAAATCGGACAACCACGGTCAATGACTGTGAGGCTGCGCCTCGTGCGGGATCACACGATCCCGTTCGAGCCCACCTTGCGCCAGCCAGGCATCGGTGCTCGCGACCGCGCGCTCGATATGTTCATCGGTGCTGGAGAAATCGTAAGGCGATCCCACCAGCGGGCAGAGCGGGGGCACCACGACATATTCGATATCCGGGGCGAGCCCTTCGAGCTCGGCCACCAATTGACGCGAGATCAGCAGCGTCAGCGCATGGAGCGCGTTGGCAACCGCGCCGACCGGCGGATCCTTGACCGCGCAAGCCTGGCCGGCCGGCAGCACGATCAGCCGCTTTGCGCCCTTCTGGACCGCGACCCGGACCGGGGTATTCGAGGAGAGCGCGCCATCGGCCAGAAAGCGATTGCGATAATAAACCGGGGTGAACGCGCCGGGGACCGCGGTGGACGCCAGGATCGCATCGACGGCCGAACCCTCCGACAGAACCACGCTCTCGCCGGAGATGAAATCGGTGGTGACGATGTGCATGGGCAGCGCGGCATCCTCGAGGTTGCGATAGGGCAGATGCGCCTCGACCAGCTTGCGGATGCCGTCATGAGGGATCAGGAAATCGCGCCGCCACATGAAGCCGGCGAGGTTTCGCCATGTGACCGGGAAGACGTCGCGACGCTTGAGACCGCGCCACAGCGCTTCAAGCCAGAGCATTCCCTTGAGCGTGGGATCGCCGGCGTAATACGCGCCGTTGATCGCGCCGACGCTGGAGCCGACCACGAGATCGGCGACAACGCCGTGACGCGCCAGCGAATGCATCATGCCGACCTGAATCGCGCCGAAGCTCCCGCCGCCCGCCAGCACGAAGGCGGTCGGTTTCGGCGGACGACCATGGTCGATCGCAGACAAGATTGGCCAGCTCCCCCAATTCTCGCATTGCAACATCGCGGCGAGATTTTGGCGCGAGCATATAGCAGCGCCTGGACGAGCAGCGCCAATAACAAAGTCGGGGGAAGGATGATGGGGAAGCGTTGATGATCAGCGAGCGGGAGGCGAGATGGCAGCCTCACGCTCAACTGTCGTCCCCGCGAAGACCCATGACCACAGGGCGAGATTTGGCGAAGAGTCGTCGTTCGGTACGCTGACCAACCGCGATCGAGAAATTGCGCAGCATGGGTCCCGGCGTGCGCCGGGACGACACCTGTGTTTGCGGCGCCTTAGCGCTCGACGAACGCCTTCTCGATCACGAAGTGACCCGGCTTGTTGCCGGAGCCCTCGATGAAGTCGCGGCCTTCGAACATTACCTTCAATTCTTCGAGCATCGCGGGGCTGCCGCACATCATGACGCGGTCGGTCTCGATGTTGAGCGGCCCCTGGCCGATGTCGTTGAAGATCTGCTCGGAATTGATGAGGTCGGTGATGCGGCCGCGGTTTCGGAACGGCTCGCGGGTCACGGTCGGATAGTAGATCAGCTTGTCCGCGAGCAGCTCGCCGAACAGCTCGTCTTCGCGCAAATTCGCGACGAGCTTCTCGCCATAGGCCAGCTCGGATACCTGACGGCAGCCGTGCACCAGCACGATGCTCTCGAACTGCTCATAGACCTCGGGGTCCTTGATCAGGCTGGCGAACGGCGCAAGGCCGGTACCGGTCGAGAGCAGCATCAGCCGCTTGCCGGGAATCAGATTGTCGGTAATCAGCGTGCCGGTCGCCTTGCGGCCGACCAGGATGGTGTCGCCTTCCTTGATCTTCTGCAGGCGGGAGGTCAGCGGACCGTCCTGCACCTTGATCGAGAAGAACTCGAGCTCTTCCTCGTGGTTGGCGCTGGCCATGCTGTAGGCACGCAGCAGCGGACGGCCGTCGACCTCGAGGCCGATCATGGCGAACTGGCCGTTCTGGAAGCGGAAGCCGGTGTCGCGCGTTGCGCGGAAGCTGAACAGCGTGTCGGTCCAGTGCTGGACGGAAAGAACCTTCTCTCGGTAAAACGCGCTCATGATTTTCGATATTCCGAATGTCTGCGGTTTTAGGGCAAAAGCGTTGCCCGGCCCTGAAAACGGGGCGGACACCATTGCCATGGCGGAGGATTTCGCGTGTGTGATCTACGCCATTGAGACCAATAATCAACCTCGTTCGGTATGCAATTGATGCCGGTCAAATCGGCATCTGCGGCGGAAATGGCCACATCATTAACGGATCTGCTGCCGACAGCGCGCAACGCGCAATTTCTTTTCCCTTTGGGGCTCGATTGCAGCACTTAATTTCCGTCCCGCTCGCGAGAATTTCATTAAGAATAGCTCTGACTTTCATCCCGGGTTGGCGCCGATCCCCGCATTTTTGCGGCTTTTGGCGCCAGGAATGACCGAAGCGAGCGGCTGAGCAGATGGCAGACGGCGAACGAATCTTCGTCCAGGCGATCAGGCGTTATTGCGCCGGCCACGGCATTGACCTGGACGTCCGCGCCGGCGGCTGGCTGATCGCGATGCGCCGGGGCGACGCGCGCCGCTTCGCGTTCGGCTATGACATCGGCCTCAACAGCGCCATCGCGCATCGCCTCGCCAACGACAAATCCGCCACGGCCGAGGCGCTCGCGATCGAAGGCGTGCCGTGCATTGCCCATCATCTCTTCCTCAATCCGAAGCTGGGCAGGCATCTTGTCGGCCCCCACTGGCGAGAGGACATGCTCGCGCTGCTTCGCGATCATCCGCAAGGCGTGGTGGTGAAGCCGAACGAGGGGACATCGGGACGTCACGTGTTCAAGGTGACGACGGAGGCGGAGTTCGACCACGCGATCAGCGAGGTCTTCGCGATGAGCGCCGGGCTGGTGATCTCGCCCTATGTTGCGATCGAGGAAGAAGTCCGTGTGGTCCTGCTCGATGAGGTGCCGCTGGTCGTCTACAGCAAGCAGCGCGGCTCGGATTGGCGGCACAATCTCGATGCCGGTGCAAAGCCGGTGCTGCTGGCGGACGGCGAGACTCGTGCTGCGTGCGTGAAGCTCGCGATCGATGCGGCGCAAGCCATCGGCATCACCTTTGCGTCAATCGACGTGGTGCGCGTGGGCGGTGACTGGCGCGTGCTCGAGATCAATTCCGGCGTGATGATGGAGGCGCTGGCGCAGCTGCATCCGAAGCTGGTGCAGACTGCGTATGACGCGGCGCTGGATCGGGTGTTTTGGAAGCCTACCGCGAACAATCCTCTATCCCCGTCACCCTGAGGTGGCCGCTTCTTCAGCGGCCCTCGAAGGGCGATGGCCCGACTGTAGCTGCATCCCGGCCGTTCATCCTTCGAGGCTCCCGGCGCGATGCTTTGCATCGCGCCACTCGTACCTCAGGATGACGGGAAAGACAGAGCGCTAATTATTCGCGCCCGCGGAATCGTCCATCGCCTTGAACGCCTCCTCCAGTTGCAGCGAGATCGGCACGTTGAGCCGTTCGCCGGTCGGAAGCCGCGCGGTGAACCATTTGTTGTAGAGCGGCACGAGGTCGCGGTTGGAGCCGAGCTTGCGGAAGGTGCGCTCGACCACCGCCGAGAGCTGCGGTTCGCCCTTCCTGAACATGATCCCGTAGGGATCATAGGACAGATAATCGCCGGTGACGCGGAACTTGTCCTGCGACTTGTGCCGCGCGATCAGGCCGGACAGCAGGATATCGTCGGTCGCGAACGCATCGGCCTTGCCGTCGACGAGCATCTGGTAGGACTGCTCGTGATCGGCGCCGACCGCGATGGTCAGGCCCAACGACGACTTCTTGTCCGCGGCCTGGATCGCCTGCTCGTTGGTGGTGCCCTTCGTCACCACCACGGTCTTGCCCTTCAGATCCGTCAGCGACTGGATGCTGGACGCCTTCGGCACCATCAGCTTGGTGCCGGCGACGAACATCAGCGGCGAGAACGCGACGCGTTTGCCGCGCTCGGCATTGGCGGTGGTCGAGCCGCACTCCAGGTCGATCTTGTTCTGGAGTACCGCATCGATGCGGTCGTCCGACGTGACCTTGACGTAATCGATCTTCAGATTGGCGTCGTCGACCTCGACGCCGATCTCCTCGACGATGGCCTCGCAGAGCTCGAGGCTATAGCCGATCGGACGATTGGCCTGGTCGAGGAAGGAGAACGGCGGCGAACTCTCGCGATAGCCGAGCCGCACGGTGTGCGCCTGCTTGATGGCCGACAGCGTCGGGCTGAGCCCTTCGCTGCTGGTCTGGGCGAGCGCCGTGGTCGCAAGCAATGCTGCCGCGAGCCACAGACAGCCGCCGATCGCTGCCCCCGTCAGCGCCTGCCTCGCCGGTATCTGGACCATGCTGCGTTCCTAGCCATGGCCGGCCATGGCGGGCACTTCGCCGGGCACCATATCGCCCGGCACAGCGTCGCCGGGACCCATCTCGTGCTCGGGCCCGAGTTCGCCTTCCCACTTCGCGACCACCGAGGTCGCCAGCGTGTTGCCGATCACGTTGGTCGCGCTGCGGCCCATGTCAAGGAAGGTATCGATACCCATGATCATGAGCAGGCCCGCCTCGGGGATACCGAACTGCGACAGCGTCGAGGCGATCACGACCAGGGAGGCGCGCGGCACGCCGGCGACGCCCTTCGAGGTGATCATCAGCGTTGCCAGCATCGCAAGCTGCGTGCCGAGCGGCATGTCGATGTGGTAGCTCTGCGCGATGAAGATGCTCGCGAAGGTGCAATACATCATCGTGCCGTCGAGATTGAAGGAATAGCCGAGCGGCAGCACGAAGCTGGAGATCCGCGACGAGGCGCCGAACTTGTTGAGGCCCTCCAGGGTCTTCGGATAAGCGGCCTCCGAGCTCGCGGTCGAGAATGCGATCATCAGCGGCTCGCGGATCAGCCTCAGCAGATGGCTGTAGCGCGGCCCGATCACGATGAAGCCGACGATCACCAGGATGCCCCACAGGATCGCCAGCGAGAGATAGAAACCGCCCATGAAGACGACGAGCTTCCAGAGCACCAGCAGGCCGTTCTTGGCGACCGTCGCGGTGATCGCAGCCCACACCGCGATCGGCGCGAACAACATCACATAGCTCGTCACCTTCAGCATGATGTGGCCGATATCGTCGATCAGCGCCAGGATCGGCTTGGAGCGCTCGGGCATCGAGCCCATCGCCACCGAGAAGAACACGGCGAAGATCACGATCTGCAGGATCTCGTTCTGCGCCATCGCGTCCGCGATCGAGGTCGGGATCAGGTGGGTCAGGAATTTCTCGATCGAGAAGGCCGACACCGGCAGGCCGGTCGACTGCCCCGCCTGAGGCAGCGTGCCGGGGAAATTCGCGCCGGGCTGCAGCAGGTTGACCATTACGAGGCCGAGCAGCAGCGAGACGAAGGAGGCGCTGATGAACCAGCCCATGGTCTTGGCGAAGATGCGGCCGAGCTTGGAGCCCGAACCCATATGGGCGATGCCGCCGACCAGCGTTGCG
>Ga0207426_1002199_pt1 | contig 13113 bp, 14 predicted proteins | sample AraplaMF_Cvi_mMS_FD_184265 | JGI IMG/M metagenome (GOLD analysis project Ga0207426, IMG submission 184265) | Arabidopsis root microbial communities from the University of North Carolina, USA - plate scrape MF_Cvi_mMS (SPAdes) (version 2) | ecosystem: Host-associated > Plants > Roots > Endosphere...
TGGAGTTCGGCTCGAAGACGCGGCGTCGTGCGGGCGCTGCCGTGAAGAATACTTCCCATAATGCATCCTCTTCCTGACGACTCAGGTTCAATGATGCACCATCACACTCAGGGACTACACACCTAGCGTGGTTTCGCCTCAACGGAGCTCGACTGATGCCAAATATGATTAACGATCACCTTTCGCTTCTGCCGACGTCAGCCGGCAGGGCGAGCGCGACACTGCGGCCGCGCCTTTTCCACTACACGACACTTCAAGGGTTTCTCGGTATTGTCAGTTCGAAAGTGATATGGGCGACAAACATCCACTATCTGAATGATTCAGAGGAAGTTCGTATATGGGCTGGGCTACCTGAAGGCGGAACCAGAAGCGTGCGAAGGCCGCATCGTCAAGACAGCAGGCCATATTGCTTCGGGTAGCCTCTCTCATCGATTTCTTCCAGCAGGGATATGTCTACACGGCGTCCTTTGCGGAGGACGACGATCTCCTGAGCCAATGGAGGGGCTATGGTGCGGGTGGAGGAGTATGCTTGGGATTTGTAGTCAGCGACCTGCAAAGGGTTGCCGAAAGGGCGGGCTTCCGCCTTGTCAAGTGTATCTATGAGCAAAGCCAGAAAACAGCGCTCGCCAAGGAGTTCATCGATCACTCGTTGGCGACGATCGATGCCACCACGCCCTTGGACGATGAACGGGTCGAAGAGTTCGCAAACCAGATTGTCACTCGTTACCAGCAGCTAGCCTGTGCCTTCAAGGATCCGTCCTTTCGTGAGGAGTGCGAATGGCGCATCATTCCGAAGTTCGTACCACGTGACCATCAGTCCTTGAGAGTCCGCGGGACGGCGACGATGCTGGTGCCGTATTTTGAAGTCGACCTTGATCTGGGCAACGATAGTGAGGGCCGCACAAACCTCGGGTTTGACACGGTGATCGCGGGACCCAGCCTGCAGAAAGAGCGAATACTCCAGGCAGCTTCGATCGCCACGAGGCACCTGAGCGTAGAAGCCTCAAGGCCATCCGCCCCTACCGATCACTATAGCAGCGCTCTCTGGCAGGGGCCAAGAGCCTTCCTGCAATGGACGGACTGTTCGAGCGATACTAGCCCCGAAGCTCGTAAAGCTCGGTCTGCCCCGTTCGGCCCCTGACGCTGACAGTGCCGATAGGCAGGAAACTGAAATTCTCCGCAACTGCGTCGCGGACCGCGCTGCTGACGAGGATCGAGGTTCCATAGTCGCGGTTCAGGCCCTCCAGTCGCGAGGCGATGTTTACAGTGTCTCCGATCGCGGTGTATTGCCGGCGGGTTTCGGCGCCGACGCTGCCGACGACGGCCGGTCCGGTGTGCAGGCCGAAGCGGGTGACGAGTTCGGGGCGATCGGCGGCGCGATTGGAAGCATTCATCTCGTCGATCGCCGCTTTCATCGACAAGGCACAACGGCAGGCGTTTTCGATATGCCGCTCGTCATGAACCGGCGCGTTCCACATCGCCAAAACGGAGTCGCCGATATATTGCACTATGGTACCGCCGTGGCGCTCGACAATCATATTGAGGGTTTCGAAATAGGTGGAAAGCAGAGCGACGACCTCTTCGGGCGAGCGCCATTCGGAGATGGTGGTAAACTCTTTGATGTCGGTGAAGAGGACAGTGATCTCCTGCCTGGAGGCGGAGCCGATCGCTGATTGGCCTGTCATGACAATCCTGCGGACCAGTTCACGCGGCACGTAGAGCGAGAACATCCGGATGGTATCACGGGCGGAACCGAGCGCTTTGCCGAGCGCGTTCACCTCGGATATCCAGGAGCGCGAGACGCGGCTCTGCTTGAATTCCAGATTGCCCAGTTGCCTCGCCTCGTCGGCCAACGCATAGAGCGAGCGGCTGATCAACCGGGAGATGATGATCGCGGCGATCGCGCCCGCCGACAGGAAGGCGGCCGCGGCAGCCAGATTGCGCCTCAGGGTCCGCTCGACAGGACCGACCAGGTCGTCAAGCGGTGCTGCGATGACGACCGTGTAGTTTTTCAGCATGCCGGCTATTTCCGCACGAAAGCTTTGGGCCAGATACTCGCGGCCATTCACCAGAAAGCGGAAGACATCGCCATCCGGCCGGCTGCGGTCCTGTGCCAGATTCGCGACGGCCGGGATGGCTGGGTCTGTCGCTGCCACGTCTGCAACAGACATCAGCCTCCCGCGACGCATCTGATCGCGCAGTTTCGTCATGATCACGGGGTCGGAGTGAACGATCAGGCGGCCAGTGCTGTCGAATACGTAGCCATGCGCCGCTTCCGAGATCGTCCCGGTATCGACAACCTCTCCCAAGGTCACAAGCATCACATCGGTGCCGATAACGACCTGGTCCTTCCCGGCTACGGGCGTAGCGAACGTCAGGGTGAGGTAGTTGGTCGCAGCGGAAACATAGGGGCCGACCGATGTCGTCCGGCCCTCCGAGACGGCGGCCTTGTACCAGGGCCGGGACCGCGGGTCGAAGACATCGTCGCCGTCTGCGCGCCGAGCGAGAGGTCGAATGTCCTGGTCGAAGAACGTCCAGGTCGTCACTGGAATACCGATGACCTTCGTGATCGCACGAACCGCGAATGCGGCGTCGGCCGGAGCATTCAAGGCGTCGCGCCACGCCGGATTTGTCGCAAGGTTGGTGGCCTGAATGTACGTCCCGTCAGCAAAGCCGACATAGACCCCGTCTATGTGGAAGGACGACTTCAGTTCTCGCAGCAGCAGGGCCTGCTTCGCCGGCAGATCCTGGGGTGGCGGCGTGAGCATTTGCGGGACGGCGGCGGCCGTCTCGATCGCGGTGTATCCGCCGTTGAACACATCGCGGTAGTTCTCGATGGTGCGCAAGCCGAGTTGACGCATTTGTGCTTCGCCAGCGGACAGGGGGGTCACCTTGCCTTGGGTATATGCCATCCACACGAGCGGCAGCGCCGTGCAAGCCAGCAGCCCGACAATGATGACGCTGAGGTGCAATCGCAGGGGAAATGCCCAGTCCGATGCACTCCTGGTCCCTGTCGCGGGCGGTGGCGTAGCGCGGTCCACCATCCCTACCCCCCGAGAGCAATCGCAATGCCGACCAGCGCGAGGCCTAGGCACGTCATCGTTATGCCTGCGTTGAGCGGCTTTGCGTCCGAAAAATGCGCCCAGGCACAGCCTGTCAGGAAGAGCAGGGCAACCAGTAGAAAATTGCTGGTTCTCAGCGCAAGGTCCGCACTGCTGATCATGAAGAAGGGGATAACCGCAGGCAGCGATGTCGCCGATACCAGGAGAAAGACGATGACGGCGGCGAGAAAATCATCTCTCGACAGACGAGTGTTGGCAGGGCTTCCTCGCCGCGCGAGGCCGAGCATGGCTTGGTAGAGTGCCTCTTCATCCGCTGCCGCGGAAACTAGCGGTTCGCCGTCGATCGGAAATTCCTTCCGGAGCGCAGCAATGGCGTCCCGCTCGTTTTGAGCGGCCCTGACCTGCCGAAAGACGTGTCCGCGCCGGCTCTTGTAGAATACCACGCCTAAGACGAACAGCACGGCGTCGATGATGCCCCATGCCACGTTGCAGCCGATGGTCGCGACGATCAGCTCGCGGACGTCAAGGCCCCCTTCGGTGAAGATGACCCGTGAGCCGACGGTAAATGTCAGCGCCATAATCAGTCCGAAGAGGACTTCGCCGAGGGCATCACCCGGGTCGATTACATCCGCGATCTGTGGCCTGCCGGATGCCATGAAATGCCTGCTCCTTCGCGGCTGCTGAATTCCTCATATGGAACGATCCACGACTTCAACGAAGCAGCGCGGACGCAAAACTAATGATGAGGATCCCCGAGATCCGTCGCTGTCTTGTCTCCGTGGCAAGCGAGACATTGAGCGCTCTTTTCGAGTCCTACGACCTGGGGGTCGACGCCTTGGAGCGCTTCCTCGGCCAGCTCGACGGATGAGCGGCGCATCCTTGAATCTGAACGGCTTTGCTCGAACCTCGAGGCGGAGGTGGTGGTGTACTGCAATGAGCGATACGGCCAGGAGATGCGTTCGCAATATGCTTCAATCGCCTTCATCGCCACGGGCTCCGATGCCTTGAGAATACGTCCTGGCGAGTGCTGTGCGCTTCCATGCCGTCTTGGCGCACCGTGGCATCGCGTGCTCCGTTGGCGCGGAGGGCCAAGCTTCTCCCCGCTTACCCCGCAAAGCGCAGGACGTTCGCAAACCCTGTCGGCCGGTATCGCGCGCTTTCCGCTCCGAATTATTCGACGGGCGGCTCCCAGGTCAGGTAGAAGCCGACGTCGCCGGGGATGCCCCCCGGAAAATTGATGATCACCGCCTTCAGCCCATAGCCCTGGGGCTTGGCCGCCGTCTCGAAGAGATCGTAAAGTTCCCTTGCCTTGCCCTGGAGGGTATTCTGCCAGCCGGGCAGGTTGTTGTTGATGTGTCGACCGCCATCCGAGCAGAGGCTCGACGGGAAGCTGTAGACCATCGCTTCGTATTTTCCGTCCGCGGCGGCTTTCATCACCAGCCGTTTGATGACCGCCCGCTCTGTCTCGCCGATATGCTTCTGGAAAAAATCCTCGACGAACTCTGCATGTTTCGTCGCCTCGCGGGCCTTTATCTTGTCGTCGCGTTCCATCTCCGCAAGCTGAAGTTCAAGGGCACGCTTGCGCAGATCTTCGGCACTGGTCATCGACTGAGGGGTCGTCTCGTTTGCAGTCATCGCCATGTCCTCCGAGTTTTCCAAAGGATAAGATGAGTACGGGCGTCAAGGCAGTAAAATACACAGGGGATGAGGTAGTATACGGTATATTACGCCGTGGGCCACTGGCTGATCTTGTCCCAGTGCATGTGCTCGGCAGACAGAGTTGAAACGGCCCCTGGGGGGAAGCCGCCAAGTGCGGCATGGACATTTGGTGATCGAAGGGGCGTCGACCGCATATTAATTAGTAATCTGTAATAAAATCCCGCAGTCGCCGTTCAGGAAATGTTGCTGGCGGTCCCTGGAACATTTAGCGCAGTCGCAGGTTGCTTCTGGAAATTAGGAGCGAAGCGATGCTAATTCTTGAAGAAGTTCTCCTCGTTTCTGCCGATCGGGTGGCCTGCTGTCGCGGTCAGCTCGAACTGGATCTCGACCAAATGATCCTGCAACTCGAACGGTCGGGCTTCTCCCGCAAGGAGATCCTGGTCGCCATGAGCGAAATGATCAGCGAAGAATTCTCGGCGCTTCCCGACATGCCGAAATTCCATTGACCGGCTATCACCTTGCACGTCCGATATGGTGAGGCTTCGCTCATTGCGCTATGACATCGCGATGAGCGAGACGTTTCTGATCACCGGCCCGGACAATCCCCCAGCCACCATCCTGCTTGCCCACGGTGCCGGCGCACCGATGGACTCGAAGTCCATGACGGCGGCTTCCGAGGCGCTTGTCGGTAAAGGCTTCCGGATCGCGCGCTTCGAGTTCGCCTACATGGCGGCGCGGCGGACGTCGGATGCAAGAAAACCGCCGCCGAAAGCCGAGACCCTCATCCCCGAATACATGGAGGCGGTAAAGGAGGTCGCGAGCAGCGGGCCGCTCATCATCGGCGGCAAATCCATGGGCGGACGAGTGGCCAGCATAATTGCCGACGAGCTATATGACCAAGGCGCGATCTGTGGATTGTTGTGCATTGGCTATCCTTTTCATCCACCCGGCAAGCCGCAACAACTGCGCACCGCGCATCTGAGAAACCTGCGTTCGCCGACGCTTATCTGCCAGGGGACGCGCGACGAATTCGGTACGCGCGAGGAGGTCGAGACCTATCCGCTTTCCCCCGCAATATCATTGCGTTGGCTCGAGGATGGCGACCACGATCTCGCGCCGCGCAAGAAGATATCCGGCTTCTCCGTCGCCGATCATCTCGCCACGATGGCAGCGAGCGTCAAGGCTTGGGCAGACGAAAACTGCCTTCGCTAGGACCGGGTGCGAACGTCAATTCGACTTGACGCATGTAAATGCTTTATGCATGTTCGCCTGCAAGATGTGACGTGCATTTCTGCGATCCTTTCTCGCATGTTTGGGGGCAGCATGATGAAGTGCGTAGCATGTTCAGGGCTCTTCTCATCCATTCTCGCCGCAGCGCTTGCGATGAGTAGTGCCGCCTTCGCCGCCGATCTCGTGATCGCGATGCCGAACTGGCCTTCCGGGCAGGCGACGGCGAATATTCTCAAGGTCAGCATTGCCAAGGAATTCGGGCTCAATGCCGATGTGCAGGAGCTCGGGACGCTACTTGCGTTCAATGGCATGGAGAAAGGCACGGTGGACATCCAGCCGGAGGTCTGGCAGCCGAACCTCGAAGATGTCATCAAAACCTTTGTCACGGAAAAGGGTGCCGTGGTTCTCGCCAAGCATGGCGTGCCGGCATGGCAGGGCATCTGCGCGACGCCGGCTGCCGCCGAAAAGGGGCTGAAGTCGATCGCGGATCTCAGCGATCCGGAGAAAACAAAGATTCTCGACACTGATGGTGACGGCAAGGGCGAGCTGTGGCTCGGCGCGCCGACCTGGGCTTCGACGGGGATCGAGCGGGTGCGGGCAAACACCTACGGCTACGCCAAGAACCTGACGCTGGTCGAGTCGGAAGAAGAAGTCGCCATGGCGGGGCTGGATATCGCGATCGCAACAAACCAGCCGCTTGTCTTTGCCTGCTACGCGCCGCACTTCATCTTTGACCTGCACAGGATCGTCCGCCTTACCGAGCCCCCGCATGATGCCAGCAAGTGGAAGCTCGTCGGTCCCAGTGATCCGCTCTGGGTCACCAAGTCCTCCGCATCGACGGCCTGGGATACAGCCAACTTCCGCATCGGATACGGCGCCGCTTTCGCCAAGAAACGCCCCGAGATCGCGGCGTTTCTGGAAAAAGTCGATCTGACGCCGGAGGAGGCGACGGCGATGAGCTATGCGCTTGAAGTCGACCGCATACCGCCGCTCGACTACGCGAAAAAATGGGTCGCCGACAACGCAAAGCGCGTGGATGGGTGGGCTAAGCAATGACGGCACGCTGCAAATTTCCGGTGAAGAGGAAAGAGGCCATCCGGCCGCGCAAGCTGACTTTGGCTCTGCTTGCTGCGGCAGCCTGCCTCGGCCCCCTGGCTGCCTGGGCTCAGACACAGATCTATGACTCCAAGACGCACACTTGGGTCGACTACGACAAGAAGAAAGCTCGCCAGTACTACGCGCGCAACAACCAACCGCCGGAAGCATTCCGGATGCAGACCGTGACCTTCAGGACCGCGGAGCCGCCAGGAACGATCATCATCGACGGCAACCAGCATTTCCTCTACCTCACCCAGCCTGGCGGGCAGGCAATCCGCTACGGTATCGGCGTCGGGCGCGAAGGCTTCGGTTGGGCCGGGATCGTGCGTGTGGGCCGGACAGCGGAATGGCCGACCTGGACACCACCGGCCGAAATGGTGGCGCGTGACCCGAACGCGGCCAAGTGGGCAGCCGGGATGCCGGGCGGACCGGAAAATCCATTGGGTGCCCGGGCGCTCTACCTCTACGAAGGCGACCAGGACACCATCTATCGCATCCATGGGACGGCGGAACCTTGGACCATCGGTCTCGACGTTTCCTCCGGCTGCATCCGTATGAACAATAACGACATCGTCGACCTCGCCTCGCGGATCAAGATTGGCGCCAAGGTCATCGTGCTGATGCAGGGGGCGGCGCTCTACAAGGGCGTCTGACAATAGGTCCGGCACAAGCGCCGGAAATGGAGAAAACAACGCTAGTCGGGGGACAGGATCTTGGGGCAGAGAATCGCGAGGGGAATTTCGATCGGCTGGGCGATAACGGCAATGGCGAGCGCGGCGTTGCTTGGCGCCTGCACGCCGCCGACGCCGCCAGCGCCTGACAGCATGGCCCGCACCACGTTGCAGACCGCACCGGCGGATCTCCAGCTACTCTGCGCCAATTCGGCGGCCGGAATTGCCGGCGCGAACGCCAAGGTACTGCCCACGGCCTCCCGTCAACTGCCCGACGGCACCTTCGGCGTCGATCTCGATGCCGGCGGCAAGAAGTTCTCTTGCATCGTCGACAACAACGGCACAGTCCGGTCAGTGCAGCCGGCGCGGTCCGGCTGACGGCACGCCCCGCGAGGTCGGGCGTACCGCGATTATGCTCAAACGGCGGTCAGTTCGATCTTGACGGCAGGGAGCCGGCTGCAGTTCGCCTGTACGCTGATCGCGCCGGTCAGTCCTGTCGCTTCCAACCAGAAGCCGGCCGTGCCGCCCTGTAGCGGAATCGATGCCGGCCCGACAATCTTCGCCGGTCCGTCGACGTGCAGGGTGACATTGTCATTCATGAAGGGCAGGCGCTGTCCCTGCTGATCGAGCGCGCGGATGATGACGCGGGTCGTGTCGCGCTCCCGGGCCTTTAAGGTCGGGCTGTCGGCAACGACCTGCAGCGTTGTCGGCAGCGGGTCGGCCGCGAGCGTCAACCTGGCAACCGGCTCGCCCGCAATGTAGCCGGTGAATTCGCCATCGATCCATTCAAGCCCCCACGTTCCAAGCTCGTCCGGCGTGAAATGGCGGTGGTCGAGAACGACAGGCGGATGCGGCAGGTGCGGATAGTTCTCGCGGTCCGGGCCGATCCGCTTCGTCACCGCGCCGTATCGCAATTCGACCTCATCGCAGTTGGTCAGGATGATCAACGGCAAAACGCCGCCGATGTTGCGCTCGCCGCGAGCCCAGAAGGTGACGGGCTTCATGACGACCTCTTCGGAAGGATCGCATTGGCTCGCGTAGACATAGGCGGCAAACTTCGGCTCGCGGAACATGTCCATGACGCCGTGGTAGCAGATGCGGTCGCCGGAGCCGAAGTCCTTGTGGGTGTTGTAGTCGAACATGCACCAGCCGATCGCACCCGCGATATCAGGATCGCCATAGGCTCCGTTCAGCACCTCGAGATGTCGGCGGACATGCTCGGCTTGGCGAGCCTCCTGGTCGTAGATCTTGGTGGGATACATGTGGCCACCAAACTCGGTGATCATGTAGGGCACCTTGTACGACAGACCGGTGGATTCCTGCTGTGGACGAAGCGCCGTGCGCGGGCGGTTGTTGCCGGGCAGTTCCTCGTTGCCGAGGATGAAGTCGTTCATCGTGTAGACGTCTTCGAGCAGTTCGCTGTCGGTTATGTAGCGGACGCCGCCGGTCTGCCGCGTACGGTCCAGTTCACGGGCAAGTTGGTTGGTCTCGACATAGAAATCGTGGCTGTCCTGTGATTCGTTGATGCGAACGCCCCAGATGATGATCGAGGGATGGTTCCAGTCGCGCTCAATCATGCGCCGCACGTTGCGGATCGATTCCTGCTGCCATTCGACGTCGCCGATATGCTGCCAGCCTGGGATTTCCTCGAAGACCAGAAGACCAATGCGATCGCACCGATCGAGGAACCACTTCGATTGCGGATAGTGCGACGTGCGGACGATATTGCACTTCAGCACGGATTTCATGATATCGGCGTCGCGTTCCTGGGCCGATCTGCCAGCGGCATAGCCGACATAGGGGAAAGCCTGGTGGCGATTGAGACCGCGTAGCTTCAGCGGCCGGCCATTGAGAAGAAAGCCTTCGATCGTGAACTCGGCGGTGCGGAAGCCGAAGTGCGACGAGACGCGGTCGGAACCGTGACTTGTCGTCAGTTCGACGGTGACTTCGTAAAGCGCCGGATTGTCGATATCCCAGAGCGATATACCGGTCAGCTCATTGAAAGAGAGAGTAACATCTTCACCGGTCGTTTCCGCGGAAGCCGTGGCGAGCACGCGCCCATCCTCATCCTTCAGGGATGCGGATACCGAGCCCAGGAAGGTGAGTTGTTGCAGATTGGCAAGATCGACACGCACGCTTGCCGACTTTTCCTCCGCCAACACATTGTGGGTTTCGATCTTCAGGTTGGCGATGGAAACCGGGTCCGTGACCTTCAGCCAGACGTCACGGTAAATGCCGGCATAGGTCAGGTAGTCGATGCGGCCGCCGAAGGGCGGGATTTCAGGGTTTTCGCTGCCGTCGATTTTCACGGTAATCAGATTGTCGCCGACCACCAGGCTGCCGTTGAGGCGCGCCTCGAACGGTGTGTAGCCATCCTTGTGCGCGATGATCTCTTCACCGTTCAAATAGACGACGGCATCGGCCATGGCGGCGTCGAAGACAAGCGAGACCTCACGGCCCTCGAATTCCGGCATCCAGCGCAGGATCTTTTGGTAGGTGAACGCCCGCTGGTAGCTTGTCTCGTCGAAGTAGTTGAACGGCAGTTCAACGGCCGTGTGTGGCAGGCTGACGGTCGCTGAGCCATCGAAGCTCCCGAGCAGGCGCTGGCCGAAACCCTCGTGGAAACTCCAGCTCTCGTTGAAAGAGACGACGGAACGCATCTCAGGCTCCCATGCAAAAGGCGTTGCGAACAGATTGGCGCTGCTGAAGGGCGCGTGGAAACTCAAGCATCGATGGTTCTTTCTGGATTGGAGATGGCTGACTGGTAGTCAGCGCTGACGTCCTAGTGGCGCGCGATGCTATCCTATGGATATTGGGCGCCGTTGGTCGTGGTGTAAATCGAATAGAGCGATAGGGTGGCGGTGATGAACAGTCGGTTCTTCTTTACGCCGCCGAAGGCGATATTCGAGACCGTCTGTGGCACCTTGATCTTGCCGAGGAGCGTGCCGTCGGGCGCGAAGCAGTGAACGCCATCGGCAGCGCTGGTCCAGAGATTGCCGCTGACATCGAAACGGAACCCATCCGGCACGCCGCTGTCTATCGAGCAGAAATACCGGCTGTTCGCGAGCCTTTTGCCGTCCACGATGTCGAAAACGCGGATGTGGCGGGGGACATCATGGTTTCGGGAGCCGGAATCGGCGATGTAGAGCTGCTTCTCATCCGGCGCGAAGGCTAGGCCGTTGGGCTGAATGAAATCCGTGGCAACAGCTTCGATCTCGCCCGTCGATGCGTCGATGCGGTAGACGTTGCGGGTTTCCTGTTCGGGCTCGGACTTATGGCCCTCGTAGTCGGACATGATGCCGTAGGTCGGGTCGGTGAACCAGATCGAGCCGTCCGATTTCACGACGACGTCGTTCGGAGAGTTCAGGCGTTTGCCTTTGTAGCTGTCGGCCAGCACCGTGATGCGGCCGTCGAATTCAGTGCGAGTCACGCGGCGGCCGCCGTGCTCGCAGGAAACCAACCGGCCCTGGCGGTCCCGGGTGTTGCCGTTGACGTAATTCGAGGGAGAGCGGAAAACTGAAACGCTACCGTCGGGCACCCAGCGCATCATCCGCTCATTGGGAATATCACTCCAGATCAGGCAATTGAGGTCCGAGAACCAGACGGGACCCTCTGCCCAACGACAGCCGCTATAAAGTTCTTCCAGCCGGGCGCTGCCGGCGATCAAGCCACGGAAACGGTCGTCACGAATGTCATAGAGCGCATCTTCTGACACGGGTCAGCTCCTCCCAAAGCGATGTGACGATCTTCGTAAACGTAAACGGTCATGTGTTCCAGAGCCCGGCGCCGGCAAAAGCGCCGGGCTCTGCATTTTTTAGAGGGCTGTGTCCGGATGCGGCGAGCCGTCATAGGCGCCCCAGATCGACTGGTCGAAGCAGATCACGGACCCGGTCATGAGGCCTGATTCCGGCGAGGAAAGATAGGCGCAGGCACGCGCCACTTCCTCGGGATCCACGAGGCGGCCGAACGGCTGGGCCGCGGCCGCCTTTTCCAGCCAATCAGCCGGTGCGTCGTGATATTCCCGCTGAATGCGGTCCTCGCCCTCGGAGGCCATCCAGCCGATATTGAGGCCGTTGACGCGGATGCGGTTGCGTAGAAGCGCGTAGGCGGTGTTCTTTGTCAGGGTTTCCAGTGCACCTTTCGAGGCGCAATAGGCGGCAATGAAGGGCTGCCCTGCCTTGGCCGACATGGAGCCGATATTGACGATGGTACCCTCGATTCTTTCGCGCCGCATCACTTTTACTGTCTCCTGCATCAGGAAGAACGGGGCACGGACATTGACGGCGAACATGGCGTCGAAGAGCTCCGGACTGGTGTTCAAAATTGTGCCGCGGTCGGTGATGGCGGCCGCATTCACCAGGGCATCCACGCGACCGAATGTCTCGTCGCAGACTTGAACGACGTTTCTGGCATCCTCGACCTGGCCAAGGTCGGCCTTCACATAAACGACCTTGGCCCTGGTGGCGGCAGCGATCTCATGGGCCTTGGCCTTTCCCTTCTGCTCGTTGCGGCCGCAGATGACAAGGCCCTTGGCGCCGCGCTCGGCGAAGAGGCGGGCGATCGTTGCCCCGAGTCCCTGAGTGCCGCCGGTTACGATGGCGATCTTGCCGTCGAGGCGGCTGTGGTTTGTTGTCATGTACTCCTCCTTTGAATGATGGCCTATATGCCGAAAGCTCCCGGCACCAAGGCGCCGGGAGCTGATTTCGTCAATGCGGATGCGTCAGCTTAGTCGCCGCTCGCTCTGTTGCGCCAGTGCCGAGAGGAACCGCGCGTCATCCCAATCCTCCCGCAGCGCCTCGTGCATCAGCTGCGCTTGCGTCTTCGGCGCGAGGCCACCAAGCGGTGGGTCGCGGTCGAGGTTGGTCGGGAACGAGTAGCCCTCGGCGCAGGCGGCAACGGCATAGCCGATCTCGATTTCGGACAGCTTGCCCCTCAGGGCCTTCAAAGCCGGGAACAGCTTGGCGCTCATGCGCTCGCGGTTCACGGTCTCCATTGCCCGCCCGAATGCCGAGGAGACCTGCAGCAGATTAGCGACGCGCTTGATGTCGGTCGAGCGGTTCGTACCAGCCGCGTGGAACAGCGCCGGATTGAAGAACACCACGTCGCCCTTTTCGAGCGGCAGCTGGACATGATGCGTCTCGAAATAGTCCTTGAACTCCTGGCGCTTGAGCGCGAGGTAGCCCGGCTCATAGGTCTGGCTGTGCGGCAGGAAGAGGGTTGGACCGCTTTCGAGCGGCATGTCGCAATGAGCGATCGCGCCCTGCAGCGTCAGCACCGGCGAGAGCCGGTGCACATGCGCCGGGAATTGCTCGATCACCTTGGAAGACTGGAAGCCGAGATGGTAGTCGCGGTGCGCGGACTGTGCCGCGCCACCCGGATTGACCCGGTTGACC
>Ga0207426_1002200_pt1 | contig 13112 bp, 11 predicted proteins | sample AraplaMF_Cvi_mMS_FD_184265 | JGI IMG/M metagenome (GOLD analysis project Ga0207426, IMG submission 184265) | Arabidopsis root microbial communities from the University of North Carolina, USA - plate scrape MF_Cvi_mMS (SPAdes) (version 2) | ecosystem: Host-associated > Plants > Roots > Endosphere...
CCCTGGCCGCGCGTCAGGTCGCCGGGGATCTGGTCGGGGTGACGGTGGCCGGCGAGGGCATCGTCGAACTGCTGCCGCTGGGCCTGTCGAAGGCCACCGGACTGTCGCTGGCCGCCCGCCGGCTGGGGCTCACCGCCAAGGACACCATCGCCTTCGGTGACATGCCCAACGACGTCCCGATGTTCGGCTGGGCCGCGCACGGGGTGGCGATGGCCAACGCCCATGCCGAACTGAAGGCCGTCGCGGACGAGTTCACCGCCTCCCACGAGGACGACGGCGTCGCGGTGGTGCTGGAGCGGCTCTACCTCTCCTGAGGGCTTTCCGGCCGCCGCTCCGGCGGCGGCCCGGCAGCCTGGCCAGCGGGGCCCGTCCCGTCCTCCGGCGGCGGCTTTTCGGCAGCCGCCGGGGTCAGCGGCCAGGCCGCGAAGCCCATGACCAGCGCGATGGCATGGCCGAAGTCGGTGAAGGTCGCGCCGGTCAGCAGCGGAATGCCGAAGAAGACCAGCACCCCGGCCAGGTAGCCGTAGCGCCAGGGCGGCCGCAGCCGGTAGGTCAGCACCCCGGCGGCCGCCGCCAGCCCGTACGAGACCCCGATGTCCACGACATGGGTCATCGAACGCGGCAGCCGGTGCCCCTCAATGGCCAGCAGGACCAGCTCCTGGCTGGCGAGGGTGGCGGCGATATGCGCGCCGCCGACTGTCAGCAGCCAGCGCGCGGTGCCCATCCAGCGCTCCACGTTGGCGTGCAGCAGCTCGAACATCACCGCATAGAGCAGAAACGACTCGGGGCGCTCGATCCAGAAACCGCTGATCAGCAGCGACGGCAGCGGATGCTCGTTCAGCTCGTGGATGTTGCTGCTGGTGCGGTGGACCAGGAACTGCCCCAGCCCCTCGGAGGCGGCGGCGATGACCAGGCTGGTGATGCCGATGACCAGCAGCCAGATATGGGTGCCTGGGCTGCTGCGTACCCAGTCCTTCGCCCAGGTCAGGGGGTTGACGGGGGACGGGCGGCGGCCGCTGCGCGGCGGCTCGGCCGGCGGCCTCACCGGCGGCGCCCCGGGGCGCCGGAGAACAGCGGCCCAGGCCCCTTGAGGTGCCGGATGCGGGGCGCGCTCTCCATGGCCCGTACGCCGGGCAGCGCCGCCACCCGGGTCGTCAGATAGCGGTAGACGGCGCCGACGTCGCGGCAGAGCACCGAGGCGAAGAGGTTGTGCGGGCCCGTGGTGGCGCAGGCGTAGGCGACTTCCGGGTGGGCCGCCATCGCCTCGCCGGCGGCGGCGAGCCGGGCGGGTTCGACGGACAGCCAGAGTGCCACCATCACGCCGTACCCGAACTGCCCCAGGTCGTAGTCGACGTCGTAATACAGGGCGCCGGTGGCCCGCAGTTCCGTGAAACGGCGGCGGACCGTGGTGGGCGACCAGCCGGTGGCGGTGGCGAGTTCGGCCAGGGGGGTGCGGCCGTCCCGGGCGAGGGCGTCGAAGAGCCGGCGGTCGGCGTCGGTGAGTGTGACGGGGGCGGCGGCCGGGTCCGGCGGCGGTGGGCTCAGCCGGGCGATCTGCTCGCCGGTCAGCGACCCGGACTTGTTGATCAGGCCCTGCGGGCCGCCGAAGAACTGGTGCAGCTGGCAGTGGGCGGTCACCCCGATGACGCTCGGGGTGCGCGGCAGTTTCTGGAGCAGCAGCACATCGCTGTGGTCACTGTCCGGCGCCCGGCACACCGCGGTGATCTCGGTGCCGCCGGACATCAGGCTGACCCAGGAGGTGTCCGGGCGGCGGGCCAGCGCCTCGGCGACGGCGACCGCGGCGTCCGGTGTGCACTGGACCCGCACCAGCCACTGCACCTCGCCGACCGCCCGGGCGCCGGGCAGCCCCAGCACCTTGAGCGCGCCGCGGGTGCGGTGCCGGGTGTAGCGCCGGGCGACGGTCTGGTCGGAGACCCCGAGCACGGCGGCGATCCGGCTGAACGGCGCCCGGCCGTCGAGCTGAAGCGCATGGATCAGCCGGTGGTCGAGGTCGTCGAAACCGGTGGGGCCGCCGGGGACCGTACCGGTGCCGCTCCCCCGGTCCGCCGCCCCGGGCTTCCCGTCGGATTTCACCGTTCGAGGCTAACCCGTGTCGGATTGCGCCGCCGGGCGCGCGGTGGCTGGGAGCACGGCCGGTGTCGCCCGCACCGTGGCGTCGGCAATACGGGACGCCGGCCGGCGAACCGGCGGGCCGGGCCGGACCTTCGGGCGGCGCCGGGCGCGCCGTACCGGCCGCTACGAACGGAGGAAAGAACATGCGGAGCGCACCCGAGAGGGGGACCGCGGCGGGCGGCCGGGCGCCGGACGCGGGCGGGGAGCCGGGCGGCGGACCGGCCGGGAAGTGGTGGCCGCTGGCCGCCATCACCCTCGGCAACTTCCTGCTGCTGGTCGATGTGACGATCGTGAACACCGCGCTGCCCCGGATAGCCGACGGCCTGGGCGCCACCTTCACCTCGCTCCAGTGGGTGATGGACATCTACGCGCTGGCGCTGGCCGCGCTGCTGATGGTGGCGGGCTCGGCCGCGGACCGCTACGGGCGGCGGCGGCTGTATGTCGCCGGGCTGACGCTGTTCGCGCTGGCCTCGCTGGTCTGCGGGCTGGCCCCGGACGCGGGCGTGCTGGTCGCGGCCCGCGCCGTGCAGGGGGTGGGCGCGGCGGCGATGTTCGCCACCAACACCCCGCTGCTGATGGCCGCTTACCAGGGCCGGGACCGGGGCGTGGCGTTCGGCGTCTGGGGCGGCACCAGCGGCGCCGCGGCCGCGATCGGCCCCGTACTGGGCGGCCTGCTCACCGAGTATGTGGACTGGCGGGCCATCTTCCTGGTCAATCTGCCGCTGACCGCCGTCGCGGTGTGGATCACGGTGCGCCGGGTCCCCGAGTCGCACGGCGACCCCACCGCCCGGATCGACTGGCCGGGCGCCGCGTCCTTCACGGCCTGCGCGGGCGCGCTGACGTACGGGCTGATCCGCGGCGGCGAGGAGGGCTGGACGGAGTCCGGGACGCTCGCCGCGCTCGGCGGCGCGGCGCTCGCCCTGCTGATGTTCCTCGTCGTCGAACGGCGGGTGCACCGGCCGCTGCTGGACCTGGGGCTGCTGCGCCGCCCGTCGTTCGCGGCGCTGATGGCGGCGGCGCTGCTGCTGCAGGCCGCGGCGTTCCCGTACCTCACCTTCGTGGGGCTGTGGGTGCAGAACATCCTCGGTCTGAGCCCCGTGCAGGCCGGCCTGGCGGTGACACCGATGGCCCTGATGTCCCTGCTGGTGGGTGCGCTGGGCGGCCGTCCACTACAGCGGGTGGCACCCCAACTCCCGCTCGGTGTCGGCCTGTTGCTGGTGGGCGCCGGGGCGCTGCTGGAGTACGCGCTGCTGGACGACGGGGCCGGCTGGGCGGCACTCGCGCCCGGCCTCGCGGTGAGCGGGCTGGGCATCGGGGCGGCGATGCCGGTCCTGGTCTCGGCGGCGCTCGGCGCGGCGCCCCCGCAGCGGGCGGGGATGGCGAGCGGTGCCGTGAACACCTTCCGGCAGCTGGGCTACGCACTGGGCATCGCGGCCCTCGGCACCGTCTTCGCCGACGCACTGCACGGTCTCCGGCCCGGGGCCTCCCGTACGGCCGTGGCCGCCGCCCATGTCGCCGGGCTGACCGACATCCTGCTGATCTCGGGGACGGTGGCGTCGGCGGGCGGGGTGCTGGTGCTGGCCGTAGTCCGGGGTCACCGGCCGGAGGCGGACGGGCGGCAGAGCCGGGTCCGGGATGCGGATCGGGGTGGGCTCGGGGGACGGCCCGGGGTCGCGTCAGGGACGGCTCAGGGCCGGGCGGAGTAAACGCCGGGCATACGGGTCGGCACCCGGAACCGTACGGCCGTACGCGGTTCCGGGTTGCCGCCCTGGGCCCTGTGGCGATCTTCGCTGTGCCCTCACACCCAAGTCAATCCTCTGATCTCCTTTCACATCCCTTAGCAATGGCTTGGGTTGGCGCTACCGTGTGCCGGTGACCCTCGATGACCTGCGCGCTTTCGTGGCCGTGTGCGAGGCGGGCAACCTCAGCGCCGTCGCCCGCGATCTCGGCTGCACCCAGTCGGCCGTCAGCCAGCGCATCAAGCGCGTCGAACGGGCGGCGGGCATAGGCCTGTTGGAACGCCGGCCACGCGGTGTGGCACCGACCCAGGCGGGCCACATCCTGCACCGCGCGGCCGCCGACGGCCTCAGCGGACTGGATGTGGCGCTGCGCCGGCTGGCCGATCTGCGCGCGGGCGACGGCGGCACGGTCCGGGTGACCACCGGCGCCACGACCGTGCGGCACTTCATGGCCGACGCGGTGGTCGCCTTCCGCGCCCGCCATCCGCACGTCAACCTGGAGTTCCAGACCGAGAGTTCCAGCCGCCGCTGCTTCGAGGCGGTCGCGGACGGCAGTTCCGAACTGGCCTGGATCACCATCGGCCCACCGGTACGCGGTATCGAGCAGCATCCGGTGGTCCGCCTGCCGTGGGTGCTCGCCGTCCCCGCCGACGACCCGCTCGCCGACCGGGAGTGCATCGAGCCCGGCGAACTGGCCGGCATCCGGCACATAAGGCTGCCGGAGAACTCCACCTCCCGGATGCGCCTCGACGGCCACCTCGGCCACCAGGACACCGGCCCCGTGCCGCCGCCGACCACCACCAGCGTCGCCGACTGGGACACCGCCCTGTTGCTGGCCGAACTCGGCGTCGGCCACGCGGTCGTACCCCGGCTGCCCGGCCTCCAGGCCACCGCCCGGCCGGCCCTGCGGCTGCTCCCGATCACCGGCCTGCCCCCGCTGGCCACCGGCTGGGCGGTCCGCCGGTGGGCGGCGCTGAGCCCGGCGGCGGTGGCCTTCGCAGAGACGGTCACCGCGGGTCTGGGCGGGGCGGCGGCGGCCGGACAGGTGGTGGGCTGAGGGCGGGCTGAGGGGCATGGGGGCGTGGCGGGCACGCCGTGGGCCCGTTTCCGCCCCGCCTCAGGCCCTGACCACCGGCTCCTGGATCTCCGTGACCCACTTCTCCTGGTCCGGCGGGCACTCCAGATACAGCTCGCGGGCGTATCCGGCGGAGCGATAGCCGTTGGCGTCGATCCAGTGCGCGAGATTCTGGGCGGTCGGCAGAATCCGGCTCATCGGGCCCCGGTGCACCACCGTGGCGGCGCTGTCCAGGCCGGGGAGGGTGACGACGTCGAAGCCGAGGCCGGCGGCGGTGGGGGTCGCGGGGCTGGAGGCATCGGCGGTCGTCGCACCCGCCTTCGCCAGCGCCTCCTCGGTGATCACCATCCCCGCGTGCACGACGATGGCGTCCCTTCCGTCGCTCCCCTCGGCCGACCCCCCGCTCGGCTCCGGTACGTCCTCGTAGTACGCCAGCCCCGGCCCGGCCGGCGTCACCCCCGCCGTCTCCAGCAGCCGGCACAGCTCGGCGTAGAGCGGCGTGATCACCGGGCCGATGTCCTCCGGCCCGTAACTGGCGGCGGTCCCGCTCAGCTCGGCGAGCAGTACCGTTCCGGTGCGTTTGACCACCACATCGTCGGCAGACATGCGTCCCTCGCTCTCGATCGTCCGGAGCCTCGCCTCGACCTGCGCCAGCCGCGCCTCCGCCGCCGTCCGCGCCGCCTCCAGTTCCGCCTGCCGCAGCCGCAGCATGCCGCGCAGCTCCGGCACGCTCACCTCCTCGGCCAGGATCGCCCCCACCTGCTGGAGGCTGAATCCGAGGTCCTTGAGCGCGATGATGCGGTTGAGCCGGGCGAGCTGGGCCGCCTCGTAGAAGCGGTAGCCGCTGACGGGGTCCGTACGGGCCGGGCGCAACAGCCCGATCGCGTCGTAGTGGCGCAGCATGCGGGCCGACACACGGCCGTACTGGGCGAAGTCTCCGATGGTGAACATGGCGCCTTCCAGTGGAGTGCTTTCCACAGTGTCAAGGTCAAGCGCGGCGGTCCACGGACGATGGACCGGGTGGCGGACGGGGCCGCCGGGCGGGGGAGGGAGAGAGCGGTCCCGGCGGGTGGCGGCCCGGCCCGTGGCGGCCCGGCCTGTGCAGGGCAGGCGGAGGCCGGTGTCGTGGGCCGGGGCCTGAGCCCGGGGCTGTGGCCGGTGGGGTGGCCGGTGCCCGGATGCCCGGAGTCACCGCCGTCGCACAATCGGCCACCGGGCGGCAGCATCGCGTCAAGTAGCGGCCGCAACCCGTCAATGACGCGTCAGCGACCGGCGGAGTGTCCCGTTCACCGGGCATAGCGTCAGAGCCGAGCCCCGGCGTACGCGTTTCCCACCGGTCCGGGGCCGCGTTCCGTCCGAGGAGCAACGCCGTGTCCCACCACCTGTACGCGGAAGATCCCGAGCCTGCCGATCGTGTCCCGGCCGGACCGCTGTTCGTCCCCGTCCGGTCGGGCCCCGCGGGCTGCACGGCCCGCCTGTTCCGCACTCCGCTCGGCGGCCGTACCGCCGTCGCCTTCACCTCACCCCAGCGGCTGGCCGCGGCCCTCGGCGGCGGCCAGCCCTGGGTCAGGCTCTCCGAGCCCGCGCTGCGGGCGCTGGCCGAACCCGTGGGAGCGACGGCCCTGACCGTCGATCCCCGATACGTCCCCGACGTACCCCATGGCCGTCACCTACGGGCCGCCTGAGGGAGGGGTGACCGCGATGAGTCACAGCACTCTGCCGCCGACCGGCCACGAGGCCGGCCCCCCGCCACCGGCCACCGCCGTGGCGCTCCCGCCCCGCACCGCCGCCCGGCCCCTGTCCGCCGGCGAGCCGCGCTCCATCTGGCCCGCGTCCACGGCGCCGGTCGGCCGTGACGACCTCGCCGTCGGCGGTGTCCCGCTCACCGAGCTGGCCGACCGCTTCGGCACCCCCGCCTACGTCCTGGACGAGGACGAGGTACGCCACCGCTGCCGCGCCTACCTACGGGCCTTCCCTGACGCCGAGGTCTACTACGCGGCCAAGGCGTTCCTGTGCCGTGCGATGGTGCACTGGGTGCAGGAGGAGGGCCTGGGGCTGGACGTCTGCTCCGCCGGCGAGCTGGAACTGGCCGTCACCACCGGCTTTCCGCCCGAGCGGATCGTGCTGCACGGCAACGCCAAGAGCCCCGCCGACCTGCGGGCCGCCCTGCGGCTGGGCGTCGGCCGGATCGTCATCGACAGCACCTCGGAGATCGCCCGGCTGGCCGCCGCGGTCCCGGCGGGCAGCCGCCAGAAGGTACTGATCCGGGTCGTGCCCGGGATCGCGGCCGGCGGCCACGCCAAGATCCGTACCGGGACCGACGACCAGAAGTTCGGCCTGTCGATCGCCGACGGCTCCGCACAGCACGCCATCGCCCGGGTGCTCAGCCAGCCACGCCTCGAACTGACCGGCCTGCACTGCCACTTGGGCTCGCAGATCACCACCGTCAAGCCCTATCTGTCGGCGGTACGACGGCTGATCGGCCTGCTGGCCCGCATCCGGGAGCACCACGGCACCACGCTGCCCGAACTGGACCTCGGCGGCGGCCACGGCGTCGCCTACCGCCCCGGCGAGCCCGCGCTCGACCCCGGCACCCTCGGCACGAAAATCCGTGCCGAACTGGCCCGCGGCTGCGCGGCGGCCGGGCTGCCGGTACCCCGGCTCGCCATCGAGCCGGGCCGTGCCATCGCGGGCCCGGCCGGGGTCGTCCTCTACCGGGTGCTGTCCGTCAAACGGACCGGCGCCCGCACCTTCGTGGCGGTGGACGGCGGGATGAGCGACAACCCGCGGCCCGCGCTCTACGGGGTGCGCTACGCGCCACGGCTGGTCGGCCGCGCCTCGGCCGCCGCGCCGGAACCCGTGACCGTCGTCGGGCGGCACTGCGAGGCCGGCGATGTCCTCGCCCCCGATGCCCCACTCCCCGGCGACATCCGCCCCGGCGACCTGCTGGCCGTCCCCGTCGCCGGCGCGTACCACCTCTCGATGGCCTCCGGCTACAACCTCGTCGGCCGCCCACCGGTCATCGCCGTCACGGGAGGCCATGCCCGCCTTCTCGTACGGCGCGAATCCCTGGCAGACATCCAGGAGCGGGATATCGGGGTGTGAAGGGTGGGGTGGGGGTTGCGGGTGGGGTGAGGGGCCCGGGACGGGGGTGAGCCACGGGCCGCGCCCCTGCCCGTGGCCGCACCTGCACCCCTGCCCGTGGCCGCACCTGCACCCTTGCCCGTGACCGTGGCCGGGTCGGCATCCGTGTACGATGAATCGATCAGTTGTAGGATGACTGGGCAACTGGCCCGGGGCGGGAGCCGGACCTACGGGTCAGGGTCCCTAGAAGCCTTACGGGCCCTACTGGCCTTACGGGCCCTACTGGTTCATCGGCGCGGACAGGATGGAAATGGCACTTCAGGCAGCAGGACGGCAGTCCCTGGTGGACACCGTCGTCGACGCCCTGCGGTCCCAGCTGACGGCCGGGGAGTGGAAAGTGGGGGCCCGGATCCCCACCGAGCACGCGCTCGCCGAGCAGCTCCAGGTCGGCCGGAACACCGTGCGTGAGGCGGTGCGAGTCCTCGCCCACGCCGGGATGCTGCGCTCACGCCAGGGCGAAGGCACCTTCGTCGTCTCCACCACGGACCCGGGCGACATCATGCGCGGCATCCAGCGGGCGGGCATCCGCGACGTACTGGAGCTGCGGATCGCGCTGGAGGCGGAGGCCGCCCGGCTGGCCGCGCTGCGCCACCGGCCCGAGGACCTGGACCGGATGCGGGCCGCGCTGGACGCCGTGGCCGACCTGGCGGACGCGGAGGGAGTGCCCGACTCGGGCGATCTGGAGCTCTACGCCGATCATGACGTCGCCTTCCACAAGGCCGTCGTCGAAGCCGCGCACAACACCGCGCTGACGGCGACGTACGGCTGGTTCAGCAGCTCGGTACGGGAGGCCCTGGTCAGCGCGCTCGACGACCAGGCGATGCCGAGGATCGTGCACGGCGATCACCGCGCGGTCCTGGACGCCATCGCGGCCGGCGACCCGGAAGGGGCGGAGCGCGCGACCCGCGCCCTGCTGGACAAGCCGAAGCGGGCCGTGGAGGCCCTGCTGGCCGACGGCTGAGGCCCTTCCCCCTCCCTCAGCTCCGGCTCAATCCTCCCCCCAACGCCCAACCCCCTTCTTCCTCCTTCCCGATCCATCATCGGATCCCGACACCTGACGAGGTATGCGCGTATGGCAGGGCCCAGGTCCGAAGCACCCTTGATCGACGCCGAGGAGGATCTGGTCCCGGCACCGCCGGTCGCCACGGCCCGCCGCCGGCTGCGGGCCCATCCGGTGCTGGTCATGGCCGGGATCGTGCTCGCCGCGCTCAATATGCGTACGGCGCTGGCCGGGGTCTCCCCGCTGCTCGGCGAGATCGGCGCGCACTACCGTCTGACCGCGACCGCCAGCAGCCTGGTGACGACCATCCCGCTGATCTTCATGGGCCTCGGCTCGATCCTCGCGCCGAAGCTGGCACGGCGCTGGGGGACCGAGACGGCGCTCTGCGGGGCGCTGTTGGCGCTGTGCGGCGGCATCGTGCTGCGGATCGCTCCGCCGGTGGTCGCGCTGTTCGCCGGGTGTGCGGTGGTCGGCGGCTCCATAGCCCTGCTGAATGTGCTGATGCCGGGCCTGATCAAGCGGGACTTCCCGGAGCGGGCCGCGGGCATGACGGCGCTGTACTCGACCGCGATGATCCTGGGGGCGACCGTCTCCGCCGCCTCCGCGGTGCCGATGGAGAACGCGCTCGGCAGCTGGCAGGGCGCACTGGTCTCCTGGGCGCTGCTGGCCGCCGTCGCCGCGGTCGCCTGGATCCCGCAGACGCTGATGACCCGGCGCGGCACCCGCCACGGCGCGGCCGCGGCCACCCCCGCGCACCTCGCCGGGGACGGGCCGCAGCTGAGCCGCTCCCCGCTGGCCTGGCAGGTCACGCTCTTCATGGGCTCGCAGTCGCTGATCGCGTATGTGAGCATCGCCTGGATGCCGACGATCTTCACCGATCACGGCATGGGCAAGGGCGAGGCGGGCCTGGTCTTCGCCTTCAGCACGCTGGTGCAGATGGTCGGTTCGTTCGTGGTGCCGATGCTGGCGGGGCGGATGCGGCAGCAGCGGCTGCTGGGGGTGGCGGTGTCCGCGCTGATGGCCTGCGGCGTCACGGGTCTGCTGGTGGCACCGGTGGCCGGGGCCTGGCTGTGGGCCGCGCTTCTCGGCATCGGGCAGGGCGGCGCGCTGGGCCTGGCCCTGACGATGATGGTCCTGCGCTCGGGCGACGCCCACACCGCGGCCCGCCTCTCCGGCATGGCCCAGACCGGCGGCTACCTCCTGGCCGCCGTCGGCCCCCTGGCCCTAGGCGCCGTCCACCAGGCCACCAACGGCTGGACCGTCCCCCTCGCCCTGCTCCTCGCCGTCTGTGCCGGCCTGGCGCTGCTGGGCCTGGGCGCGGGGCGGGATCGTCGGATCGGCTGACGGACGGGTGAGTGCCGGGCGGGGGGGGCCGCCGGGCACGGGCCTGCGGCGGGTGAGCACGGCAACGTCGCAGGTGGCGGGGGCATGGCGAGGTGGTGAAGGATCTTCGCGATGGGCAACGATCCGGCGGCGGCCGCCCCCGCGTCCGGCGGTGTCGCCTACCGTGCTCCCCATGAGCGATGGTCCGCACACCGTTCGCCGGCCAGGCCCGCGGCTCTCCCGCACCGGCCGGCTCCTTCTTGTTGCCCTGCTGTGTGTCCTGGTCGTGCTGGCCGTTCTGCTGCTGCCGCGCTTGCTGCGCGGGCAGCCCGAACGGACGCTGACCGTCCCGGAAGGGCAGCGGGCCGCCCAGGTCTACGCCGCCGCCGACAAGGCCCTGCACCTGCGCGCCGGGTCCACCGCGAGGGCGGCCAAGCGCGCGCATCTTCCGCTGCCGGCCGAGGCGAAGGGCAATCCGGAGGGCTATCTCTTCCCGGCGACCTATCCGATCAGCTCGGACACCACCCCGGCGTCCTTGCTCACGTACATGGTGAAAACCGCCAAGGAGCGCCTCGCCGCCGACGGCGTCCGCTCCTACCGGACGGTCCTCATCGCCAGCATCGTGCAGGCCGAGGCGGACCGGCCCGCCGATATGGGCAGGGTCGCCCGGGTCATCGACAACCGGCTCGCGCACCACATGCCGCTTCAGATGGACTCGACGATCAACTACGCGCTCGGCCGCAGCACGCTCCACACCAGCCACGCCGACACCAGGACCAAGAGCCCGTACAACACCTACCGCTACCAGGGTCTGCCGCCGACTCCGATCGACAATCCCGGTGCGGACGCGCTGAAGGCGGCCGGTGCGCCGCCCGCCGGCGACTGGCTCTACTTCGTCACCGTCAAACCGGGCGACACCCGCTTCACCGCCGACTACCAGAAGCATCTGCGCAATGTGCGGGAGTTCAACGAAGCGGCAGCGCGGCGCCGGTAGCAGCGGAAGCGCCGGGTGTGGCGGGAGCGGCGGAGGCGGGGCTCAGGGCCCGCCCCCGCCCCTCCGGACGTCCTTACTCCTCGCCCGCCAAGGTGAGCGCCTTCAGACGACGGCTGGCATACCAGGTGGCGACGCCCGTGAGCCCCACCAGCAGGCAGAGGGCGAGCGGCAGTTGGACATCGGAGCTGAGCGCACCCTCCGCGGCCGCTTTCTGGCCGACCGCCAGTGCCCACTGCTGGATGCTGAGGGTCTTCGCGCCCGGGATGAGCGTCCCCACGAACGTCTCCCAGATCAGGGCATAGACCAGGCCGAACACGACGGCATGCCGGGTGATCGTGCCGAAGAGCAGGAAGAGGGCGCTGTAGGCGACCGAGGCGACGGCCGCCGCCACCGCGTACCCCACGGCCATCTGCTGGCTGTTGCCGTTGAGGAGGAAGCCGGCGAGCAGGACGGGGAGGGCGGAGAAGGCGACCGTGACGCCTATCGCGACCAGGAGTTTGGTGAAGATGATCGTCGGCCGGGGCACCGGCTTGGCCAGCAGATAGACCACCGAGCCGTCGTCGATCTCCGGGCCGATCGCGCCCGTACCGGCGATGACGCCGATCAGCGGCACCATCGTGCCCAGCGCGAAGCCGCCCAGGATGCCGCCGGCGGTGGCATCGTCGGCACCGGCCAGCACACGGACGGCCACCGAGAGCAGCACCAGCAGGGCGGGCAGCGCGAAGAGGATCAGGGCCCGCCGCCGGCCGAGCAGAGCGCGGTAGGTGAGCCGGGCGACGGTCGGGTGGAACAGGGTGACCTTGGGTGCGCCGGGGGGTGCGGTCCGGGCCGCCGGAGTGGTCGTGGACATGCGTCAGGGCTCCTTTCAGGCCTCAGGCCGCTACGAGGTAGGAGAAGACGGATTCCAGCGACTCGTCGGAGGGCGAGACCGTCAGAAGGCGGATGCCGTGGTCGCGGGCGACCCGCGGCAGGAGTTCGGTGAACCGGCCGAAGTCGATCGCCTGGATGCGCAGCGCGCCTTCGGTGAAGTCCACCTCGATGCCGGCCGTCGAAGGGTCGGCGATCAGCGCACCGGCCAGCGCCCGGTCGTTGTCGGACCGGACGAGATAGCGGTGCGGGCGGTCCGTCATCAGCCGGCGGATCTTGCGGAAGTCTCCGGACGCGGCATGCCGCCCGGCCACCACCACCTCGATGTGCGCGGCGAGTTGCTCGACCTCTTCGAGGATGTGCGAGGAGAACAGGACCGTACGGCCCTCGTCGCCCATCCGCCGCAGCAGCTCCATCAGCTGCATGCGCTGGCGGGGGTCCATCCCGTTGAACGGCTCGTCCAACAGCAGCACCGACGGGTCGTGGACCAGCGCGGACGCCATCTTCACCCGCTGCCGCATGCCCTTGCTGTACGTCGAGATCTTGCGGTCCTGGGCGTACTCCATCTCGACGGTGGCCAGCGCCCTGGCCGCCTCTTTCCGCCCGAGGCCGTGCAACTCGGCGTTGGCGAGTACGAATTCGCGGCCCGTGAGGAAGTCGTACATCGCCTCGCGCTCCGGGACGATGCCGATGTGGCGGTAGATGCCGGCGTTGCGCCAGATCGTCGTCCCGTCGAGGGTGACGGAGCCGTTGGAGGGCGCGAGGAAGCCGCCCATCATGTTGATGAGGGTGGACTTGCCGGCGCCGTTGGGGCCGAGCAGGCCGGTCACGCCGGGG
>Ga0207426_1002203_pt1 | contig 13106 bp, 8 predicted proteins | sample AraplaMF_Cvi_mMS_FD_184265 | JGI IMG/M metagenome (GOLD analysis project Ga0207426, IMG submission 184265) | Arabidopsis root microbial communities from the University of North Carolina, USA - plate scrape MF_Cvi_mMS (SPAdes) (version 2) | ecosystem: Host-associated > Plants > Roots > Endosphere ...
ATGCAACGGCTTCGCCCGGAGCGTTGGCCAGGAGAACGCCGTTCGTGCGGCCGCCGATTTCACCCTTGTAAGGCTGGTAGTCCTTGAACAGGCGGTTCATCACGGCAGTGCCGCGCGTATCCGTCAGGAGTTCCGACTGGTAGCCGATCAGGCCGCGGGTCGGCGCGTTGAAGACCAGGCGAACGCGGTTGCCGCCCGAAGGACGCAGCTCGGTCATTTCAGCCTTGCGCTCGGACATCTTCTGCACGACGACGCCGGAATGCTCTTCATCGACGTCGATGACGACTTCCTCGATCGGCTCCATCAGCTGGTCGTTCTCGTCGCGGTGCATGACGACGCGCGGACGCGACACGGCGAGCTCGAAGCCTTCGCGGCGCATGGTTTCGATCAGAACGGCGAGCTGCAATTCGCCGCGGCCGGAGACGTAGAACGAATCCTTGCCTTCGGCTTCTTCGATCTTCAGCGCGACGTTGCCTTCTGCTTCCTTGAACAGGCGGTCGCGGATGACGCGCGAGGTGACCTTGTCACCTTCGGTGCCGGCGAGCGGGCTGTCGTTGACGATGAAGGACATGGTGACGGTCGGCGGATCGATCGGCTGCGCGGTCAGCGCCTCGGTGATCGCGGGATCACAGAAGGTGTCGGCAACCGTGCCCTTGGAGAGGCCGGCGATCGCGACGATGTCGCCTGCATGCGCTTCATCGATCGAGGTGCGCTCGATGCCGCGGAAGGCGAGGATCTTGGAGATACGACCGGATTCGATCAGCTTGCCATCCTGGCCGAGAACCTTGACAGCCTGGTTCGGCTTGATCGAGCCGGAATTGATGCGGCCGGTGATGATGCGGCCGAGGAAGGGGTTGGCTTCGAGGATCGTGCCGATCATCGTGAACGGGCCTTCGGCAACCGTCGGCTCCGGAACGTGGTTGAGCACGAGGTCGAGCAGCGGTGCCAGACCCTGGTCCTTCGGGCCTTCAGGATTGACGTTCATCCAGCCATCGCGACCCGAACCGTAGAGGATCGGGAAGTCGAGCTGTTCGTCGGTCGCGTCGAGGCTGGCGAAGAGGTCGAATACTTCGTTGATGACTTCTTCATGGCGGCCATCGGGACGGTCGATCTTGTTGATCGCAACGATCGGACGGAGGCCGACCTTCAGCGCCTTGGAGACGACGAACTTGGTCTGCGGCATCGGGCCTTCGGAGGAGTCGACCAGAACGATCGCGCCGTCCACCATCGAGAGAATACGCTCGACTTCACCACCAAAGTCGGCGTGGCCGGGGGTGTCGACGATGTTGATGCGAACGCCCTTCCACTCGACCGATGTCGCCTTGGCAAGGATCGTGATACCGCGTTCCTTTTCCAGGTCGTTCGAGTCCATGACGCGTTCTGCAACGCGCTGGTTCTCGCGGAACGAGCCGGACTGTTTCAGGAGTTCGTCAACCAGTGTCGTCTTGCCATGGTCAACGTGCGCGATAATCGCGATGTTGCGAAGTGCCATATGTCTATATCTCTGAAGCTGGGGCGCCGCGCTGGGAGAAGGCGCCAATTTCATTTGGGCGGCTCATACAGTGTTTTTCGCGTTTGCGAAAGGGGGGAGGCCGGATTGCCTGCCATGCATGGACGTCAACTCGACATCTGCGGATCGAGCGTCGTCCGCCACAGCTCGGTATCGTTCCGATCCATCAGCCTCACGGTCAGTTGCTCGGTCTGCCCGTCGATGTCGACAAGCCCGAAGAACTGCATGCCTGCCGACGGCGGCAGGTTCTGCTCCGCACCGCCGGGTGCGGCTTTCATGAACTTCACCTCCGGTCCGAAAGTCATGTCGAGTTCCTGCGGCCCATAGGTTCCGGAATGCAGCGGACCCGCAACGAACTCCCAGAATGGCAGGAACTCGCGGAACTTGGCCTTACCGGGATCGTAATAGTGTACAGCCGTGTAGTGCACGTCGGCTGTCAGCCAGATCATGTTCGCTATGCCGGCATCGCGGATGAAGCGCAGCAGATCGGCGAACTCCAGCTCGCGGCCAAGCGGGGCGCCATTGTCGCCGTTGGAGATCGACTCGCTGCCCGTCCGGTGGCCGTAATTGTCCCAGATCACCAGCCCGATCGGCAGATCGCAGGCGATCACCTTCCAGGTCGCGGTCGAGCGCACCAGTTCCCGCTTCAGCCACGCCAGCTGGCGCTCGCCCAAAAGCCGCGACTCCGGCGTCGACTCGGCATCGAGCCCATGACTGTTCGGGCCGCGATAGGAGCGCAGGTCGATGAAGAAGACATCGAGCAGCGGACCGTAAGACACCTTGCGGTAGATCCGACCGGGCTCATCGGCCACGTAACGGATCGGCGTCATCTCGTGGAAGGCACGGCTTGCGCGGGCAGCAAGCGTGGCGATCGATTTTTCCTTGTAGCGATCATCATCACGGAGGTCGGTCGAGGGCGACCAGTTGTTCAGCACCTCGTGATCGTCCCATTGGTAGAAGACAGGGCAGACCGCATTGAACGCCTTCACGTGCTCGTCGAGCAGATTATAGGTCCACTGGCCGCGAAACTGGTCGAGCGTCTGCGCGATGTCGCGCTTTGCCTCGGTGACGACGCGGTTTTTCCAAACGCCGCCATCTCGCAGCCTGACCTCGTCCGTGATCGGATTGTCGGCGTAAATAGTGTCGCCCGAATGGATCATGAAATCCGGGCGATGGTAGGCGATCGTCGAATAGGTGCGCATCCCCTCCTCGTCGATGCCCCAGCCCTGGCCGGCCGTATCCCCAGACCACGCGAAGCGGATGCTGCGCTTGCCCGCCGGCGCCGTGCGAAACTGTCCATGGATGGGTTCCGACAGGTCGTTGAGGTCCTGCAGGTCGGCCGCACGAAAGCGATAGAAGATCTCTTGATCATCAGGGAGATTCTGGAGCAGCAGCTTTCCCGCAAGATTGGTGCCCGGTGTCACGTCTATGGGCGCGACGCGCACCGCGTTGGCGAACCGGTCGCTCGTCGAATACTCGACATGCAGTCGTGCCGGCCGGTTCACCTGCGCCCAGACCATACCCGAATTCGCATCGACATCGCCGGATTGCACGCCTGCTGTAAAGACCGGGCGACTTGACGAGCCGCGCGCATAGTAGGGCATCGCCAGCCCCGCCAGTGCAAATCCGCCAACGGCGCCCATGGATGAGAGGAAGCGTCGGCGGGTTGTTTCAGTCAATGTCATGCCAAGGTCTATCCGGCTAACGGGAGGGCCGAACCTATGGCGGCTGTCATGTCATGCGTTTGAAGGCGGCATGACGGTTTTTCGAAACTTCAGCGACAGTTTTGCTACGAGGCGTCGCCGGTGAGGCGCTATTCCGCCACCAAACCACTGCGGCGAAGCAGCGTCAGCAGCAGAAGCGGCAAGAGCGTCGTGATGAGGATAGCGATGAAGGCCATCGCCATGCCGAGCCCGATCGATCCCTGTTCGAACTGGCGCCAGATGAAGGTGGCGATCGTCTGCATGCCGACAGGCGCCACGACAACCGAGGCCACCAGTTCGCGCGAGGCGAGCGCAAAGACCAATAGCATCGCCGAAGCAAGGCTCGGGAAGACGAGCGGCAGGAGGATGCGGCGAAAGGCGGTTACCCCGCTTGCGCCGAAGACCCGGGCCGCCGCTTCCAGGCTATCCCCGATCTGCTGGAAGGCCGCGGTCGTATAGCGCACCGGCTGCGGCAGCAGTATGCAGCAATAGGCGAGCAGCAGGATGAATGCCGTGTTGTAGGGGGTCGCCGGCAGCCATGGCATGTTCCAGGCAAGGATCAGCCCGACGGCAACGACGATGCCCGGCAGCGCATTCGGCAGGATCGTCATCGTGTCGATCGCCACGCGTCCGCGGATCTTCGTCTTGACGACCGTATAGGCGGCCAGCACGCCGATGAGCCCGGTAATCAAGGCCGTGCCGATGCCAAGCGAGAAGCTGTTGGCGAGCGCTACGAGAGCACCGGCGCTGTTGTTGAAGACCGACAGGAAGTTTTCGGCGCTGATGTTGTCGAGCGCCAGACCACCGGAAATCGTCCGCGACAGCGCCGTGAGCAGGATCGATAGCAGTGGCACGCCCGTTGCCAGGAAGGCAACCACGGCAAAGGCGATCATCACGGGAACCTTCATCGCCCCAAGCGGTCGCTTGTCCTTGGCAGCAGGTTTGCCGCCCACCATTTGATAGGAGCGTCGGGCGAGGATCCATCGCTGCAGCAGGAATGTCAGCAGAGACATGACGACGAGCAGGATCGACAGGATCGCCGCTCCCGGCAGATCGATCGGCCAATCCGAGATCCGCAGGTCGATACCGGTGACCAGCACCTGGAAGCCGGCACGACGACCAAGGGCAGCGGGCGTACCGTATTCCTCGATCGCCGCGGCAAAGACCAGCATCAGGCTGGCAACGAGCCCGGGCGCCGACAGCGGCAGCGTGATCCGAAAGAAGGCGCGCGCCGGCGACGCGCCAAAGACGCGGCCGACATCCGCATAACGCGCACCAACAGCCTCAACCGTGCGCGACACGGCGAAATAGACCACCGGAAAGGTATTGAAGGCCATGACCATGGTCATGCCGAAGAGCGAGAAGAGGAAGGGCGCGAGGTTAAATCCCGCGATCTGCTGAAGATAGCCGCGCGGCTGCAGCGCCATGATCCAGCCAAGCGTCGCGATGTAGGGCGGGATCATGAATGGGACGAGCAGGAGCACATCCCACAGCGGTGCAAGCGGAATGCGGTAGAGTGCCCGAAACACGCCGAGCGGCACCGCCACCAGCGCCGAGGCCAGCACCACGCAACTGCCGAGCAGAATGGTGTTCCCGGCCATGTCGATCAGCGCGCTATCGAAAAGCGTCGCAGCAAGCGAGGAGAAAGGGCCCGCGAACGAGCCCTGTCCGATGTTGGGGAAGATGCCCTGAAGCACAACGGCGATGAATGGAACGGCGACGACAACGGTCAAGCCCGCGATCGCCAGCCAGGCGGCCGGCGCAGCACCGCTACTATCGTTCGTCCTCATCGCCCTGCCCTTATTTGCCGCCGAACGTGTCGGTGACCTGCTTCAGCGTTTCCTTCCGCTTGCCGTAAACGGCAGCGGTGTCGTACTTCAGCAGCTTCAGATCGCTGATCAGCGGACGGTTTGCCGGAATGTCGGTACGAGCCGGCATCAGCATCTGGTCGGCAACGAGCGTCTGGCCTTCGTCGGATAGCATGTAGTCGATGAACTTCTTCGCCTCGTCCTGGTTTTTCGACCAGTTGAGGATCATCGCCGGACGCGGCGCGATGACGGTGCCGGATTCCGGGAAGATCACATCGATGGCCTCGCCCTTTTCCTTGGCGTTGAGCGTGATGTAATCGACGGCGCCGAAGACAGCGGCCTTGGCACCCTGCAGAACCGGGTTCAGAGCCTCGGCATTGGCGCCGGCGATGATCGCGCCATTATCCTTCAGATCCTTGAAGAGCTTGAAGTCGTCCTGGCCGGCCAGTGCCGCCGTCAGCTCGAAGGACGAGCCGGATTGCGCCGGATCCGGAATATTGACGAGGTCCTTGTATTCGGGCTTCGTCAGGTCGGCCCACTCGGCGGGCTTCGGCGTGCCGCTCTTGGTGTTCCAGGCGATGCCGAGCGCCGAGATGCCCTGGGCAACGGCCGTGTCGGTCTTCAGGAAATCAGGAACCCTGGCGGCGTTCGGGCTGCTGTAGGACACGAGCCAGCCGCGCTTGGCGAAGTCGGTTGCCGTATCCCAGGAAGCCGAAATGAGAACGTCGACCACAGGGTTCGAGGCTTCTGCTTCGATACGGGCCATGACCTTGCCGGTCGTTGCCTGGAAGACGTTGACCTTGACCCCAGTCTGTTTGGTGAAGCCGGCCGACAGCTTGTCGATCAGCCCCTGCGGACCGGCGGTATAGACCGTGATGTCGGCGTGGGCGACGCCCGCCATCAACGTTACGGCGAGAACGCCGAAAGTGATGCTCTTCAACGACTTAAGCATGCTCCAAATTCTCCTCTTTGGACAAATGAATTTCTTTGCCGAACCAGCGGATCTGGCTGGGATCGATCGACAGACCGATGCCCTCGCCGGGCCGCAGCTTGGCGCGGCTCAAAACCTGCAATTCGATCTTTTCGGCGCCGACCAGCGAGACGGTCGCCAGATGACCATCCCCGCGGAACTGCGAACGCAGCACCGTTGCGGCAAGTGTGCCTGGCAGGATCTCGCCCGCTGTGATCGATCCTGTGGGAATGAGGACACGAACGGCGCAATCGACCCCATCAACGCTGCGCAGCAGCGCAAGGCCGCTGCCTTTGAAGAACCAATGCTCATCGCGATATTCGAGCTCTGCGACGCCGCCGAGGCGAAGGAAGTCGGCAACCTCGGGCGTTGCCGGCTTCTCGATCAGCTCGTCGGGCGATGCCAGCTGCTCGATCAGCCCGCCACGCATGACGGCAACATCATCCGCCAGCGTCAGCGCCTCGCTATGATCGTGCGTGACGTAGATTGCCGTCAGGCCGAGCGTCGCGATCAGCTCGGCAAGTTCGCCGACCATGTTTTCACGCAGTTCGCGATCGAGATTGGACAGGGGTTCGTCGAAGAGAATGAGCTGCGGTTCGGCAACGATCGCTCGCGCGATCGCGACACGCTGTTGCTGGCCGCCGGAGAGATCGCTCGGCCGGCGGTCGGCATAAGCACCGAGACCGACGCGTTCGAGCGCCCGCATCGTCCGCGACTGCCGTTCGGATTTACCGACGCCGCGCATTTCGAGAGGAAAGGAGACGTTGCCGCCAACGGTCATGTTCGGCCAGAGCGCATAGTCCTGAAATACCATGCCGAGGTTGCGCTTTTCCGGCGGCGAGAAGGCGCCAGTTGCGGCATCGGCAACGGTGCGTCCGGTAATCGCGATCGAACCTTTCGTAGGCGCGAGCAGTCCGGCGACGAGCCTCAGAAGAGTGGTCTTTCCGCAACCGGACGGCCCAAGCAGCGCCAGCGTCTTGCCCTTGGAAAGCGAGATATCAATGCCCTTCAGAACGGGGGTCGCCCCATAGTGCAATTCCACGCCGGCCGTCGAAACGGCCGCATTGGTCTCTGAAGGTTGAGGGGTCATGAAAAAACCGGCATCGGTTGAAAATCGATGCCGGTTGCTTATTAACCTTCAATGACAGTCATGTGACGAAGCGGCAAGAAGCCGTCTTCCATCAATACTTTAGCCGTCGCGTATCGATGACGCGCAATACCTGCCGCCTCAGGCGTCGCTGCCCGACAGTTCTTCAAAGGTCGCAAGACCCTTCTTCACCAGCATGGCATCCGGGCTTGGCAGCTTGCCGCGGAAACCCTTGTAGGCATCCTCAGGATCGATCGCGCCACCGACGGAATAGATGTTGTCCTTGAGCTTGGCCGCCATCTCGCGATTGAACGCGTCGCCGGTTTCCTCGAAGGCGGCAAAGGCATCCGCATCGAGCACTTCGGACCACATGTAGGAATAGTAGCCGGCTGAATAGCCGCCCGAGAAGATGTGCTGGAAGTGCGGCGAGGCATGCCGCATGACGATCGACTTCGGCATGCCGAGCTCCGACAAGACCTCCGTCTGCACGACCATCGGATCCTCCACCTTGTCGCGGGTGTGGAACGCCATGTCGACAAGCGCAGACGAGGTGAACTCGACCGTATTGAAGCCGGAATTGAAGGTGCGCGCGGCCAGAACCTTGTCGAGCAGGGCCTGCGGCATCGGCTCGCCGGTTTCGAAATGCACGGCATATTGCTTCAGGATCGCGGGCACCGTCAGCCAGTGCTCGTAAAGCTGCGACGGCAGCTCGACGAAATCGCGCGAGACGCCCGTGCCCGAAACCGAGGGGTAGGTGACGTTCGACAGCATCCCGTGCAGCGCATGGCCGAACTCGTGGAACAGCGTGCGCGCGTCGTCGAGCGACAGCAGTGCCGGCTTGCCTTCGGCGGGCTTGGCGAAATTGCAGACATTGTAGATGATCGGCAGTTCGCCGTTGCGGCCGTTCTTCAGCGGCAGCTTGTGCTGTGATTGGAAGGAACTCATCCAGGCGCCCGAGCGCTTCGAGCTGCGGGCAAAGTAATCGCCGAGGAAGAGCGCGACCAGCCTGTCTTCGCGATCGCGGATCTCGAACACGCGCACATCGGGATGGTACGCCGGAACACCTTTCTTCTCGACGGCGCGAATGCCGAACAGCCGGCCGGCGACGTCGAAGCAGGCGTCGATGATCTTCTCGAGCTGCAGATAGGGCTTCAGCTCGGCCTCGGAGAAATTGAACCGCTGCGCCCGGATCTTCTCGGCATAGTGCCGCCAGTCCCAGGGCATGACGTCGTGGTTCTTGCCTTCGTCCGCGATAAGCTTGGCGATATCGGCTTCTTCCTCGCCGGCACGCTTGACCGCCTTTGCCCATACCTCCCGAAGCAGGTGGTTCACGGCGTCGGGTGTCTTCGCCATCGTGTTGTCGAGCTTCAGTTCCGCGAAGTTGCCGTAACCGAGCAGCTTTGCCACTTCGTCGCGAAGCGCAAGCGTGTCACGGATAATGCCGCGATTGTCAGTCGCGCCATCGTTTTCGCCGCGCGCAACCCAGGCCTTGAACGCCTGTTCCCGCAGATCCCGCCGCTCAGAGAAGGTGAGAAACGGTTCGATGATCGAGCGCGACAGGGTGACGGCGAATTTGCCGTCTTCGCCGCGCTCGCGCGCAGCCGCCGCCATCGCATCCTTCAGAAATTCCGGAATACCGTCGAGGTCCGCGCCGTCGGACAGGATCAGCGCCCAGCTCTTCTCGTCGGCAAGCACGTTCTGACCGAACTGCGTACCGAGGCCGGCAAGCTTCTCGTTCATGCCCGCGAGCTTCTCCTGCTCGGGCTTCGGCAGTTTCGCGCCCGATTTGACGAAGCCCTTCCAGTGGCGCTCCAGCACGCGCGTCTGCTCCAGCGTCAGGCCAAGGCTTTCGCGCGCTTCCCACAAGGCATCAATACGGGCAAACAACGCCGCATTCATGCCGATCTTGGAATAGTGGCGCGACATCTTCGGCGAAATGTCCCGCTCCAGCGCCTGGATCGTATCGTTGGTATGGGCGCCCGCGCGGTTCCAGAACAGTGCCGACACCCGCGACAGCGCGTCGCCGGCGGTCTCAAGAGCAACGACGGTATTCTCGAATGTCGGCGCCTCGGGGTTATCAGCGATCGCGTCGATCTCTTTCTCATGCGCGGCAAGTGCTGCGTCGAATGCCGGCGCGAAGTCGCCGTCATTGAGAGCATCGAAGCGCGGCAGGCCGTGGAGACCGTTCCATTCGACAAGCGCCGGGTTGAATTCTGATGTGGAAGGCATGCGGAGATCCTCTGTGGCAGGCAACTGAACAGGCAATATAGGGAGGCACGTTCGCAATTGGTATTGCCGATCGGACGCACGTCCCGCGCCCGACTGCGAAAAGTTCACGGCAAGAGAATCAACCAATCGCTAGGGATTGAAGCAATCCACGCGCGATCTCAGGCCTTCCGCCAACCGAGTAGGCCCGGCGTCGCATGCCAGAGTGCCTGCACGGCAAAACCCATGAACAGCACGCCGGAGCAACGGACGATCAGCCGCTCGTGCGAGCGATAGAAACGCCGCACCGTGCCGGCACCGATAATCGTGACCAGGATCATGTCGGCAACGATGAAGCCCAGGAACGAAACGGCGAGCAGGAGCGGCAACGTATGAAACTGCAATGCGCTCGCCGAGCCAGCAACAAGGGCAGTAAACGTCGCCAGTGCCACAGGATATCCCTTGGGATTGGTGACACCGAAGATCAGGCCGCGACGGAACGGTCGCTCCACCACCATCAGCGCCTGTCCCTCACCCTTCGGCTTTGCACGCACAGCATTCCAGCCGATCCAGGCAAGGTAGAAACCACAAAGAAGACCGAGCGCGTCGAAGACGAAGGTACCGATCGTCCTCGCCCCGATGATCGCGATCAGCGCCAGCGATGCCCACAGCAGATCGCCGACCAAATGCCCGCCGACGAACATTGCGCCGGCACGGCGGCCCTGCCCGGCGCCGATACCAAGCAGCGCAAGGAAGGCAGGCCCTGGAATAAGCACGTAGAGGAGAGCTGCCAGAAAGGCGCCCGCGAGCAAGGATTGCGTCATCGAGAAACTCCGGAAAGGACCGTCGCAGCTTATGCGCCAATCGAAGGGCGTCAAGCCATGATGGCAATCCATGAGATTTTTGAATTGCCGGATCACGCCGCTTCCGACAGAAGAAAGTGCCGCCTCGCGCGGATCGCGCACGTTACCAGAGATCGAGTATCCCCATGCCCCCATTCCGGATGAGCGAACGGCGAACGAGCATGCTCGGCGCGCTTCTCGCAACCATCGGCCCGATCTCGATGTCGATCTACACGCCGGCTATGCCGGAACTCGTCCATGCGTTCCAAACCTCGGACTCGGCGATCAAGATGACGCTGTCAGTCTATTTCGCCGGCTTCTCGGTTGCGCAGCTGCTTGCCGGCCCGCTGTCCGATGCCTTCGGCCGCCGCGCTGCGACGCTGCTGTTCGTCGGCATCTATGTGGTCGGCAGCCTGCTTGCCGCCTTTGCGCCCGGCATTGAATGGCTGCTTGCCGGCCGGCTGATCCAGGGCATTGGTGCTTCTGTCGGGATTACGGTGGCGCGCGCCATCGTGCGCGACCAGTTCACCGGCACCGAAGCCTCCCGCATCATGAACCTCATCGGCATCATGATTGCCATCGGACCGGCCGCCGCACCAACCGTGGGCGGCTTGGCGCTGGCGGCGTTTGGTTGGCAGTCGGTCTTCTTCCTGCTGATCGGCTTCGGACTCCTGATCTGTTTTGGCGTGATCGTCTTCATGTTCGAGACGAGCGTGCCGGATCCACGCCGCGCGCTCCCGGTTCCGCTGCTTCGCGCCTACCTGGAGCTTGCGCGCGAAACTCGCTTCGTCTCCGCCTCGCTCGTCCTCGGCGGCTCGATCGGCGCACTCTATGCGCAGGCGACGCTCCTCCCATTCATCCTGATCAAGGTCGTCGGCCTGTCACCGACAGCCTTCGGCTTGGGAATGCTGATGCAGTCGGGTTCCTACTTCTTGGGCTCCGTCTGCCTGCGTTACGCGGCGCCACGCTTGGGCGGCGACGGTTCCGTGCGTGTCGGGCTTGGCCTGCTCGGCTTCGCCGGCATCATGATCGCGCTGTCGGTCCATTTCGTCACGCCATCCTATCTTTCGATCATGGGGCCAATCGCGTTCCTGGCCTTCGGACTGGCGTTCCTGACGCCGCATATGACGACCTCGGGCCTCTACCCCTTCCCGCATATCGCCGGCTCGGCATCCGCGATGATGGGCTTCATCCAGATGGGTGGCGGCTTTGCCGGCGGCGTCGCCGGTTCGCTGATCGGCATGCCGCTTCTCGCCTTCGGAACGGTGATCCCGATCATGGCGCTGATTTCGATCATCAGCTACGTCTGGTTCGTTCGCGCGTCGCGGCACGCAGCAAAGCTCCCTCACGCCACGTCGTGCGAATGAAAAGTGTCCGTACGACGGGCCTTCAGACTGATGAGGACATGTTCCTTTTTGCGGAACGATCGTTTTATCCGTCATGCCGGCCTTGAGCCGGCATCCAGCGGCACCGCGTCTGCGGTGCGAAAGGCCTGTTGCGCGCAAAGACTTGCGCGTGCTGCACCCCGGCTCGTCGGCCGGGGTGACGACGGGTGGGGCATAAGGCTTTGTCAACAAGCGGAAGGCCCGCACGAGGCGGGCCTTCGATCTCTTGCAAGCTGCTCGCGATTACTTCGAGAGATTGCGCTTGGAGAGCGTGCGCAGGCGCAGCGCGTTGAGCTTGATGAAGCCGGCTGCATCCTTCTGGTCGTAGGCGCCCTGGTCGTCCTCGAAAGTAACCAGCTTGTCGGAATAGAGCGACTTCGGGCTCTCGCGGCCGGTAACCATGACATTGCCCTTGTAGAGCTTCAGCGTCACTTCGCCTTCGACATGCTCCTGGCTCTTGTCGATCAGCGCCTGCAGCATTTCGCGCTCCGGCGAGAACCAGAAGCCGTAGTAGATCAGCTCGGCGTAACGCGGCATGATCTCGTCCTTGAGATGCGCGGCGCCGCGGTCGAGCGTGATGGATTCGATGGCGCGATGCGCGGCAAGCAGGATCGTGCCGCCGGGCGTCTCGTAAACGCCGCGCGACTTCATGCCGACGAAGCGGTTTTCCACGAGGTCGAGGCGACCGATGCCGTTGTCGCGACCGTAATTGTTGAGCGCTGCGAGCAGCGTTGCCGGGCTCATGCGTACGCCGTTGATCGAAACGGCATCACCCTTTTCGAAGCCGACCTTGATGGTGGTCGCCTTGTCGGGAGCCGCTTCCGGAGAAATCGTGCGCATGTGCACGTACTCAGGCGCTTCCTGTGCCGGATCTTCGAGAACCTTGCCCTCGGACGAGGAGTGCAGCAGGTTGGCGTCGACGGAGAACGGCGCCTCGCCCTTCTTGTCCTTGGCAACCGGGATCTGGTGCGCTTCGGCAAAGGCCAGCAGGTCGGTCCGGCTCTTGAACGACCAGTCGCGCCACGGCGCAATGATCTTGATATCGGGGTTCAGGGCATATGCGGAAAGTTCGAAACGAACCTGGTCGTTGCCCTTGCCGGTGGCGCCATGCGCGATCGCATCGGCGCCGGTCTTGCGGGCGATGTCGATCAGGTGCTTGGAGATCAGCGGACGGGCGATCGAGGTGCCGAGCAGGTAGACGCCCTCGTAGACGGCGTTGGCGCGGAACATCGGGAACACGAAGTCCTTGACGAACTCTTCGCGCACGTCCTCGATGTAGATTTCCTTGATGCCGAGCATCTCGGCCTTCTTGCGGGCTGGCTCCAGCTCTTCGCCCTGGCCGAGGTCGGCGGTGAAGGTCACGACTTCTGCGCCGAGCTCGGTCTGCAGCCACTTCAGGATGATCGAGGTGTCGAGGCCGCCCGAATAGGCGAGGACGACTTTCTTTACGTCTTTGTGCGATGCCATGATGATGAGGTCCGTTGCAAAAGGGCGGCGGCAAGCCCGCCAAGCCCGGTATGGCTCGGCACTTTTAGCGAGATCGGCGCAGGACGCAAGGGCAACGGCGACCATGGGCAGCTCGGATAGTGTTTGACA
>Ga0207426_1002204_pt1 | contig 13093 bp, 3 predicted proteins | sample AraplaMF_Cvi_mMS_FD_184265 | JGI IMG/M metagenome (GOLD analysis project Ga0207426, IMG submission 184265) | Arabidopsis root microbial communities from the University of North Carolina, USA - plate scrape MF_Cvi_mMS (SPAdes) (version 2) | ecosystem: Host-associated > Plants > Roots > Endosphere ...
ACCCTCGTCCTCAAGGGCAGCAGCCCGCACCTCGTCCGTGACCCGGCGGGCGTCGTCTACTGCCACCGCGGACCGGGCGGCAACTGGCTGCCGGGCGGCGCCTCCAGCAGCGGCGCCGGGATCCTCTCCCGGCGCTTTTCCGGCGAGGACCTGGACGTGCTCACCGCGCGGGCCGCGGCCCTGGACCCGGACGCGGTCGTCTACCCCCTGGCCGGCGGCCGCGGCGAACGCTTCCCCTTCCGCGCCCCGGACGCCGAACCCTTCGTCCTGGGCGACATCACCGACCGGGCCGCCGAGTTCCATGCCTGCCTGCTCGGCGTCGCCTGCCTCGAACGGCTCTGCTTCGACTACCTCGACCACCTCGGCGCACCCGTCGACGGGCCGCTCACCCTCACCGGCGGAGGCGCCCGCAACGCCTACTGGTGCCAGTTGCGCGCCGATGTCCTCGGCCGCTCCGTACGGCTGCCGCGGCAGGCCGAGGGCGCCCTGGGCATGGCCGTCCTCGCCGCTGCCGCCACCTCCGGCGCCGGACTCGGGGAAACGGCCGCCGCCATGGTCCGCATCGACCGGGAACTCGCGCCCGCACCTGCCCGCACCGCCCGCTACACCCCCCTCTACCTCCGCTTCATCGACGCACTCACCCGCCGCGGCCGGCTCGGCCGGGCCGTGGCCGACCACGCCCGCAGGAGGGCAGCACCGTGACCGACTTCCTCCTCGTACGCCACGGCGAGACCGTCTGGCATGCGGAGAACCGCTACGCCGGCCGCACCGATGTGCCCCTCACCGACCGCGGCCGCGAGCAGGCCGCCGCCCTCGCCGCCTGGGCCGCCACCGCCGGTCTGACCGCCGTCCGGAGCTCCCCGCTCTCCCGCGCCCGTCTCACCGCCGCCCCCGCGGCCGCCGCCTGCGGCCTGGCCGCAGGCACCGACGAGCGGCTCTCGGAACTCGACTTCGGCCAGGGCGAGGGCCTGACCAGGGAGGAGATGCGCCGGCGCTTCCCGGAGCGGCTGGCCGCCTTCCTCACCGACCCCGTCGAGCACCATCTGCCCGACGGGGAGGACCCGCGGCTCGCCGCCGAACGCGCCGCCGACTGCCTCGCCGAGCTCGCCCGCGAGCAGCCCCGCGGCAGGATCCTCGTCGTCGCGCACTCCACCCTCCTGCGGGTCCTGCTCTGCCGACTGCTGGGCATCCCGCTCGCCGACTACCGCCGGGTCTTCCCCCTGCTGCACAACGGCGCCCTCACCGAGATCCGCATCGAGGACGGGCACACCGCCCTGCTCAGCTTCAACACCCCGGCCCCGTCCCAGGCCCCCGCCCTCCACTGACCCGCCGGCCCCCGCCCCGCACTCCCTTCGTCAGGAAGAGCCCTCATGACCACCACAGTCCTCGCCGCCGGCAACCACTTCATCCACCCGGACCTGTTCACTCGCGCCGTGCACGACGCCGCCGGGGACGCCCCGCTGGACGTGCGCGAACTCCGCTTCGACTGGCCGCACACGCCCTTCGGCCCGGTGGCCGAGGTCATCGAGGCCTCCGGCAGCGAGGACGAGATGATCGAGGCCCTCCAGGGCGTCGAGATCTGCGTGACCGAGCACGGCCCGCTCACCGAGCGGATCCTGGCCCACTGCCCCGACCTGAAGCTCTTCTGCACCAGCCGCGGCGGCCCGGTCAACGTCAACGTCGAAGCCGCCACCCGGCACCGGGTCGCGGTCTGCTACGCCCCCGGCCGCAACGCCACCGCGACCGCGGAGCACACCCTCACCCTGCTGCTGGCCGCCGCCCGCGGCGTCGGCGACACCCACACCGCCCTGCGCCGCGGCGTCTGGCGCGGCGACTACTACGACTACGACAACTGCGGCATCGAGATCGACGGCGCCACCGTCGGGCTGATCGGCTTCGGCGCCATCGGCAGCCGGGTCGCGAAGGTCCTCGCCGCCATGGGGGCCGAGGTCCTCGTCCACGACCCCTACGTCCGCCCCGAGGCGCTGGCCGGCCTCGCCGAACAGGTCCCGCTCGACGCCCTGTTGCGCCGCTCCCGCATCGTCTCGCTGCACGCCCGGGTCACCGAGGAGACCACCGGCATGATCGGGCGCAAGGAGATCGCCGCGCTGCCCCGCGGCGCGATCCTGGTCAACTGCGCCCGCGGCGCGCTCCTCGACTACGACGCGGTCTGCGACGCCCTGGACTCCGGGCAGCTGTCCGGGGCCGGCTTCGACGTCTTCCCCGAGGAGCCGCTGCCCGCCGGCTCCCGGCTGCTGACCGCGCCGGGCGTCGTCCTCACCCCGCACATCGCGGGCGGCAGCCAGGAAGTCGCGCACAAGGCCGCACGGATCGTCGCCGCCGAGGTCGGCCGCTATCTGCGCGGCGAGCCGCTGGTGCACTGTGCCAACCCTGGTGTATTTCCGGCCGGCCGCGATGCCGGGAGCCCGTCCTCGGGAGCGCATCCGCCCAGGTGACGGGGTGGCGGCAGGGCCGGCGCGGCACCAAGGTGACCTTGGCGGAATCAACTACCGCCTGAGGCACGTGCGTTGACAGTGCATGGGAGTGGCTCCACCATGCAACGCGGCATCAGCGGGCGCGGCCGACGGCCTACCGCTGGTTACCGCAGGTGGCAGTGGTAGAGCGTGTCCGCCCCCAGCAGAAGGAGCGCCCGTGGCCCCCTGGCCCCCTCTCGCCGGCACCCCCCTCTCCGGCTCCGGCGACCCCGGTTCCGGCCCCACCGGCTCCACCCCCGGCACCACCGGTTCCACCCCCGGCACCACCGCCCGGCCCGTCGCCGCTGCGGCCGGGCAGGCCGCCGGTTCCGCCGGGCCGGACCCCGCCGCTGCCGCGCCCCCTCGCCCGGAGCCCACCGGCCGCGACGTCGTCGTCGCGCTCTCGCCCTTCGAGGAACCGGCGGACCGGATCGTCGTGGCGGCCGAACGCGCGGGCGCGCTCGGCCTGCTGGATCTGGGCCGGGACGCCGGTGCCGCGCGCGACGCGCTCGCCCGCCTCGGGCGATTACGCCACGGGGTGCGCGTGCCGGCCGGGTGCCCGCTCACGCCCGCCGACCTGCCCGAGGGGACCGACACCGTCCTGCTCGCCGACCCGCGGGCGTACGCCGCCACCGGCCGCGGCGCGGTCCCCGGCCCTGACGACTGGGCCGGCGGCGGACGGCGCCGCGTCTGGGCCGAGATCACCAGCCCCGAGGAGGCCGCGGCGGCGTGTGCAGCGGGCGCCACCGCACTGGTCGCCCGGGGCCACGAGTCGGGCGGCCGGGTCGGCGACCTCACCACCTGCGTCCTGCTGTCCCGCGTCCTGGCCGACCCGTCCGTGACGGTCCCCGTGCTCGCCGCCGGGGGAATCGGCCCGCACACCGCCGCCGCGGCCGTCGCCGGCGGCGCGGCCGGGGTGCTGCTCGACTCCCAACTCGCGCTCACCACCGAGGGAGCGGCCCGGCTGCCCGGCGCGGTCGCCGCCGCGATCCGGGCCATGGACGGCAGCGAGACCACCCTCGTCGCCGGCCACCGCGTCCTCACCCGCCCGGACCTCGCCGCCTCCGCGGCGGCCGCGGACACCGGAGGGGACGACGCCTCGGGCGCCGGGACGGACACCGGCCCCGACCGCGTCACCGCCCTCCTCGGCGCCCGGGACCTGCGGACCCAGCTCCTCCCCATCGGCCAGGACGGGGCGTTCGCCGCCCGCCTCGCCGCCCGGCACCGCACCACCGGCGGCGTTGTCCAGGCCGTGCGCTCCGCCGTCACCGGGCACCTCGCCGCGGCGGCCCGCACCCGGCCGCTCGCGCCGCGCCCCGGAGCCCGCCATCTGCCGGTGGCCCAGGGACCGATGACCCGGGTCAGCGACGAGTCCGCCTTCGCCGAAGCCGTGGCCGCCGGGGGCGCGCTGCCCTTCCTCGCGCTCGCCGTCATGGACGGCGGGCAGGTGCGCCGGCTGCTGGCCGAGACCGCCGGACGGCTGGGCGAGCGTCCCTGGGGCGTCGGCCTGCTGGGCTTCGCACCGCCCGAGCTCCGGCGTGAACAGCTCGCCGCCGTCGCCGAGTTCGCGCCCGCGTACGCGCTGATCGCCGGGGGCCGGCCCGCCCAGGCCGCGCCGCTCGAAGCGGCCGGGACCCGGACCTACCTCCACGTCCCGGCGCCCGGCCTGCTGGAGCGCTACCTCGCCGAAGGCGCCCGCAGGTTCGTCTTCGAGGGGCAGGAGTGCGGCGGTCACATCGGCCCCCGGGCCAGCTTCCCGCTGTGGGAGGAGCAGATCGAGCGGCTGACCGCGCACGCCGGGACGCACGGCGGCACGGCCGAGGACCTGGACCTGCTCTTCGCGGGCGGCATCCACGACGCCCGCACCGCCGCCATGGCGGCCGCCGCCGCGGCCCCGCTCGCCGAACGGGGCGCCCGCATCGGTGTCCTGATGGGCACCGCCTACCTCTTCACCCAGGAGGCCGTGGCCACCGGCGCCGTCCTCCCCGGCTTCCAGGACACCGCCCTGGCCTGCGACCGGACCGTACTGCTGCGGACCGCGCCGGGCCACGCCACACGCTGCGCCGAGACGGCCTACACCGAGGAGTTCGCCGCCGCCGAGCGGCGCCTCGCCGCCCGGGGCACGGACCCGCGGGCCCGGTGGGAGGAGCTGGAGCGGCGCAACCTCGGCCGCCTGCGCCTGGCGAGCAAGGGCCTGCGCCACACGGACGGCGGGCGGCCCGCACCCGTGGGGGAGCGCGAACAGCGCCGCGAGGGCCTCTACATGCTGGGCCAGGCCGCCACCGCCCGCAGCGCCACCACCACCGTCGCCGCCCTGCACACCGCCGTCACCGACGGCGCCACCGCGCAGCTCGCGGCACGGGCGGCAAAGTTCCCGACCCCCGACGGCCGGCCGGACCGGGGCCAGGGGCCGGCCGCGGAGCCGCTGGACATCGCCATCGTCGGGATGGCGTGCTGCTACCCCGGGGCCCCCGACGCCGCCCGCTTCTGGTCCAACGTCGTCGCCGGCGTCGACTCCGTCACCGAGGTCCCCGCCGAGCGCTGGGACGCCGGCACCTACCACGACCCGGACCCCGCGCGGGCCGGCGAACGCACCCCCTCGCGCTGGGGCGGCTTCCTGCCCGCCGTCCCCTTCGACGCCCTCGCCCACGGCATCCCCCCGGCCTCGCTCACCGCCATCGAACCGGTGCAGCTGCTCGCTCTGGAGGCCGCCGCCAAGGCCCTGGCGGACGCCGGATACGCCGAGCGCGACTTCGACCGCGCCCGCACCAGCGTCGTCTTCGGCGCCGAGGCGGGCACCGAACTGGCCGGCGCCTACGGCCTGCGCGCGCTCCACCCGGCCTACCTGGGCGACCTGCCGCCCGCACTCGACGCCGAACTGCCCCGCCTGAGCGAGGACTCCTTCCCCGGCGTCCTCGCCAACGTCATCGCCGGACGCATCGCCGGCCGGCTCGACCTGGGCGGCGCCAACTGCACCGTGGACGCCGCCTGCGCCTCCTCGCTCGCCGCCCTCGACCTGGCCTGCCGCCAACTGCGCGACCACGACGCCGACATGGCGCTGTGCGGCGGCGCCGACGTGCACAACGGCATCAACGACTACCTGATGTTCGCCTCCGTGCGGGCCCTGTCGCCCACCGGCCGCTGCCGCCCCTTCGACGCGGCCGCCGACGGCATCGCGCTCGGCGAGGGCGTCGGCGCCCTGGTCCTCAAGCGGCTCGCGGACGCCGAGCGCGACGGCGACCGGATCTACGCGGTCGTCAAGGCGGTCGGCACCTCCAGCGACGGGCGGTCCCTCGGACTCACCGCGCCCCGGCCCGAGGGCCAGCGGCGGGCCCTCGACCGCGCCTACCGGCGCGCCGGGATCAGCCCCGCCCAGGTCGGGCTCCTCGAAGCCCACGGCACCGGCACCGTCGTCGGGGACACCGCCGAACTCGGCGTCCTCACCGAGGTGTTCGAGGCCGCGGGAGCCACCCCCGGCAGCTGCGCACTGGGCTCGGTCAAATCGCAGATCGGGCACACCAAGTGCGCGGCCGGCCTGGCCGGCCTCATCAAGGCCGCGCGCGCCGTGCACACCGGCGTCCGCCCGCCGACCCTGCATCTGACCCGGCCGGCCGCGGACACCGGACCGTTCCGGTTCGACGCGGGCAGCGCCGGACCCTGGCCCGTCCCCGTGGGACGGCGCATCGCCGGGGTGAGCGCCTTCGGCTTCGGCGGCACCAACTACCACGCCGTGCTGGCCGGTTACGACGGCGCGCCCGAACCCGCCCACACCCTGACGCACTGGCCCGCCGAGCTCTTCTGCTTCCGCGGCGCCGACCGGTCCGCCGCCGTACGCGCCATGGAGCGCCTCGCCGCGCGACTGGCCGACAACGACGCCGCCGGGCGGCCCTGGCCGCTGCGCGACCTGGCCGCCGACACCGCGACGGCGCAGGGACCGGTCCAGATCTGCGTGGTGGCCGACGACCTCGACGACCTCGCCGGCAAACTGGCGACGGCCCGCCGGTTCGAGACCACCGAGGGCGTCCATCCCCGCCGGCCGGACGCCGACCCCGGGCAGGTCGCCTTCCTCTTCCCCGGCCAGGGCAGCCAACGCACCGGAATGATGGGCGAGTTGTTCCTCGCCTTCCCCGCCCTGCGCGGCCTGCTGGACGACGCCGACCCGGACTGCGTCGCGGCCATGTTCCCGCCCACCGCCTTCACCGCCGAGCAACGCGCCGCCCAGCAGGCCGCCCTCACCGACACCCGCGTCGCCCAGCCCGCCCTCGGCCTCGCCTCCGCCGCCGCCCACCGGCTGCTCACCACGCTCGGCGTGCGCCCCGACTGCACGGCGGGGCACTCGTACGGCGAGCTGACCGCGCTGTGGGCCGCCGGCGCCTATGACACCGCGACGCTGCTCCGGCTCAGCGCCCGCCGCGGCGAGGCCATCCTCGCGGCGGCCGGTGCGGATCCCGGGGCGATGGCCGCCGTCGCGGCCGCTCCGGCGCGCGTCAGGGACCTCGTCCACGGCTCCGGGGTCGTCGTCGCCAACCACAACGCGCCCGAACAGAGCGTGATCTCCGGGGCCACCGACGCCGTGGAAGCGGCCGTGGCGGCACTGCGCGCGGCCGGCCTCGACGCGCGCCGCCTGCCGGTGGCCTGCGCCTTCCACAGCCCGCAACTCGCCCCCGCCCGCGACGCCCTCGCCGCCGAACTGTCCGCGGCGCAGGTGTCCGTGCCCGCCTTCCCGGTCTGGTCCGGCGCCACCGCGCGCCCGTACGACCGCGAGGCGTCCGCGGTACGCGACACCCTGGCGGGCCAGGTCGCCGCGCCCGTGCGCTTCGTGGAGCAGATCGAGGACATGTACGCCGCCGGGGTGCGCACCTTCGTGGAGGCCGGGCCCGGCCGGGTCCTCACCGGCCTCGTCGGCCGCATCCTGGACGGCCGCCCGCACACGGCCGTGCCGCTGGACGTCCCCGGCGAGCCGGGACTGGCCCGGCTGCCGCACGTCCTGGCCCGGCTCGCCGCGGCCGGGGTCCCGATCGACCCGGAGCCGCTGTTCCGCGGGCGCACCGAGCCCCTGCCCGCGGCCCCGCCGCGCCGCCCGGGATGGCTGGTCGACGGGCACCTGGTGCGCACCGCCGACGGCGCCTGCCTGCCGGGCGGGCTGCGCCCGGCGCGACGCGTGGACACCCGGCCGGACGGCGAAGGGCCGGTGCCCGGGAGCGGCACCGCCTCCCGTGACGCCGACCGGCAGGCCACGGTGCTGGAGTACCTGCGGGCGTCGCGGGAACTGGTGGCCGCCCAACGGGACGTCGTGCTGCGGTACTTGGGGGAGACGGGGCGGCCCTCGTGGCGGGGTGGGCCGGCTGAAGCGGGCGAGGCGGGGGAGTGGGGGCAGGGCGCCGCGGTCGTGTCGCCGGTGTCCGGCGCCGAGCCGGCCGTCGCCTCGTCGGACCCCGTACCTGCCGGGGCCGGGTACGAGGGCGGGGGCGCCGCCCATGGACAGGTGCCCGCCGCCGCGGCACCGCCGCTGACTCCCGCCGAACTCCTCGATGCCGTACGGGAGATCATCCACACCCGCACCGGCTATCCGCACGAGATGCTCGACGCCGGGCTCGATCTGGAGGCCGACCTCTCGGTCGACTCCATCAAGCGGGTGGAGATCATCGGTGCGCTGGCCGACCGGATCGGACTGCCACAGGACGCCGACGGGGCCATGGAGTCGGCGGTGGAGCAGCTCGCCCGGGTCAAGACCATCAGCGGCATCGTCGACTGGATCGCCGCGGCCCGCAGCGAGCCGGGGGCGGGGGCACCCGTGCCGGTGACGCCGGCCGCGGCCGGGCCCGCGGTGGTTCCGGCGGGGGCCGATCCTGCGGTGGCTCCGGCGGCGGAGGCCGCACGGGCCCTTGCCTCGTCCGAGCCGCACGAGCTGTCCGGGCTTCCCGGGCTGTCCGGGCCCGCCCCGGCCCCGCCGTCGCGGCCCGCCGTACCCGTCCCCGAGCCACCCGGCGTCGCCCCTCCCATCACCCCCGCAACTCCACCCATCGTTCCGACTCCACCTGCCGGAGCCGGAGCCGACGGCGCCCTGATGCCGCGGCCGCCCTCCCGCTCCCTCGTCGAGGTCGCGCCCCTCGGCCCGCCGGACAGCAGACCGCCCGCCGAGGTGGTGGCGGGCAGTGACTTCACCGTGGTGGAGGACGGACAGGGCGTGGCGCTCGCCCTCGCCGCCCTCCTGGAGAGCCATGGGGCGCGGGTCCGTACCGTTCCCGCCGAGCGGCTGGCCGAGGCCGCCGCCGACGGGGTGGGCGGGCTGGTGGACCTCAGCGCCCTGCGGGCGGGCCGCGGCGCCGTACTTCCCGGACAGTACGCGGGGCTGCGCACCGCACTGACCGGCGGTGCCCGGTGGCTGCTGCTGGCCACTGCGGCCGGCGGCACCTTCGGCCAGGACGCCGCCGAGGACGCTCCCGACCCGCTGCCCGGCGCCGGGCTGCGCGGCTTCGCCCGTACGGCGGCCCTCGAATACCCCGGCGTCCTGATCCGCGCCGTGGACATCGACCCCAAGGACCGCCCCGAACGCATCGCGGCCCACCTCCTCGCCGAACTGTGCGCGCCCGGCGAACCGGTCGTCGTCGGCCGCACCAACGGCACCCGTACCACTTTGCGCACCGTCCCCGCGCCGCTGCCCCACGACCGGCCGGCCACCGGCCGCCCGCCGCTCGACGCCGGCTCGGTGGTGCTGCTGACCGGCGGCGCGCGCGGCATCACCGCCCGTACGGCGCACGCCCTGGCCCGCGCCCACGGCTGCCACCTCGAACTCCTCGGGCGCACGCCCCTGGAGGAGCACCCCGAGGAACCGGCGCTCGCGCACGCCCACGACCGCATCGCGCTGCGCGCCGCGCTCATCGCCCAAGGGCTGCGCCGGCCGGCGCAGATCGAGGCGGCGGCCACCCGGGTCCTGGCCCGCCGCGAGATCACCGCCACCCTCGCCGCCCTGGCACCGCTCGCCGCCTCCGTGCGCTACCACGCGGCCGATGTCACCGACCCGGCCGCCGTGCGCGCCGTGGTGGACGACATCCGGCGCCGGCACGGCCGCCTCGACGGGATCGTGCACGGCGCGGGCACCCTGGAGGACAAGCTGCTGCGGGACAAGGACCCGGCGTCCTTCGCGCGGGTCTTCGCCACCAAGGTCGACGGCGCCCGCCACCTCCTGGAGGCCGCCGGCGACGACACCGGATTCCTCGTCCTCTTCGGCAGCGTCGCCGGGGTCTTCGGCAACCGCGGCCAGGCCGACTACGCCGCCGCCAACGACGCCCTGGACACCCTCGCCAGGGCCTGGTCGGCCCGTACGGCCGGGCGCGTCCTCGCCGTCGACTGGGGGCCCTGGGCGGCCGACGGCGGCGGCATGGTCACCCCGGAGCTGGAGCGCGCCTACGCCCGCCGCGGCATCCCGCTCCTGGACCCCGCGGCCGCGGCCGACGCCCTGCTGGCCGAACTGGCCCGCGGCACCTCGCCCCAGGTCGTCCTGGCGGCGGAGGCGGACGGAGAGGCGGCGGGCGATGCCTGAGACCGGCCCCCGCCCCACGGACGCCGCGATCGTCGGCATGGGGGCGCTCTTCCCCGGCGCCGACGGCCTCGACGCCTACTGGCGCAACCTGCTGGCCGGCACGGACTGCATCACGGACGTGCCGCCCGCCCGCTGGGACCCCGCGATCTACTACGACCCGCACGGTGCCGAGGGCCCCGCCCGCAGCGACCGCTTCTACTGCCGGCGGGGCGGCTTCCTCGACGAGCAGGCCGCCTTCGACCCCACCCGCTTCGGCATCATGCCCGCCACCGTCCCGGGCGCCGAGCCCGACCAACTCCTCGCGCTGCGCGTCATCGCCGACGCCGTCGCCGACGCCGGCGGGCCGGAGCGGCTGCCCGCCGACCGCTCCCGGATCGGTGTCGTCCTCGGGCGGGGCGGCTTCATGGGCGTGGCCACCGCCCGGCTCGACCAGCGGGTCCGCACGGCCCACCAGCTCGCCGTCACCCTGCGCGAACTCGCCCCGGAGCTGGGGGAGTCGAAGATCTCCGCGGTGCGCGCCGCCTTCCAGGAGAGCCTGGGCCCCGAACGGCCGGAAGCCTCCATCGGACTGGTGCCCAGCTTCACCGCCGCCCGGACCGCCAACCGGCTGGACTTCCGCGGGCCCGCCTACACCCTCGACGCGGCCTGCGCCTCCTCGCTGCTGGCCGTGGCCCAGGCCGTCGATCTGCTGGCCGCCGGGCGCTGCGACAGTGTGATCGCCGGTGCGGTGCACCACTGCCATATCGCCACCCTGTGGAGCGTCTTCACCCAACTGCGTGCCCTCAGTCCCACCCAGTGCATCCGCCCCTTCGACCGCCGGGCCGACGGCACCCTGCTCTCCGAGGGCACCGGCGTCGTCCTCCTCAAACGCCTCGCCGACGCCGAACGCGACGGGGACCGGGTGTACGCGGTCCTCCGCGGGACGGGTGTGTCGGGGGACGGCCGCGCCTCCAGCCTGATGAACCCCCGGACCGAGGGCCAGATCCGGGCGCTGGAGCAGGCCTGGGAGAGCGCCGGCCTCGACCCGCAGCACCCCGCCGCACTCGGCCTGCTGGAGGCGCACGGCACCGGGACCCCGGTCGGCGACGACGCCGAACTGGCCACCCTGGCCCGGGTGTTCGGGCCGCCCGGCGCGGGCCGCACGCCCGTCGGCCTGGGCTCGGTGAAGTCGATGCTGGGCCACACCATGCAGGCCGCCGGCATCGCCGGGCTGATCAAGGCCGCGCTCGCCGTCCATCACCGCACCCTGCCGCCGACCCTGCACCTGGAGGAGCCGCACGAGGGCCTGGCGCGGACCCGGATGCGTCCGCTCACCGAGGCCGAACCCTGGGACGCCGGACCCGCACCCCTACGGGCCGGCGTGAACGCCTTCGGCTTCGGCGGGATCAACGCCCACGTCATCCTGGAGGAGGCCCCCGGGCACCGGAGCCCCGCCGCCGCGCCGCCCGTCCCCCGCCCCTCCCCGCTGCGGACGGCGGAGCCGGAGCGCCTCGTCCGGCTCGCAGCGGGATCTCCCGATGAACTGGCGGAGAAGTTACGGGACGTGGGTGAGGGGGCCGGGACCGCGTGCGGCGACGGGAGCGGGGGCGGAGCCGCGGGCGGGTACCGGGACGGCCCCGCGGACGGGTACGGGGCCGGACTCGTGGGCGCAGCCGCGGGTGCGGGCGGGGACGCGGGCGCCCGCTCGGCCGACGGTCCCTGCCGTCTCGCCCTCCTCGGCCCCACCCCGCAGCGCCGTGCCCTGGCCGCCAAGATCCTGGCCCGCCAACTGCCCTGGCGGGGACGCGGCGACGTGTGGTTCACCCCGAGCCCCCTCTTCGGGCCGCACGCCCGGGAAGCGGGGGCTCGGCTCGCCTTCGTCTTCCCGGGCCTGGAGGCCGATCCGCCGCCCCGGGTGGACGACCTGGCCGACCTGATGTCCCTGCCCCGCCCTCCGGTATCGGGCGGCAGCGGCCTGGTGGAGAGGGCCGTCGACACGCTCGCCGTCGGTCGCTTCCTCGCCCGCGTCCTGGCAGAACTGGGCATCGCCCCCGACCTGCTGACCGGCCACAGCCTCGGCGAGTGGACGGCCATGGTGGTCGCCGGAATGTATCCGCCGGGGGCCGTCGACACCTTCCTCGACTCGCTGCGGCCCGGCTCGCTCGCCGTACCCGACCTGGTCTACGCGGCCCTGGGCTGCGGCGCCGCACAGGCGGAAGCGGCGCTGGAAGGACTGGACCGGGTCACGGTCAGCCACGACAACTGCCCGCACCAGTCGGTGATCTGCGGCGCCCCGCAGCCGCTCGCCGAGGCCGTGCGCCGACTCGCCGGGCAGGGCGTACGGGCCCAGGAGATGCCCTTCCGCTCCGGTTTCCACACACCGATGTGGGCGCCCTACCTCGACCAGGTCCGGGCCGCGTTCGACGCCCTGCCGCTGCGGGACCCGCGGCTCCCCGTATGGTCGGCGACGACCGTCGCGCCCTTCCCCGAGGACCCTTCGGCCGTCCGTGCGCTGGTGCTGCGGCACCTCCTGGAACCGGTCCGCTTCCGGCAACTGACCAGACGGCTGCACGAGACGGGGGTCCGCGCCTTCGTCCAGCTCGGAGCCGGCAGCCTCACCGGCTTCGTCGGCGACACCCTCCACGGTGCGGACCAGCTCGCCGTGGCGGCGGCCGACACCCGCGGCGACGCCTGCGCGCAACTGCGCAGGACGGTCGCCGCGTTGTGGACCGAGGGCCTGAACCCGCGCTGGGAGCGTCTGGCGGCTCGGGACGGTGCGGTCGGGGACGTGGGGCGCGCGGCCACCGGCGCGCTGGTGGACGGCGTCGCCGGTCCGGCCGGGGACCGTGCCACCGCCCCGGTCGTGGACCGCGCCGTCGGCCAGGCGGCGGGCCGTGCCACCAGCCCGGCGGCCGACCGCGCCACTGCCCCGGTCGTGAACCACGCTGTCGGCCCGGCGGCGGACCGCGCCACCAGCCCGGCGGCGGGCCGTGCCACCGCCCTGGCGGCGGACCGCTCCACCCGCCCGGAGGGGCCCGGTGCACCGGGCCGGCTCGATCTCGGCTCGCCGTTTGTCCGCCTCGGCGACGCGGTGCCG
>Ga0207426_1002206_pt1 | contig 13075 bp, 12 predicted proteins | sample AraplaMF_Cvi_mMS_FD_184265 | JGI IMG/M metagenome (GOLD analysis project Ga0207426, IMG submission 184265) | Arabidopsis root microbial communities from the University of North Carolina, USA - plate scrape MF_Cvi_mMS (SPAdes) (version 2) | ecosystem: Host-associated > Plants > Roots > Endosphere...
GGCGCATCCACGACATGCTGCGCCCGCACTTCCCTGGCGTGAACCACAAGAAGGTCTACCGGCTCTACAGCGCGGCCAACCTGGCCGTGCGCAAGCGCAGGAAGGCCAAGCGGCCCGTCAGCGAGCGTGTGCCGCTGCAACTGGCCAGCACGGTCAATGAGGTCTGGAGCATGGACTTCGTCAGTGACAGCCTGAGCACCGGGCGGCGCATCAAGTGCCTGACGGTGGCCGACGACTTCAGCCACGAGTGCGTGAGCATCTCGGTGGACTGGGGCATCTCGGGGCAGTACGTGACGCGGCTGCTGGACCGGGCGGCGGTCTTCAGGGGCTACCCACTGGCCGTGCGCACGGACAACGGCCCGGAGTTCACCAGCAGGGCGTTCATGGGTTGGGCGCAGACCCACGGCATCCACCACATCCTGATCGAGCCTGGGCGACCCATGCAGAACGGCTACATCGAGAGCTTCAATGGAAAGTTCAGGGACGAGTGCCTCAACGAGCAGTGGTTCGAGACGCTGATGCAGGCCAGGTCGGCCATCTCCGCCTGGCGGCAAGACTACAACGAGGTCAGGCCGCACAGCAGCTGTGGGCGAATGCCACCGGCGAAGTTCGCCGAGCAGCATCGCCAGCGCGCTGGCGATGCTGCTCGGCCCAGCTCAAACACCACTACCGAGATCAATTAATCTTGAAACCCCGGACTTCCTCGTTATGAATGGCACGGCGGAAGGGGGCAGGTCACGAAGGCCACGAAACCTGGCGCATACACATCCACGTCCATTTCTGAATTGGCGGTAGCAACCTCATCTTCGCCCCAGAGGATCACGTAGTGTTCGTCACCCGACAAGTCGGCGAAGCCCTCAAACAGACCGTTCGTGTCGATGAAAACGCGGTAGACAGCGGGCAACTGGATGGTCATTGGGAATGTCTGGTTTTAGCCGACTCTAGCCGGTCATGCTGCCGTCGCGGGGCTGAAAGCCAGCCTTGCAAGCGACCCGCTACGTCCTCGGCTCTAGCGCTCGGTTGACCGCGTACCAAAATGCGGCTGCCCCGGCATCGCCAGCGTCCTTGGCTTGCTCAGACAGGCGCAGCGCATACCTGTGTGCATCCTGTCCGTGACGGAGCGCTAGTTCGTGCGACTCGCGACCGACTTCGACATAGTCCACTGTTGCAGGTCCCGCGCAATTTTCTGGCTTCATGGCGAAGGTGTGGTTGTGGCCGACTTTAACCGTTAGCTCTGGCCTCGCGATGGGCTCAAAGCGGAAGTTCGAGATACTCTGAAGCAGCCGTTCGTCGCGCTACTCAGCCTTCGTCCGGCCACCTTGTAGTGCACGATCTCAAGCCGATTCTGAACTGCGTCTGTGACCTCGATCCAGTGCCTAACTTCACCGCGAGTAAGCACCTCGTGAAGGCGATGGCATATTGCGGTGTTCAGCAAAGAAACTGTTCGCTTCGCCGACTCTCCTTCAGCAGCGATTCAGGGTAGGCAATCGGCCGTTCGCTTTGGCGAACTCCCAAAGCAAAATGCGTTCGTACATTGCCAATGCAGCGTCGTGCACCGAATTTTCGACCGTGTTCGACCACGAGCTTTGCCACATGCTGAACACGTGCTTCGCACCATCGACGTCGCCGTAACGTTCTTTGTAGCGCCTGACGCCGGAGTGGTGTTTTTCCAAGCGCCGATCGACATGTCGCGACATGCCAATATAGAGAATCTGGCTCGCCACGTGTCGTTTGTGCCCCGGCTGATCAAGCGCAACGAGAGCATCCTCACTTGCGAGCAAGTAAAGGCCAAGGAGCCCCCAATCGACCGGAACATCGAGCTGCTTCGAGGGACGAGGCCGACCTTTTCAGTGTCTCCAGGGGCTGAATACGAGATCTGGAATATCGTTACTATTGATCGATGGCATGTTGATCCAGAAAGATCGGCCCATGGCGATTGGATGACTCAGACTGTAAGCGACTGGGCAGGTCACATTGACGCAGTTGCCGAGTGACTGCTATGGTGACTAGTCTGCTGATGGCTGAGACACCGACGTACCGCGCCGATGGGGACACGGTACGTAGCCATGCGTCGGGGCAGGAGCCGCTCGATGCACACGGTGGGCACAAGCCTGTCGCGTTGGCACGTACAGGGTGCCATTCGCGCGATCCAAGCACAGTATGGGACAGAGGGGAATCTGCGCCCTGAGGCATCGGCGGCGCCTCGAGGGGCGCCGCCCGATTCATATACTGGTTCATGCCCGCACCAGCCCCTGCTCCGAACTCTGTTCAGCGAAGCTTTCGCGACCTCTCCGAGGACCTCGGCCAAGAGACGCGGAGATACCGCAATGCCCGCACGGGCGTATTTGGCTGGGAGGAACTCCTCAAGTCGCAGCGCATCCTCATCGTTTCGGAGGCCGGCACCGGCAAGACCTTCGAATGCAAGGCGCAACGGGATGCCCTCTGGGCAGCGGGCGAACCTGCTTTCTTCGTCGAGCTTGCGCAACTTTCGCGCTCGCCCTTGCGCAATCTCCTCGATTTTGAAGAGGAAGAGCGATTCACTGCCTGGCTGACATCTCAAACCGATCGGGTCACGATTTTTCTCGACTCCATCGACGAGTTGAAGCTGACCCTGGGATCGTTCGAGCTTGCCCTGAAGCAGCTTTCCAAGGCCCTCGCGGGGCAACTCGGGCGTGCGCGGATCGTCATCACGACACGGCCGGTCCCTTTCGAGCACCAGATCATCCGCAGACTTCTGGCAATTCCCGAGCCGGCACCGGCGCCTACCGGTGCCGCCGCGTTCGCGGACCTCGTGACCAGCAACGGACGTCCCTCGTCCAATCAGGAGAAGGGCGACGCACCGCCTGCGTGGCGGACGGTGGCATTAATGCCGCTGTCCGACGACCAGATCCGGGTCGTGGCCGCCGGCGAGGGCATCATCGATGCGGATGCGCTTTTGCAAGACATCCACAAGCGCAAGGCCCAGGAATTTGCCAGCCGGCCGCAGGATCTCATCGAGCTGTGTGCCGACTGGCGCGAGCACCGCCGGATCCGCAGGCACAGGGAGCAGGTCGCGAACAACATTTCGGTCAAGCTGAAGCCGCGTGAGGACGAGAGGGAAAAAGCGCCCCTGTCAGAGGACAGAGCCATGGAGGGTGCCAGTCGGCTGGCGTTGGCCGCGCTGCTGACCCGCAGGCTCACGATCCGCCACAGCGCGGAAGCCGACCGCAGCGGCGAACCCGGCACCGCGCTGGATCCGGCGGCGATTCTCTCCGACTGGGCGGCGAACGAAAGACGGACGCTTCTGGAGCGACCCTTGTTCGGTCCCGCCGGAATGGGGCGCGTGCGATTCCATCACCGCTCCGTCATCGAGTACCTGGCGGCGCACCGGGTCGCACATCTCCTGGCGAACGGGATGTCGCAAAAGGCTGCCAAGCGATTGCTGTTCGCCGAGACGCCTCAGAGGCAGAAGGTCGTGCGGCCCACCATGCGACCGGTCGCAGCCTGGCTGGCGGCAGGCCACCCAGCCATTTTCGAGGAAGTGTGTGCACGCGAACCCGGTGTCCTGTTCGGCCATGCGGACCCCGAATCGCTGACACCACCGCAACGAGCGAGGGTGCTACAAGACTACGTCGAGCGCTACGGCCGTGGAGGATGGCGCGGGATGCATGTGGCCGACATCCAGGTGCATCGCTTCGCGACCCCCGATCTTGCCGGGCAAATCGTCTCGCTATGGCACAACGGCATCGAAAACCTGGAGGTGCGGCAGCTTCTGCTGGAACTCGTTGCTGCGGTGCCCCTGCGCGAAGGCGCCGACATTGCATTTTCGGTTGCGATGCGCAGCGACGCCGACGATGCCGAACGCATCGCCGCCATCGAGGTTCTGGTCAAGCTCGCCGACCCTCGGCTCGACCAGGTCACCGAATCGATGGACAACGATCCCGGCACATGGCCGGAGACTCTCGTGAAGATGGCCCTTCCGACGCTGTTCCCTGCCCACATCGAAGTCGAGCAACTTTGCCGCATCCTCTCGCGGGAACTCAATGTGAAAAGGGCTGTCGACAGCCTCAGCTGGCGATGGCTCCCCTTGATCGAGAACTCGGAAATGACCACGGGCTACCTCGACGCACTGCGCACCGGACTGACCGCCCTGGTCGCGCAAGGCGCGACGTGGGACCGGGAGTGGCCTCATGCAAAGTCGCCTCGGCCCTATCTGTGCGAGCCGCTGGCTGTGGCCTGTGTTCGGCAGCTGAAGGAGGCGGCCTTCTCGAGGGAGCTTGCTCACTCGATCGTCGTTGCCATCAGGCTTGGGCGGGATGAGTATGGCCATAACGCCGCTGGCGACCGTCTGCGCGAATTGCTTGCTCCGCTTCCGGCGCGCGACAGGGAAGGCTTGTTCTGGGCGGACGATGCCTTCGCCGAATCCTTGAATCCTCAGGATGAACCGTGGCGTCGCGTCTATGAGGTCCACCACGAAGGCACCATCCAGCTGAACGCGCGCCAGGACGCCGCATGGCTGCTTGCGGGTCTCGCGGACACGCAGCGGCCGCAAGCTGAGAGGACCGTGGCGCTCGAAGCGGTCATGCAAAGCGCCTGGGACGAGCAAGGAGAGCGGCACGAGTTTTTGCGCGGGCTCGGCCCTCTTGTGGCGGACGACCCCGTATTGGCCAATCGGCTCGCGAAGTCCCTCGAGCCGAGGCCGGTGAGCGAAGACCTTGTGCGCATGCAAGCCCGGCAGCAGGAGCAAGCGCAGGAGGCACAAACTCGCCGACAGGCGCAGCACGCGAACTGGATGACCTTTTGGCAACGGATCGCCGACACGCCGCAGACGGTCTTCGGGGCCGAGCAGTCTGAGCAGACAGTCTTCAACCTGTGGCAGGCCATGGCTCGCTCCGGCGATGAAAGCCGAGCCTCGGGCTGGAACCGGCGCTTCATCGAACGCTATTTCAGCAAGGACGTGGCCGATCGCATGCGCCTCGCCATGAAGCCGATCTGGCGAAACGGACGGCCCACGCTGAGATCGGAACGCCCTGACGATAGAAAGGCCGAATACGAGCGGCGCTGGCAGATCGGACTGAGCGGGATCGCGGCGGAAGCTGAAGACCCGGATTGGGCCCAAGCTCTGTCCGTACAGGAAGCCGAACTGGCGGCACGCTATGCGCCGCTCGCGATCAATGGGTTCCCCTCCTGGCTCGAGAGCCTTGCCCAGGCACACCCGAATGCCGTGGATGCCGTGCTTGGCGCGGAATTGACGGCGGAATTGCACGAACTGGCAATGCCGAAGTGGCACCCGGTGTTGCTGCAGGACCTCGAGAGTGCCTCGCGTCCCCTCGTCGCCCTGTTCCTGCCGCGGCTTCTCGCTTGGCTGCAAGGAGATGGCCACCGCGTGCGCGATGGCGAGAACGAGCACACGGCGGCCGATCGTCTGCAGCGGGTCTCAAACCTCCTGCTGGCCCATGGCACGGATTCTGTGCGAGAAGCGGTGCAGGACATTGCCGGGCGGGAACTCCAGGGAGCTCCGGCCGTGGGGGGCGCCCAGGTCTGGCTGGCCATCGTCATGCAACAGGCGCCCGAAGCAGGCGTCAAACAACTCGAACAGATTCTCCAGCCCCACGCCCCCGCGCACCTCGGGCCGGGCGTGGATTGGATCGGCTACCTGTTCGCGGGGCGCAGTCGCAAGGCCGCCGTTGATCTCGGCGCGACCGACTTTGCGCCCGATGCACTGCTGAGACTCGTGCGTCTCGCGTACCAACACGTGCGCCCGCAAGATGACATTCAGCACGATGGGGCCTACTCCCCCGGCCCCAGGGACCATGCGGAGGAGGCTCGCAGTGCCTTGATGAATGCTCTTCTGGAAGCCAGGGGCCAGGCGGGATGGGAGGCGAAGCTCGAAATGGCCGCCGACCCATTGTTCTCACATTTCCGCGACCGCGCGCTTGCGTTGGCGCTCGAGAAGGCGGCCATGGAGGCAGATGGCGCAATGCTGACCGAGGAGCAGGCCAGAGCCTTCGACCGCGCGCATGAGATCGCGGCAACGACGAGGGACGAGATGTTCGCGGTCCTCGCCGACCGCCTCGACGACCTCGATGAATATCTGCTGCGCGACTTCTCTCCTCGCGAGATGTGGGCCGGTATCACCGACGAGCGGGTCATGCGCCGGGCCATTGCCGCCGAGCTCGACCGCTCGGCCAACGACCTCTACATCGTCGATCAGGAAGGAGCGACGGCCGACGAAAAGGAAACCGACATTCGGCTGCGTGCCAAGCTGTCCGAACAGCAGGCAGTGATCGAGCTGAAGCTTGGCGACGGACGCCCCGGACGCGACCTTCGCGATACGCTCAGCCAGCAGTTGGTGAAGAAATACATGGCTTCCGAGATCACACGCTCGGGCTGCCTGCTGGTGACCGTCTCCAAGGACCGCACATGGGATCATCCCGACACCGGCAAGAGCCTCGACATCGTAGGCCTGGAGGAAATGCTCAAGGCCGAAGCGTCCCGCATCGAGCAGGAGATGGGCATGTCGCTGCGACTGACGGTCAAGGTGCTCAATCTGCGGCCCCGCTTGCAGACGGAACGACGCAAGGCAAAGTCCGAGTGAAGCTTGGGAGATGGACCAGGGGCACGGAGTGAACGACGAATGCGTCACCGCTTGCAGCGCCTGGGAACTCCGACGCAGCGATAGGCCAACCGTCAATGACGGGTGCGCCGCCGAGATGGGTCGTTCGCAAGTTTGGTTCGAACGTCAGCAACCGCTGCGAAGCAGACTTTGAAGCACTGCCCGCGATGCTTGGATGCGAAGATTCCTTGTGTGCGAGTTTGGTCATGCAGAAGGAACTGACTACCGCAACGGGATAATGTCCCTGCATGCAGAAGCCCGGATGTTCGCTATGCGCTTTGAGTGTGTTGCGAACGCCAAGTTTGGTCTGCTTGGTCCGGCTTTGCGAGTGCTCATGAGACCGGGCACCTGCGAACCCTCGACCGCGCTCAGAACTTTAAGGGGACGGCTTAAGCTGACTGGCGAACTCGAGGAGCGACTTTCGCTGCTTCGTGTTCAGTTGGCCGAACCAGAGGATGAGCCTCGCCAATTCATCGTCTGCCGCGTAGAAATAGGCGAGCGGCACGCCAAGCTCGTCTGCAAGCCTACTTGCAAATGACGCGTTCGGCTCGTGAATACCGCTTTCGTAACGAGAGATGCGGGCACTTGCAGTCCCTTCATCCAATCCCGCTTTCACGCCGAGCTTGTCTTGTGGTAAGCCCGCAGCCAGCCTCGCGAGTCGCAGGCGCGCGCCAAAGACAGAGCGGGAGGGAGATGGGACGGAACTCACTCTACGATACTCGTAAGTTCAGCTTCACCCGTCTCTACGTTTAACGTAGAATCGAGGGGCAAACCTTGCCTCGCCTGATTGCCACTCGATGTCCCATCGAACGCTTGCCTCTCCTTTTCCGACGGAGCGCCCGCTGCGCTTGCCCGCGTCAGTGACGCGTGGGCAACCGCGGCGTCCAGCACCTGTGGCACGTAACCCGTCGGTGTCGCGCGTCGGAGCTCAGGTGAGGGCGCTGCGCATGGCGGTGGGGATGTCTGCCGGTCGGTTGGCTTTGGGTTCAGGGATCTCCGCCTCGATGCTCTCGCGGATCGAGCGTGGGCTGGTCTCGCCCTCGGTGGAGACCTTGGAGCGGCTGGCGCAGGGGCTGCACGTGCCGGTGTCGCGCTTTTTCGGCGACCAGGCCCGGCGCACGGACTTCTGCCATGTCCGTGCGGGGCAAGGGCTTGTGGTCGACCGCATCGGGGCTGTGGCGGACTACCGGTACGAGCTGCTGGGGCACTCGCTGTCGGGCAACCTGTTCGTGGAGCCCTACTTGGTGACGCTGCTGCCGGAGGCGGGGCCGTACGTGACCTTCCAGCACCCGGGGCTCAAGTTCCTGTACTTTCTGTCAGGGTCGGTCACCTACCGCTACGGCGCGAAGGCGGTGGAGGTGGGGGCAGGGGATACATTGCTGTTCGATGCGACGGCGCTGCACGGCATCGAGGTGATTCATTCGGGGCCGGTGTCGTACCTCTCGGTGGTGTCCACGTTGCGCGAGTGACGCAAAGTTGGCCCCACCTCTACATTGATTCTCATCAATGTGGTGTGATCATGCTTCGGGTCATTGGTCTCGGGTTCGGACGAACAGGTCTCATCATTGCTTGAAAGTCATGGGCGCGTGGCTCGGCGTCAAGCTGGTCGCACGGGGCTTGAGATCCCAACGGGTTGAATGACTGTCCGACGATCTAGGAGAGAAAAAGTGCGCCTGCTGATTGCTTTGATCCTGCCCTGGCTGACATTCTTCACCATCGGCAGGCCGATTGCCGGTGTGATCTGCCTCATTCTCCAGCTCACGATCATTGGCTGGTTGCCGGCGACGATCTGGGCTGTGTACGGGCTGGGCCAGTACAAGACCGACAAGAAGATCGAAAAGGCGCTCCGTCAAAGGGCGTGACCAAGGCGGCTGGCGCCGGAAGGCTGCGCGCGCCTGTTCCATGCTGACCGCGTACCTCGCTTGAGGGGCGGTCAGCAGCACGGCTGGCCTGAAAGAAGGCCAGCGTCCCCGGGTGCCGTTGCGCGTGGTCCGGTCGATAGCTCGCTGTTGCATCGGCAGCGCGATGCATCCCTTTCTCTTCCTTCCCTGATGTTCGGCATGCCGAACATCAGGGGACTGCGCGCGGGAATCCGCGTCCGTTTGTCCTGCCCTGCCTGATCGTGGGAATGGAGGTCTTCTGAAGGCCCTAGCCGGTCGTCGGCTTGGCTCGGAGTTCCTTCCGGTAGCGCTTCATGAGGGAGTGCATGAGCTCTGCCGGATCTGTTTCGAGCCCGTTGCACAGAAGAACGAGGCTGGTCAGCGAAGGACTCGAGGTGCCGGTCTCGAGCTTGGCGATGAACGTGCGATTGAGTCCCGACGCAAATCCAAGCTCCTCCTGATTGAAGCCGCGCACTGCCCGCCGAGCTTTCAGCTCGGCCGCAAAGGCTTTCAGCAGTGCGGGATCCTGCGTCGATCGCATGCGATGACTCTCATCGCACGGTCTTCTTTATGCACCCGCTTGTATGGTACAAAATGAGGGCGCGGCGCCCTCCGTATCGAATTTGGATCGCAGGGGGCGTCGGAGAACTCGGCCCGAACTCTCCCATTCAGGCCTCCCTTGCGGGCACGAAATCCAAATGACGCGTCGCCACATCGCCTCACCCCTGCCTACGGCACGTCCGCTGCGTCTGCCAGCCTCGGTAACGCGCGTCCGGCCTCGGCGACCGGCACCCGTCGCTCGCAGTTCGTCCGCGTCGCGCATCGGCGTGCAAGTTAGGGCGCTGCGGATGGCGGCCGGACTGTCGGCCGGTCAACTCGCGTTGGCTTCGGGGATTTCTGCCTCGATGCTCTCGCGCATAGAGCGGGGCTTGGTTTCACCCTCGGTGGAGACCTTGGAGCGGCTCGCGCAGGGGCTGCACGTGCCGGTGTCGCGCTTCTTTGGCGACCAAGCCCGGCGCACGGACTTCTGTCATGTGAGGGCAGGGCAGGGGCTTGTTGTTGATCGGGTGGGGGCTGTGGCGGACTATCGCTACGAGCTGCTAGTGTCCCGTCCCGCAAATAACTGGCATTAATTCTGCATGTCGATGCGGTATCTTGGAGTCGGAGATACCGCGATGAGAACAGGAAGGCCGAAGGCAGAGCTGGTGTTGAGTGACGACGAGCGAGCGCAGTTGCAGTCGTTCGTGCGCAGCCGCTCGCTGCCCGCCGCGCTGTGCAATCGCGCGGGCCTCGTACTGGCCAGCGCAGCCGGCGAGCCGAACAACGCGATCGCCGCACGGCTGAAGATGACCAAGCAGACGGTAGGCAAGTGGCGGGCACGGTTCATCGAGCGGCGCATCGCAGGCCTGTACGACGACGTGCGCCCGGGCAAGCCTCGCACGATCAATGACGAGCGAGTGGCGCACCTGATCAAGACGACTCTGCACACCAAGCCAGCCAACGGCTCGACGCACTGGAGCGTACGCACGGTGGCCGCCGAGACAGGCATCTCCAAGACCAGTGTGCAGCGCTACTTCCAACTCTTTGGCCTACAGCCGCACCGCACCGATAGCTTCAAGCTGTCCAACGACCCGTTCTTCATCGAGAAGCTGCGCGATGTGGTCGGCCTGTATCTGAGCCCACCGGACAACGCGCTGGTCATCTGCGTGGACGAGAAGAGTCAGTGCCAGGCGCTGGAGCGCACGCAGCCAATGCTGCCCATGGGGTTCGGCTATGTCGAGGGCTTCACCCACGACTACAAGCGCCATGGAACGACCACGCTGTTCGCGGCGTTGAACGTGCTCAACGGTGCGGTGCTTGCGGCGTGCAAGCCGCGCCATCGGCACCAGGAGTTCCTGTCGTTCCTGCGCGAGATCGACAAGGCCGTGCCGCCTGAGTTGGGCATCCACTGTATCGTCGACAACTACGCCACCCACAGCCATCCGAAGATCAAGGCGTGGTTGGCGACTCGGCCGCGCTGGCACATGCACTTCATTCCGACCTACAGCTCCTGGCTCAATCAGGTCGAACGCTTCTTCGCCCTCATCACCGACAAGACCATCCGCCGCGGCTCATTCTCCAGCGTCAGGCAACTCGTGCAACGCATCGATCGCTTCGTCACCGCCTACAACGCCGATTGCCAGCCCTTCAAGTGGACCGCCACCGCCGACTCGATCCTTGAAAAGCTGCATCGACTTTGCTCACGTATCAGCGGGACAGGACACTAGGACATTCGCTGTCGGGCAACCTGTTCGTGGAGCCCTACTTGGTGACGCTGCTGCCGGAGGCCGGGCCCTACGTGACCTTCCAGCACCCGGGGCTCAAGTTCCTGTACTTTTTGTCAGGGTCGGTCACGTACCGCTATGGCGCGAAGGCGATGGAGGTGGGGGCAGGGGACACGCTGCTGTTCGATGCGACGGTGCTGCACGGTATCGAGGCCATCCATTCGGGACCGGTGTCGTACCTGTCGGCGGTTTTCACGCTGAGGGAGTAGGGCGGCGTGCCGCCCGCCTGGACTGTCAGCGCTGCGCGCCTTCCTGTTTCGCGAGGTCGGCGATGAACCAGTCCCTGGCGAACTGGTTGACGTCCTCCATCTGCCTGCTCAGGACCCCCAGCATGCCTCCGGTCCAGGTCTCGTAGGCGGGCGTGCCGTCGAGCTTGCGCACGTTCTGCGGGAACGTGCGGATCGTGTACACCGGATTCTGTTCGCCGAATTCCTGGCCGAGTTGTGCGTAGTACGCGCCGTCGAGGGAGAACTTCGGCGTGCCCTTGTGCGCAAGGAGGACCTTGTCAAAGCGCCTAGCCTTGTGCGACTCCGCGCTCTGGAAAAGTGCTCTCAGCACATCCACCGTCGCTGCGTCGGCGTCGACCCTGCGCAGGTCGATGACCAGCACGGACGGCATGACGCCGTACCGGTGGTATGCCCAGAGCGAGATCTTCTGGTTGCGCGCGTCCTGCGCGAGCCGCTCGCTGACAGGCCGGTGCGCCGCGACGTAGTTCCAGCCCGCCAGGGCGAGGGCGCAGGCGGCCACCGCCGCGATCAGGATGCGTTTTTTCATGGGGGGCTTCTCCTCGCTGCGTGCGAGGCATTGTGCCGCGCGGCCGCGACCCGGACGGGCCTGCTCAGTGCCAGTCGCGCCGTGCCACGAGGAACGAAGGCAGCGCGAAGAAAACGGCCAGCAGGCACAGCACGGCCGCGAGGCACGCGAACGGCAGCGATCGGTCGATGCCGTACAGCGCGGCGCCGACGGCCGGCGTCACCACCAGCGCCACGCCCTGCATCGCGGCGATCAGGCCCGCGATGGCACCTTGCCGCTCGGATGGCACGGCCAATGATGCGCCGACCATCCGAGGAACCTGGCTCGTAGCATCTGCGTGCCGAACAGGGCCAGCCCCGTCATCGTGAGCGCCATGGCCAGCCTCGGGCCGACCTGCGCCGTCTCGAGGCCGAGCCGGTGTCCTGGAAGTAGAAGCCCGCGATGATCTGGATGGTGACGATGGCGATCCACGACATCAGGCTTGCCACCCTCCACGGCTACAGCCCTGGCGCGACCGGATTCACCGGCGGGGGCTGCCCCTGGGCCGGCTGGCGTCCGGTGGCACCGCCGCCCAGACTACGAGGCCTTGCAGGTACAGCGCCCCGGCCGCCACGAGCGGCCATTCCATACCGTTGGCCGCACCGATCAGCGCCATGCCGCTCGCGCAGTTTCTGGTGCCGGCGACGGTAGGCAGTCGCCGGCATGCGCTGCCGCGCTGCTGGGCTTTTAATTCTGAAGTTGCATAGGGCCGGCGCTACAGGACCTTGACGAAGCCACTGCCCGGTGCTTTCACCATTCGCTCGAAATTCCTGCTGTAGTTGTATTTCGCGTCGACCAGAAGAGCGGGCGGGAACAAATCTTCAATCGTCATCTCTCTGCCCAATACTTCCTTGGTGACAAACTTGCAGTAGTCGTTCACGCCGAATGCCTTGTGAAAACCTCCTGGATTCGATGCTTGATATGTGGCGAGCGCCACCTTCTTTTTCTCTCTTCCGACTTCGACAAAAGCTTCGTAGCGGGCGGGTCTGGGAAGCTTCTCTCCACGAAGCTCCGTGAGCAGCATGAGGCCTTTGGAAACTTTCTTGTGATCACCGCCCATATGAAAATCAACCGAAGATGCCTGGAAGCATGCGGTGACGAAAGCGCAGCAGGTGGTTCCGCGATTCTCACTAAAACCCGCTCGCTGGCGGGCAGCCCACTTGAAAGCTCGATATAGTGCATCGAATCCAAATGGCGGATTGATGTCTGTTCGCAGGGAATTCTGAACCCCGTAATAGCGGCTTATGTCGATGCCTGACTCGGACAATCCATAAGAATACGGGGTCAGTTTGCCCCGGGCGCCGTCTTTCTTGATGCTGTAGGTTGTCAGAGGCCCTTGTTTTGTCTGCTTTTGCGTCGCGGTCCTGAGGTGGGCCCAAAGCCTGGCAAAGGGCAATCCGTTTGACAGCTCGACGGAATGAGGCGCCGGGCGATAGACGGTGAACCAATTTCCGCTGGCTTCACTCTTGTCGATGTCGATGATT
>Ga0207426_1002207_pt1 | contig 13075 bp, 11 predicted proteins | sample AraplaMF_Cvi_mMS_FD_184265 | JGI IMG/M metagenome (GOLD analysis project Ga0207426, IMG submission 184265) | Arabidopsis root microbial communities from the University of North Carolina, USA - plate scrape MF_Cvi_mMS (SPAdes) (version 2) | ecosystem: Host-associated > Plants > Roots > Endosphere...
ACGATGGCGAGCTTCTCGGCCGTCGACCAGCGACGGCGGCGCTCAGGGCCGGACAGCACTTCTATCTTCGGGTTGTGACTACTCATAATGGGGACATTACTCCTCACACTTAACAAGTGGGAGATCATGTCCGGGGATTTATGGGGCCATTACAGCCGCAATGGGCTCGCGCACTTCGCCGATGAGTTGGGTCGGGCTCTCGTCGAAGCAGACCACCGGCCTTTAGATCAGGCGTCTCTGCATAGAGGTCGAGAACATCCTCCATGCGCGCGACGTATTCTCCGTCGACCTTTGGGATGCACCACATATCTTTGCGCCAAGGCTTGAGATGGTTCTCAGCCAGCCGGCGACGCACGGTCTCCGAAGACAACTCGTCATGATCGGTGAGCCGGACCATCTCATCGGCCAGAAGCTCCAGGGTCCAGCGGGCTCGCCCGGGCGGCGGTTTTGAGCAGGCGGTCGCCACCAACAGCGCCTCCTCCTTGTTCGATAGCTTGCGCTCAACACCCGGGCGCGGTTCTTCGCTGAGCGCACCCTCCAGATTGGCTTCCACAAACCGGCGCTTGGTCCGGTAAATCGTCGATCCGCTAACGTTCAAGGTTGCCGCGATCACCTCGTCGCTGAAGCCTTCGTCCGCCGCGACCAGGATCTGGGCGCGCTTGATCTTGCGCGACGCATGGCGCCCCCCGCTCAACAAGGCGGCCAGTTGGTCACGTTCCGATTGGCTAAGCTCTATGTGAAACTTTATATTCATCGACACCTCCTTCAGCGTGGAGACGCAGATGAATCCCAAATTGAGTCCCTCACTTGACCCGCAAGCCTCAACGGCAAGACCGGAACTTACGCAGATCCAAGGCCAGTACCTGGCCTTCATCTACGCCTACAGCCGCATCTTCAAACAGCCTCCGGCCGAAGCCGACATGCGTCGCCACTTCGGCGTTACAGCGCCATCTGTTCACCAGATGGTGCTGACCCTCGAGAAGGCCGGTTTTATATCTCGCGTACCAGGCGCCGCACGCAGCATCCAACTTCTCATCCCACCCGAAGTCCTGCCCATTCTACGATAAGCCAAACCGTCATAATCTCTGTGGCGTGGTACTAGTTTGTGAAAGCCGTCACGGCAAAACTCCAACGAGATCTCACGAAGATAAAGGCATCATCAGCAACTGATTGGGTTCTGCCGCAAATCGGTATCGAGGTCACAGCAGGAGCTAAGCGCGCTGTGGCTCAGACCGCAATCGGCCCTGACTGTCGGAACGGTGCCCGCAATCGATCGCGACGCTCACCATTGATCTCGGCCGCCCCAACCTGCATGGTGAGCGGTCAGCCGATTACGTCGGGCTTGAAGTTGGCTCCTGCTTGCAAGCGTTTTCGGCAGATACTTTTTGTTGATCGGATCGCTTGCATCCATCTGTGCGGCCTTGGCATAGTAAAGTTAACGGAAGAGTCATTCCGCCCCGAGCCGGAAGCGACCTCTTGACGCGAGCACCGTTCCGATTTCGGACAGGCATTGGTCGATGACGCGGCGCGTCGGCGCGTGGCACTTTGCAGGCCTAAAGCCTCAAAAGCCAGGTCTCCACCTTGCCTTTGCCCTTGACGTCGATTGCACCGCGCGCCTCGAAAACAAACTGGCCTTGAAGCTGGTCATACACTGTGCGTGTCACCTGAACGGAGTCGGGAACGCCCGCAGACTCCATCCGGCTCGCAAGATTAACCGTGTCGCCCCACAGGTCGTAGATATATTTGCTCTTGCCGATGACGCCGGCCACGACCGGGCCGCTGTTGATACCGACTCTCAGCTTCAAGGATGTGTTGTGCTCCAGCGCGTGTTCGCGGCTGATATGGATCATGCGAATGGCCATGCGCACCATGCGCTCGGCGTGATCGGAACAAGGCTCGGGCAGGCCGCAGACCGCCATGTAGGCGTCGCCGACCGTCTTGATCTTCTCTATCCCGAGCTCTTGCGCCGCCGCGTCAAAACGCGTGAACAGCCCATTGAGCAATCTCACGACATCCTGCGGCGGCAGGTTGGACGAAAGCTCGGTGAAGCCTACCAGGTCGGCAAAGGCGACCGTGACGTCCGCGAAACCATCGGCAATCCTTTCCTCGCCGCCGCGCAGTCGGTTGGCGATCGGCGCCGGCAACACGTTCAGCAACAATTCCTCGTTCTCGCGGTTCTTGTTTTCGATCACCGCGTTCTTTTCGCGCAGGTCCGCAACCATACCGTTGAACGCCAAACAGAGTTGCCCGATCTCGTCACCTGTGCGAACCGGCACGCTGGTCTCGTAGTCGCCTGCGGCGAAGCGTTTAACGCCGGTGGTAAGCTCCCTGAGTGGCCCGAGGATTGCACGCGCAAGCCACGCGGCGGCGGCAATCAAGGCGAGCAATGCCACCCCGCCAACCACCATCAGGTCTCGGCGCAATTTATCAATCGGCGCGAAGGCTTCGGAGCTGTCGATCTTGGCGACAACGCCCCAGTTGACGCCGGCAATCGCCAGCGGCCCCCAGGACGCGAGTGTCGGAACGCCGCGGTAACCGACAATCTCTCCAGTCCCCTCAACCCCGGCGATCGCAGCCCGGGTGGCGGCGGTCTCTATGCGCTGATGCAGCACGGGCGTGCCGTAGCGCTTGATTGCAGCTACTTCCTCGTCGGGTGAGCCGACCGCCACAAGTTCGCTGAAATAATGCTCACGGTCTTCATAAAACGTTCGCGGCCCCGAGCGAACGAGATAGTCCGGCCCGACAAGGTAGGCTTCGCCCGTCGCGCCGAACCCCTCCTGCTGCCAGCGGCGGTTACCGGTGACGACCTTGTCAATCTCGTCGTTCGACAGTTGCGCCACCAGCACGCCGATGACCTCGCCTCGGTCGATTACCGGCGCGGCCATGAACGCAATGGGTGCGCCACCGGATGGCGCGTAGGGTGCGAAATCCTCGAGGCAGATCGCAGATCGATCGGCAGTTTCGGCACATCGGACAACGGCCGTGGCGACGTTGGAGCGACGGTACGGACCGAATTGTAGAGACGTGGAGAAATCCACTTCCTTCTGAACGGTGTAAATCAGGCGCCCGGTCTTGGGATCGGCCAACATGAAATCAAAGAAACCGACCGTGTTGGCCGCCGTGCGCATTAAGGGGTGGTAAATGGCGTGCAGCCGGCTGTAATCGCTCCCGTCGCCGGCGTCGTCGACGAGCTTCCGCCTCTCCGGCTGGTTCGGATTGGTGACGATATAGTGGTACTGCAGGTAGTATGGGGCAGTTCCGACCGGAAGATAGTCAGTGAGCGCCGGCTCTCGGCCCAGCACCCGTGCCATCTGCGGGATGAAATTGTCGGCATACCAGTTACTGACCTTCTCACGCAGTTCTGGTGACAATTCTTGTCCATCGAGCCGGTCGACCGCGCCACGAAACTCCCGCGTTGCATCGACAACCATCTTCGAGGTGGCCAGCAGCCGCAGCTCATTTTGGATTGTGCGGAAGTAGGTTTCGACCTGGCGAACCTTGTTCTGGCGGGCTGCCGTGAGGTGATCAAATATCACCGCTTCAATCGCATCACGGGCGCGGAAATAGCCAAGAACCGCTGTGATGAGAATAGCGATCGCGCCAAGCAGAACGAGAACGGCGAAGAGTTTTCCAGCCAACCCAAAGGCTGGGCGTGATTTCGATTTCGTTTCTGTCGAGCTCACTCACTCTTCCCCATGACACGACATCCGCTCCTCAAGTGACGCAATGCTACACGGCCGACGAGGACTGAGGCCTGTCGCTGGTCTCGTTGTCCTTGCAGGCTCTAGCCAAAACGACCTTCCTTCGTAGACACTCACAATACAATAATGCCTTTCGGCAGGGTTTAATTCCGGGCGGCTACCGAACGGGCTGATAATGCCCGTTTGGGTTGCCGCTTTCCACTTCAATGCCCACCGAGCACCAGCGTCTGCACCGGCAGCATCAAGGCCTGCATGCGCAGGATCATCGCATGGACGAGGCCCACGGCGTCGACCACGTGCAGATAGGCCCAGCGGGCGGTGCTGATATCGGGCGACTCGAGCTCGTCATGGCTATTGGTATAGGCATTGGCGATGCAGCTGCTGCCGGGCGGAATGTCCTCGAGCACGCCGGGATAGAGCGGCTCCAGGACGACAGTCAGCGTACCGGGCTGCGAGATCTGGGTGACGTCGATCAGTTGGTCGCTCGCCCTCACCTGGCCGGAAGCGATCACGTCCTGCACGTCGGTGACCACAAGGGGAATGATGGTGAAGGGCTTGCCGATGCAGGTTGCCTCGCCGATCATGCCGACCTTCATCACCTGCGCCTCGATCTGCCCGAAGCCGGCAACAAGCCGCGCCCGGCCGGCATCTTCAGGGACGAGAACGCCTGCTGGCCGCAGAAGCGGATTGACGACCTCGCCGACCCGGAGTGCGAACTGCTGCACCCTGCCGGCCACACCGGCGCGCACGGTGGTCTTGCTAATATCGATCTCCGCCTCCTTCAAGGCGGCCTCGGCGCTCGCCTTTTGCGAAGGCAGCAGTGAAACGAGCTTGGTCTCCAGTGTCTGCTTGTTGGAAAGGACAGCGGTGAGTGCGCCCTTGCGCCCTTCGAGGTTGACCTGCCGACGCTCGATCTCGCGCCGTGCGACGACGTTGGGGTTCAGCTTGTTGAGTTCGACCTGGGTGTCGTACTCGTCCTGAGCCTGTTGCACGGCCGCCTGGGCTTCCACGATCGCGCCATCGGCGGCGACCAGCTCGGTGCGAGCGACGGCGAGCTCCGCTTCCACTTCGGCGATCTGGCGGCGGGCAACCTCGGCGGCGGCTTCCTGTTCGGAGCTGTCGAGCTTGAACAACGGCTGGCCGGCCTCCACCTTCTCGAAGCGCGTCGCATAGATCTCCGAAACGCGCCCGCCGGCTTCCGGCAGGATGGCGACCGTGCGGAACGCCGCGGTGACATTCTTCGTCGACGGGTGGAAGTAGAAGATCAGCGTGATCAGCGAGATTGTCAGGATGATGCAGGCGGTGATGCCCCAGCGCAGTTCGAACCACACCGAATAGATGGTGATCTCCCGCCCGAACCTTTTGCCCTGGACATAGCGGCGGAAAAGATAGTCAGGAAGGATCGTCAGCATCGAGCAAAGCATGAATTCGAACATGGCTCAGGCCTTCCCTTCCATCGACGGCTGATCTGCAGGCGCGGCCGGATGGCTCGCCACCGGCTCGGGCTCGGGCGGCACCGGTTCAGTTGATGCATCCACCTTGCTGGCGATCCTCTCCAGAGAGCGGGAGATCGACGAGAGCGGCGAGGAAAAATCCGGCAGGTCGATCAGCGCCAGGATCAGCGCCGCGATCCAGAAGATGTTGTTGTGCGTGAGCAGCGAGATCAGCCCCAGCACCGCCACCAGCTCGTACTGCACCTTGTGGCTCTTGTGCGCCATGGTTTCCGGCAGCGAATGCAGCCGGAGATAGAAGGTGCCGAGGGCGAAGATCGCCAGGATCATGAAGATGACGACGACGTTGAACAGGACGTCACTCTGTCCCGGCGCCGTGATGAATGCCGGCAAATGATGGATTGCAGCAGGATGTATGCTGTCGGACATGGTTTTTCCCCGAACGCGCGGACCAATAGGATTATCAAGTAGATGGAAGAAGCGCTATGCAGTTGGAACACGGCATGGAACTTGGCGCTTTTCGATTGTCGAGCCGGTCTCGATATTCGGATCTTGCAAAAAAAGCGGAACCTGCCGCGGAGAGAAACCATTTCATGCGGATATGTCCTCAGCGGGTACGCCGCATTATTTCACGAGCTCTTGCGGCTTCAGGTCGTCTTCAAGCGTCGTATTTGACGAGTGTGCTCGTGCTCGTCCACTCAAGGGCTGCTCGACCAAGGTTGCAGGTGCGGCGACCGCGGTTGCCGCTACGTTGCCAATGTTCGTAACGGTTCCGCCGACGACCGCTGTAATGCCCTGTCCGAGGGTAATGTTGGAGTCGGTGAGCGTCTGCCCTTTCATCAGGCGCTGACCGATGAGCTGGACAATTGCAGGGCTTTCGGCGAATTTGCCATGGCTAAGGCTGTCCTCGGTATCGAGCGTCGTCAGATCAACCGCCGTTATGCCGGCCTTCTCCAGCTTCGAGCGGTAGGGTTCTTCCGCCGGATTGATGGCGCCCAGTCTCGAGACCTTGCCTGTAATGAAGCTAGAGACGGCAAGCGCCTTATCGTCCTGAGACACGAAGATCGTGAATTTCGGCCGCGGTTCTCCCATCTCCACGTACTGCTTGGCGAACACCTGAATATCGATGTCCGGCGATGCGAGAATGACATTGTGAATCTTTGAATTCACATGTCCATCCCGGATCCCCATCTGACGGAGTGATTCCATCGCCAACCACGTACCCATCGAGTGGGCCATGACTGTAATGTCCTTTACGTTCGGATCGGCTGCGAGTGTACGCAGGGCCTGCTCCAACGCCGTGCGCGAGTAGTTCGTGCTTTCCTTGTCATACTGGTAGGCGGTAATTTCAGCACGAGAGGGCCAGGTAAACAGCACCGGCGTCGCCTGCATGCCGCTATCGTGAACGATCTGCGCCAGTCGGAATACCGAGTCTTCGTACTTGTTGTTGAAACCATGAATAAAGACAAGTGCGTGGCCTCCATTCACATGCTGCTTGAACCAGGCCCGGCCTTCGTCCACCGTCGCGATCTGCTGGACGTTTGTCACGGCGAAGTCTGTCGCCGGGTTGGGGGGAAGGCTCTTCGGCCATTGAACGGTCCCAGACTTCCGGCTGGGCGGCAGTGAAACCGAAAGATGCGTGAGGGAGGGCACAGGGCTGCGCTCTCCGTTAAACAGGGTCGCCGGGTCGCCGGAAGGCTCACGCGTCGTCGCTACCAGCATATCAACTTTCGAAGTAGCCACGTTTGATGCTGAAGGTGATATCGGCGTCATGACGCCGCTTGGATGTCCACAGCCAGACAGAACGAAGAGAAGAAGAAGTGCAGAATTCCGTTTACTCATCAATGCGTCCAAAATCGGCTGGAGAGGATTCTCCATCATGCCGGTACGCTTATCATCTCGAAGCCAGCTGCCAGCGTAGCTTCGCGTAACCTCTATCCCTTACGACGAGGGGTCGTTAATCAGTTGGTCGCCCTTGGAGAGCCATCGATTTCTGCACCAGCCGCGCGCAAGCCGGCTAAGATGCGTTCCCGATCTTCCTGGCGCGCGATGCGCACTGAGATCTCTCGGGCAATATTCGGCATGAGCTTGGGGGCGTGTTCTTTGATCCATTCTAACTCGGCCTTGGCTTCATCGATCCGGCCAGCAGCACCCAAAATAGCCGTCAGGACCATATGGTGCATGGGATTGTAATTGAGGTCAGACATTCGCGACCAGAGCTCCGCCGCCCCCAAGTCACCGTCGATGAATGCGCAGAGCGCCATCCCAACTTCGAAGTACCCCTTGGGACCAGCTCCCTTGCTTACTGCGTTCGAGATAAGTCTGCACCCGGTCTCCCATTTCCCGGACATCGCCAGGCGCAAACCGTACTCTCCTGCGACCTCTGTATCGTTCGCGTTGATGGCATAGGCAGCCGCACCGGCCCGCAACGCCGATTGGATATCGTCTCTGAAAACGTTAGCGAGCATAAGTGCCTGCAGCGCGCGGGCGTTTCGGGGATCGAGTTCGACCGCGTGCTCAGCCAACTTGAAAGACTTCTCCAGCGTAGCCGGAACCGGTTTTACCCCGAGCTTGTAGGAAAAACGCACTTCATCGAGATAGAGAAGCGACAAAAACGCCTGCATCGTAGCATCAGGCGGCGCCCGGTTGGTCACCTTTACCAGACAATCTTTCGCCATTTCGTGCGCCGGCTGCGTCATCTCGGTGCGATAACTGTAATAGGCCAAGGTGCAGGTATAGGCGTCCCATCCACCTACACTCTGGGACGCAATATCTTTCGTGTCGGCCTGGAAGATCACGCCGAACGGCTGGGCGACTGCGGTAGCAATGTCTTTTGCAAGCGCGCTTTGAATTTCGAATGCGCTTTGCGCGCGCAAATCTGAATCGTAGTTATTCGCCCAGATGATCATGCCATCTGAACGCCGAACGAGCCGTGCAATCGATCGGACCTTTTCATTTTCCAATCTCACAGAGCCCTGCAGGATGTAGCCTGAAGCGGTAGGGTTGCGTCCAGCGGACGCCGTACCCTCAATAACGACGATCTCTTTGAACTTGACCAGATTGCCGATGATCTCTTCTGTCAGCCCCATCGAGAGACTGGAAGAGCGATCGCTTGCCACGACATCCCTGAATCGCTCCACTGCGATTGCGGGGCGGGCGGATGCCGTCGCCGCCACGGACGCAACACTGTAATCTGTGCCGCCCGCTCTTATCAGCAGCGTGGACGTGACCAGCACGCCCACCACAGCGGCAGCAAGCACGGCTTGCAACGGGAATCCGATGCGAAACCTCGTTTTGGGAAGCTCCGGGATCGCAGGCTGAGACTCAAGCCCATGCTCGATCTGGGATTGCGTCTCAGTTCCTGCCTGCTCGACACCTTTGAACTCACGATTGAATTCGAAGGCCGGCACGTAGCCACCTTTCGGAATGGTGATGACCACTCGTTCGCTTGAACCCGACAGCAGGTAGTAGCGCTCCAGTTCGCGACGGATTCGGCCAGCTTCAATTCGAACGACCGGATCGTTCTGCGCGTCAAACGTGTCTCTTCGCCCGAATACATCATGTGCAATGGTGAATGCCTTCAGGTACTCGGCACGACCCTCGAGGGTTTCATTGACTACAAACTTTAGGAAGCTTCGAGCCCGTTCAGGAAGATGGAATTTGTCGCTTGAAAGGATACGCTCTAGTTGTGCTCGTACGTCTTCGGCAGAGGGTCCTTCGATTTGCTCCTTGCCTGAACTTGCAGCGACCATCGGATCCCCTTCGAAGTCGACCGAGCCCAACTTATAGACGATCGGGTTACGAATAGCCCTTTCCCGAGCCACACTATCTTTAGAACCTTCGCAAGAATAGCCGTGAGTAAAAAAAAAAATCTTTTAAATCAACCACTCCGCTGGCCAACATCGATTGTTTGGCTCGCAGTCACTGCTCTGTGCCTATCAGGGGCAACGATATCGGACCGTATTGTCGCGTATCATACCTGTGCAATCAACGTGATCCGCCTACTATCCGGTAAAGGTAGTCGAGAAGAGTTGCCTGTCAGGCTAGGGGGGAGCATGGAGGCGCGATGGAACTCAAACCGCGGTAGCCCGGGGCTCCAGGCGGCATTGAGCCGGTTTCCTGACAAGTCCCTTCAGATAAGACAGCTTCTGCTCGCTCGCGAGAGTTTCCGAGGATTGTGCGACGACCTGGCTGTTGCTGACGATGCCCTGGGCAGGGTCGACATATATTCGGCAGATCTGCGCGAAGAACGCCGGCGAGAATACGAAGAGCTGATTGACGGTCTCGTCCAGGAAATTCGGGAATTCCTGACGTAACTGGCGATGCCCGCCATAATTGCTTGCTCGTGCTCACGCTGCCTCTTCAACTGCAGATCGTTTTTAGGGCTTTCATATCCAGGATCTCGATGCGCCGAGAGCCATCGAGCCGGATCAGCTTGCCTTGCTTCAATCTCGTCATAGCGCGCGAAATCGATTCGATGGTTAAACCGAGATAGTCCCCAACGTCGCTACGAGGCATCGGCAACTCGAATTCGTGGGCGCCATGGTGCCGAGCCGACATGTCGAGCAGAAACGCTGCAACCCGTTCATCGGCGCTCGGTCGGCCGACGACGAGTTGTTGCTCCTGTGCGGATGATAGTGCCAAGAATATCGAGGATAAGGGCACAGCTTTATCACCGGCGGTGGCGTTCACGGAGACAATACCGGTCGATCCTATTGCTTCCGCGGAGAACTTTCGATGCTTTTCGTGCTCGATTCCGAACCATTGGCCTGCCATATGAAAAGAAAGGATCTGCCGCCGACCACTGGCAAGCATGCGATAGACGCGAACGGTCCCGAAAGCGACACAGAAGGCGCGGTCGGCCGTGTCTCCGGCGCTATAAATTGCCTGACCATTCGAAAATGTCAGTAGTGGAGCAGCTTCGTGGAGATGAGTGTGGCCCCTGGTCCATATTTCTACAGTCATTCGACCTCGACAGATGGCGGCAACGATGCGCCAGTGGATGTAGATACGATCGAGTTTAATCGGGACGGAAAATCATACCGATGACAATACGGCGTCCACCCGCGCACACAGCGTAACTTACGCGAATTTACGACTACCCACCCAAAGTTGATCTTTCGCGAGCGAACGCAGCCAGCTTTAGTCACTCGTGGCCCGGCCAGATTTGTTGAATTCGGGACGCGCCGTCCTCATCCTCGGAGAAGCGTTTATGATCCGGAAGACGACCATCGTACTTGGCAGTGCCATTGCCATGATGATCTCATCACCGACGAGCCGGGTATTCGCCCAGCAGACGGCGAGCGCGCCGGCGGCTCTGCAGCAAGTGACGCCGGAACCGCTCAGTGACGACGAACTCGAAATCCTGGTCGCGCGCATCGCACTCTATCCGGACGAACTGGTGGCGCTTATTTCCGCTGCCGCGCTCTATCCGCTGCAGATCGTCGAGGCGGAACGGTTCCTCGAGGCTCGCCAGAAGAAACCGGACATGAAGCCAAAGGACGATTGGGACGGCAGCGTCATTTCACTGCTCAACTATCCCCAGATCGTCAAGATGATGGCTGAAGACCTCGACTGGACCCAGTCCTTCGGCGATGCGATCGCCAATCAGCAGAAGGACGTGCTGATCGCGATCCAGCAATTGCGTGACGAGGCGGTCGCCAAGAACATCATCAAGTCCGACGACAAGGTGACGGTGGTCCAGGAGGGCGACAACGTCGTCATCCAGGCAGCCAACCCGGAAACGATCTACGTGCCGCAGTATCCGCCGGAGATGCTGTACGAGCCGATTTATGCACCGGCGCCGATCAGCTATTATGAAGAACCCTCTCCCGCCTACTGGTATCCGGGTGCGACCTTCTTCGCCGGCGCGGTGACTGGTGCCGCCTTCGCGGCGATCGTCGACTGGGACGATTGGGGCGTCTGGGGTGGCCGCTGGAACGGCGGCGACATCGACATCGACTGCAACAATTGCTTCAACAACATCAACGGCAAGGTGAAGTGGAACGATGTCGACTGGAAGAATGTCGATCGCAGCAAGATCAATTTCGACAGCACCCAGCTTCAGAAGTTCGAACGGACCAACATCAAGAACAACATCAAGGCGAACGGCAACAACAACCTGCGCAACCGCGCCAACGAGATCAACCGCGATCGGCCGAACGCACGGCCCACCGGTGGCAGCGCAGGCCAGATCAAGGACGTGCGCAAGAACACGCTTGATGGGCTGAAGGCGCAGCAGCGGTCCGCGACCCGTCCTGCCGATGGTCAGGCGACAAGACCGAAGGCCGGAGACACCAAGGCAAGCGCAAACCGTCCGCAAACAAAGCAGACCCCGGCAAACCGACCCGCAGGCAAGCCGAAGATGGGCGGCAAGGCCGAGAATCGACCCGTGAACCCGTCGGGGCTCGGCAACGTCAATTCCGGCCGGCGTGAGGTCAATTCGTCGAAGCGTGGTGGACAGAGCATGGGCGGAGGCCAGCGCGGCGGCGGGCGGCCACAAGCGACCCGCGGCGGCGGCAAACCTCCAATCCAACGCGGTGGCGGCGGCGGTGGGCGCGGCGGCGGCAGACGATAGTCAGATAGGAGAACGACCATGGCAAAGCTCTTTCATCCGCTTCTCCTTGGAACGGCGATCGCCCTCACGTTGGCCGCCGTACCGCTCAACGCCTCCGCGCAGACAAAGGCGCCGGCGGAACAGGCACCAACGGATCAAATGGCGGCCGGCCTCGACGCCTATGCGGCCGACGAAGATCCACCGGTCTTCGATGATCCCGCCAAGGCGGTCGACGACTTCAAGGCGAAGCTCGCCGCCAATGACTTCGACGGCCTGGCGAAGCTTTTGGGGCTCAATGCGGAGAAGCTGAAGGCCGGTGAAGGGGCGATGGATACCTTCGCGCTCATCCGTGAAGGCGCTGCCCGCAATGTGATGGTACGCGATCTCGAAGGCCGCAAGATCATCCAGCTCGGCGATCGGCTCTGGCCCCTGCCCTTCCCGATCACCAAGGGCGAGGATGGCAAATGGGCCTTCGACACCTATGTCGGGCTTGAGGAAATTCTCAATCGCCGCGTTGGCGAGAACGAACTGCAGGCAATTGACACCACTCAGGCCTATGTCGATGCGCAGAAGGAATACGCCTCGCAGGATCGCGACGCCGATGGCGTGCTCGAAGACGCCCAGAAGCTGATCAGCACGCCGGGCCAGACGGACGGGCTCTACTGGCCGGCCGATCAGGGCGATGGCGAAAGCCCGGTCGGCGACGCGATCAGCGAGGCTGCGCTGGAAAAGGTCAAGGCCGGCGAAGGTTACTTCGGCTACCGTTTCCGCATCGTGACATCGCAAGGCGATAACATTGCCGGTGGCCGGTACGACTATGTCATCAACGGCAACATGATCGGTGGTTTCGCCTTGATCGCCTGGCCGGTCAGTTATGCCGAGACCGGCGTCAAGACCTTCGTCGTCAACCAGCAGGGTATCGTCTACGAACGGGACCTCGGGCCGAGCACCGAACAGATCGTGCCCTTCATCGATCGTTTCGATCCCGACGACAAGTGGGACGTAGCCGCAGATTGACTGCACGCTTATTGAGACACAGCCATGCCATTTGTTTTGCCTCGCCTGCCTCTGCTTGCGAACCTGAACGGTTACCGCATCGGCTGGCTACGCAACGATATCTCCGCCGGACTTGCGATTGCCGCCGTTGGCCTTCCCAGTGCGATCGCCTACCCGGCCATAGCCGGGCTGCCTGCCGAAACCGGCCTTTATGCCAGCATCACGCCGCTCATCGCCTATGCGCTCTTCGGCCCGTCGCGCCAGCTCATCGTTGGTCCGGACGCTGCCACGATGACCGTGTTGGCAGCGGTTCTGACAACGGTATTCGCTACATCCGGCGCGACGGTCGACCGCGTGACAGCAGCCGCGCT
>Ga0207426_1002208_pt1 | contig 13073 bp, 11 predicted proteins | sample AraplaMF_Cvi_mMS_FD_184265 | JGI IMG/M metagenome (GOLD analysis project Ga0207426, IMG submission 184265) | Arabidopsis root microbial communities from the University of North Carolina, USA - plate scrape MF_Cvi_mMS (SPAdes) (version 2) | ecosystem: Host-associated > Plants > Roots > Endosphere...
TCGGTGAACCACAGCCGTACGAAGCGGATGTCGCGCTCCTCGAGCGTTCGGAGCACAAACTCCTGCTGCTTGTCCATGGGTCACCAATCCTTGCAGGTCAATCGGCCTGTCCACGTGCGCTGGATCACGCGGTGTGGCACACCAGTATCACGTGAAGGGGTTACCGTCACATTACGCACCCTTGGCCTGAATCAGAACCGCCGTCCCGTAACCCTCACCCCGCATCCTTCCCGCGGTGAGCATGCTCAGCGCAGCGGGCGGCGGCAAACGGGGGGCTTGGCAGAGTCTTGAAGCCCGCCTGAGCGGCCGTTGACCCGGCATTGAAGGGCCCGTGCCCTGCCCTTCCTACGCTGATCGCGGACCAGGAACGGCCCGCATCGTGGGGAGAGAGGCAATGGCCCAGGGATTCCAGACCGACCCGGACGCGATATTCCGCTGCGCGTCGGGCACGGAACGGCAGCGCGAAGAGGTGCCGCGCCTCGCACGGGCGCTGGAGCACGTGGAGATACCCAAGGGGGCGTTCGGCAAGCTGCCGGAGTCGGACGAGCTGCACGCGTCCTACAAGGAACACGCGCAGGCGGCGCAGCAGGACATCCACGACATCGCGGAGCTGCTGCAGGGCGCGGCGGAGAAGCTGCGGTCCGTGGCCGGCCACTACGCCGCCAACGAGTACGCCACCCGGGACGGCTTCGGCGGCGGGAGCCTTCCCGCATGACCGTCACGGACGCCTACGCCTGGGTCGACAGGGAGATCGCGAAGCTCCCGGACGTACCGGAGATCCACAACAGCGAGGAGCACGGCATCGACGCCGGGCTCGACGACGCCATCCGGTGGTTCCTCGACAAGGTCGGGCTGATGGACAAGCTCGAAGAGGTCACCGGGATGCCGACGCAGCTCACCGCGGCCGCGCACGAGTGGCGGGCGCAGGCCGCGGCGCTGCACAAGGTCGCGGACGGGCTGCGGCACGCCGCCCGCCCGCTGCCCGAACGCTGGGCGGGCGAGGCCTCGGAGGGCTTCGGGCACGGCATGGGCGAGATCGTCGAGGCGATCGACGGCACGGCCACGGAGATGGGCGAGACGGCGCACATCCTCAGCCAGGCCGCGGCGGAGTCCAAGTTCGCCGAGGACGCCATCGTCGAGATCATCCGTGAGGCCATCGAGTGGGCGGCGATGACGCTGGCCGCGATGGTGGTCACCGACATCCTCACTCTCGGCCTGGCCACGGTGGTGGACGGGCTGGTGGCGGAGGCGGAGGTGGCGGTCTTCCTCGGCAGGGTGGAGAAGGTCTCCGTCGAACTGGCGAAGACGCTGCGCAAACTGATGGAGGCGGTCCGCAAATTCAAGGCGGGGAAGAAGTCCTGGGCGGCGTTCAAGGAGGCCAAGACGGCGGCCGGGGCGCTGCGCAAGGCGGGCGGCGCCTTCGGCGAGGGCTCCTACCGCACCCGGGACTGGTGGGCGCACCACCTCGTGACCGGGCAGATCGCGGGCCACGGCTCGAAGCCGATCATCGGCGCGGCCACCGGCCTCACCGGGGACTTCAAGGGCCCCGCCACGGAAGCGGCCGAGCACTTCGGCAAGGAGGCGCTGTCGGACGACGGTCCGAAGGAGCCGAAGCCGTACCGCGTGCCCAAGGGCACCATCGAGGACACCTTCGGCTGAGTGCCGGAACGGACAGAGAGACGGACATGCACCCCACCCCCGTCGTCCCGGAGCGGGACGCCTGGCTCCTCGCGCACAGTTCGGCCCTGCTGCGGCCCGGGGAAACCCTGTACGGCGCCCTGCCGGTGAAGCTCGACCCCCTGGTGCCCGACCGCATCCCCCGGCGCTGCCGCCGGGCCAAGCCCGAGGCGCTCGAGCGGGCCACGTTCCGGGGGTGGGGGCGGATCTTTCTGCCGGTGTCCTTCGTGATGTGGGTGTGCGCCCTGCCGGCCGGGCTGCTGGAGCGGGGCGCGCACCACACCTGGCACGGGATCCGCCGGCTGTTCCGCGGCCGGGTGTGGGAGGGCGGCTGGGACAGCGCCGCCGGCTGGTTCGTGGCCACCACCCGGTCCGGCACCGACGACGACCTCCGGCACGACCACGACCGGCTCGCGCTGGCCCGCACCGACCAGCGGCTGCTGCTGCTGAGCCATCCCGTGCTGCCGGAGCAGGAGGCGGCGCAACTGCTCGGCGAGCTGCCCCGCGGGCGGTTCGCCCTGCGGCCCGAGCCGCATCCGGCGCGGCACACCTACCGGGTGGACCTCGCCTTCCCCGACGGGTCCTGGCTGGCGCTGGAGGCCGCGGAACGGGAGCAGGTGCCGCAGCTCACCGGCCTCCTCTCGCCGGTCCGGGGCGGGCGCGCCTAGGGCATGCCGGGCGGCGCCCCCTACGCCGACGGTGCGGCCGCGCCCCGTCCCGTCGGCGTCAGGTCCAGCACCGCCTGTGCCACCGAGCGCGGCACATCGGCCATCACCAGGTGGCCGGCGGGGGCGGCCACCGTGAACCGGCCGCCCAGCTCGGCGGCGAGCGCCCGCTGCCGCTCCAGCCACCGCAGTTGCCGTGCCGACTCGCTGCCGTCGTACGCCGCGAGCACGGCCACCGCCACCGCGGGCAGCGGACGTCCGCGGCGCAGCGCGGCGAGCTCGGCGGCCTGGTAGCGGTAGCTCGCGTTCTCCAGGGCGCAGGCCCGCAGCACCCGGCTGGTGCGGTAGCCGGCCCGCTCCCAGGGGTGCGCGGGGTGCCGGCCGACCGTCGAGGCGCGGCCGATCAGCCGGCGGGTGGCGGGGCCCAGGGCGCACGGCAGTCCGGCCGCGGCCGCGAGCCCGGCCGCCGCGCCCGCCCAGGCGGTGCGCACCCCGCGCGGCAGCGGGGGCCGGGGGTCGTCCTCGATGCTGCCGTCGGCCAGCACGATCCCGGCGCAGCGGTCCGGGTGCAGCCGGGCGAACGCCTCGGCGTGGAACCCGGCGAGCGAGTGGCCGACGACGGTGGCCGGACCGGTGTGGCCGAGTGCCTCCAGGAGCCGGGCGATCCGGTCGGCCTCGGCGACCAGGGTGGGCGGCCCGGGTGCCGGGCCGCTCAGGCCGAGGCCGGGGCGGTCGAAGCGGACGACGGTGCGGTACGGGGCGAGCAGCGCGGCCACCGCGTCCCAGTCGAACCACGCCATGCCGAGACCGCCGCTGAGGACACAGACCGGTCCGCGGCCCTCGGTCAGGACGTGCAGCGGGACCCCGTCGACGCGCAGGAACCGGCCGGGGGCGGCCGGGCGGCCGGGGACACGGAGGGGACCGCTCATCGGACGGCTCCCTTCCCGGTCGCCCGGCTCCGCTTCCCCGCGCGGCATGTGAGGGCCGCTGCCGGACGGGCGGCCGGCCGGGGGCCGCCACCGGCCGACCCGGGGATGTCCCCGGGGCACGCGGGTGGCGTGGTGTGGCAAGCGTAGGCGGGCGGGGAAAGCTGAGCGGTGGCACCGGCGCGAGGGGCCGCGGGCGTTCGGGCGCGGGAGGGCCCCGATCCGGCGGCGGACGGACGCCACGGCTCTCCGTTCGGCGGGCCACCACGGAGCCCATACCCCTCGGGGGTAGGGTGCGTCGTCAGGGCGGACCTCCCCCCGCGTCCGCCGGTTCGCCGTCCGTCGAGAGGTCCGCGATGCACGAACAGGGCAAGACCGCCGCATGGTGCGGCCGTCTGCCGCTGTTCACCGCGATGCTCACCGGCGTCCTGGCCCCCGCCCTCCTGGCCCTCCTCCGCGCCGGCGCGCCGACCGTACGCCCCGGGTCCGGCCTCGGCGGTGCCCCGTGCACCGTCCGCGCGCGCGGCCCGTGGCCGATATCCCGGGCGCCGCGCCCCACACTCCTCGCCCGACTGTCGGTGCCGCGCGCCTAGGGCGTGTCCCGCCGCCGACGCCCACCGGAGACCGCGGCAGTGTCCACACCCCGCCCAGATCACCACCGACATCGTCTCGAGGTGTTTCTCCCCATGCGTACGCACTCCCGCCGCACCCTGCTCGGTGCGGGTATCGCCGTCGCCGGCAGCGGCCTGCTGTCCGCCTGCGCCGGCGGCAAGGCCGCCTCCGGCATGGACGGCATGTACGGCACCGCCGCCTTCTCCGGCCCGGACGGCCGCCCGCCGTCCGGCTATGTCTCCCCCGACGGCCCGGAGGTCGCCGAGGCCGAGCGCAGGCGGGGCGCGGGGCCCGTGCGCCGCTTCGCGCTGACCGCCACCCAGAGCCGGATCGACCTGGGCGGCCGCACCGTCCGCACCTGGACGTTCGGCGACGAGCTGCCCGGCAAGGTGATGCGGGTCACCGCGGGCGACCGGATCGCGCTGACCCTCACCAACCGCCTGCCGCAGAACACGACGCTGCACTGGCACGGGCTGACGGTGCGCAACGACATGGACGGCGTCCCCGGCGTGACCCAGCGGTCCGTGCGGCCCGGCGCCTCGTTCGACTACCGCTTCGCGGTCACCACCCCCGGCACGCACTGGGTGCATCCGCACTCCGGCCTCCAGCTGGACCGCGGGCTGTACGCGCCGCTGATCGTCGACGACCCCAGGGAGCCGCTCTCCTACGACAAGGAGTGGATCGTCCTGCTGGACGACTGGGTCGACGGGGTGGACGGCAGCACCCCGGAATCGGTGCTCAAGGAGCTGCACGGCGGCGTGGACCGCGGGCCCATGGCCCACGGCGAGACGGAGATGGCCCACGACCACGCGACGGGCGGCGGCCGGGGCACCCGCGCCAGGGACGGCGCCGCCGCTCCCGCCGACGGCCCCTCACGGCTCCTGAAGGGCGCCCGGAGCCGGCTGCTGGGCCACGACGCGGGGGACGTGGACCACCCGTACCACCTGGTCAACGGCCGCACCGCGCGCGACCCGCGGACCTTCCACGCCAAGCCCGGCGACCGCGTCCGGATCCGCTTCATCAACGCCGGCAGCGAGACCGCCTACCGCGTGGCCCTCGGCGACCACCCGATGACCGTGACGCACACCGACGGCTTCCCCGTCGAGCACATCGAGGCCGATGCGCTGCTCATCGGGATGGCCGAGCGCTATGACGTCGTGGTCACGGCCGGGGACGGCGTCTTCCCGCTCACCGTGCTCGCCGAGGGCAAGGGCCGCTCGACGATGGGGCTGCTGCGCACCGGGAGCGGCGAGGCGCCCGGCCCGTCCGTCCGGCCCAGGAACCTCTACGGCAGGATCCTGACCGCGGACCGGCTGCGCGCCGCGGAGTCCGTGCGGTCCGTCCCGCGCCGCCCGGACCGCACCCTGGAGATGACCCTCACCGGGACCATGGAGAAGTACGACTGGGCGATCAACGGGAGCCCGTACACGCCCGACCAGCGGTATCCCGTCGAGGCCGGGGAACAGGTCCGGATCATCTTCCGCAACCACACCCGGATGTGGCACCCGATGCATCTGCACGGCCACACCTTCGACCTGCCGAACGGCGGCCCCCGCAAGGACACCACGATCCTGCTGCCCGGCCGCCGGGTCGACGTCGATTTCCACGCCGACAACCCCGGCCTGTGGATGGTCCACTGCCACAACATCTACCACTCGGAGTCGGGGATGATGACGATCATCGGCTACCGCAAGAAGTAGGCGGCGGCGGTCCCGAGACGTGCGGCGGGCGGGCCCAGGGGGCGTGCGACGAGAGGCCCCGGCAGGCGTGCGGCGGGCGTCCCCGCGGGGCTCTCCCGGCCCGCCCGCCACACCCCCGAAGCGCCGCCGACACGCTCCGACCCCCCATTGCGTCAGAAAGACGATTAGACTGGCGGGGTGCCCCAACTCCGTCTCGCCCTCAACCAGATCGATTCCTGCGTCGGCGATCTCGCCCAGAACGCCGAGACGATCCTGCGCTGGACCCGGCACGCCGCCGACCAGGGAGCGCACCTCGTCGCGTTCCCCGAGATGGCGCTGACCGGGTACCCCGTCGAGGACCTCGCCCTGCGCCCCTCGTTCGTCGAGGCGAGCCGCGCGGCACTGCGGACGCTGGCCGGCCGGCTGGCCGCGCAGGGCCTGGGCGGCCTTCCGGTGATCGTCGGCTATCTCGACCGCGGCACGCAGGCGAAACCGCGCTACGGCCGCCCGGCGGGCGCCCCGCAGAACGCCGCCGCCGTGCTGTACCAGGGCGAGGTCGCGCTGAGCTTCGCCAAGCACCACCTCCCCAACTACGGCGTCTTCGACGAGTTCCGCTACTTCGTCCCCGGCGACACCCTGCCCGTCGTACGGGTGCACGGGGTGGACGTCGCGCTCGCCATCTGCGAGGACCTGTGGCAGGACGGCGGCCGGGTGCCGGCCGCCCGCAGCGCCGGCGCCGGGCTGCTGGTCTCGGTCAACGCCTCGCCCTACGAGCGGGACAAGGACGACACCCGGCTGGAGCTGGTCCGCAAGCGGGCCCGGGAGGCCGGCTGCACCACCGCCTACCTGGCGATGATGGGCGGCCAGGACGAGCTGGTCTTCGACGGCGACTCGATCGTCGTCGACCGGGACGGCACGGTGATCACGCGGGCGCCGCAGTTCGCGGAGGGCTGTGTGCTGGTCGACCTCGACCTGCCGGCCGCGGCGCCGGTAGCGCCCTCGGGCGTGCTGGACGACGGGCTGCGCGTCGAGCACCGCGTCCTGACGCCCGACCCGTTGCCGCCCTACCCGCAAAAGGCGCCCGGCGACGAGGCCGAACGCCTCACGGACCTGGAGGAGATCTACACCGCGCTGGTCGTCGGCCTGCGCGCCTATGTGACCAAGAACGGCTTCGGCAGTGTGGTGCTCGGCCTCTCCGGCGGGATCGACTCGGCGCTGGTGGCCACGCTGGCCTGTGACGCCCTGGGCGCGGAGCATGTGCACGCCGTGGCGATGCCGTCCCGCTATTCGTCGGAGCACTCCCTCACCGACGCCGCCGAACTCGCGCGCCGTACGGGCCTGGCGTTCCGTACGGTGCCGATCGGCCCGATGTTCGACGCCTACATGGCGGCGCTGTCGCTGACCGGCCTGGCCGAGGAGAACCTGCAGTCGCGGCTGCGGGGCACCACCTTGATGGGCCTGTCCAACCAGGAGGGCCACCTGGTCCTGGCCCCCGGCAACAAGTCCGAGCTGGCCTGCGGCTATTCGACCCTGTACGGCGATTCGGTGGGCGGCTACGGCCCGATCAAGGACGTCTACAAGTCGGTCGTCTACCAGCTGGCCCGCTGGCGCAACCAGGCCGCCGCCGACCGCGGGCAGACCCCGCCGATTCCGGAGAACACCCTCACCAAGCCCCCGAGCGCCGAACTGCGCCCCGGCCAGGTCGACACCGACTCACTGCCCGACTACGACGTCCTGGACCGCATCCTGGAGCTCTACGTCGACCACGACCGCGGCCGGGAGGACATCGTCGCCCAGGGCTTCGACGAGGCCCTGGTGACGCGCGTCCTGCGGATGGTCGACCACGCCGAGTACAAGCGCCGCCAGTACCCGCCCGGCCCCAAGATCTCCGCGAAGGGCTTCGGCAAGGACCGCCGGCTGCCCATCACCAACCACTGGCGGGAAGGGGCCTGACGAGCGGTCGGAGCTGCCGGCCGGCTTCCGGGGCGGGCCCTGCCGGGGAGCCCCGGGGCCGCCGTCCCGAGCCGGGCCCCGGACGCCCCGTGCCGTCCCTCCCGGGTCCGGTCCCACCGGGCCCGCGAGGCCCCGTGAGCGCTCAGCCGGTCCGGCCCCCGGCGGGCAGCTCCGCGCCCGCGGCCGGGTCCGCGGCCGGCTCCGCCTCCGCGGCCGGCTCCGTCTCGCCGCCGCGGGCCACGATCCGCGAGGCGTCGCCGGCGCCGCGGTCCAGGAGACCGGCCGTCACGGCGACGGCCAGCCCCAGGGCGGCCAGCACCGCGCCGACCAGGGCCGGGGAGGTCCAGCCCCACCCCGCCGCGAGGGCCAGGCCGCCGACCCAGGCGCCGCCGGCGTTGGCGAGGTTGAAGGCGGACTGGTTGGAGGCGGCGGCCAGGGTCGGCGCCTGCTGGGCCTTGTTCATGACCAGCATCTGGAGCGGCGTGGTGGTCAGGAAGCCGACGGCACCGATCAGGACGACCGCCACCAGCGCCGCCCACTCGACCCGGGCGGCGAAGGGGAAGGCGGCCAGCACGAGGGCCAGCGCGCCCAGCGAGCCGTACAGGGTCGGGCGCAGGGCCCGGTCGGTGAGCGGGCCCGCGGCGAGTGCGCCGAGGGTCATCCCGATGCCGAACAGGGCCAGGACCAGCGGGACCGAGCCCGCGGCGAAGCCGGTGACCTCGGTCATCATCGACGCGAGGTAGCTGTAGACGGCGAAGATCCCGGCGAAGCCGAAGACGGTGGTGAGCAGGCCGAGCAGCACCTGACGGTTGCCGAGCGCCCGCAGTTCGCTGCCGAGGCCGGTGCGCTCCTCGGCCGGCAGCGGGGGGACCAGCCGGGCCAGGGAGGCCATGGCGGCCAGTCCGATGCCGGCCACGACGAGGAAGGTGGCGCGCCAGCCGAGCTGCTGGCCCAGGAGGGTCGCGGCGGGGACGCCGACGATGTTCGCGACGGTCAGGCCGAGGAACATCGTGGCGACCGCACGGGCCTGGCGGCCCTCGCGCACCAGCCGGGCGGCGACCACCGCGCCGACGCCGAAGAACGCGCCGTGCGGGAGCCCGGCCAGCAGCCGGCCGGCGACCAGCAGGCCGAAGGTGGGGGCCAGCGCGGAGGCGAGGTTGCCGACCGTGAAGACCCCCATCAGGCCCACCAGCATCCGCTTGCGCGGGATGCGGGAGCCGAGGGCGGTCAGGAGCGGGGCGCCGATGACGACGCCGAGGGCGTAGGCGGAGACGAGGTAGCCGGCGGTGGGCACGGAGGTGCCCAGATCGTCCGCGACGTTGGGCAGCAGGCCCATCATCACGAATTCCGTGGTGCCGATACCGAAGGCCGAGATCGCGAGCGCGAGCAGAGCCAAGGGCATGAAAGACCTTTCCAGGGTTTCGCGTGCGAGCGGGCACGCGGGCGCGGGGACCGTAAGTTCTTTAAGTTCTCTTACGGAACAAAGTCTCTCAGGCGCAGTATTCCGGCATGGGAACGGGGCGTGACGATCTCGCGTCAGAGCACCGTCGGCAGGGCGTCGGACCTGGTCAGATCTTCACCGACGCCGCGACCGGAAGGTGGTCGCTGCCGGTGGAGGACATCACCCAGGCCTTGACCGGATCCATCCCCTTCATCATGATCTGGTCGATCCGGGCCATCGGGAACGCCGCCGGCCAGCTGAAGCCGAAGCCGTCGCCCGCCGCGCCCTGGGCCGAGCGCATCTGGGAGGTGACCGGCGCCAGCGAGCGGTCGTTCATGGTGCCGTTGAGGTCGCCGAGCAGCATGACCTTCTTCTCCGGGTCGGCGGCGATCGCCTCGCCGAGCGCCGCGGCACTGCCGTCGCGCTGGTTGGCGGTGAAGCCCGCCTCGACCTTGACCCGCACCGACGGCAGGTGCGCGACGTAGACGGCGAACTTCTGGCCGTCCTCCGCGGTGACGGTGGCCCGCAGCGCACGGGTCCAGCCCATCTTGATGTCCACCGGCCTGGTGCCGGACAGCGGGCGCTTGCTCCACAGCCCGACGGTGCCCTCGACCGTGTGGTACGGGTACGCCTTCGCCAGCCCCTGGCGGTAGGCGGGCAGGGCCTCGCCGGTCAGCTCCTCCAGGGCCACGACATCGGCGTCGGAGGCCACGATGTCCCGGGCGGTGGCCGCCGGGTCGGGGTTGTCGGCGTTGACGTTGTGGGTGGCGACGGTGAGATTGCCGCCGTTGCCCGCCTTGTCGGTGATCTGCCCGCCGAAGAGGTTCACCCAGGCGAAGACCGGCAGCACCAGCGCCAGCAGCGCGGTCGCCGAGCGACGCAGCACCGCGACGACGAGCAGCAGCGGGATGCACAGCCCCAGCCACGGCAGGAAGGTCTCCAGCAGACTGCCCAGGTTTCCCACGGTGTTGGGGATCTGGGCGTGCAGCATCATCACCAGGCCGAGCAGGACCGCGAGCACCGCGAGCACGATGCCGCGCCGCCACATGCCCTCCGGACGCCACCAGTTCCGCAGGCGGTCGGCCCGGGAACCGGCCTGCCCGGGGTTGTGCCCCTGTCCCGGCTCCGTCATGTATGCCTGCGCCATGTAGCTGCCCTCACTGCCTTGCTCCGCTGCGCCTCACCTGTGGTCTCCGACCCTAGGCGATGGTCCGTAATGCGCTTTCTTAGAAGTGAGGACGGCGCGGTGACGGGTCGGGGTTCCGGCGTCGGTCCTCGTCACGACGGCTGTGACAGAACGGGCATGATCCGGTCATACGGCGCCGCGCCGGCCCGCACCTCCGGCACCGCCCCCAAGACCGGCGGAGCACCCCGGAGTTGAGCCCGCCCCCGCCCCCGCCACCGGCCGTACGCCCTCCAGCACCAGGTCGACGAGGTCCGCCGACGGACTCCGGGGCGCCCCGTGCCACTCCTGGAGGAGGGCGCGGGCCAGCACCGGGCCGGTGAAGAGGTCCGCGATGGTCTCCAGGTCCCGGTCGGTGCGGATCTCACCGTTCGCCACCCCGCGCCGGAGCACCGCCAGCAGCGCCTCGTGGCGGGCCCGTACGAGCGTGTCGTGGTACTCCGCCCACAGCTCGGGCTGGGCCCCGGCATGGCCGACGAGCGTGCGCAGCAGCGCGCAGCCGCGCCCGGCGGCGCCGCCGCGCAGGAACTCCAGCAGGGCGACCAGGTCGTCGCGCACCGAGGCGCCGTCCAGGGGCGGGCCGGGGACGTCCAGGGACCGCAGGACGTCGCGCATCAGGGCGGTCCGGCCGGACCAGCGGCGGTAGACCGTGGCCTTGCCGACGCCCGCCTCGCGGGCGATGCGCTCCATGGACAGCTCGCCCAGGGAGGCACCGCCCTCGACCAGGCGCAGCACGGCCTCGATGACGGCGGGGCCGGCCGCGGCGCTGCGCGGCCGGCCGCGGCGCCCGGGAGTGGCCGGGCCCGGCCACTCCCCCGCCGCCACCACGGAATCCGCCACCGTCCCGGACCCCGCCGCCGCCCGGGTCATCGCTCCGCGCCCGCCTTCGGCTCCTCTTGCGGTTCGGCCGCCCGCGGCGCCGGTGGCACCTTCCCCGGCAGGAACGCCGCGGCCACCACCAGGCCGAGCACGGCGACCGCGGCCGAGCCGAGCGCGGTGATGTGCATCGCGTGGAGGAAGGCGTCGTCGGCGGCGGCGATCAGCGGCCGGCCCGCCGGGCCCAGCCTTTCGGCGAGGCCGTGGGTCGCCTCGATGGACTCGCCGGCCGCGTGCCGGGCGGCGGCCGGTACGCCCGGCAGCGCGTCCAGCTCGTCCTGCATGCCGTCGCGGTAGGTCGTCGACAGCAACGAGCCGAGGACGGCGACGCCCAGGGTGCCGCCGACCTGCCGGAAGACGTTGTTGAGCGCCGAGCCGGAACCGGCCTTCTCCCGGGGCAGCGCCTGCATGACCGCGACGGTGGCCGGCGGCATGATGTGCGCCATCCCGGCGCCCTGCAGGAAGAACAGCGCCTCCAGCACCCAGATCGGGGTGCGGGTGTCCAGCAGCAGCATGCCCGTCATGGTGACGGCCACCACGAACATGCTGAAGGTGCACACCGCGCGGGCGCCGTAGCGCTCCACGGCGAGCCGGGCCCGCGGCGCGAAGATCGTCTGGGCGGCGGCCAGCGGCAGGAACAGCATCCCGGCCTGCAGCGGGCTGTAGCCGCGCACGCTCTGGACGTAGAAGACCGTGAAGAACGCGACCCCCATCAGCGCGAAGAAGACCAGCGCGATGGCGGCGATGGCGGCCGAGAAGGCCGGGCTGCGGAAGTAGCCGATGTCGATGGACGGATGGTCGCTGTGCTTCTGGTGCGCCACGAAGACCACCAGCACCGCCAGGCCGCCGGCGATCGGGCCGACCACCTGCGGGCCGGTGAAGTCGGCGAGCTGACCGCCCTTGATGATGCCGTAGACCAGCAGGACCAGCCCGACGACGGACAGCAGCACCCCGAGCGGATCCAGCCGGCCGGGATCGGGGTCCCTGGAGTCGGGCACCAGGACCACCATCGCGATCAGCGAGAGCACCACCACCGGCGCGTTGATCATGAAGACCGAGCCCCACCAGAAGTGGTCGAGCAGCAGACCGCCGGCGACCGGCCCGACCGCGATCGCCAGCCCCACCCCGCCGGCCCAGATGCCGATCGCCCGGGGCTGCTCGTCGTGCTCGAAGACGTTCATCAGGATGGCGAGGGTGGCCGGCATGACCAGGGCGCCGCCCAGGCCCATCACGGCACGGAAGGCGATCAGCTCGGCGGGCGACTGCGAGATGCCGGCGCACACCGACCCGGCGCCGAACACGGCCAGGCCGACCAGCAGCACCTTCTTGCGGCCCAGGCGGTCGCCGAGCAGGCCCGCGGTGAACAGCAGCCCCGCAAAGACCAGCGTGTAGGAGTTGATCGCCCACTCCAGCTCGCTCTGGGTGGCGCCGAGACCGACCGGAGCCGGGGTCGCGATCGTCTTCATGGCGACGTTGAGGATCGAGTTGTCCAGCACCACGATCAGCAGGCTGAGCATGAGGGTGTACAGGACCGCCCAGCGGCGGCGGTGGATGCGTTCCGGGATCTGCCGGGCCGGCGGTGCGCCCGGAGGGCTGGAGGAGGTGGCCATGGGCGGACCCTAGGCAGGTTCCGATACGGGACCGTTCCGTATGCGGGAGCCACGCGGGCGTGTCCCGTCTTCCGGGCGAAGCAAGACCGGTCACACCCACTCCCCGTTTCCTTTGTGCGCGGGCCGTGCCAGCATGGAGGGGAGTCCGGGGACGCCGTCAGGGTGCCTCGAGATGACGAACAGGAGCCGTCACCATGACGCAGCTTTCGCCTGCCCAGAAGCCGGTCGACAAGTCGCTGTACGGAGGCTCCGGCTCGCGCCGGATCACCGTCCGCGACATCGCCGCCGCCAAGGCGCGCGACGAGAAGTGGCCGATGCTCACCGCCTACGACGCCATGACCGCCTCCGTCTTCGACGAGGCCGGCATCCCCGTCCTGCTCGTCGGCGACTCGATGGGCAACTGTCACCTCGGCTACGAATCCACCGTGCCGGTCACCATGGACGAGATCAC
>Ga0207426_1002209_pt1 | contig 13070 bp, 11 predicted proteins | sample AraplaMF_Cvi_mMS_FD_184265 | JGI IMG/M metagenome (GOLD analysis project Ga0207426, IMG submission 184265) | Arabidopsis root microbial communities from the University of North Carolina, USA - plate scrape MF_Cvi_mMS (SPAdes) (version 2) | ecosystem: Host-associated > Plants > Roots > Endosphere...
GGGGTTGGTGTCGCGGGCGGGGTTGGTCTCGGGGGTGGTGTCAGGGCTGGTGTCGGGGTCGGGGGCGGCGACCGTCTCGGTGTCGGCGGCGGCGGGGGCGGGGGCGACCGTCTCGGCGGGGGCGTCCTCCAGGGTGAGCCGGCCCGCCGACCAGGGGGCGGTGGTCTCGACCGGGTCCCGCCGCACCCCGGGGGCGTCGGTGCGTACGAGCCACAGCGTCCGCGTCGTCCCGTCGGGCACCAGGACGTGGGTGGCCTCGCGCAGCCACGGCACCACGGGCACGGTGCCGGTCAGCCGCCCCGTCCCGTCCGCGGCGCGCTCGCTCCGTACGCCGCCGCGCCGCGCCGGAAACGCCCCGGTCGCGACCGCCCCACCGTCCCGCAGCGGCGGCAGCAGCCGCGCCCGCTGTTCCGGGCTGCCGTGCGCGCCGATCGCCAGCAGCCCGTACACACAGGTCGACGCGAACGGCACCTGCGCCGTCGTCCGCCCCTGCTCCTCCAGCATCAGCACGAGCCCGAGCAGACCGGTCTCCTCCGCCGCGCCCGGCAGACCGGCGGCGCACAGCGCCTTCCACAGGGCGGCATCCGTGCCGCTGCCGCAGGTGGCGAGGCGCTCGGGAGTGGACAGGTCGCCGAATATCCGCGCCGCGAGTTCGCGGGCCGCCGTCTGCTCCGTTGTGGGCGTGAAGTCCATCTCACCCCTCACCGCCCTCGGCCGCACGGAAGACCGGCAACTCCCACTCCTCGTCGACCCGCAGGAATGCGAGCCGCACCGGCAGGCCGATCCGCACCTTGTCGTAGGGGACCCCGACGACGTTGCTGATGATCCGCACCCCCTCCGCGAGCTCGATCAGCCCGACGGCGTAGGGGCTGGGGCCGGTGGGTGTACGGGGAGCGGGCCCCACCGTGTGCGGTCCGGTCGCGGCGGCGTGCGGGTCTGCCACTTGCTGGGCTGCCAGATGCGGGTCTGCCACTTGCGGGTCTGCCACTTGCGGGGCTGCCGCATGCGGGCTCGCCTCGTGCAGGCCCGCCGCGTCCGCGCCGGGCTCCGGCACCGTGAAGGCGGGGAAGGGCGGATGGTGCATCACGACGTAGGAGAAGACCGTGCCCGCGCCGCTCGCCTCGACGGTGTCCCAGTCCGGTGCCCCGCAGGCGTTGCACCCCGGCAGCCAGGGGAAACGCAGCGTCCGGCATCCCGTGCAGCGCTGGATCAGCAGGCGGTGCCCGGCGACGCCCTCCCAGAATCCGGCGTTGTCCCGGTTGACGACGGGGCGGGGGCGCCGGGCTCGGGCGGCCTGCTCGGACCCTGCCGGCCTCCGGGACGCCTGCGGCTGCCCGACCGCCCTGGGGCTCTGCGCTGCCGACGTGGGCGTCTGCGCTGCCTCAGGGGTCCGCTCCCCCGACTCAGGGTTCCCCTCCGCCGCCTCAAGGGTCCGCTCCCCCGACTCGGGGTTCCCCTCCGCCGCCTCAGGGATGCCCGCTGCCGTCCTGGGATCCCTTACGGCCGGCGCGTACTTGAGGACCCGGAAGCGATGCGTCCCGGCCGGCTCGCCGTTCGCGCGGATGTCCATCCGCGTCGTGATGAAGTGCCCGGCCCCCAGCTTCGTCGTCTTGCGCTCCGAGACCGACTCGATCACCGCGTCGAAGGTGATCCGGTCGCCGGGCCGCAGCGGTCGCAGGTACTCCTGCTCGCAGTCGGTGGCGACGATGGAGGTGTACCCGGCGCCGTCCAGCAGCCCGGACAGTTCGTCGTACGCCCCCGAACGGTCGGCGTGGCCGGAGAGGCCGCCCATCGTCCAGGCCTGCAGCATGGTCGGCGGGGCGATGGCGTCCGGCCCCCGGTAGGCGGGGTTGGTGTCGCCGACGGCCTCGCACCAGTGCCGGATCATCGGCTCGTTGACCAGGTCCTTGCCCACTCCGGCCGCCGAGGTCGACCGCCCCTCGTAGGCCTTGAGCTGCTCGTGGGTGAGCTGTACCGGGCTCATCGCCGCCCCCTCCGCATCCCCAGCCGCATCGTCGCGACGATCTCCCGCTGGACCTCGCTCACCCCGCCGCCGAACGTATTGATCTGCGCCGCCCGGTTCATCCGCTCCAGCTCACCGCCCCCGTGGGCGCCCGGCGACCCGGCCCGCACCAGGGCGGCGGCGCCCACCACCTCCTGGCACAGCCGGTACACCTCGACCGTGCTCTCCGTCCCGGCGAACTTCACCCCCGCGGCGTCGCCGGGGCCGAGCGTCCCGGCCCCCACGTCGTCGACCAACCGCCAGTTCAGCAGCCGGGTGGCCGCCAGCCTGGCGTGCGCCTCGGCGAGCCGGGACCGCACCCATGGGCGGTCGGCGGGCCGCTCACCGGTCTCCGGGTCCGGCCTACGGGCATGGGCCAGCGCCGCGTCGAAGGCGTCCTCGGCCTGCATGCCGATGGCCGCCAATGCCACCCGCTCATGGTTGAGCTGATGCGTGATCAGCTGCCAGCCGGCGTTCTCCTCCCCTACGAGGTTCCCCGCCGGGACGCGGATGCCGTCGTAGTAGGTGGCGGTGGTCGTGAGCCCACCGACCGTCTCGATAGGCGTCCAGGAGAACCCGGGGGCGTCGGTGGGCACGAGGATGATCGAGATGCCCTGGTGCTTGGGGGCGTCGGGGTCGGTGCGGCAGGCGAGCCAGATCCAGTCGGCCTGGTGGGCATTGCTGGTGAAGCTCTTGGCGCCGTTGATCAGCCAGTGCGCGTCGCCGCCACCCGGCTCCCTCGTCGCGCGGGTGCGGAGGGACGCGAGGTCGGTACCGGCCTCGGGCTCCGTATAGCCGATCGCGAAGACCAGCTCGCCACTGAGGATGCGCGGCAGGAAGAAGTCCTTCTGCTGCGCGGTGCCGTACTTCATCAGGGTCGGGCCGACGGTGTTCAGGGTGACCATCGAGACCGGGGCGCCCGCGCGGTACGCCTCGTCGAAGAAGACGAACTGCTCGTCGGGGCCGCGCCCCTGCCCTCCGTACGCGGTCGGCCAGCCCAGCCCCAGCATGCCGTCGGCGCCGATCCGGCGGAGCACCGCGCGCTGCTCCGCGGGGTTTTCGACCGGCCCGTCCGGCAGTACCCGGCGGAAGTACGAGCGGAGTTCGGTGCGCAACTGCTCCTGGCGCGCGGTGGGGGCGAGGTGCACGTCGGCGGCTCCCCTTCTGGTGGCCGTACGCCCGGTGCGCAAGGGGGGCCAGGCGTACGAACGAGCGAGCGGGTTTCTGACTGTCCGTCAGAAACCCGCTCGCTGTCAAGGTCGGCGCAGTGAACCCCGGAGGAGCCCCACCTCCTCCGTGCCGCCCTGACGTATCACCCCTCGGTCACACGCCGCTGTCCCCTTGCGGCGTGCCGGCTCACCAGAGGTTGGTGAAGTTGACGGTGGCGTTGGTCTGGTCGATGCGCGTGGGGCCGGAGCCGTTCACACTCGCGGTGTTGTTCTGGTTGGAGGCGCCGGCGCCGTTGGCGACCTGCTGGCCGGTCGTCGAGTTGCCGAGGTTGCTGCCGCCGACACCGGTCCCCGTCTGGCTCGTCGCCGCCGAGCTCGACCCGCCCGTCGCAAAGCCGCCGTTGTCGGCCTGCGCCACGCCCGTGAAGAGTGCGGCCGCGAAGGGCAGCGCCGCAACAACGGCGAGGGCGCGGGCTGTACGGGTGCTTGCCATGTCTATTCCTCCTACGGAACACGACTTCTGGAGCGATGGAACTCCGCTTGTCCACCGGGCAGTTGGCCGTCCACCACGATGCTTGCTGCGACGTCGCGCACTCAGGCTTGCCCACGAATCCCCGGCGAACCCACCGCGAAGAGGCGATTCCCTCGCAAGCATGAGGAACCCCGGGTAAACCCCGGCCCCCGCACGACCTGCCCGCCGGCACCCGCCTCGACCACCCGGCACCCCGCCGCAACCCGCCCCCCGTGGGCCCCGCGCGCCCCACACGCCCGGCTGCCACAACCGGCGCACGAGCAGCTCCGGGCGCGCCCCCCTTCCCTTTGTCGAACATCCGTACGAAAATAGATCCATGGCCCTGCACCGCCGCCATACCGGAACACCGACCGGCACGCCGCCCCGTACACCGCCGACCGGCACGCCGCCGGATGCCTCGGCCGGTGCGCCGCCCACCACGCCAACCAGTACGCAGCCTGCTGCTCAGCCCGCCGGGTCGGGGGGAAGGGCGGGCGACGGGTCGTCGACCGGGGGATCGGCTGGTGGGGCGGGTGGGCGACCGGTCGGCACGCCGGGCGAGGGCTCGAGTGGGCGACCGGTCGGCACGTCGAGCGGGGGATCGGGTGGGGCGCCGATCGGCACGTCTGCCGGGACACCCACTGGGTCATGGATCGGCCCCTCCGGTGGAAGGTCGACCGGCACGTCGGCGGAAGGCCGGCCCCAACCCTGGAGTGAGGGTGCCCCCGGGCGCCGACCCGCAGAGCACCACGGGCCCGAACCCGAGCCTGAGCCCAGACCTCACCCTGAGCCCAGACCTCACCCTGAGCCCAGAGCCCAGCCTGAGTTCGAACCCCAACCCGAACCCCTGGGGCCCGCCGCGCGCCCCCAACGGCCCGCTTCCGGCTCCACTCCACCCCTCGGCCCCGACCTCGGCCTCAACCCCGCCCCGCCCGAGGATCCGCACGCCGCCGCCCTCGCCCACGCCCTGCGGGCAGCCGAGCGCGGCTACCCCGTCATCCCGCTGACCCGCAACAAGCTGCCGGCCCTCCGCTCCCCGCACCGCGGGCATCCCGAGGTCCCGCCCTGCCGCGGCGGGTGCGGACGGCTCGGGCACGGCGTACACGACGCGAGCACCGACCCGCTCACCGTCCGCCGCATGTTCGCCGCCGCCCCCTGGGCCACCGGCTACGGCCTCGCCTGCGGGCGGCCACCGCACCACCTCATCGGCATCGACCTCGACACCAAGAACGGCGCCGACGGCCTGACCGCCCTCCGGTTCCTCGCCGAACAGCACGGTTTCCCGATCCCGCCCACGGTCACGGTCCTCACTCCCAGCGGCGGCCGCCACCTCTGGCTCACCGGCCCGCCCTCCCCCACCGTCCCGAATTCCGTCGGCCGGCTCGCCCCCGGCATCGACATCCGCGGCGCCGGCGGCTACCTCGTCGGCCCCGGCTCGCTCACCGCCCGTGGGCACTACCTCCTGGAGTCGGGCGCCCCGCACCACCCCGCCCCCGTGCCGGACACCCTGCTCACACTCCTCACCGCCCCGCCCCCGAGCGCCCACCGGGAGCCCCCGTACGGCGTCCCGTCCCAGCCCGCCGCGGCGCTCGTACGCTTCGTCCGCGCCTCCCCGGCAGGCCAGCGCAATGCCCGCCTCTACTGGGCCGCCTGCCGCGCCGACGACTCCGGCCTCGGCCAGGAACTCGCCGCCCGCCTGACGGAAGCCGCCCGCCACACCGGCCTGACCACCCAGGAGTCCCGCGCCACGATCGCCTCGGCAACCCGCCGGCGGCAGAACTAGCCGATCCCGTAGGGGGAAGGTCCTCGCCCGCGGCAACCCGTAGGGGACGGGGCCGCGGCACCCCGCACGAGGACGGGGCCGCGGCAACGCGCAGGAGGACAGGGCCGCGTAAGGAAGCCCGGCCGGGTCAGGGAATCCGGCCGCAGAAGAGAGCCGAGCCGACCGCAGACGGATCAGCTCCGCCCTGCCCAGGCCGGCACCGCTCAGCCCCACCCAACGCCACTCAGCCCCGCCGCGCCTCGATCAAGAACCGGGTCGTATGCGCCACGAACGCCCCCTCCGCACGGATCAGCGCGTCCAACTCCCGCAAGCGCTCCCGGTATAGCTCCACCGTGAACCCGGGAACCATCCACACCACCTTGCGCAGGAAGTAGACGACCGCCCCGATGTCGAAGAACTCCGTCCGCAGCGACTCCGCACGCAGATCGGTCACTTCCAGGCCCGCCGCTTCGGCCGCCCGGCGCGCGTCATCGGGGTGACGGGTCTGCCGTACGTCCTCCGGCTGCGGCCCCAGGAAGTACTCGACCAGCTCGAACACGCTGGCCGGTCCGACCTGCTGGGAGAGGTACCTGCCGCCCGGCCGCAGCACACGGGCGATCTCCTCCCACCACACGGTCACCGGATGGCGACTCGTCACCAGGTCGAAGGCCGCGTCGCCGAACGGCAGCGGCGGCTCGTCCGCATCGGCCACCACGACCGCGCCGCGCGGGTGCAGCAGAGCAGTGGCCTTGGCGACGTTCGGCGGCCAGGACTCCGTCGCCACCATCACCGGCGGCAGCTTCGCCGCCCCGGCGAGCACCTCCCCGCCCCCCGTCTGGATGTCCAATGCCGCCGACGCCCGCGCCAGCCGCGCGCTCATCGCCCGCTGATAACCCCACGAGGGCCGCTGTTCCGTGGCCCGCCCCGCCAGCCACGAGAAATCCCACCCCTCGACCGACACGGCATCGGCCTCGGCCACCAGCTCCTCAAAAGAACGCTCCATCCCTCCACCCTCAACGCCGGCGACCCGCATCGCCAACGGATTTCTTCCGGTCACTTCCGGCCCGGCTACTCGCCCACCAGAAAGACGAACTCCGGACGGTCCCACTTCACCGCCGGCGGACTCGCGGGCACCGTTCCGACCGGCCGGGCGCCCACGCTGCGATAGAAACCCTCGGCGGGCGGGTGCGCCACCACCCGCACCCTGTCGATACCGGCGCGCCGCGCCTCGCCCCGCATGTGCTCGACCAGCCGGCGTCCGATGCCGTACCCCTGCGCCTGGTCCGACACGAACATCAGGTCCAGCTCGGCCGGCTCCACCAGCAGCGCATAGAACCCCACCACCCGCTCGCCGCCGCCGTCCCCCGGTATCTCCTCCACGGCGACAAAGACCCGATGCGCCTCGATGTAATCCGGCCCCACCCGATACCCCTCGACCATCGAGGAATAGGGCCCCTCATAGGCCCGGGAACTCCGCACCAGCCGGGTGAGCCGCCCGGCATCCCGCTCCACGGCCCGCCGAATCAACACGTTTCCCCGCCGAGCCGCCTTCGCCGCCCCCGCCCTCCGCACACCCACAGTGACCACGCCCCACATTCTTCCCGCAGCACAGCCAGAATTCCATTCACCTTCCGCCGGCCACCCTACCGCGCAAAGCAATCACCATTACCCCACCCCCAAAGCCCGCCCCAGCACGCCCACCCCCTCCCCCATCTTCCATCCCCATCCGACGAGGAACACAACAAATCCCCCGCCAAACAAGACCAAACAAGACTCAGCCAGACCTCATGAATTCCGTCAGATATTTTCCCCAGAATTTTTCGCCCCCGAAGAACGCCCCACCTCGCGCTCGATCCAGCGGCAGATCACTCCCACCACATAGGCGCGCTCCGCACGGCTCAACTCCCGCCCCTTGGGGATCTCGTGCCACCGCTCAAGACAGGTACGACAGCAAGTCGCCGTCGCATGTTGCGCGACGAAGACCGGGTGGCCCCGGTAAGGGGTCTGCTTCCCGTCCTTGTACGGCTCGGCCGGCGCCAGCCGTTTGGCGACGAGGTCGTAGGCGTGCCACCGCATCGTCGACGGACCACTCAGCTCGGCCGTGGCCAGCTCCCGCCCGCGCAAATGAAACTTCGCACGAAACGGATGCCGCGCGATGACATCCAATCGCTGGTCGAGCGAGCGGGGCGGGGGGTCGGACATCGATCGTTCCAGGGAAAGACAGTGCTCTCTCTCCTGATCGTATAACCGAGCCGACACAAGTGGGCCCCGAACCGCACAACCGCAGTCCGGGGCCTTTCCCTGCCCTTCGCCTAAGCCTGCCCTTCGCCTAGGCCTGCGCCTTCCGCTACGCCTTGCCCGCGCAGCGGTCCGAGCAGACGGAGTCGTAGCCCTCACCACGCGATGCAGCTCGACAGCAAACGAAGAGCCGAGACGGAATGAGTGCGGCGAGCGCAGTGGAGCCCCAAACCCGACGCAAATCGGAAATAGCAGACTTGAGCGGGAAGAAGCCAGCCCCCTCGATAGTGCAATTCAAGCCACAGAACTTCGAGACGTCAAAAACTAGCTTGCGTCAGGAGTTAAAGCCACTTAAAGTCACCACGTCATCGAGCATTGGCGATTCTCGCCGATACTCAAATGGAACCTCCATTGGACCCATGGAGACCTGAATTAAACGAGGGGGCTTACGCGTGAAAAAGATCTCGCGTAATACAGTACGGGGCATGGCGATTGCGGGGGCATTACTCGTTGGACTGGGATCCACCGCAGCCTACGCAGGCGGATCCACAAGCACCAAGCTGGACAATGGCACGCTATACTTCGAGGCTCACAATGGGCGCGAAATAGGCCAGGCCAGTTCCAAGGTCTACGCGGGCGATAAGTACACGAAGACCCGCGGAAGCGGCACCGTCTATGCGCAGCTGAGGGTCAGCTTCGAGAGAGGGCTCTATAAGGACACCGAGAAGGCTGTCAAGAAGGGGCAGTCCATCAAGTACTCGCTGTCGGTTCCCGTGAGCGTTGCTTCGGACTGCAGCGCCGTAGGCGTGATGATATCGGGTGGAAAGTTCTACGAGACGCCTTCCATCGACCATCTCTGCTGAGGAACTCCTGCACCCTCCCTCTTGAAGGAAATACCTGGTGATTGAAGCATCCATCGGTGCGCTACCTGGACTGATCCCGGCATTTCTCATCATTGCGATGATACTGGGAATTCCATCAGCGATAGGAGCTAAAGCCAAAGGTAAGCCTGTTGGCCTTTCGCTACTGCTCGCTGCGGCTCTGGCCGGCGTGCTGACCGTGACTCTCATGCCAGGTGACGGGGGCTCAGGGCGGGCCGGCATCTGCGATGTCGGCCTGCCCGTGCAGGGCTTTCTGGCTTCGGAGTCGGCCCGACTCAATGTCATGCTGTTCGTCCCCGTGAGTTGCCTCGCCGTGCTCTTCTTCAAGAGGCCGATCCTGGCTCTTTCGGGGACGTTGATGTTGACATGCGGCGTTGAGCTGTTCCAGTCATGGGCAGGCCTGGGGCGCGCGTGCAGCTACGACGACATCAAAGCCAACGCACTTGGTGGCTTCCTAGGTGTCCTCCTCGGGACCGTGATCTTGTGGGGCTGGAAGCGCCGCGTTCCCTTCACACGGAGAGACGCCCTGTGGGGTGCATGCTTCGGCGCGGCAGGTGGCCTCATCCTTACCGCATCGTTCGCTTTTACCGTCGATCCGGTCCACTTGGAGGCGACGTCGCAGCACAGGCGCGAGAACATGCACGACATGCTCGCTCAAGATGCCTGGCTTCAAGAGACGGTGAATGAGCTGTACGGCAAGGACACGAGGATTACTCAGTCCGCGAGTGAAAAGCTGAAGAACGGGCGCTGGCGCTTGAGTGCCGAGACGGCACGGGGAAACGTTGCCGCGTTGTGGCCGGACCGAAAGCTCATGCATTTCGCTCTGCAGAATGGAAGCGGCCCCGGCACACTGTCCGAGGCCGAAATCCAGACTGCCGGTGATCGATTCGTCAAGAAGTGGTTTCCCAAGGATGTAGTGGGAGCCAAGGTCACTCACCGAGCTCCTGACGGAAACCGGGGGCCGCGCATACTGACGTACCGCCGTTACGTAGACGGGGTGATGATGCCGATGCGGCTGGACATGACCATCTCAGCGTCCGGCCGAGTGATGGGATTGGCTGCCCGAACTACGCAAGACCCGAACATCCCGAAAGCCGTCGTCACGAAGGACAAGGCGAAGAAGCAGGCGGAACGCGCTGCAACTGGCGGCACCGCGATTCCAGTCAAGCTGCTTGCTCAGCGAGTCCACCACGTATGGCGACCCGTTTGGATGGTTTCCATCGTGCGGGAGCCAAAGCAGACAGTGGAGTCGACCGTCTTCATCGATGCTGTGACCGCCGCAGAGGTGTCACCAGAAACCATGGGAGATGGTGACGTCTAGGGATTCCTGTCCGCAGTCCGGCCACACCCGACGCGCTGGTCGTGACTGAGATTCGGCGCACGAAGCGAGACGGACGGCCAACGCAGTCGGAGCGGGCCCCGGAAGCTTCCGGGGCCCGCTCCGGCCTCCAGTTTTCCTGCCTCAGCAGAGGCTATGGGGTGCCCGCCACGGTGGCGTTGCCGCCACGACCGTCTTCAAGGCCGCTCCAAGCCGCTCGAACGACGGCAACTCGTCGACACTCCACGGCACTTAAAGAGCTACCAGACCGAGGCCGGCTTGTTCACCGGCAGTTCAGGAGTGACCCACGGGCGCACGTCGCGCCGGGCCGCGGGGCTTACGGGTGGTACTTCTCCTCGACCGTCTCGCCGGCGCCGGACTTGCGGTCCATGGTGACGCGAACGGTCACGCTGCCGGTCTTCGCGGCCTTCTCCAGCTGGTCCACGGTGCACTTCGCGGTGCCGTAACCGTCACCGCCGATGGACACGCTGCCCGCGTCGTCGGAGCAGATCGCGGCCGCGCCGAGGACCGTGGTGGCGTTGGCGACAAAGAACGCCTGGTCCGTGCCGCCGCCCTGGGGCTTGACGATCAGCTTGCCGGGCGCGAGGTACTCCAACGTGCCGACGATCGTGCGGTGGTTACCCGCCTGGGCGACGCCGCCCCCGTTGGAGGCGGACCCGCCAGCGGTCTTTGCGGCCGACGACGCCGCGGCGGACTTGCCCCCGCCCTGGCCCTGCGAGCCGGAGTTGGCCGCGGAGGAACCGCCCGTGGCCTGTGCCGAGTCCGACGCGTGCTGCGAGCCGTTCGCAGCCGAAGAACCCGAGGAGCCAGCAGCGGCCGCCGCCCCGGAACCCTCCCCACAGGCCGTGGCCCCCAGCCCCAGCGCCGCCGCGGCAACGAGGGCCGCGGCAAGACGACGACCGGCGCGCCCACGAAAGCGGCTGGCGGCGGTAGCGGTAGCGGTGTTCATCGGGTCTCCTGTTGCACTGTTCTCTCGTCTCGCTCCCTGACGATGATCAGCTTCGGAGACCGGGTTGGCGTTCCACTAACAGACGGCTAATACGGTGCAGCGACCCCTCGTAGACACGCCTCTCGTAGGCGCACCTCGACCGGCTCCGACCAGGAACGCGAGCTCCAGATGCATCACGAGGACCGGAACCAAGTCCCCTGGGGCCCGCACGCCCCGGTCAGCTCCGCGGTACAGGCACCCGAGAGCGAGACAGCGCAAAAGCGGAAGGGGAGTTCGACGGCTGTCCGACGCCTCGAATCCTGGTGCACGGTGATCCTTGTTGCGAACTACCGGCACAACGGTCGCTGAGGTCTCCCGGGCGGGTCAGACAGCTGTCTGGGCTATGTGCGCTCGGCCAGGGATGCGGTGGTTACTGTGCCGGCTCATTGAGTCCCCGACTTGGCAGATCGCGTAACCGGAGCGCGGCTGTCCTGGCGAGACGCTGACGTGTGCGTTCTCCAGATGCTCGCCGCCGTTCCCCATTGTTGCCGGCCGATTGCTGCTCGATCGGATATGCAGGGGCGCAGGGCGTCTGGGATCTCATCTCCGCTTTGGCCTGATTCCCGCTCATGGCCAGCTTGCGGGTGATAGGAAATGATCATGAACATAACGAAGCGTATTGCGCGCCCGGCGGGCCTGTTCCTCGCGGCGACCTGCATGGGTCTCACAGCCATGGCCGCACCCGCCGAGGCTGCCGCTCCCAAGTGCGTCAAGAATGGGGTCTGCTTCTATGAAAAGCCCTTCTTCAAGGGCAGGGGCGAATCCGCCATAGACAACCCTTCCAGCTGCATGAACATGCAGTTCCCGGTGCGGTCAGCGAAGGGCGAGAGCTCCAGGCACGACATCATGGTGTGGACCGGGCGCAACTGCACCGGCCTGTACTACATCGTCCACAAGGGCTTCAACAACACTACGTTCCCGCACGTGGTCAGGAGCTTCTACTAGGCCCAGGGCGCCGATGGGCTGCGGTAGGTGGGCAGGATCGTCGGCCTTGCGCGTGTCCACGTGAGCGATGGAGCGACTCTCGCCGGGAGCTGCTTTGGGGCGAGTGGTCATGCCCCGTAAGTTTCCGGGGCGTCGGAGTTTGTGTGGACCTGCCCGGTGAGGCACGACGTCGGGGCCATGATCTTGGACACGCGCCCGAAAGTGGCTGGCGAAAGTCCCGGAGTCGATCAAGTTCTACGCCAAGGTGCTGGACGGCAGGCGCGACCAGGCCAGTGCACTGATCGAAAGGGCCATGCCCGCGGCCGCTCAGGAAATCGAGGAAGCCCCGATCTCCGTCCACGCCCCGTCCACACAGCCTGGTCAAAACCGGGAGAGGGGCGAACCGGGGTGAGACAACCTCAGCACAGAAGGGGTGCCCGATCCACTCGGACACCCCTTCTGACCAGCTAATTCGCTGACCTCTGCGGAGGCTGTGGGATTTGAACCCACGGTGACGTTGCCGCCACGACAGTTTTCAAGACTGTTCCCTTAGGCCGCTCGGGCAAGCCTCCCCGCGGCACCGGCGCACGGGGCGCTGGGGTGTCGCGGGATCAGACTAGCGCGTCACTTGTCGCCCGTGCGCTGGCCCAGGGTGACGCGGGTGGTGTGCTCCTTGCCGCCGCGCTTGTAGGTCAGGGTGACCTGGTCGCCGGGCTTGTGCTGCCAGATCTCGCTGATGAGGGTGGGGCCGCTGTCGACCACCGTGTCGTCGAGCTTGGTGATGGTGTCGCCGGGCTTGAGGCCCGCCTTGGCGGCCGGGCCGTTCGGGGTGACGGCGTCGGAGCCGTTGTTGCCGGTGCGGGCGATGGTCGCGCCGTTGCCGGTGTCCCGCATGCCGACCTGGACGCCGATCTGGGGGTAGACCGGCTTACCGGTCTTGATCAGGTCCTGGGCCACCCGCGCCGCCTGGTCGATGGGGATGGCGAAGCCCAGGCCGATGCTGCCGGACTGCTGGGACTCGCCGCCCAGGCCGCCGCCGTTGCCGGCCGACTGGATGGCGGAGTTGATGCCGATGACGTTGCCGGCGGCGTCCATCAGCGGGCCGCCGGAGTTGCCGGGGTTTATCGAGGCGTCCGTCTGCAGGGCGCTCATGTACGAGGCGCTGGTGCCGCCGCCGTCGCTGGAGGCCACCGGGCGGTCCTTGGCGCTGATGATGCCGGTGGTGACCGTGCCGGACAGGCCGAAGGGGGCGCCGA
>Ga0207426_1002211_pt1 | contig 13067 bp, 10 predicted proteins | sample AraplaMF_Cvi_mMS_FD_184265 | JGI IMG/M metagenome (GOLD analysis project Ga0207426, IMG submission 184265) | Arabidopsis root microbial communities from the University of North Carolina, USA - plate scrape MF_Cvi_mMS (SPAdes) (version 2) | ecosystem: Host-associated > Plants > Roots > Endosphere...
TCGTGGCGAACATCAAGTCCCAGATGAAGCGGATCAAGACCAACGAGAAGGCTCGTCAGCGCAACAAGGCTGTCAAGTCCACTCTGAAGACCGCGATCCGTCGCACCCGCGAGGCCGTGGAGGCCGGTGACCTGCAGAAGGCCACCACCGCCCAGGCCGAGGCTGCCAAGAAGCTCGACAAGGCCGTCAGCAAGGGTGTCATCCACAAGAACGCCGCCGCCAACAAGAAGTCGGCGCTGGCCAAGAAGGTCGCGGCCCTCAAGGCCTGACCTTCCCCCCGGAGAAGGTCATCGGCCTTCCAGGCCTGACCCTCCTCCACCGCGACACCTGCAACACGTCTGTCGGCAGGGACCCAGCGGCCCCTCTCTCCGCTCCCTGACCCGATGCACCACCGCGCCGCACACGGCCTGCGTTCGCCACGCGGGTGCGGCGCACCCGGCCCACTCGGCGTACACCGCCGACCGGGCCGCAACAGCTTGATACGAAGGCCCCGCCTCCCCCTTCCCCAGGGGGAGGCGGGGCCTTCGTTCGTGGGTGGTGGGGCGCGGGGTTCTTGTCGGTGGAGGTGGGCGGGGCGCGGGACGCGGGGCTCGGACGCAGGTCGCGGGTTCGATGTGGGGATACGCCGGGGGCGCCGGGCGGTTTTGCGGTGCGGGGTCCCCGTGTGGGTTCTCCGTGTGGGTTCCCCGTGCGGTGCGGGTTCTCTGTGGGGGTTCCCGTGTGGGTTCGTTGCGGTGAATTACTGCGGGGTTTTCCGCTGCCTTGTATTGCCGTGTTGGGTGGCGGTGGGTCTTTCGTGGGGCTTTTGGGACGGGACTTTTGACAGAGGCCTCTGTGGCGAAGTTCTTTGTTCTTTGTCGAGTTCCGTTGGGAAATGCGCGTGGAGTTGCGCAGGGAGACCCGTTGCGGCGGCGTATGCGTAGCCGGGAGGGCGGTGGCCGACCGGGAGTGGCCATGAGCCGGAGGCGGCGTGAGCCTTCTGCCGTGGTACGCAAGCTACGTGAGCCGACGGATGGGGCCAGGCGGGAGGCGCCCTACGACCTGCCTCCCGGGGGGAAATTCGATACCCCAGAGCCGGGTTCGCTTTCCGCGGGTTCCGCTACGCTGCCGCCATGTCGCATTCGGGGGACCAAAACAATCCGTACTCCCAGCCGCAGCCCAATCCCTACGGCCAGGTGCCCGCACCGCAGAATCCGGTGCCTCCACAGCAGAATCCCTACGCACAACAGACCATTCCGCAGGGGCAGGCCGGCGGATACGGCTATCCGGCACTCGGCGTACCCGCCCCTCCCCCGGGGCCACCCGCCGGGGCACCCGTAACGGCACCCGGTGATGGCGCGGGCCGCGGCGTGTCCGGCTGGCTGTGGGCCCTCGGCGGGGTGGTCGCCGCGTCCGCGATCTGGGGCTCGGTGCTGTTCGCCACCGGAGGCTTCTCCTCGGAACCCAGCCCCGACCTCGCGGGGTACGCCTACACCGGCGATCTGTGCGCGGACACCTCGTTGACCCCCTTCGAAAACGCCCACTTCAGGACCAAGGCGAACACCGGAACCACCTCGAAGGACGCCAACCCGCAGCACAGCGGCGCCCAGCTCACCTCCCTGGACACGATGACGTGCAACGTCTCGTTCGAGCAGGACGGCACGAGCAGCTCCGGCTACTCCTCGACCTGGCTCTACAACACCGCCACGCTGCACCGGAAGGCCGACCCGACGCCCGAGTTCGCCGACACCTACCGCTCGTACGAGAAGCAGGACACCTCCGTCGGCTACCGCGTCGAGGCCGTGCCGGGCATCGGCGACGAGGCCTATCTGGTGACCCGTAAGGACGAGGGCAGCACGAGCAACAGCTCGTATGTGATCCTCGGCGTCCGCGACGGCTGGATGACCTACCAGTCGACGTGGTCGAGCTACACATCGAGCAGCAGCGGCAGCAAGCAGCCCACGGCCACCGAGGTGGCGACGATGCTGAAGTCCAGCGCCACGGAGACACTCAAGCGCCTGCAGAACTCACGGTAGCGGTGAGGCTGGTGGGCCCCGTGAGGCCGGACGACTCGGGAGACGGGAGGCCGCGGGAGACAGGACGGCTCGGGAGACCGGACGGCCGCGGGAGACCGGACGGCTCGGGAGACCAGACGGCTGCGGGAGACCGGGGGAGGAGGCCGTTCGGTCCGGTGAGGCCGGTGGGCCACGGGAGGCCGGACGGCCCCGGGAAGCCGGGCGACCGCGGGAAGCCGGACGAGGCCGAGCGGTCCGGTGAGGCCGTTCGGTCCGGTGAGGCCGGTGGTCCCGGTGAAGGCGTCGGCCGCGGAAGACCGGACGGTCGGGTGGGGCGTGTGAAGCCGACCGTCCAGTGGGGCCAACCGGTTCGCCTGGGCCGGTCGGTCGGTCGGTGCAGCCGGTCGCTGCCGTGAGCCCGAGCGCTCCGCTGGGGCAACCGGTTAGCTGGGGCCTCGGACCGCAGTGGCGGGGGGTGCGCAATGCCCTCGCTGAGGCTGGTCTTCGCACCATAAAGCGCCGCCCGGCCGTTGATGCCGTGCCGTTGATGCCAGTGGTCGTGGGCCGACGCGGCCGTTGACCGCTGCGGCGGCCGGCCGTCAATCCGGCTGTGGCGACGGACGGATGGCCGACACGACAGCCGGCCAACGCCCCCATCGACCCGGCCGTCGTCATAGCCGGTCGTCGCCACAGCCGCCCGTCGCCACAGTCGGTCGTCGCCACCGCCGGACGTCGCATCGATGGATCGCGCTGAGATCCCGTACGTGGACCGCGCGGTGAACCCGCCGGCCAACGGCTGACGGCTGACGGCTGACGGCTGACGCCAGGGCCCGTTGGTCACGCCAAGGCCCCCGAGGACCGTGCCCGATAGAGGCCGGACTGCCCACACTGCGCCCGCCCCCGCCGCGCTACCGCGTCACCGCGAGCGGGCTGCCCGGGCAATCGCCACGACGGCCTTCTCCAGGGCGTACTCCGGATCGTCGCCGCCGCCCTTCACGCCCGCGTCGGCCGCTGCCACCGCGCGCAGCGCCGTGGCCACGCCGTCCGCCGACCAGCCGCGCATCTGCTGCCGTACCCGGTCGATCTTCCAGGGCGGCATGCCCAAATCGCGGGCGAGGTCGCCGGGGCGTGCGCCGCGCGGGGCGGAGGCCAGTTTGCCGATGGCGCGGACACCCTGGGCGAGTGCGCTGGTGATCATGACGGGGGCGACGCCGGTGGCGATCGCCCAGCGGAGGGCCTCCAGTGCCTCGGCGGCCCGGCCCTCGACGGCACGGTCCGCGACGGTGAAGCTGGACGCCTCGGCCCGGCCCGTGTAGTAGCGCGCGACGACGGCCTCGTCGATGGTGCCTTCGACGTCGGCGGCGAGCTGCGAGCAGGCCGAGGCCAGCTCACGCAGATCGCTGCCGATCGCATCGACCAGCGACTGGCAGGCCTCGGGCGTCGCCGAGCGCCCCACCGCGCGGAACTCGCCCCGTACGAAGGCCAGCCGGTCGGCCGGCTTGGTCATCTTGGGGCAGGCCACTTCCCGGGCCCCGGCCTTGCGGGCTGCGTCCAGCAGGCCCTTCCCCTTGGCGCCGCCGGCGTGCAGCAGCACCAGCGTGATCTCCTCGGCGGGCGAGCCGAGATACGCCTTGACGTCCTTGATGGTGTCCGCGGAGAGATCTTGCGCGGCGCGCACCACGACGACCTTGCGCTCGGCGAAGAGCGAGGGACTGGTCAGCTCGGCCAAGGTGCCGGGCTGGAGCTGTTCAGGAGTGAGGTCGCGCACATCGGTGTCCGCATCCGCCGCCCGGGCGGCCGCCACCACCTGCTGCACCGCGCGGTCCAGCAGCAGGTCTTCCTGGCCCACCGCGATCGTGACGGGGGCGAGCGGGTCGTCTTGAGCTGTCTTCCTGGCCATCGCGTCCAGCATCCCACGCCCCACTGACAGCCCCGCCCGGCCCGACCCAGCCCGGGCCAACCCGGACCGGACCAGGGTGCCCTCGCCGGACCGGAGCGTTTGCGGCACTCGGGCCCCTGCCGCACCGGGCCCCCTGCCGGTTCGCAGCGCCCTGCCCCTATCGGACAATGGCGGGGTGAATGACGCTGCCCCACACCCACCGCACGTGCGACATGTACTGGTACTGCCCGACCGCGACACCGCGGAGGAGGTGGCCGAGGCCCTGACCGAACGCTTCGGGGTCGCCGAGGAGCCCCAGCTCGTACGGGACGCCCTGGCCGGTGAGGATGACGCCGAGGACGCCCAGTGGCTGGTGGTGGTCGAGGACCCGGACGCCGCCCACGACCCGGCGCAACTGGACGACCTCGCGGCCGAGTACGAGGGCTGGCGCGAGGCCGAGTAACGCCGGGCCCACAGGCTGCGAAACCCGCGGGGCTACCGGGGCCCCCGGGATGCCGAGGCCACGGGGATTGCCGGGGCTACGGGAGGGCGGCAGCCATAGGTCTGTCGGGGCCGCGGGGCTGCGGGGGCTGCGGGGCCGAGTTCCGCTACCGGGCGCCCGTACCTCGCCACGCCGCGCCGACCTCCGGCTCCCGCTCCAGCACAATCCCGAAGTGCTCCCGGTACACGGCGAGAACCTCGTCCTCACCCACCTGACGCTCATCCCGTGCACCCTCCGCCCCCGTGGTCACCAGCGTGCGTCCGGTGAGCGTCACCCGTCCGGTCTCGGTCAGCCGTGAGCACACCAGGGACTGGGTGAAGTGCGACTTCGGCGAGGTCCGGTGCCACCAGCATCCGGCCTCGAAGTCCGGGTAGGCACGCGGACGTTGCTCAAGACGGTATTGCGGTTCGCCGTCCCGCAGGACGTCGAGGTCCCCCTCACCGGTCTCCTCGATCCGGAACACCCCAGCGGGATCGGCCTGCTCGGCACGGCTGTCCCAGCGCAGCGGAAAGTGGCTGTTCCTGCCGAAGCCGACGTCCGCGAGCCACGGTCCACCCGGCGTCTGTACGCGCAGTGCGAGGTGGTCATACGGAATCCCGAGCCCGTCCGCGCCGAACACGCGGGCGGAGAGCAGCTCGACCTCGTATCCGAGCGCGGCCAGGAGCAGGGCGAAGGCGCCGTTGAGCTCGTAGCAGAAGCCGCCCCGCCGGGCGCGGACGATCTTGTCCAGCACCGGCTGTTCCGCGAGCACGATCTCTTCACCGAGGTGGATGGAGAGGTTCTCGAAGGGGACGGAACGCAGATGAGCGAGGTGCAGCGTCCGCAACGCCCCGGCGTCGGGGGACGCGGGGCGGGCGGCACCGACCCGGGCGAGGTAGGCGTCAGCGGCAGCGGCATCCATCAGGTGGAAATCCTTTCCGAGGCGAACCAGCGACGAGTCCGTCCCGCCGCCGAGGCGGGGGTGGCCCCCAGCTCGTCAGGATCCCGGCTCGGACCAGCGCCTGCGGCCGCTTGTTCACGTACGCCGCCGGCAACCCGAACGAGGCAGCCGGCCGAGCGGTGGACGCCGGCCCGTCACCGTCGAGCCAGGTCAGTGTCAGGCGGCAGTGAAGGCCCGACTCGACGCCCTCGCTCCGCCTCACCATCTGGAGTCTATAGACCTGGTCAGGCGCCTCCGTAGGTCCGCTCAGGCGGCGTTTCCCAGGCTGTCGGCGGCCGCCAGCGGGAGGGCCGCGGGAACGGGCTCGCGAGCGCCGACGGCCGGGCCCGCGTATCTCGACCAGGCGGGCACGGGATCCACAGCCACCGGCTCGGCGGCATCCGTCCCAAGGGCATCCCCCTCGGCGGCGTCCGAACCGACCGCCACGGGCTGGACGACTGCCGGCTCGGCGGCCGCCGGCCGGCCATCCCTCGGCTGGACGGGGCCGGCTACGGGCCCGGCCTCTCCGGTCGTTGGCCGGGCCGGCCCGGGTCCGGTGACCGTTGACCGTTGCCGACAGCCGAGCCGTGGTGCCCAGGACCGCAATCGATCCGTCGGTGTCCGTCCGCAGCACCCGGGCGCCCTGGGCGCGCAGCGCCGCGATGGTGCGGGGCGCCGGATGGCCGTACGGATTGCCGGTACCGCAGGAGATCAACGCCAGGCGTGGCGCCAGCCGGTGCAGCAGCGGCGGGTCCTGGTAAGCAGAACCGTGGTGCGCCACCTTCAGGACATCGACGTCGCCCAGTTCCGGATGAGCCGCCAACAGCGCGCGCTGCGCGGGTGGTTCGAGATCGCCCAGCAGCAGGAGGGTCAGCCCGCCCGTGCGGACGAGCAGGGTCACACTGGCGTCGTTGGGGCCGTCGAGGGCATCGGGACCGACCGGTGGGCTGCCGGGGGCGGCGGGGTCCACGGGACTGCCGGGACCCGGGAGGCCAGGCGGAGCGGGCGGAGCCGGCGGCCAGAGAACCTCCCAGGTGAGTGGGCCCAGCCGGCGCCGTTCCCCCGGTTCGGCGCGGACGATCGGCACCCGGGCCGCCGCAGCCGTACCGCGTACGAACTGCGCCTGCCCCGGGGGTTCTTGCAGTGTCGTGGTCTCGATCGCGCCGACCGCACGGCCACGGAGCGCCCCCGGGAGGCCGTCCACATGGTCGGCGTGGAAATGGGTCAGAACGAGGAGCGGGATACGGCGGATGCCCAGGTCGGTGAGGCAGCGGTCGATGGCACGGGGCTCGGGCCCGGTGTCCACCACCAGCGCCGTACCGTCCCCGGCTGCCAGGACCAGACCGTCGCCCTGCCCCACATCACAGACCACGGCCCGCCACCCCGGCGGCGGCCAGCCCGTGAGGACACGGGTGAACGGAGCCGGGCGGCACACCGCCAGGAGCACGGCCAGCGCACACAGCACGCACAGCCAGGGGCGGCGGAGCATCCTGCGGACGACCGGTACCAGGGCCGCCAGGGCAGCCGCCAGCATCAGCCCTCCGGCCCAGCCGTCCGGCCAGTCGAATTCCGCCCCCGGCAGCGCCGCCCCCGTACGGGCGACGCCGGCGATCCACGAGGCCGGCCAGCCCGCGCACCACGCCAGCCCCTGGGCGACCGGCATCGCGAGCGGGGCGAGGGCGAGGGCCGCGAAGCCCAGCACCGTCGCGGGGGCCACGGCCACTTCGGCCAGCAGGTTGCACGGCACCGCGACCAGGCCCACCCGGGCCGCCAGCACGGCGACCACCGGCGCACAGACGGCCTGGGCGGCGGCCGCGGCGGCGATCACTTCGGCGATCCGGGGTGGTACCCGGCGTCGTTGCAGGCCGGCGCTCCAGCGCGGCGCGAGCAGCAGGAGCGCACCGGTCGCCAGAACCGAGAGCAGAAAGCCGTAGCTACGGGCGAGCCACGGGTCGTAGAGCACCAGCAACAGGACCGCGGCGGCGAGGGCGGGGAGCAGCGAGCGACGGCGGCCGGTCCCGATCGCCAGCAGGGTGATCAGGCCGCAGGCGGCGGCCCGCAGCACGCTCGGGTCCGGGCGGCACACCACGACGAAGGCGAGCGCGAGCGTGCCGCCGATGAGGGCCGTGCCGCGCAGTGACAGCCCCAGGCGTGGTGCCAGCCCCCGGCGCTCGGCACGGGTGGCGAGATGCGGCGGCCCGATCAGCAGGGCGAGCACGATCGTCAGATTGCTGCCGGAGACGGCCAGCAGATGCGTCAGATCGCTGGCACGAAAGGCGTCGTCGAGATCCGGCGGCACACGTGAGGTGTCCCCCACCACCAGACCGGGCAACAGGGCACGGGCATCCGGACGCAGCCCGTCGGTGGCCTCCCGCAGCCCGGCGCGCAGGTGTCCGGCCAGTCGTTGGAGGGGCGACGGGGCACCGGCGCCGACCGGCGGCTCGGTGCCGGCGACGCGGAGCACGGCGGCAACCTGGTCGGCCGGCGACAGGGGCGGTGCCGCATGCGCCGCCACCCGGATACGCGTCGAGGGCAACAGCCCCCGCCATGCCGACGAGAGACCCTCACGCGCCTCGGGGCCACGCTCTTTGCCGCGCTCCTCGTCACGTGCCTCGCCACCCCCTCCGTGCTGTTGCACCACCACCAGCACCGGGGTGCGTACGGCGGTGACCGCACCGTCCGGCGCCGCGACCCGGACGGCATCGGCCGTGAACACCAGTACCGGCGGCGTTCGTTGCGATCCCCGTACCTTGGGCCGGGTCAGGCGTGGATCGCCGGTCACCACCAGCTCCGCCTTCACCGTTGCGTAGTGCTCCGCCAGAGCCGGCAGCGGTCCGCGCCGTACGTCCGCCGCATGCAGCGCCGCGGACGCGGCCCCCGCCACGGCACACAGCAGCACCGCGGCCAGGGCCAGGAAGGCCCCTGCGGACCAGCGGCCGGGAGAGCGGGGGCGGGGCGGCCCGCGCCGGGCGGCATCGGGCCGCTCGTCCTGCTCCGGGGCACACTGCTCCGCCCTGCGCCGGACCACCGCCATCCTCCACGCTGCCAGCGCGAGCGCCACGGCCACACCGCAGACCGCCGCCACTCCCCCACCGGGGGCGCCCAGGCTGATCACCGCCCCCGCCCAGGCGGCCAGTGCGGGGGCGACGAGCCGCAGGTCGGCCGGGCCCTCCTGATGCGGGTCCGGGGAGCCGCGGGGCGACGGCGCCGTGGCGTGCACGGTGGTGCGGGCACCGGTCATGGCTGCACCAGGGGGCGCAGATCGGCGAAGCGGCGGTCACCGATACCGGTCACCTGGCGGAGCTGGTCCACGGAGGTGAACCCGCCGTGCTGAGTGCGGAATTCGACGATGTGCCGGGCCAGGACGGGACCCACCCCGGGGAGGGAGTCGAGTTGCTGCTCACTCGCCGTACTGAGGCTGACCGGTCCGGCCGGGCCGCCTCCGGCACCCGGGGGCCCGCTTCCCGGCCCGTCGGCTCCCGCGCCGGACGGACCGGAAGTGCCCCCGCCACCGCCCGCGCCCGCTCCGGCGCCGACCACGATCTGTTCGCCGTCGGTCAGCAGGCGGGCCCGGTTCAGACCACTGGTGCCGGCTCCGCGCAACACCCCGCCCGCGGCCTGCAATGCGTCGATCACCCGCGACCCCGGCGGCATCCGGTGAATCCCCGGGTTCCGGACTTTGCCCGTGACGTCGACGACCAGTTGCCGCCCCGCACCGCCCGATGGACCGTGCGAGGTCACGGCGGCCGACGACGACGGCAGAGACGGTGAGCGCGGGGTGCGGTCGGCTGCCGCCGGGGGCCGTTCGGCCGCCGGTGCCCGTACCGGCTCGGGTCGGCCGGCCCAGAAGTGCTGCACGGCGAACCCCACAGCCAGCACAAGCACCAGGACCAGAGCGGCGAGCGCCTTCGGGTCGGTGCCGCACCGTAACTGCACCCAGAGCGGCAGCCGTTCGCGCACGGCGAGCCACATCCGCTCCCGCCGGCCCACGCCCGGCGGATCGTGCCCCGGGGGCGGCGGACCGCCCCCGGCCGCGGCCACCGACCCCGTGCCCCCAAGCCCACCCGACCCCGCGCCCGCAGCCGCCCCCGCGTCACCGAAGATCGCCGCCACCCGAGCCCGCACCCGCTCGCGCTCCCGTTCCCGCCGCTCCACCACACCGGATGGAGCCACAGAGCCAAAGAAAGCCGAGGGAGCAGGGGCAGCAGCGGGAGCAGTGGGAGCAGAAGAGCCAAGAGAAGCAGGGAAAGCAGGGGAAGCAGAGAAACCTGAGGGATCGGAACGGCCAGGCGGACCGGACAGCGCCGCAGCGAACCCGAAGCCCGCGGAGCCCGAGGCCGAGCCTGCGGCGGCCGAGGCCGAGGCCGAGCCCGCGGCGCCCGAAGGCCCGAAGGAAACCCCCGGCGACGGCGCCACCGGCAGGCCCGACGTAGCCCCCGGCAAGCCCGCCCAAGCCACGGGCAGGCCCGACGAAGGGACAGACATAGACGAAGCCGTGGACGAAGCCGTGGACGAAGGAACAGATGCAGCTGACGAGGCCGGAACGACCCCCCACGCGGATCGGGACGAGTTCATACCGCCCGACGCTAAGCACCACGCGCAGATCTCGCCGAGCAGCCGCAATTCCGGTGGACAGCCACCCAGTTGTGGATAACTGCGTCACCCACAGGGCTTCCCGTTCGCCCCTCTCACCGCGCCGAAACCACGACCCCCAAAAGCCCCGGTCCCGTGTGCGCGCCGATCACCGCGCCCACCTCGCTCACCAGCAGCTCGTGGAGCCCCGGCACCCGCTCGCTGAGCCGCTGGGCCAGGGCATCCGCGCGCTCCGCCGCGTCGAGGTGGTGGACCGCGATGTCGACCTGGCCCTCGCCCGCCCGCTCCGCGGCGATCTCCTCCAGCCGTGCGATGGCCTTGGAGGCCGTACGGACCTTCTCCAGCAGCTCGATCCGCCCGTCGGTCAGCTGAAGGAGCGGTTTGACGGCGAGCGCGGAGCCGAGCAGCGCCTGGGCCGTGCCGATACGTCCGCCCCGGCGCAGATAGTCGAGGGTGTCGACGTAGAAGTAGGCAGAGGTGGCAGCGGCACGCTTCTCGGCGGCGGCCACCGCTTCGTCGATGCTTCCGCCCGCCTCCGTCGTCTCCGCGGCGGCGAGGGCGCAGAAGCCGAGGGCCATCGCGACCATCCCGGTGTCCACGACGTGTACGGGCACCGGCGCCTCCTTGGCCGCCAGTACTGCCGCGTCGTACGTCCCGGAGATCTCCGAGGAGAGGTGGAGCGAGACGATGCCGCTCGCGCCGGCCGCCGCGACCTTGCGGTACGTGTCCGCGAACACCGTGGGGCTGGGCCGGGAGGTCGTCACGGCCCGGCGCTTCTGGAGCGCCTGGGCGACGGATCTCGCGGAGATCTCGGTGCCCTCTTCCAGGGCCTGGTCCCCCAGGACGACGGTCAGCGGAACGGCCGTGATGCGGTGACGCTCGATCGCCGACCGCGGCAAGTAGGCCGTGGAATCGGTGACGATCGCGACATGGCGGGACATGAATGGGAGGTTATCCGGGGATCCGGACGCCGCACAGTGCGGGCCCCTCCCCAAGATCTTCCAGGTTTCCCCAAGGCTCTGCCAAGAGGGCCCCGGAAGCCGCCGTCCGTCCCCACTCCCGGATACGCGGGCCCGTGCTGACGTCGCCCGGCTCCGCATCACCGTTCGCCCGGCTCCGCATCACCGTTCGCCCGGCTCCGCATCACGGCTCGCACGGCTCCGCATCACCCGTCTCGGCTTCGCCGCCTCTCCCCCGTTGCCGTTGCTCTTCCCCGGGGCCCCGCCCCCCCCCCCCCCCCCCCCCCCCCCTCCGCAGTCCTACGGCGTCATGTGGGCGTGCCCTCCGTCCGCCGGGGCGCCTTCTGCCACGGGTAGGACGGCTGGGTGCGCGGGTCCCGGGCGGTGATCGCCGGCGGGTCCTCGGAGGCCGGGCCGCCGGACTGGCCGCCCCCGGCCGCGTCCCAGGCACCCCCCGTGGCACGCGCCCCTGACTGCTCACCCGCAGGCGGGCCCATGGGCTCCCGCAGCGGGTCCGCGGCGTCGTCGACCCGGGTCCAGTGGCGCAGCGCCCCCGATTCGACGTCGATCTGGTCGCTCAGCGACGCCAAGTCGTCTTCCGCGAACTTGCGGGCGCGGTCGCGGGCGGCCCAGCGCAGCGACTCCGCGGAATGCGTGATCCGTTCCAGACGCTCCCGGAGCTCCGGGAGGCGGGCGGCGATGGTGGCCCGATCGGGCTCGCGTTCGAGCCGCTTCAGCTCGTCGTCGAGCTCATGGCCATGAGCGCTCAGGCGCTCGAAGAGCCCGATCGCCTCACTGAGGGAGGCATCGTCGGCGGAGCCGCCGTGGAGCACGTCCTGGGTGGCGCGCATGGACGTACGCAGCGAGAGCCGCAGCTGCGCGAGTTCGCCGACCACACCGGGCTGGGCCAACTGCCGGGCGCGCAGGCCGGTGTCCTCGGCGGTTCTGCGGGCCTGGGCGACCGTGCGGTCGACGCCGCGTTTGGCCGCCTTCACCGCCTTGACCGTGACGAACACCCCTGCCAGGACGAACAGCACAAACAGCAGCCCGAGGATGGCGGCAGCGGCTTCCATGGGCTCTCCCCAGACGTGTCGGCGGCGCCGGTTGTCTCGCCCGCGCCCTGTACCTCCACGGTAAACGGCCGGGGCAGGTCACGGGTTCCGAACGAACCCCCAACCTGCCCTTAGGGGAAACCACCCATGGCGCAAGAGCGGCCCCGACCACCAGGACCGGAACCGCCCGGCCGCCGGGCCTGGGGTCGCCCGGATCGAGAGGCGCTCCCGACCGCCCGGCCGGGACCCGTGCCGGGCCACCCGGCCCGAGAGCGCCCCGACCACCTGGCCGATCCGCCTCCGACGGTCCGGTGGTCCCGGGACCACCGGACCCGGGACCACCCGGCGAGGAACAACCCCCAGCCGCTCTACGCAGCCCCAGGCCGCCCCACTCGCCTACTCGCCGAGGCGCCCCACACCGTCCTAAGCCGGAACGATGTTCACCAGCTTCGGCGCACGGACGATGACCTTCCGGATGCCCGCGCCGTCCAGCGCCGCGACCACCGCGGGCTCGGCCAGCGCCGTCGCCTCCAGGTCGGCGTCGGAGATCGACGGGGCGACCTCCAGGCGCGCCTTGACCTTGCCCTTGATCTGCACGACGCAGGTCACGGTCTCGTCGACGACATACGCCGGGTCGGCCACCGGAAAGTCCGCGTGCACCACGGTCTCCGTGTGGCCCAGCTTGCGCCACAGCTCCTCGGCGATGTGCGGCGCCAGCGGGGCGATCAGCAGCACCAGCCGCTCCGCGACCGTGCGCGCGACGGGGCCGCCCGTCTTGGTCAGGTGGTTGTTCAGCTCGGTCACCTTGGCGATGGCGGTGTTGAAGCGCAGGTTCGCCAGGTCCTGGGTGACGCCGTCGATCGCCTTGTGCAGGGCCCGCAGGGTGGCCTCGTCCGGCTCGGTGTCGACGACGGTGACCTCGCCGGTCGCCTCGTCGACGACATTGCGCCACAGGCGCTGCAGCAGGCGGTACTGGCCGACGACGGCCCGGGTGTCCCACGGCCGCGACACGTCCAGCGGGCCCATCGCCATCTCGTACAGGCGCAGGGTGTCCGCGCCGTACTCCGCGCAGATCTCGTCGGGGGTGACGGCGTTCTTCAGGGACTTGCCCATCTTGCCCAGGACGCGGCTGACCTTCTCGCCCTGGTAGTAGTAGCCGCCGTCGCGCT